>Ga0075421_100002060_pt1 | contig 23832 bp, 21 predicted proteins | sample SoiMetdeltSBSDD5_FD_75292 | JGI IMG/M metagenome (GOLD analysis project Ga0075421, IMG submission 75292) | Bulk soil microbial communities from a Populus tree surrounding site in Tennessee, USA - Soil MetaG P. deltoides SBSDD5 | ecosystem: Environmental > Terrestrial > Soil > Tree plantation...
GCCTTGCCCGTGCGATCCACCCAATAGAGCTGAAGCGGAAGCTCCTGACCGGACGCGATTGGAGGCGCGGCGGCAAGCACGGCCATGACGAGGGCCGTGGCAATACCAAGGGGTACCACGGGGAACCGACTCTTTACACGCATGTGAGGTCCCTCTGTGGAAAGGAGTTGATGATGTCGATTTGACGATAAATCTTGAAAAACGTTTGGAGGTTCGACGTTACCGTCGAGCGCACACCTCAGCATTCGCGCCAAACCGGGTCCCCCGAGAAGCAGGCACGGGATGTGCTCTACCAGCGCGCAGACTTTCAAGGTGCGCCATGCTTTCAAAGATCGGGCTCGCTATTGGCCTGTTGTTCGTGACCGTCGCCGCCGGGTGCGACGACGACGGCATGACGACACCGACTGGTACTACGGTCATCATCTACCAGGACACGAACTTCCGGGGGGACAGCCGCGCGGTGCCGAACAGCCAGCCCAACCTCGACGATGTGCCAGGTTGTGGGGGTGCCGGGGCGGACTGGAATGACTGCATCTCGTCGATTCGCGTCCCGAATGGGTGGTCGATCACCATCTACGACGAGGACAACTACACCGGCAACAGCATGATCCTGACTACCGACACACCGGATCTCCACAACGTCCGGGGCCCGTGCGGCGACGACTGGGACGACTGCATCGCCTCGATTCAGGTTCGACAGCCGTAAGAAGGCCGTGCTCGCGGACCACGACTCGCCGTCGTGATGCCCACGACCCGCGGTAGCCGTCGCGACAGGATCGGCGAAATTCCTCACGATCTCGCCTGATCCCCGCTGGCAAAGTACCTGCGCAGTGATCGGTGCCCCCGAAGGAGCAGGTATGCCAATACACCGATCATCGCGGCGCCGGATGGCATGTGCGATTGCGGCGTGCGCATCGGCAGCAGCAGTTTTCGCGACCATCGCCGCAGCAGGTCTGGCGGCACAATCGACCGATGCCAGTGCGGCAGCCGCCGCTGCGCAGGCCAGCCCCGCGCTGGTCGGAGCACTGTCGAAGGAAATCGGCGCGTCGCCGGAGCAGGCCGCCGGAGCTGCCGGCGCGCTTTTCGCCGTGGCGAAATCCCGGTTGTCGGCGGCCGACTTCACGCAGGTCAGCAAGGCTGTCCCAGGGATGGACTTGCTGCTCAAGGCAGCGCCTGCAACGGGCGGCGCGAGTTCCTCCGGTGCACTGTCACGGCTCGGCGCAACCGCCGGGGCAGTGCCAGGAGCCGCGAGTGCATTCTCGACGCTCGGACTCAGTCCGGACATCGCGGCGAAAGCGGTCCCGGTCCTGACCCAGTTCGTCACGAAGTCCGGTGGCGCACATGTCGGCAGCCTCCTTGCCAGCGCGTTGAAGTGATACGGGCGATCGAGCAACGACTGATGAGCATTCCCCATGTGCTGTCGTCGCCGGAACCTCAGATCGACGTGTTGGAATTCACGTCGTCAGGCCCGCGCCTCTGCGTTCGTCCGTTCTGCAACAATCACGACTATTGGCAGGTGTATTTCGATACGAACCGGATGATCCGCGAGACGTTCATGGAAGCAGGGTTTCCCGTTCCGACGCCAACGTTCGCGTTGAGCGGAGCGGTTGCCGGCGCGCCGTCGTGGACCGGTGAGACGCACTAAGCGACTGGGCGCGCACGTGATGATGAGAAGGACGGGCCGCTTTGGACGACCCGCCCTTCTTCTTACGCGATCGCGTTGAGGAGATCGACCGCGGCGCGTTCGGCGTCGCCGATCTGACCAACGAGCCTCGCGATTTCTTTATACATTCCCGCCGCGCGTTCCTTGCTCAAGCGGCATTCAGCGGCGAGACGCTGGCGCGCGTCGAACGAGTCGATCGGCTTCGCGGACGCGTGTGAATCATCGCCGGCCTCGACTCGGTGGTCGGCCAGCTCGCATCCCTTGCGCACGGCCGCGTCGGGACAGTCGGCGACGAGCGTCGAGACCTGCGTCCAGAGTAATCCGGCTTCGCGGTACGCGTGGGCGGCCTTTCTCAGGGCAGGAGCGGACAACGCGGTGGACGAGTCCTCGAGAAAGTCGGCATACATGGCACGGCCCGCGTGCGGCGCCGACTGACACTCGACGCACTCGTACAGACGTTGCAGCCCGGCGAAGGCGCGAGCGCCGTCGCTGAACACGGACGGCCAGCCCTTCTTGTCTTTCGGATTGATCAACAGCTCGCGCCACTTGTCGAGACCGGCAAAGCCGCAATTGGACCAGAAGGATTTGGGAACGGCCGGTTCGACGTAGCTGCGTGCAGTGTCGACGATGGCGTCGCGAAGCGCGTTCGCGGCATCGTATGCGGGATCGGGCCCGTCGATCGTGATGAGCCGTTGCTTCGCGTGCCGATACGCTGCGCGCGCCCTGGCGAGTACCGCCGCGTCGACACGGATTGGCGACGCGCGACGATCGTCGACCAGGAAGCTGTCGCCATCGCGCCCGACGACCGCGACGACGTGCGGTCCGCCGCCGACGAATTCCTTCGGCAGTCCCGACCACGGCAGCGATGCGATATCGGTGACACTCAGCGCCGGCTGTCCGCGGTCCAGCGCTTCGTCGAGCGCCTTCCTCGCCAGTGTCGCGCTCGTCGTCTCGCTGCGCGTCGTCGTCACGCCGAGCCGTTCGAGTCCCTGCCCGATGTATTGGTCCGCCATCGATCGGCTGCGAAGGGCGAGCGTCAGCATCGGCGGCCAACCCTTGTACTCGAACACCGCATAGAGAAAGCCCGGTCCGCCGCAGAGGCCGTCGACGGCAGACTCGCTGTACGGCTTGCGCGTCAGCGGCGATGTGATGGCGGCGTGGCGCAACACGTTGGTCACCGCGCACGTCCCGCTTTGAATACCGCCAAAGCGTCTGTATTCCGCGACAACGCCTGGAACATCAGACGCTGCCGGCGGCTTTTCTGAATCGAATCGGGAAAGGAGATGTGCGCGTGCGGCGGTGTATCGCTCGCCGGTCTTGGCCATGCGCTCGCGTACGAGCGCTTTGAAATCGCGCTGCCTGGTCATGACGGTCCCTCTCGGATGTGCCGACGCATCGTGCCCGCCCACACGCTCACGCCGACCCGGTTGGGACGACCAAACGTTCATTGATCCGGAAGGGAGGATCCCTCCTTTGCTCCAATCGAGGTCCGGCTGAAGCCGGACACTACGTTGAGGTCCGGCTGAAGCCGGACACTACGCTGAGGTCCGGGTGAACCCGGACACTACGCTGATGGCCCTGCGGCGGAGGGCCGTTGGAGTTCGGCGGCGGATCGACCGCCGCGCGTACACTATCCTGGATCTCGAGATGACGGCAAGCGAATGACGGCGATCGTCCTGGCTCTGCTGCTCGCGCAAGACCCGCGCTGCACTGGCGACGCGGTGAAGCTCGTGCCATCGGCTGCACAGCGTGCAACGCTGTTCGATCTGGCCGGTGCGGCGAGACTGCTGCAGGCCGCGACGAGGGCGGGATGCCCCGGCGCCGTAGTCGCGTCCGCCTATGTGCGCGGCCTGCTTGCCGCGCGAGAGGCGTATCGCTTCGGTGGCTCGCCGGAATCGCTGGCGCCGGTGTTCGAGAGCATCACGCTGCTGAAGTCTGCGTCTCGTGGGACGAACGATCGAGCGGCGATCGCCGCTTTCGTCCTTCAAGCGGCTGCCGCCGCGGCACAGAGCGAGCGCGACGAGCTGTCGCTGATGATCGAGCATGCCGTTCAGCTCGAAGGCGTCCTCATGTCGGCGAACGAGCCGGGTCTTCCGATGGTCACCGCGCACGAAGTGGCTGGCGACCTGTGGCTACAGGTCCATCGCTACGACGACGCGCGGCGAGCGTACGAGCGGGCGAGGAGCCGGCTTGGCATGACGCTACGTGTGACACTCGGTCTGGCGCGAGTGGCGAGCAGGCTTGACGCCACGTCGACCGCGTGCAGACAGTACCAACAGCTCGTCACGCTGTGGAAAGAGCAGGAGACCGATCCACCCGAAATATCCGAAGCGCGCACGTTCCTGAGTGGTCCTGCGTGTACGGGAGCGTCGAACGCGAAGTGACGACGTATCGGTATCGCGCCGATGTGATCGAGCAGCTCTCGCGCCACGGCATCCATCCGACTGCGTCCACGCCGCCCGACCTCGTACACGAATTCGTGAGCGATCTGTACCGCTTCGAGCTGCGCCGCCTGCGCGATCGTCTGGTGCGCAAAGAGATCCCGAAGGCCGGCTACTACGACCGTGTCGTGGAGCTGCGGCGCAAGTATCCGCTGGTATCGCTGAAGCCTCATGAGCTCCTGCAGACGTAGCCTCCGCCTTCAAGCGGACCGGAACGGTATCATTACGTGATGTCGGTCAACACTCTGCGATCCAAGCTGCCGTCGGGGGGCGTCAGCATTTTTGCCGTGATGACGCGTCTGGCCAACGAGGTCGGGGCGATCAACCTGTCGCAGGGCTTTCCTGATTTCGATACGTCACCGGAGCTGATCGACAGCGTCGCCAGATACATGCGCGAGGGCTTCAACCAGTACGCACCGATGCCCGGCGTCATGACGCTGCGCGAAGCCCTCGCCGAAAAGATCGATCGTCTCTACGGCCGGCGATACGATCCTGTGAGCGAGATTACAGTGACGACCGGCGCCACCGAGGCGCTGTTCGTCGCGCTGACGGCCTTCGTCCATCCTGGTGATGAAGTGCTGATGTTTCAGCCGGCCTACGACTCATACCCTCCGGCCGTGATTTTGAGCGGCGGAACTCCTGTGTATGTCACGCTGCGGTATCCCGACTACCGCATCGACTGGGATGAGGTGCGGCGCGCGATCACGTCACGCACGCGAGTCATCGTCGTGAACTCCCCGCATAATCCCACCGGCATGATGTGGACGGCAGACGATGTGCGTGAGCTGGCACGCGTGCTGCAGGGTACCGACGCCGTGGTGATTGCCGACGAGGTCTACGAGCACATCGTGTTCGATGGGGCGCGGCACGAGAGCTTTGCCAGATATCCCGAGATCGCCGACCGTGCGGTCGTCATCAGCTCATTTGCCAAGACGTACCACACCACTGGGTGGAAGGTTGGATACTGCGCCGCGCCGGCGGCGCTCACCAGCGAGATTCAATCGATCCATCAGTGGGTGACGTTCGCGGTGAATCATCCGGCGCAAATGGCGTATGCCGACGTGGTGCGGCGAAACCCCGACTGCGCCGACGTGACGAGCTTCTATCAGGACCGCCGCGACAAATTCCGATCACTCATTCAGGGCTCACGCTTCACGACAATGGCCTGCCGCGGCACGTTCTTCCAGATGCTCGACTACTCGGCGATTACCGACGAGCGCGATGCCGATTTCGCCTTGCGGCTCACCCGTGAGCACGGTGTCGCCGCCATCCCGATTTCGCCGTTCCTGAGCCCGGGCGAGGCGGCCGGGCCAGTGCTGCGATTCTGCTTTGCCAAGCGCGATGCGACGCTCGAACGCGCGGCCGAGCGGTTGTGCCGCGTGTGATGATCGCCCGCACGCTGTTCCTGGTTCCGCTCCTCGCCGCCAGTGTACTGGCGATGCAGGGCACCCGTCCGCTTCCCGAGCACGATCCATTCGTGAAGGCGACGCGCGACAACCTGATTCGCTCCCAGCGCGAGCAGTTCAACTACGCATACAAGGAGCGCCGCACCGAGTTCCACGTCAACCCGTTCGGCCGCGTCGGCACCGGTGGCATCGAAGGCTTCCTGGTCACGCCGATCGAAAACGGCACGGTGATTCAGAAGAAGCTGATCGAGCGTGATGGCAAGCTTGTGACCGATGGCGACACCGATCGCATCAAGGTGCAAGTAGAACGGCGTCGAGAAGGACGCCGCACGGCAATGGACGACGTCGTGGCGATGCTGACGTTCAAGATGGATCGTCGCGAGATGATCAACGGCCGCGACACGATCGTCATCACGTTCGCGCCCAGGCCGGACGGAGATCCGCAGACGAGAGAAGGCCGGATCGCCAAGGCCTTTACCGGTTCCGCGTGGGTGGATGAAGCCGCACGTGAAGTGATCAAGGTCGAGGCGACCGCCGTCGACACGATCTCGTTTGGATTCGGTTTCATCGCGCGGCTGAACGAAGGAACGACGGTGACATTGAACCGTCAGCCAATAGACGGAAAACTGTGGCTGCCAACGTCGATCCGCTTCGCCGGTGAAGGGCGAGCACTCTTGTTCCGCAAGCTGAACGTCGATCAACGGATCGAGTGGTCGGAGTACAAGAAGGTTCTTGCGGTGCCCTAGATCAATCCGAAGTGAGCGCAGTCACCCTTGAGACTTGGAAGTTGGGAGTGGTTGGTCGTTGGTCGTTGGCGGTTGGGAGTTGACACGAGGATACAAAAGCAATCCGAGTAAGGCCCAGAGTGTTGCCCGTACGCGCCGTAAGAGCGCAAGCGCGCCGCCGCCCCCGAGACCGAGCATCGCGACCGGCGCGGCGTTCGAGGCCTCGAGCGCCCCGATGTTGGCCGGAATGAATGCCGACGCGACGCTGCCAAGCCGCGCGAACGTTTCGATGGCCAGTGCCGCGGTCACGCCGATCGGCTGGCCGACGGCCCACAGCACCAGCCATACCTCCAGCGCCATCAGGCCGTAACAGACCACTGGCAGCACCGTCAGGATGATCAACCGCCGGCGATCGCCGCGAAGCAGGTCGAGCACGACATCCTCGACATCGAGGATGAAGCGGATCACGCGCGACGACTCGAGATGGCGTCCGGTCATCATGCCGACCCGGCCCACGAAGCGTCCGAGGTAGTCGCCCGTGCGGCGACGCGCGGCGAGCGCCATGACGCCGAGCAGCAGGACAGTGCCCACCGAGAGCATCGTGAACACGGCATCCCATCCGCCAGGCATCGGCAGCCGGCGGACCGCGAAGTACGACACCAGGCCCGAGACGATGATCGCCACCACCGCGAACGCGGTGCGCTCGAGTGTGATCGCGGCCGCTGTCACGGCCGGCGGAATGCGGTTGTAGAGAAGGACGACCTTCAGTGGTTCGCCCGTGATCCCCCGCACGGTGAAGAAGCTGATCGCATCAGCCGCCAGCCGCACGCGGAACAGGTGTGCGAAGGGAGGCTTCGCCGCGTCGGGGAACGCGATCCACCAACCCCACGCACGCAGAAAGTGCCACACGCAGCCCGGAATGAGGATGGCGGGGAACGCGAATCCCAGCCGCAGCACGTCGTCGAATGTGTCGGCGAGGTTGACGTAGCGAAGGGAGACGAGGAAGAGCACCACGCCGATGGCCACCGCCACCAGCGAGACCAGTTGAGGAGCGGAGATCACATCGAACCGAGCTTACTCCTCGTCCTGGTTGTCGGCGTCGTCCGGAAGGCTCGTCGCGACATCATCGATGTCGGGAGTGGAATCGTCCTCCAGATCATCGACCGCGTAGATGCGGCCGCCCGATCGCTCCTTGATGGGACCTCTGGGCTTGTGGTCCTGCTGCGTGCCCTTCTTGTTGCGAAGACGTCGCGGAGGTGCTGGCGGACCGAAATTCGCGCTGCGATCACGGCCGCCAGGACCAGGAGGAGGGCCCCCCGGGCCGCGCGGTGCGAAACCGCCTCCGCCTCCACCGGGTCTGGGTCCGCTGAAGCCACCGCCACTGAAGCCGCCGCCCCCGGGCCGGGGTCCGCCGAAACTTCCGCCTGGCCGGGGCCCGAATCCCCCCGAACCTGGTGGACGCGGCGGACGATCTTCGCGCGCCCGCGCTTCGCTGACCGCAAGGTTCCGCCCCTGAAAGGGCTGCGCGTCGAACTTGCGAATGACTTCTTCCGCCTTTCCGCGATCCGGAAACTCGACGAACGCAAATCCGCGCGGACGCCCGGTCTCGCGATCGACGGGCATGGCGACGTGGGAGGGCTCTGCAACTGGTGCGAAGTGGGCTCGGAGATCGGCCTCGCTCGCACTGTAGGGGAGGTTTCCGATGAACAAACGGACTGCCAAGGTCTCCTCGTGAAATCGCCGCTGCTCTGAGCGGGGTTCGATTCTATCTCAAAGACACACTATAAAAGTCAAACGAACAACGCCGTCACCTCCGATGCCGGAATCGGGCGAGGGACGCCAACCAGGCCGATTGACGCCGCCGCGCGGCCGATGATGTCCGCGGGGCCGAGTCCCTGTGCACGAAGCTCACGGATCCCGGTATCCCGCGCAGACTTGCTCAGCTTCTCACCACTCGGACCCATGATGAGCGGGTGGTGCAGGAAGTGGGCTGGCGCCGCGCGGCCAAGCATGCTCGCCAGCAGCACCTGGCGCCCCGTCGAGGCGAGCAGGTCGGCCCCGCGGATCACCAGAGTGACCCCCTCACGAAGGTCGTCAACCGACACGGCGAACTGATAGGTCCAGTTGCCGTCGCGATCGCGCAGCAGGAGATCGCCACATTGTTCGGCCGGCGTCTGGGCGAGCGGCCCGGAGAGCAGATCCTGGGCCCCGACAGCCCGGTGGTCGAATTGGACGCGGATGCCCCGGCCGGGATCCTCGGACAGTCCGCGCTCGCGGCACCGGCCGGAGTAGCGTTCGCCGCCGATGTCGCTCCGCGAGCAGTCGCAGGCATAGACGCGCTGCGTGCGCTTCAGCTCACGAAGTGCGTCGCGATACGTGTCCGGCGCATCGCTTTGCCGGGTCAGCGGGCGGCGGCCCTCATCGGCTTCGAATCCGAGCCAGTCGAGATCCTCGACGATCGCGCTCTCGTACTCGGGCCGGCTGCGAATACGATCATGATCCTCGAGCCTGAGGAGCACCCGTCCGCCAAGCGCTCGCGCCACGCCCCATGTGTAGATGGCGTTGACGATGTGGCCCAGGTGAAGATAGCCAGTGGGTGATGGCGCAAAGCGCGTCACCGGTGGAGCGGTGAAGAGGGCCGCGGCGGCAGCGAGATCTGGACGGAGCATTCGCGAATTGATCCCTTTCCTCGACACCGACGATCCGTTTCCGCCCGCCGAGCTCGCACTGCAGCAGCCGAACGGGCTGCTCGCAGCCGGCGGCGATCTGTCACCGGCCCGGCTCCTCGACGCGTACGCGCAGGGAATCTTTCCGTGGTTCGGCCGCGAGGATCCCCTGCTGTGGTGGAGTCCCGATCCTCGCATGGTCCTGTACGTGCGCGAGCTTCGCCTCTCGAGATCGCTTCGACGCACGATTCGCTCGGGGCGGTTCCGGGTGACGATGGACACCGCCTTCTCCGATGTCATCAGTGGCTGCGCCGAGCCACGTCTCGGTCAGGACGGAACGTGGATCACGCCTGAGATGCACGCGGCGTATTGCCGGCTCTTTGAGATGGGCTATGCGCACTCGGTGGAGGCGTGGGCCGGCGACCGCCTCGCCGGCGGCCTCTATGGCGTCTCGCTTGGGCGCATGTTCTTTGGCGAGTCGATGTTCAGCCGTGAAAGCGACGCCTCGAAGGTGGGGTTCGTGCACATGGTGGCACAGTTCTCACGCTGGAAGATGCCGCTCATCGATTGTCAGATGCCAACCGCGCATCTGGCCTCGCTCGGGGCCCGCGAAATTCCGCGCCTGGCGTTCCTCGACCAGGTCGAGGAACTGGTGCGCCAACACGGACCGCCGACGCCGTGGCATCTGGATCCCGATCTCTTTGAGAGCTCTGGGTAAAATGTCGGTATGAGTGGCCAGGGAGGCACACGCGAATCGATTCTGACCGACTCGCGCAACGAGCAGAAGCTCGAGCGCCCGCGGATGTGGCGCGTGCTCCTCCACAACGACGACTATACGACCCAGGAGTTCGTCGTCTGGGTGCTGGAGACCGTCTTTCGGAAGCCGCGCGCCGAGGCGTTCACCATCATGATGAGCGTTCATCGATCCGGACTGGGGGTAGCCGGCGTCTATACACATGACGTCGCCGAAACCAAACTGAAGACCACTCAGCAGATGGCGGAGGAACAGGAGTTCCCCCTGCTGGTGACCATGGAGCCCGAACCCGAGCATGAGTAAGACATCCGTTCCGTTTGCGCCCGAGACGCTGGAGACGATTCAGCGCGCGATTCGCATGGCCACCGAGCGTCGGCACGACGCCGTGGGCCTCGAGCATCTGCTGCTGGCCGCTACCGACGAGCCGCAGGCGCGACGCATTCTGGTCAGCTGCGGTGCCGACGTCGAGACACTCCGCCGCCAGGTCACCGAGGTGCTGAGCAAGGCCTTCGAGCCGGTGCCTGGCTCCGCCAAGGTGCAGCCCGAGCCGACCATTGGTTTCGATCGCGTCGTTCAGCAGGCGGTCATGCACGCCGCGGTGTCGAGCGCGAAGCAGGTGGACACGGGAAGTCTGCTCGTCTTCCTGCTGCAGGAGGAGGACAGCCACGCCGCGTACTTCCTGCGCGCCCAGGGCATCGAGCGTCTGCTCCTCCTGCGTGTGATCTCTCACGGCGGCAAGGGTGACCCCGAGGCGGCGCCGGTTGGCGGGGAACGCGGGACTGGCCCGAATGCCGATCCGCTGAAGGCATACGCCAGCGATCTCGTGGCCCGCGCCGCCGCCGGCCAGATCGATCCGTTGATCGGCCGGACGCTCGAGATCGAGCGCATGGTGCAGGTGCTGTGCCGCCGCAGGAAGAACAACCCGCTGCTCGTCGGCGAGCCCGGCGTCGGGAAGACCGCGCTGGCCGAGGGGCTGGCCCTTCGCATTCAGCAGGGCAATGTCCCCGACGTGCTGAAGACGGCGAAGGTCTACGCACTGGATCTCGGTGCGCTGATTGCGGGCACCAGGTATCGCGGCGACTTCGAGGAGCGCGTCAAGCAAGTGCTCGACCGTCTCGAGCACGAGGAGAACGCGATCCTGTTCATCGACGAGATTCACTCGCTGGTCGGTGCTGGAGCAGCGTCGGGTGGCGCGATGGATGCCGGCAACCTGCTGAAGCCGGCGCTGGCGAGCGGATCGCTGCGCTGCATCGGCTCGACGACGTTCAACGACGTGAAGCAGTCGTTCGATCGCGATCGTGCGCTGTCGCGCCGCTTCCAGAAGATCGACGTGCTCGAGCCGTCCGAGGCCGAGACGCTGGAGATCCTGAAGGGGCTTCGTCTGCATTACGAGGCGCATCACGGCGTGCAGTTCACCGACGAAGCGCTCGAGGCGGCGGTGTCGCTGTCGGCGCGGCATCTGCAGGATCTGCATTTGCCCGACAAGGCCATCGACGTGCTCGACGAGGCGGGGGCGGCGCAGAAGCTGCAGCCGGCCGATCGCCGTACGCAGTCGATCGGCCCGCCGCAGATCGAGCAGATCGTCGCCAAGATGGCGCGCGTGCCGGTGCAGACCGTCTCGAGCGACGACAAGCGCGCGCTGGCCGAGCTCGATCGCGAGTTGAAGCGTGTGATCTTCGGGCAGGATGGTCCGATCGAAGAGGTGTCGTCGGCAATCAAGCTCTCGCGGTCGGGTCTCAGGTCACCTGACAAGCCGATCGGCAATTTCCTCTTTGCCGGTCCGACCGGTGTCGGCAAGACCGAGCTGGCCCGCCAGCTGGCGCGGATCATGGGGATCGAGTTCGTCCGCTTCGACATGTCGGAGTACATGGAGAAGCACGCCGTGTCGCGTCTCATCGGCGCCCCTCCGGGATATGTCGGCTACGAGGAAGGCGGTCTGCTGATTGACGCCATCCGGAAGGCGCCGCATGCGGTGCTGCTGCTCGACGAGATCGAGAAGGCGCATCCGGACATGTTTGCGATCCTGCTGCAGGTGATGGATCACGCCACGTTGACCGACTCGCACGGGCGGAAGGCCGACTTCCGGCACGTCATCCTGATCATGACGACCAACGCCGGCGCGCGCGATCTCTCCGACCGTAAGCTGGGATTCGCGGATGCGGGGAAAGGTGGATCATCGCGCGGTGCGCTCGAGCGGATGTTCACACCCGAGTTCCGCAATCGCCTCGACGCCACCGTCAACTTCGCCGCGCTCGGAACGAGTGAGATCGAAAAGGTCGTGGACAAGCAGATCGACGAGGTGCGGGCCATGGTGGCGGGCAAGAAGGTGACGATCGAGCTCGAACCCGCGGCACGCGTGTGGCTGGCGGTGAAAGGATTCGATCGCGCGTTCGGCGCCCGGCCGATGGCACGTCTCATCGAGCGCGTCGTCAAGAAACCGCTGTCGGAGCTCCTGCTGTTCGGCTCGCTGGCCGACGGCGGATCGGTGACGGTTGACGTTGAAAACGATGAGATCAAACTGCGTACGCAGCCGCCTTCAACGTAGGGGCCGCCTTCAGGCGGCCCACTCCCAATGAGTCTCGCCGACATCCGCCGCGAATATCTCGGCCAGCCGCTGAGCGAAACCGATTCCGACCCGAATCCTTTTCGTCAGTTCGAGCGCTGGTTCGCGCAGGTCCGCGAATTGGAGCCCGACGCGACCGAGATGGCGCTGGCCACGGCGACGCGCGACGGGCGTCCGTCTATCCGCACCGTCCTCCTCAAGGGCTTCGACGATCGCGGCTTCGTCTTCTACACCAACTACAACAGCCGCAAGGCGAAAGAGCTGGCCGCAACCGGGTGCGGCAGCCTGATGTTCTACTGGCGCTCACTCGAGCGTCAGGTGCGGATTGAGGGTCGCGCCGAGAAAGTGAGCGGGGAAGAATCGGACGCCTACTTCGCGACGCGGCCGCTCGAGAGCCGCTGGAGCGTCTATGCGTCGCGACAGAGCGACATGATCGAGAGCCGCGAGGCGCTCGAGTCGCGCTTCACGATTGCGCGTCAGACGTACGGCGATCGCGTGCCGCGCCCGGCGTGGTGGGGCGGCTACCGTATCGTGCCCGACGCGTTCGAGTTCTGGCAGGGCCGTCCGAGCCGACTCCACGACCGGCTGCGGTATTCGAGGAATGCCGGCGGCGCATGGACGCGAGAGCGCCTCGCACCCTGATCGCGCGGAATCGCGCAGCCACATTTCTCGGGCGACGCCAACAGCGATTGGAGCCGGTGGCGGTGAACTTCATGGCATGATTCGGCATCCGAGCCGCCGCGGCTCAATCGCATGACGTAGGGCGCAGGGAGAGAACTGATGCCGAAGTTGATCGTGCTGTATCCACCGCCTGCCGACACGGCGATCTTCGAGCGCAGATACCACTCGGAGCACGCACCCATGGTGCTCGAGAAGATTCCTGGCTTGAAGAAGTTCGTCGCTTCTCGAGTTCTCGGTGCACCGACCGGTACGGCTCCCTATCAACGCGTCGCGGAGCTGTATTTCGATTCGCTCGAGTCGCTCCAAGCGGCGATGGCGTCCGGAGGAGGGCAAGCGACGGTCGCCCACGCCGTGGAAATCTCCACGGGTGGACCGCCTGTGGTCTTGATCGCAGAGGATGACAAGCCTCTGTGAGGAGCCTCGATTTCCAGATGGTGAGCGCCGCCAGCGCAGGCCTGGCGGCCTATGCTGGCGGTACGAGCGGTTACGCGGTCAGAACCGGAAGCCGGCCGACAGCAGGAACGTGCGGGCATAGAGGTTCTGCCCGGCAAAGTTCTGGGCCGATCGCGGGAACGACGTGAGCGCCGTCGCGCGCCCGAAATTCGCGCCCTGCGTGTACTCCAGCGGAAGACCGAACGCGTCCACGGCACCGCCGGCCCGCGGCGTAATCGAGGTGTCGGTGCTCACCAGGCTCTGGTCGTTGAACAGGTTGAAGACTTCGGCCTTGACCCACGGCCGCAGCTGGCGGAACACCGGCACACTGTAATTGAACGCCACGTCGACCATCTGCGCATCGTCGAACTGCTGGCTGCCACGCTCGCCGAAGTACACCGTCTGCGTGGTCGGGGGCGTCGCGTAGCCGGGATTTGCCGCACGCTGAATCGCCGTGGTCGCAACGCCGTTGGCAACCAGGCTGTAGGTGAGCGCGGAGTTGTAGCGATAGAGCACGCTCGCATCAAGCGCGCCGAGCCGCGCGAAGTCCATCTGATACGTCGTCCATGCACGCAGCTTGTGCCGCTGGAAGTCGTTGAGACGGCCGTACGGCTCGTTCCGATCCAGAACCATGATCTCCGGATAGTTGCCGAACGTGCTCGAGAGACCTGGCTGGCTCGTGGCCTCGCCCTCGAATGTCCCGTGGTTGCGCAACTGCACGGTCCAGTGACCATCCACGGTCCAGCGGTTCGAGAGCCGGCGGTTGCCCTGGAACAGCAGCGCCTGGTAGTCGCGGACGGGTGTACTGCTGTTCCGGAAGGTGACGAGATCGAACGTGCCGAGCGTGACGCCATTGCGCGCGACGGTCACTTTGCCGCTGTCGGTCGCGTCGTCGATGAAGTCTTCGAGGAACCCGCCGATCGATCGCCACTGGTAACTCACCTTCGCGTTCCCGCGATCGCCAAGCGGAGTGGCAAGTGCGAGCGTGAACTCCCTCGTGACGGGCGAGTGCACGCCATCGGCGAACGTGACGTTGCCGGTGGGGAAGTTGCCGCTGAGCAGACGTGTGTAGTTCGCGGGATCGAAGCCTGGCGCGAAGTCCACGCCCTGACCGGCAGGCCCTGTGTATTCGTAGACGAGCAGGCTCGGGTTCCCGACCTCGGTGTCGTCCTGGAAGTTGGGCTCCGTGTATTTGCCGGCGTAGTGCCCATAGGTCGCCTGCGCGATCCAGCGTCCGCTGCCGGAGAGGTCGTACGACGCTCCGAGCCGCGGGACGATCGTGCGCGTGTCGATCGACGAGATGTCACCGGTCGCGTCGCTGTTCACCATCTCGATACGGGTCCCGAGATCGAGTGTCACACGCGGGCCGGCGGTCCATCTGTCGTGTACGTAGAGGGAGTTGGTCACGATGTCGAGCACGGCGCCGCGATTCGGCAGCCAGTTCTCGAGACGCGTCACACCAGGCTGGAAGACCGGCGTCACGCGACCGTCGGCGTCGAGGAGCGGCCGGCCCGAGGCGACGGCGTAGTCGGCGCGGAACACGTAGCCGGTCGCCGTCTGTGAGTTGCCGCCGACATATCGCGTCGCGAAGTTCTCGAACCCTGCCTTGACATCGTGCGTGCCGCCGCGCGACGTGAACAGCCGGTTGAGCGATCCCGTGGTTTGCCGGTTGTTTCGATCCTCGGGGTCGGTCGAGTCGAGATACGGCGCGTTGTAGAAACGATTGGAAGGTACGCCGGAGACTCCGCGTGTGCGGAACGGCGACCGCAGAATGTCTGTTTCCGTCCCGCCGGCGTTGCGCGCGCCGAAATGGCGTCCCGAGATCTGCACGGTCGCCAGCGTCGTCCCGCGCAGTACGCCACGATACGAGGTCACCCACAGGTTGTTCGGGTTCTTTCGATTCACCATGGCGCCCAACTCGATCGTGCCGCTGACCGGCGCCTGACGTGACTTCGTGGCGTTGTTCAGATAACTGCCCTGCACCGAGTGGTTGGGCGATGGGGCGGCGGTCACCTTCACTTCGTTTCGCGTATTCGAGGTCTCTGTCGAGAATGGAATGCCGGTCTCCGGCAGCGCCGTCGGCGTCGACGCGTCCTGCCATCGACCCGCAGCGAAGAACCAGAGCTTGTCCTTTGCGACCGGCCCGCCGAGCGTCCACTCGTAGTTCTGCTGGACGTCCTTCTGGCGGGTCACGTTCGACGCGGTCTCGAACGGCGTCTCTTTCGTCCACGACGGGCTGTAGAAGTTGAGCCGCACCGACCCGCTGAATTCGTTCCCGCCGGTCTTGGTGATCGCGTTGACGACGCCGCCGCCGAAGCGACCGTACTCGGCGGAAATTCCGGACACGAGAACCTGCACTTCCTGCAGCGCGTCCTCGATGAACAGGTTGTTCGGTGTGCCGAAGATGTTGTCTGCTACATCGACGCCGTTGATCAGGAACTGATTGTCGTAGGCAAAGCCTCCGGCCATGGTCAGCTGGTTGGCATTGGGGGTGTTGTCGGTCAACCCCGGCGCCAGGTCGGTCAAGCCCCACACCGTACGCGTGCTCGGGAGCCGGGCGATGTCGTCCGCGCGAACATTCGCCCCGCCCGACGGAGACTTGATGAGTGATGGCGCTGTCGCTTTGACCTCCACACTCTCCCTGATGGCCAGTTGCAGCGTGACGTCGAGACGGGCGACACCACCCAGGTCGACCCGCTGCGCCTCCTGCGCATCGCGCATGCCCGGCAACTCGAATCGCAGGCCATACGCGCCGGGCGGCAGCCCGGCGAGCGAGTACACGCCGTTGCTGTCGGTCGCAACGGAGCGGCTGCCTTGAAGCGATGGAGATGTTGCGGTGATCGTGACACCGGGTAGCGGCACGTTGCCCTGATCGCGAACCGTACCCGTGACGGTGCCGGTCTGCACACCCTGAGCCGATGCCAATGATGCCAACGCCATCACGCCGCACGAAAGGAGCGCAAGCGCAAATCTGGTCATAAGACCTCTTCCAATCACAGCGTGTGCCATGCTGCGGTGTCCCGTTTGAAAACACGCGGCGGCCTGCGCAAGCACACGTACTGCACGAAATGGCCGCGGCCTCGCGTGAGTTTGTCGACCAAACCGAATGACGGCTTTAGAGTGTTCGAGGGCGATTGCGGGCTATTTCAGAGTGAGACATGAAATGTCTGGGACGGAGCATGTGACAAGCGCATTCCCAGTCTTCTAGAAGTTCCTGTGTTTCCAAATCGAACCCGGCACACATCGATGGCTCGTACCGAAACAACACTCGATGTGCCGCTTTGTGTCAGGCGCCCAGCACGATCCTGCGCGGCGCTGCATATCGCAGACACACCGGAACGACGGCCCAGCTCTTGCGAAGTGTGGCGATGTGAAACAAGACCGGGAAAGGCTCGAGCGTTTCACACAGCTTCCGCTGGCGGCGCGGGTGCTGGTTGCCGGAGGTGTCTTGACGGCCGCCCTGCTGATGTTGCTCCTGGCGGAGTGGCCCACTGACGATCGGCTGCCGATCTTTCTCGCGCTTTTCGCGTTGGCATTCGTCGCATCAGGATTCAAGCTTCGGCTGCCGACACCGAAGCACCGTGCCACGCTGTCCGCCTCGTTTGTCGTCGGCTTCGTCTCGCTGCTGTTCCTGGGAGCGCATGCGACGACGTTCGTCGCGGCCGCCGGGGCGCTGAGCCAGTCACTGTTCGGCGGCAAGCGGACGAACCCGCCGCACCGTACGCTGTTCAACATCGCCTGTTTCGTCATCACGATTGAAGCGTCCGGGTGGGTCTATCGCGCGTTCGGTGGAACGACCGGCCATCTCGAGTGGCCCTCTGCAATCGAGCCGCTCGCCGCGGCCACAGTCGTCTACTTCCTGGTCAACAGCGGACTCGTGGCGCTCGCGGTTTCTGCGTCGACGAGACAGACGGCCAGCCAGGTCTGGCAGCAGACCTTCCTCTGGAGCGGTCCCAACTACTTTATCGGCGCGGCGGTTGCGGTCGCGTGTGTCGAGCTGATCGACAGTGGTCTCTGGCTCTTCATGCCGCTGACGACGTTGCCGATCTACCTGACCTACCGGGCCTACACGTCGTACGCGGGGCGGCTCGAATATGAGCATCGCCACCGGGAGATCATCGAATCGCTGAACGAGGGCATGGCGGTCATCGACCATGACGGTCGCGTGACGCTGTGGAATGATGCGATCGAGCGCATCATCGGACGCACGCGTGCAGACGCGCTCGGTCAACCGCTGGTCAATGTCATCGACGGCATTGCCGACGACCGGCTGGTTCAACTGGTGCACGCCGCGACGGCGACGGGACAGCCGCAGTCGGTGAATGACCTCGTGCTGGCAAGAGCCGACGCGCGACGTGTCGTCCAGGTACGGCTCTTTCCGTACGCCGCAGGGATCACGCTGTTCTGGAATGACGTGACGGAGCGCGTCGAGGCGCAGGAAGCCTTCCGGCATGCGGCGCTTCACGATTCTCTTACCAATCTTCCCAATCGGGCGTTCTTCGTCGAGTTGGTGGAGCGCGCGTTGGCGCACGTCAAGAACGAGCCGGACCATCGGTGTGCGGTGCTGTTCATCGACCTCGATCGCTTCAAGACGATCAACGACAGCCTTGGTCATCATGCCGGCGACGAGCTCCTGAAATGCGTCTCGCAACGGCTCGCATCATGTGTGCGCGAGCGCGATACGCTGGCACGGCTGGGCGGCGACGAGTTCACCGTCCTCCTCAACGGGCTCCATGGGACGGACGAGGCAGTGGCCGTCGCCGAGCGCATTCAGGCCGCAATTCAGGCTCCGTTCGTAATCGACGGGCGCGAGGTCGCGACGTCGGCCAGCATCGGTATCGCGCTCAACCGGCCCGACCATGGCGGATCGGACGACATCATGCGCGATGCCGACATCGCCATGTATCGCGCCAAGTCGGCGGGCAAGGCTCGCTACGAGCTCTTCGATGCCGACATGCAGGCGCAGTTCGTCGACAAGCTTGGCTTCGAGCACGATCTCCGCAGGGCCGTCGAACGCAAGGAACTGTTCTTGAGCTATCAGCCGATCGTGTCGCTCGAGTCCGGCCGGATGGTGGCATTCGAGACGCTCGTTCGGTGGAATCGCGGCGGCGACGTCGTGCCGCCTTCCGAGTTCATTCCCGTCGCCGAGGAGCTGGGGCTCATCGAGCCACTCGGTGCATGGGTACTCCAGCAGGCGTGTGGGCAGTTCGCCGAATGGCGCCGTCGCCATCCGCACAGTCCCGTCACGCACATCACGGTGAACGTGTCCACCAAGCAACTGGTTCAGCCGAACTTCACTGCCATCGTCAAGAAGATGATTCACGATGCGCAGATGGAGCCGGGCGCGCTGCACCTGGAGATCACCGAAACCGCGCTCATGCGAGATCCCGACCTCGTGGTTGCGGTCTTGAACGAGCTGCGTTCGTTTGGCGTGCGGATCTATCTCGACGACTTCGGCACCGGGTTCTCGTCGCTCAGTCACCTGCATCGGTTACCGGTCGATGCCCTCAAGCTCGATCGCTCGTTCGTCGGATCGTTGATGCAGGAGGGGCGTCCGGCGATCGTCGAAAGCATTCTCGCGCTCGCCCAGACGCTTGGCACTCCTGTCATCGCCGAGGGAGTGGAAACCGAGGACCAGCTGCGAGAGCTGTCGCGCCTGGGCTGCGCAAGCGCCCAGGGCAACCTGTTCTCGACGCCGCTCGCGGCCGGCGCGGCGGAAGCGATCTTCGTCGACCAGGCCGCACTGACCTTGCCGAAGGACCACGCGACGGCCGAGAACGCCGGCGATCGCAAGCGCCACTCCCGCTCCGCCCCGCAATCGCGACCCGTCGTCCACTGATCCAGCCATCAATCGACGCAGAGACCATGCGAGGTTGCCAGTAGTGCGCCTCGATGCACGATGTGCTCCCTCTCCCTGTGTCGCATCACGAGACTTCGCTGTGACACGACGAGACACGCGCCACGCGGCGGTGCCCCGCGAGTTTCGTAAGGTTTCTTCCACTTATCGTTGTTTTGAATGCGGCAATCACAGATTCGTGCTGTGCGGCGTGTGCTGAAGCGAAGCAGGCCGTGCGCACGAGAGTTCCTCGCGATTCCTCGAAGTCATTGCCGTCGAGTGTCTTAGAGCGTGAAGGACGAGATGGCTTCGCGCTTGCTCTGCAGTAGAGCTGGAGGAATCGGCGTTGAGACACGGACTTGGAATTCGAGGCCTGGCTGTTCTGACCCTGGTGGGGCTGCTTGCCGGCACCCAACCTGGCGCAGCCCAGAGCGGGCCAAAGAACGAGAAGGCTGCCGAGAAGGCTGAGAAGGCTGCCGCTCGAGTAGACAGGCTCCTCGCAAAGCGGCTGTCAAAGGGCGATGACAACGAATCCGCTCGCGTCATCATCACGGTGAAGCCGGGCGCGAAGGGCGGTCTGCTCAAGGCTCTGAAGGCACACGGTGGCAACGTCACCGTCAACGAGGACTTCACGGTCATCGAGGCGGTCGCGGCCGACATCCCGGTCGGTCTGCTGCGTGCACTGCAGCGTCATCCGGACGTCGCGACGATCTCGACCGACGCCGATGTCGTGTCCAGTGGCGTGACGACGAGTGTGTCGGGCGCCAATCTTGGTACCGGCTACACGCTGCGAGGCACACTCGGACTCGATGTGCCCTCGAGCACGGTGACGACGAAGTCGTTCCGGCAGGGCGATGCCAACGCATATGCCTCCGCGGTTGACAACGCCGTTTACAGCTATTCGCCGACGGCGAATGGAGCGGCGGCAACCACCGCACTCATCGAGAATGAAGGTGTGTACGGCAGGCAGGGGGGCATGCTCCTGCGGTTCGACAACCTGTTCGGGTCTGGTGCGAATCAGATTCCCTATGGGTCCACGATCACGTCGGTCACGCTCGAAGTCGACGACCAGGCCGACGGGAGCTCCACGGCGTCCGCTCGCGTGCATCGCATGCTGGTGCCATGGGATGCATCCTCCAGCTGGAACTCACTGTCCACGTCTGGAGCAGGCATTCAGTTCGATAACGTCGAGGCGCTCTCGTCAGCAGACGCGTCGATCAGCAACCTGGTCACTGTCGCGAGCGCTCGCGCATTTACCAGCAGCTCGCTGAAGGCGGCCGTGCAGTCGTGGGCGAACGGCAGTCCGAACTACGGATGGGTCCTCTGGCAGAACGATGGGAACGGTTGGACTGTCCACACGTCTGAGTCGTACTACGTCACTGACCGGCCGGTGCTGACCGTCAGCTACAAGGCCCCCAGTTCGTCGTCATTCACCGGCACCGGGGTGACCGTCGCGGTGATCGACTCCGGTCTGACACAGGATGGTGGAGGATCCACGCGAATCAAGACGACTCGCGACTTCACCACTGGCCTGACGCTTCCACTTGGGATCTTGCCGTTGGACCTGTACGGACACGGCACACATATCGCGGGGCTCATTGGTGGAGACAAGGCAGAGGCCAAGGGCGTAGCGCCCGGTGTGTCATTCGTCAGCCTCCGAGTTCTCAACGACGCGGGGACCGGTTCGACCAGTTCGGTCATCAAGGCGATTCAGTGGGCGGTCGGCAAGAAGGCCACCTACGGGATCGACGTGATCAACCTCTCGCTCGGCCATCCGATCTACGAGCCGGCGGCCAGCGATCCTCTCGTGCAGGCGGTGGAAGCCGCAGTGCGCGCGGGCATCGTCGTGGTCGTGTCGGCGGGCAACAACGGCACCAACCCGGAAACCGGGCAGGTCGGGTATGCCGGGATCAACTCGCCGGGCAACGCACCGTCGGCGATTACCGTGGGCGCGGTCAAGACGTTCGACACGACGAGCCGTACCGACGACGTGATCGCCGACTACAGCTCGCGTGGGCCCACGTGGTACGACGGATACCTGAAACCTGATGTGGTGGCGCCCGGACATCGGCTCGTGTCGGCCGCTTCGACCACCCAGCTGCTCTACACGCTGTATCCGCAGCTTCGGCAAACACGCGGTGGACGGCCGTATCTGACGCTGAGCGGCACGAGCATGGCGACGGGCGTCGTCAGCGGCACGGTGGCGCTGATGATTCAGAAGTCGCGATCGCAGTTCGGCGTGGCTCCAACACCGAACGCGATCAAGGCGATGCTGCAGCGGAGCGCCTTCCCGATGAGCGATGCGAGCGGCACTCCCTACCACCGGCTGGCACAGGGAGCCGGCGCACTGAACACCTCTGGCGCGCTGGAGCTCGCAGGGGCCATCAATCCGACGTACCCGGCGAACAGCTACTGGGTGGTGTCGGGCCTCACCGGGTCGACGACGATCGATGGCCAGAACATCATCTGGGGCGACAACATCGTCTGGGGCGACAACATCGTCTGGGGTGATGCGCTCAACTTCAACAAGAACGTGTGGGGCAGCAACATCGTCTGGGGCGACAACATCGTGTGGGGCGATTCGCTCCGGTCTCTGACGAGCGCCACCAACATCGTGTGGGGCGACAACATCGTCTGGGGTGACAACATCGTGTGGGGGGACAACATCGTCTGGGGCGACAACATCGTCTGGGGCGACAACATCCTCTGGGGCGACAACATCGTCTGGGGCGATACCTTCGCCTCCCAGCCGTAGCGAAGCGAGAGGAGGCGAATATGGAAATGATGCCGTATCAGCCGCTTCGTGAATTCGCGTCGCCCGAGGCCTTGCTCAATGAGGTGATGCCGCCTCTGCCGGCGTCTCTTCGAGAGTCAGTGAGATCGCCTTACACGGGCGCGCCGGTGTTCGGCGAGCCGACGGCGCCGGCCGGGCTGACAGCCGCCTGGCAGACAGGTTTGCCGGTGCTTCAGGGTCTTCGACTCACGCTGCGTGAGCTGCGACTGGCGGATGCACCGAGTCTGCTGGCATTGCTGACGACGGAAGAAGTGGCGCGCTTCATCTCGCCACCGCCGACGACGCTCGCCGAGTTCGAAGGCTTCATCGGGTGGGCTCAGCGAAAGCGGCAAGCCGGGACCTATGCGTGTTTCGCCGTGGTGCCGGCGGGTAGTGACACCGCGGTCGGAATCTTCCAGGTGCGGGCCCTCTCGGATGACTTCGCCACGGCCGAATGGGGCTTCGCACTCGGGTCGGCGTACTGGGGACAAGGGCTGTTTCTCGAAGGTGCGATGCACGTGCTGCGCTTTGCCTTCGAAACGGTAGGTGTGCGCAGGCTGGAAGCGCGGGCGTGCGTCGAGAACGCTCGCGGCAATGGCGCGCTGCGCAAGGTAGGCGCCGTGCGCGAGGGCGTCCTGCGGGAGTCTTTCCGCAAGGACGGCCGCTCCCACGATCAAAACCTGTGGACGATTCTCAGGCGTCACTGGCGGTCGGCCACAACTGCGATCAGCAACGCGGTTCACTAACCATCCAAACGCGGAGGCGCACGGTGGATCCGTGCGTCTCCGTTCATTGCGCTTGCGCACTGCAGACAACTAGACAACCCTTATGTAGTGCTCGAACAGATCCTGGTCGTCGTGTCGGTGACGTTTCTGGTGATGGTGACCCCGGGACCCGACATGATCCTCGTGCTGCGGAATACCTTTGTCACTGGCCGGCGCGGCGGACTCTACACGTCGCTCGGCATTCTCACCGGCAACCTCGTTCACATCACCTACTGCGTGCTCGGGATCGGATGGCTCATTTCGAAGAGCATCCTGGCGTTCGAGGTGCTCAGATACGCGGCGGCGGCGTATCTCATCTACCTTGGAGTCGCCAGCTTTCGCTCGAGCCAGAACACACTCGATGCTGCCGATCGTGCCGGTTGGCCCTCGAATCGAAACTGCTTCGGGCAAGGATTCCTCAATAACATCCTGAATCCCAAGGGCGCGCTCTTTTATTTCGGTGTGTTCACGATCGTGATCGCGCCTGGGACGCCAGCGAGCGTCATGCTGGCGCTGATCGTCAGCATGATGCTGGTCAGCACGTCTTTCTGGCTCGTGTTCGTCTGGACGCTGGATCGCCCCGGTGTTCGCGCCGTGCTCGAGCGGTCGCGCGTGAAGGTCAATCGAATGCTGGGAGGTCTGCTCGTTCTGCTGGGCGTCAGGCTCGTGTTCGTCGATCGATAGCGCACGCCTTCTCGTGCGCGTATGTTATCGTCGTCGTCATCACGGCAGCGTGGTGCTGCCGTTCCGGATACCCGGCATGGCCGGGAAAGCGAGTATGCGATGGGTGCGCTGCGCGTCTGTGTGTCCGCCTCCGCGGCCGACCGTCTGTCGTCGGCGCGTGAGGTGATTCGGGCCTGCGCGCCCGGTACCCGCGTGCTCATCGTCGGCGCCTCGCGCGCCGCCGCCGACGACCTGGCGCGGGGTGTGGCCGCGTCCGTCCCAGCCACTTTTGGTCTGCAGCGTCTCAGCCTCACCCAGCTTGCCGCGAAAACGGCGATTCTCGCGCTGGCCTCGAAGGGGCTTGCGTCGGCCACCTGGCTCGGCACCGAGGCAGTCGCGGCGCGTGTCGCGTTCGATGCGACGCGCCAGGGATCGCTCGCGTACTTCGGCACCGTATCGAGGACG
>Ga0075421_100002063_pt1 | contig 23825 bp, 14 predicted proteins | sample SoiMetdeltSBSDD5_FD_75292 | JGI IMG/M metagenome (GOLD analysis project Ga0075421, IMG submission 75292) | Bulk soil microbial communities from a Populus tree surrounding site in Tennessee, USA - Soil MetaG P. deltoides SBSDD5 | ecosystem: Environmental > Terrestrial > Soil > Tree plantation...
TACGACTCAGTCCTCCGGTCCCTACACCACGTCGTTGTCTAACCTCGCGACCGGCGTTCATTCGTTGACGGCTATCGCGTGGGACAACGCAGGTGGCTGGACAGCGTCTGCCGATCGCACCGTGACGGTGAGCTCGTCGACGGTCGTGAACCAGCCACCCTCCGTCTCGGTAACGAGCCCCGCGACGGGAGCGAGCTATGGCGCCGGCGCGACGATTCCGTTTTCGGTGGCGGCAACGGATCCTGACGGGACCATCACATGGGTTGGGTTTTATGTCGACTCCGTCTTGCGCTCGTCTACGACTTCGAGTCCGTACAGCACGTCGTTGTCAAACCTTTCAACCGGCGTCCATAAGTTGACGGCCATCGCGTGGGACAATGCAGGTTCGTGGACAACGTCTGCCGACATCACGGTGAGTGTGGGCTCGTCTACTGTCATCAACCAGCCCTCGGTCGCGATAACCAGCCCCACGAACGGAGCGAGTTATCCCGCCGGCGCCACGATTCCAGTTTCGGCCACGGCATCGGATGCTAACGGAACCATCACATGGGTCGGGTTTTATGTCGACTCCGTCTTGCAGTCGTATGTGACCTCGAGTCCGTACAGCAGGTCGTTGTCCAACGTCGCGACCGGCATCCATACGTTGACAGCGATAGCGTGGGACAACGCAGGTAACTGGACAACGTCTGCGCCGATAACGATGACCGTTGGATCGTCGGTTACTCTTTCGAATCAGCCACCAGTGGTGTCACTCACGGCTCCCACCTCCGGGGCAACATTCACCGCTCCAGCATCGATCACGCTTGGCGCCACCGCCAGCGACGTCGATGGCACGATCGCGCGGGTGGACTTCTACGCCAACGGAACGCTTATCGGGACGGACACGAGTAGTCCCTACAGTTTTTCGTGGACGAATGTGGCGGCGGCTAACTACGCGCTCACAGCAGTCGCTCGCGACAACGCCGGCGCCACCACTGTTTCGTCAACACGAGACATCTCGGTGAAACCTGCGAACTTGCCGAGCACTGCCGTCTTCGTTCCGTCGAGTAACCACGCGACGGCTGTCGACCGCTATGTCCTCGAGGTATTCCCTGTCGGCGCAAACCCGACTGTGGCGAATCCGGTGGCGACTCGCGACCTTGGGAAGCCGGCGATTACCAATGGTGAATGCCGCGTCGATATCTCGTCGACGATTCTGGCGCTGTCACCCGGCACGTACATCGCGACCGTGACCGCAATAGGAAGCGGCGGGAGCACACAGAGCGCGGCTTCTCCGCAGTTCACGCGGTGACATTCTGAAAGCGGCGAGTTGATCGTGATGAACGCGGCGGCCCTTCCATGTTGCGCTGAAATGCGCATGCGCGCTCAGATCAGGATCCGCCCTAATTGATCGCCGTTGACAGGTGTAACTCACAGTTCCTCTGCACAGAACTCATCCACACGCAGCGAGTGGTCGCTCTCGCAAATCGGGATTTTTACTTAAGACTTTTGCATCGCGCGATGGCACCGACGTTGCCCCTCAGCTGGCTGACTCCGCCGTTCCCCCGCCGGAAGTTCGAAGGAATCAGCAGTGTTTCAATTCGTATGGCGAGGTGGCTACCTCGCAACGGTATCCGTGTGTCTCGCCGTTCTTCTCGGCGTGGCAATCACGATGCGGCCCCAAGAGGCAGCCGCGCAATCCAATCTGCGCCCAACGGTGTCAGTGACCAGCCCTTCGAACGGCGCCATCTACCCTGCCGGCGCGGCGATTCCTTTTACGGTGGCGGCATCGGATCCTGACGGGACGATCACATGGGTTGGGTTTTATGTCGACTCCGTCTTGCGCTCGTCTACGACTCAGTCGTCCGGTCCCTACAGCACGTCGTTATCCAACCTCGCGACTGGCGTTCATACGTTGACGGCTATCGCGTGGGACAACGCAGGTGGCTGGACACAGTCTGCCGATCGCACCGTGACGGTGAGCTCGTCGACGGTCGTGAACCAGCCACCCTCGGTATCGGTAACGAGCCCCGCGACCGGAGCAAGCTATCTCGCCGGCGCGACGATTCCGTTTTCGGTGACCGCATCGGATCCTGACGGGACCGTCACGTGGGTTGGATTCTATGTCGACTCCGTCTTGCGCTCGTCCACGACTCAGTCCTCCGGTCCCTACAGCACGACGTTGTCCAACCTGGCGACCGGCGTTCATACGTTGACGGCTATCGCGTGGGACAACGCAGGTGGCTGGACGCAGTCTGCCGATCGCACCGTGACAGTGAGCTCGTCGACGGTCGTGAACCAGCCACCCTCAGTATCGGTGACCAGCCCCACGACGGGGGCGAGCTATCTCGCCGGCGCGACGATTCCGTTTTCGGTGACGGCATCGGATCCTGACGGGACCATCACATGGGTTGGGTTTTATGTCGACTCCGTCTTGCGCACGTCCACGAACTCGACTCCGTACAGCACGTCGTTGTCCAACCTCGCGACTGGCGTCCACACGTTGACGGCTGTCGCGTGGGACAACGCAGGTGGCTGGACAACGTCTGCAGACCGCACGGTGACGGTAGGTTCGTCGACTGGCGTGAATCAGTCACCCTCGGTATCGGTGACCAGTCCGGCGACTGGAGCGAGCTATCCCGCCAGCGCCACGATTCCGTTTTCGGCGACGGCATCGGATGCCGATGGGACCATCACATGGGTCGGGTTTTATGTCGACTCGGTCTTGCACTCGTATGCGACCTCGAGTCCCTACAGCACGTCGTTGTCCAACGTCGCGACCGGCGTCCATAGGCTGACGGCTGTCGCGTGGGACAACGCCGGTGCGTGGACAACGTCTGCCGATCGCACCGTGACCGTCGGATCGTCAGGGACTCCTTCGAATCAGCCACCAGCAGTGTCACTCACGGCTCCCGCTGCCTGGGCAACATTCACCGCGCCGGCATCGATCACGGTCAGTGCCACGGCCAGCGACGTCGACGGCACGATCGCGCAGGTGGACTTCTACGCGAACGGAACGCTCATCCGTACGAACACGAGTAGTCCCTACACTTTTTCGTGGACGAATGTGACGGCGGCTGATTACTCGCTCACAGCAGTCGCTCGCGACAGTGACGGCGCCACTACTGCTTCGTCAACACGAGACATCTCGGTGAGGCCCGCGAGCCTGCCAAGCACCGCCGTCTTCGTTCCGTCGAGTAATCACGCGACGGCTGTCGACCGCTATGTCCTCGAGGTATTCCCTGTCGGCGCAGACTCGACTGTCGCGAATCCGGTGGCGACTCGAGACCTGGGGAAACCGGCGATTTCAAATGGTGAATGCCGCGTCGATATCTCGTCGACGATTCTGGCGCTGAGCCCCGGCACCTACATCGCGACCGTCACCGCAATGGGAAGCGGCGGGAGCACACAGAGCGTGCCCTCTCCGCAGTTCACGCGGTGACATCACAACTCTTTTTCGTGTTCGGGCCTCAGTGCACGACCTGTACTTGCCGGCAGCGGTCTCGCACGCCACTTTCCAAGGCCACGGGCCGCTGCAGGTTGGTTCGCGAAGTCGTTCCGAGCCGCGATACCAAGGCGTTGCATTCTTGAGATCAACGTCGTCCTGGATAGGCCCAGCCTTGCTGCTGCTCCGTCCCAGCCGCCGAGCACCCAATTGGTCGCCCGCAAAGTAGCGACGATGTGATCCCGCTCGACTTGCGCGAGCGTACGAACTGACGATACAGGGCGGTCCACGCGGCAATCCACGCTCGGCATCTGAAGCGCTCGACCCGTGGTGGCGATCACCGCGCGTTCGATCACGTTCTGAAGCTCGCGAACGTTGCCCGGCCATGCATAGTGTGTGAGCGCGTGAATGATGGCGTCGGGAATCTCCTCGATGCACTTGCCCTGACGCTTGGCGAACAATCGAACGAAGTGTGCGACCAGGAGCGGAATGTCTTCCGTTCGCTCGCGTAACGGCGGGATCCGGAGGGGGAACACGTTCAGGCGATAGAACAGATCAGCGCGGAAGGCACGCTGCTGAACCATCTCCTCGAGGTCCTGGTTCGTCGCGGCGATGACTCGCACGTCCACTGAGGTCGCGCGGCCGCCGCTCCCCAGACGCTCAACCTGCTGCTCCTGGAGCACTCGGAGCAGTTTGGGCTGCAGTTCAAGCGGCAGATCGCCTACTTCGTCCAGGAACAACGTGCCGCGGTCCGCGGCCTGAAATCGTCCGACGGTCTGCGACACGGCGCCCGTGAATGCACCGCGTTCGTGGCCGAACAGTTCGCTTTCGAGCAGGCCGATAGGAATCGCGGCGCAGTTCACGGCCACGAATCGCTGGTGCCGGCGCGGGCCGACGTCGTGAATGGCTCGTGCGATCACTTCTTTGCCGGTCCCCGTTTCGCCGAGAAGCAGCACCGCGCTATCCACGGGTGCGACCATCGCGATCGCCTCGGTGACTTCTCGGAAAGCCGCGCTCCGACCAATCAGTGGACCAGCCATGCCCGTACTCCAAGCACGAACCGTCAGGACTCGTTCGTCGCCCGAGCGACGTGTTCCAACAAGTCGCCGCCATCGAACGGCTTCACCAGGAAGGCAATTGCGCCGTCTCGCAATGCCTGGTCGCGCACCTCATCGTCATCATGGGCCGTGATCAGGATGACGGGCAGCTGACGCCGTTCGCGTCGAATCCGCCGTTGCAGCTCCGTCCCATCCATGCCGGGCAGACGGACGTCTGCGATGACGCATGCCACGCTCGACAGCGCGCCAGACAACAGAAACGTTTCAGCCGATTCGAAGCTGACGGCCCCGTATCCGGCGGATTCGAGAACACTCTGAACGGATTCGCGAACACGGCGATCGTCATCGACGGTTGCAACGACCACATTCAACTCCGACATCGGGACGCAACCTTCTTCATGCGCCGCATCGTACGCACCGCGCGCATGCGCTGCTAGCTATAGGTTTGTTTAGGGGCTCTCGTGGGGGCGTATGCCGAGCTTGTCAGCAAAACGAACGAGCTCGGCCAGTGACCGAGCCCCCATCTTGCGCATGATCTGCCCACGATGGACGCCGATGGTTATCTCGCTGGTTCCGAGCTCCCCGGCCGTCACCTTATTGGCAATGCCAGCCACGACGAAGGTAAGGACCTGGCGTTCGCGTGGTGTGAGTCGCTCGTAGCGCTCGTCCAGCGTCGCTCGCTCCGATCGTTTTTGCCGTTCAGTCCGATCAAGTGCAATTGACGCCTCGATTGCGCGCAGCAGCTCCTCGTCGCCGAAGGGCTTCGAGAGGAACTCGACGGCGCCGGCCTTCATGGCCTTGACCGACGAAGGAATGTCGCCGTGCCCGGTGATGAACACGATCGGCGGCGCCTCCCGTTCCGCAAGCGCCTTCTGCAGTTCGAGCCCGTGCATGTCAGGCAGCTCGAGGTCGAGGACCAGACAGGCCGCCGCGTCAGGCTTGTCTGCGTTGAGGAACTCGGTGGCTGAGGCAAACACCGCCACTTCGAGCCCGGCCGACGCCAGGAGGCTCGACAGCGCTTCTCGCACGCGCGCATCGTCATCCACCACGAACACGACCTGACGATCAGCTGTCATGGCGACACCTCCGGTCGAAAGGGCAAGATGACCGTGAATGTTGCGCCAAAGCCCGTGTTGCGCTCGGCCGACAGACTGCCGCCATGAGCAGCGACGATCGACCGGCAAATGGCCAGGCCCAGGCCCAAACCCTCCGGCTTCGTGGTGACGAACGGTTGGAATGCCGTAACGGGATCGTCGAGGCCGATCCCGTTGTCGGAGATTTGGATCACGGCATGATCGTCCTCGGCACGTGTCGATCGAACCGACAACTGCTTCGGGCGGCCGGTGACCGGTTCCAACGCCTCGAAGGCGTTGAGCATGAGATTCATGACCAGTTGCTGCAACTGAACGCGATCGGCAAAAACGGGCGGGAGGTCGGGATCCAACTCCAGGTCGAGGGAAACGTGCCGACGCGCCGGGTAGCCGTCGAGCAGGCGAAGCACCTCCTCGATGACGACACCGAGATCGAGCTGCGCTTTCTCCACGGCCGTCCGTTTGAACAAGGCGCGGACTCGCCGAACGACTTCGCCAGCGTCCTTGCCGTCCTTGACAATCCGCTCTACGGCCTCCACGGCCTTGGCAACATTCGGCGGCGACGCGGACAGCCACCGTAGGCAGGCGTGTCCGTTGGTTACGACAGCGGCGAGCGGCTGATTGACTTCATGGGCAATAGAGGCCGTCATTTCTCCTAGACGCGCTGCCCATGTGACGTGTGCCAGCTCTCCCTGCGTCGTCCGCAGTGTCTCTTCTGTCCGTTTCCTCTCGGTGATGTCTTCGACGATGGCCATGATGGCCACCGGCATGTTCTCGCTGCCGGGAGCAAGTGACACACTGTTCCTCACCCAGATCAAGGCGCCATCCTTGCGCCAGTAGCGCTTCTCGATCTGGAACTGATCCCGCATTCCCTCCAAGAGCTCCGTGATGAGTACACGATTGCGGCCTCGGTCATCCTCGTGAGTGATGTCCATGAAACGGAGAGCGTGGAATTCATCCGCACTGTAGCCAACCATCCGTTGGTAGGCGGAATTGGTGGCAAGGAAACGGCCGTTGAGGTCTGTCAAGGCGATACCGACAGCGGAATTTTCGAAGACGGCCCGCCACCGTTCCTCGCTTTCCTGGAGGCGCGCTTCCGCTCGTTTCCGATCCTCACTAATGTGTCGCACCTTCAGCGCATGGCTTTCCTGCCGAAGATGCGCCAGATCAAGATGCGCTTGCACTCGCGCGAGCAGCTCGCGTGCACTGAATGGCTTTATCAGATAGTCATCGGCACCCCGCTCCAGGCCTTCCACGCGGGATTCTTCGCCGGCTCGGGCGGAGAGCAGGATGACCGGCAGCGTCTTCAACGACGGATCCAGGCGCAACGCTCGCAGCAGCCCGAACCCGTCGAGCTTGGGGAGCATCACGTCACTCAGAACCAGATCCGGTCGCTGTGCACGCACCGCGGTCAACGCTGACTGGCCGTCTGCCGTCGCTTCGACTTCATAGCGTTCGCCTAGCAGGCGTGCCACATACTGCCGCATGTCAGCGTTGTCTTCGACCACCAGGATGCGTGGGCGACTCCTTTCGATTTCATCCGGCAACCGTGCTTCGTCATGCTCGTCTTGCGATCTATCTGGCAGCCACCGGAGCGCTTCCTCGACAAAAGGGCTTACTCCCAGGGCGGTGGAGGCCAAGGTGCGCGCGCCGCCGACCTGGTCCGCCGGCAGATGGGCGAAGCCGAACGGGATGGTGACGCTGAACGAACTCCCTTCTCCCATTTTGCTGTCGGCGCGTACCGTTCCGCCGTGGAGCTTGACGAGCTCCTGTACCAGCGCCAGACCGATCCCGCTGCCTTCATGCGTGCGGCTCCGCATGTTCTCGACCCGATAAAATCGCTCGAACAATTTCGGCAGCGCCTCGGCCGGAATGCCGACTCCCGTATCCAGCACGACAAGTTCGGCGATGCCCTCCCGCTGGCGCATCCTCACGACAATCTGGCCTTCAAAGGTGAATTTGAAAGCGTTGGAGATCAAATTGAGCACGACCTTTTCCCACATATCGCGGTCGATGTAGACCGGCTCCGAGAGCGGTGGGCAATCGACGTGCAGCTTCAGGCCGGCTCGTTCGGTGGCCGACCGGAAGGAACTCGCCAGTTCCGCGGTGAAGGCCGGCAGATCGGTCGGCTCGTATCGCGCTTGCACGCGGCCGGCTTCAATGCGGGAGAAATCCAGGAGGCTGTTCACCAACCGCAGGAGCCGTAGCCCGTTGCGTTTGACGATCTCCAGTTGGCCTTTTGCGGATGCCGAGAGATCGGTATGGCTCTTATCGAACAACTCCTCCACGGGACCGAGCATGAGCGTGAGCGGCGTACGGAATTCGTGGCTCACGTTCGAGAAAAACGCCGTCTTCGCCCGGTCCAGTTCAGCAAGCGCCTCGGCGCGCTTCCGCTCTTCTTCATAGGCGTGTGCGTTCGAGAGAGCATCCGCCGTCCCGCGCGCCAACAGTTCGAAAAAGGATCTGTAGTTCTCATCAAAAGCCAAACGCGGACTTGCACCGACGACGAGAAACCCCCGGTGTGTCGCGTGCCCTGCCTTCGCCAGTTGAGCCACCGCGGCCACCGTCGTCGCCTCAGGCCATCGGCCGCCGGGCAAGCAGCGTTCAGGGGCGATGTCATGCAAGACCTGCATGCCTTCGTCCATGGCTTTTCGCAAAGGCCATGAGTCAGAGGTGTCTTCGTCGCCCTTGTTTGTCAGCGAGATTTCTGGAGGGGCCCAGCGAACGTCATGGAGGTCACTGCTGCCAGGCGCGAGCCGTGCAGTCGAGCCGTCTGCTGAAATCAAATAGATCAAGGCGAACGACACATCGGCATCATGTTCAGCCAGCGTGCGCGCCGCAATGACGGCGGCCTGTGCTTCGGTTCGTGCATCGGCGGTCACAGCAGCGAGATGACGGAGCGCCGCCAGCCGCCGCTCGCCCAATACTCTCTGCGTATCTTCCGTGCACGCGCAAAACAACCCGCCGATCCCCCCTTCGTCCGCCGGCAGTGGGCTGAACGAATACGTGAAGTAGACCTCCTCCGCATAGCCGTTGCGATACGCGATCAGTTGGTGTTGATCGTTCCAGGATGCCTCGCCGCGAAGTAGTACCGCATCCGCCTGGGGGCCGAGGTGCTCTTCCCAGCTTTCCTTCCAGACGTCGCGAGCCGCTGCGCCGAGCGCCCACTCATGTCTCTTCCCTACAAGTGGTATATAGGCGGTGTTATAGAAGAAGACGAGTTCAGAGCCCCAGCCCATCCAAATCGGGTAGCGGGTGTTGAGGGCAATCTTCAACGCCGTCTTGAGACTCAGTGGCCACTTCTCAAATGGACCGAGCGCGGTGCGCGACCAGTCATAGGCGCGGATGCGCTCGCTCATTTCGCCACCCCCGTCGAGGAAATCCGGGGTGTCGCCCACTTGGCGATCGTTCATAACGGCATCTCCGACACGGTCGGCTGTCATGCGGATTCAACGGGTTCAATGGGCAACGTGACCGTGAAGGTCGTACCAAAGCCTGCGTTGCGCTCGGCGGACAGAGTCCCGCCATGAGCGGCGACGATCGACCGGCAAATCGCCAGGCCCAGGCCCATGCCCTCCGCCTTGGTCGTGACGAACGGCTCGAATACCACACCTGGATCATCGAGGCCGATCCCATTGTCGGAAATCTGAACCAAGACTTGTCCCTCGGCACGTGTCGACTTGACGGACAACTGCTTCACGCGGCCGCTGACCGGTTCCAGGGCTTCGAGCGCGTTGAGCATCAGATTCAGTACGAGTTGTTGGACCTGAACGCGATCGGCGACGACGGGAGGGAGATCGGGGTCCAACACCACATCGAGCGACACGTGCTTACGCGCCGGATAGCTGTCGAGCAGGCGAACCACTTCGGCAATGACTTCGCGGAGGTCGAGCGGCACCTTTTCGAGCACGGTCCGTTTGAACAACGCGCGTACTCGACGCACGACCTCGCCAGCGTCCTTGCCGTCCTTGACGATTCGTTCTGCAGCCTCCATCGCCTTGGCCACGTTGGGCGGCGACGCGGACAACCACCGCAGACAGGCGTGCCCGTTGGCCACGACCGCGGCCAGGGGCTGATTGACTTCGTGCGCGATGGACCCCGTCATTTCACCGACAGCGGCGATCTGCGTCGCGCGTGACAGCCGCGTCTGCATGCGGTGCAGCGCGTCCTCGGCGCGCTTCTGGTCGTCGATGTCCGTCATGAGCACGCACCAGCCAACGATGTGGCCGCTGGTATCGCGAACCGGAAAGCCGTTGTTCTGGAACCAGCGATAGACACCGTCCGAGCGCCGGAATCGCCACACCATCTCGTATGGAGTGCCTGCGGCGATCGACTGCGTATAGACCTGCATGACGTGAGGACGGTCCTCCGGGTGAATGGTGTCGATCGTCCCCCGCTCCTTCAGCTCGTCCAGCGTCATTCCCGTGTAGTCGAGGATCTGGCGGTTGAGGAACTGGAGACGGCCCTCCGCTGTCAACAGTCCAAACAGGCCGGGAATGCTGTCAACGATGAGCCTCGAATGGCGCTCGTTTTCGCGGAGTGCCGCCTCGCTTCGTTGCAAGGCCTCCTCGGCTGTCTTTCTGTCGTGGATGTCGGTCCCCACGGTGTACCACCGCGAGGTGCCGCCATGGTCGCGCGAGCGGTGGGACCGCATGTGGAACCATCGATACGCACCGTCAGCGCGCCGCATGCGCAGCTCGAGTTCCAGCGGCTCGCCCGTCGTCAACCCGCGCTGCTGTGCGGCGATGAGCGCCGGCAAGTCGTCGGGATGAACCACGCTGGCCGGGGACTGGTGTACCTCGGCGGAACTGCGCCCGTGGTACTCCTGAGCAAACCGGTTTTCGAATTCGAGCTCGCCCGACGCGTTGTGGATCGCAATGGAGGCAGGGACGTTGTCGAGAACGAGGCGCAAGTCGCGCTCGGCAGCGCGCGCGGCCTCGTCGGGGAGCCGATCGGCGCCCGCGTGCCGTCCATCGGCCGACGCAGGAGGCAAGACGTTGGACATGGTCCTTCCGGTTCGCGACCGAGACGCGGGCGATCATGCCACCTTCTGACGCGAGTGAGACCTAAAGGATTCTTTAGACGGTTCCTCTCGAGTTTTTCGACACCACGGTGTCGATCTCGACGCCGTTACGGCAACGACACTCGCTCACCCCGCCATTTCTCTCGGTAAGTCGCCCTTTGCCTCGCTGGCGCGCGCCGTGCTCCAGGCGTTCGGTCGAAGGGAGTTGGCGCGATGAACTGGCTCACGACGAAGGACGGCACGCGGATCTACTTCAAGGATTGGGGCACTGGGCAGCCCGTTGTCTTCAGTCATGGGTGGCCACTGAGCTCGGATGCGTGGGAGGACCAGATGCTCTTCCTCGCCTCACGTGACTTTCGTTGCATCGCCCACGATCGCCGTGGTCATGGGCGATCAAGCCAGCCATGGACCGGCAACGACATGGACACGTACGCGGACGATCTGGCAGCACTCGTCCAGGCACTCGATCTGAAGAACGCGATTCACGTCGGGCACTCCACAGGCGGAGGTGAGGTCGCTCGATACATCGGCCGGCACGGCTCGACACGAGTCACAAAAGTCGTCCTGATCGGCGCGATCACGCCACTGATGCTGCAGACGCCGGCCAATCCCGGCGGCCTTCCACTGAAGGTGTTCGACGACATCCGCGCGAGTGTCCTGAAGGACCGCTCACAGTTCTTCAAAGATCTGAGCGTGCCGTTCTTCGGGGCCAACCGCGCGGGCGCGATGGTCTCCCAAGGCGTCCGCGACACGTTTTGGTCGCTCGGCATGCAGGCCGGTCTCAAAGGTGTGTACGACTGCATCAAGGTCTTCTCAGAGACTGACCTGACCGAAGACCTCAAGAAGATCGACGTCCCGACGCTCATCATCCATGGAGACGACGATCAGATCGTGCCGATCGGCGCGTCGGCGCTCCTGGCCGCGAAGATCGTCAAGCAGGCAAGCCTCAAGATCTACGAAGGCGCTGGCCACGGACTCACCACCAATCTCAAAGACCGCCTGAACGGCGACCTGCTCGAGTTCTGCCGTGCGGGCGCAGCGGTCGCCCCTGCTCCGCTGAAGTCCGCGAGGACGAAGGCGGGTGTGTGAGGGTCACATGGCGACGCTACTGAACTCCGCCGCCACGCCGCAGGAGAAGCTATCCAGCCTGCTCGCCCGGCAGCGCGCGGCCTTCTTGCGAAATGGGCCGCCGTCGCTCGCACAACGAAGGGCACACCTGAAGAAACTCCGTGAGGCCCTGATCGTGCGACGGCGTGATCTGGAAGCGGCTCTCGATACCGACTTCGGCCACCGCTCCCGGCACGAGACCGCGATCATGGAAATGCTCCCGCTCACGTGGGGGATCGATTACCTGCACAACAACCTGCGCCGCTTCATGCGGCGCGAGCGACGCCGCGTCGCGCTTCCCATGCGCCTCGCTCGCGGGTATGTCGAGTATCAGCCGCTCGGCGTCGTCGGCATCGTGGCGCCGTGGAATTACCCGTTTTCGCTCGCAGTGATGCCGCTCGCCACCGCACTCGCTGCGGGCAACCGGGTGATGATCAAGCCGTCGGAATTCACGCCAGCCACGAGCAGCGTCCTCGCAGCGTTGATCGCCGACGCCTTCTCTGACGACGAGGTCGCCGTTGTCAGCGGCGACGCCTCCATTGGTGCCGCCTTCGCCGCCCTGCCATTCGATCACCTCCTCTTCACCGGGAGCACTGCCGTCGGCCGCGCCGTGATGAGCGCCGCCAGCGAGCACCTCGTGCCGGTGACGCTGGAGCTTGGCGGCAAGTCACCCGTGCTGGTCGATCGCGCGCAGCCGCTCGAGCGCGTCGCAACCGCGATCGCATACGGCAAGCTGGCCAATGCCGGCCAGACGTGCATCGCACCGGACTACGTGCTGTTGCCCGAGGCTGACGTCGATGCGTTCGTCGACGCGTGGGGCAAGGCGGTGACGGCACTGTATCCGGAGGGACCGGCGAGCGAGGACTACACCTCGATCGTGAACGTGCGCCATTACCAGCGCCTTCGCGGACTGCTCGATGATGCGCAGGCGAAGGGTGCACACATCGTCGAGACCGGACCGTCACCCGAGGACGCCAGGAGTCGTGCTCACACGCTCGCACCGACGCTCGTCTTCAACGTCCGTGACGACATGCGCATCATGCAGGAGGAGATCTTCGGGCCCCTGCTTCCGGTCGTGACCTATCGAGACCTGGACGAGGCCATCGCGTTCGTGAACGCTCGCTCGCGGCCGCTCGCGCTCTACTACTTCGGATCGTCGGCAACGAATCGCACGAAGGTGCTGACGCGAACAACCTCCGGCGGGGTCACGATCAACGGCACACTCCTGCACTACGTTCAGGACGATCTCCCGTTTGGTGGTGTCGGGCCGAGTGGTTTCGGCGCGTATCACGGCATCGAAGGATTCCGAACCTTCAGCCATCAGAAAGCCGTGTTCGATCAGGGGCGGTGGAACGGCGGTGCGCTGCTCCAGCCTCCCTTCGGCCGGCTCACCGACTCCATCCTCGGCTGGATGCTCGCCTCTCCTTCAGGGCCACCGATCGAGGTTCACAACGAGAAGCTGATTCACGCGCCGGCCGAACGCGTGTGGGAACTGTTGCGCGATGTCGAGCGCTGGCCGTCGTGGTATCGGGCCTGCCGGTGGGTTCGCGTCGAGTCGACGGGACCGACGTCGTTCCGGTGGAAGGCACACCCGGTCGAATTGCGCAGCACAGTGGTCGCCTCAGAACGACCGCATTCGTTCGCGATCGTGGCAGACGCTCAGGGCATACACGCCGAGCGCGCATTCACGATCCGGCCAACTCCCGACGGCCGCGGCACCGTGGTCGTCAGCCATGAAACCCAGGTCGGCCTGCTCCCGCGATTGGGCCACGTGTTCCTGGCGCCGCGGCTGCGAGCGGCCAACCAGGCGATGTTCGACGACCTGGCCCGAGCCGCCGGCGACTAGCCCTTACATAAGGAGATGATCATGAACCCGACAACGGCAACAATCCCCTCGGCGAACAGCACTGGCGCGCCGTACGTGGCGGCAAACTTTGCGCCGCTCAAGAGCGAGGTCACCTCCTTCGATCTCGAGGTGATCGGCCATGTCCCGGAAGAACTCACCGGCCGCTTTCTCCGAATCGGCCCCAATCCGATCGACGATCTGGATCAGGTGCGCCTCGCGCGCCATCACTGGTTCGCTGGTTCTGGCATGGCGCACGGCTTGCGGTTGCGCGGCGGCAAGGCAGAATGGTTCCGCAGCCGGTTCGTTCTCGATCGGGACGCGGCCAGGGTCTTGAGCCGCAAACCGATCCCCGGGCCGAGCGAAGGCACACGCGACGGCAACGTCAATACGAATCTGATGAACGTCGGCGGCAAGCTGTGCGCCGTCGTCGAAGCGGGCAGCATTCCGGTCGAACTCGACTACGAGTTGGCGAGCATCCGCCGGACCGATTTCGATGGCACGCTCGAAGCGGGGTTCAGCGGCCACCCGCATTTCGATCCGATTACGGGCGAGCACCACGCGCTCGCGTATGAACCGTTCCAGCCCATTCGCTACATCTCGGTTGACCGAGACGGACGCGCGACGACCAGGGCGCGAATCGACTTGCCGCACATTCCGCTCATACACGACATGGCGTTCACGCAGTCCTTCATCATCGTCCCCGACTTTCCGGTGACCTTTCAGCCCGAGTTGTCGCACACCGACTTCCCATGGCTCTGGGACGAGCGCCGCGACTCCCGCATCGGCCTGCTACCGCGCAACGGCGACGTGTCGCGCATCCAGTGGTTCGAGGCACCGCGCTGTTTTGCGTTTCACTTTGCCAACGCGTACGACGACGGCGACCTCACCATCATCGACCTGGCGAAGCATCCGCGGATGTTCTTCACGGATCAGAACGGCCCGAACGAAGGCGCGCCCATCCTGGTCCGGTGGACGCTCGATCGCCCGTCCGGGAGATTGACCGAGACGATTGTCGACGACCGCGGCGACGAGTTCATGCGGATCAATGGACGCTACAGTGGGCAAGCCTATCGCTATGTCTACAGTGCGCACTGGGGTAACGACGTGACCTTCGGCCCGGCGATGAAGCACGACATGCATCGCCAGACGACCGAGGTCCATGACTACGGCCGGGGCCGAATGACGTCGGAGCCGGTCTTCGTGCGAAAGCCGGGAGCGACCGCCGAGGACGAAGGCTGGATCATGTCTTATGTCTACGACCCGGAGCGTGACCTCAGCGACGTGGTCATCCTTGATGCCCAGGACTTCGTCGGGGAACCGATTGCGACGATCCGTCTACCTGTCCGTGTGCCGCACGGCTTCCACGGAGGCTGGGCGCCGGACAGGATTACCGTCATTGAGTAGGAGTGCCGGGATTGGGGCGATATGCGACGTCCTTTTACTTCTTGTTCTGCAGGCTTCGGTAGACGGCCTCGATGAACATGTCAGTCGTCCACGCGCCCGCTGTCGACCCGTAGCGTCCGTCGAAGTCGAGCGAGACCCGGGCAGCCTTGATCTGCGCAAGCATCTGCCCCTTGTCCATCAGGTCCTGAACGCGATCCCGGATAATCACGACCATGTTGCGGTACGAGGCCACATCCGCTGTATCGGACAACCGCCCGTGGCTGGGCACGATCCAGGTGCCGCCCTGCGACCGGTACTCGGCGAAGGCCATGTCGAGGATCTGGTTCAGACCGGCAATGACACCATCGACGCTCCCGCCTTTGTCCACATCGATCACGGGATAGCTGACGGTAGAGAAAAGGTCGCCGGCAGCGATGACGTCCGAGCGACGGAAGAACACGTAGCTGTCGCCGTCGGTATTGGCCGCCGGCGCGTAGTAGACGATCACCGGATCGCCGTTGAAGTGTGTCGGCAGCTTCGTGAAGTCGTCGAAATACGACGCCGTGGGCCACGCCGCCTGAGGCGCCGGCGCCTGTTTCCCTGCCGGCGCGCTCATCCGGAGAAGCACGTTCTCGTGCGCGATCACGGGAGCCCCTGCCACGTTCTCGACCGCCCCGCCCAGGAGTCCCGCCTGCAGACCGCTTCCTGCAGCCACCAGCGCTGGGTTGCCACCCGTGTGCTCGGGACTTGCGCTCGTGTTCACGATGTAGCGAATCGGTCTCGTGGGCGGTGGCGAACTGATGACGGCATTCATATATGGGCTGGACCAGCCCCACGTCCGCGCGCAGTTAACCCCGGTGCAGCTGTTCGGCGCCGCAGGCAACACGGCAGCATGCACGAGTTGATTGATGGCCGTGAGGACCTTGCTCGACATGGCAGCGGTCCCGCTGTTCACGACGGCAACGCCGTCCTGCCCCACCGACACCGTGATGTTGGTGCCATCCGCGACAAGCATGTAGACACTGCCCTGCACGGGCAGCACGTGCACCTCACCGTCGCGAGGGCTCTGGTCCGCAATACGCTTGGCTACGTTGTTCGCCGACCGCATCGTCGGTACCGTGAGGGCATTCACGCGGCTCTCGACGGCAGTCGTTCCGTCCAACGTCGATCGGTATTCCGGGTACAGGCTCTTGACGCCGCCCCTCGCGGCCGCCAACGGAACCCAATCCTGAGGCTCCACCGCCACGCGCGCCTGCCCCGCGATCGCGCCGCTCTTCGTGATCCAGTCTGTGAGCGCGGTGTTCTGGCCTGGGAGGAAGTGCGGAACAAAATGGCGGTCGGTCCCGCCGTTCTCAGCCACAGACGGTCCGTAGCACTGCTCTGTGTTCATACGGAACGTCGGGTCGAACGTGTAGGTGGTCGAGTGAATGTAGGGCTGGTCCTGATAGAGCGGATCATCGATGACGGTGACGATGGTGAGGATGTCGTCGTGCCGCGTGATGAACTCCGTCATGGTGTACATGTCGGAGGTCTGCGGCCCTCCGCGACGGAGGTACCCGTCCTTCAGATGCGTAGTCGTGACCTTGAGTGTGTTGCCGATCCACTCCCCAGTCGAAAAACCGGTCCAGCTGTGCGGGGCGTATGCCGGAGGGTGCGCACGCCCGTCCATGAAGATCGGGCGATCCAGCGACCGCATGAACTGCACGTGATAAACGTTGACATCGCGGTTGATGGGATCTTGTTCCTTGAGGATGCGCGCTCCTCCCAGGCCTCGCCATTGGTGCGGCGCCGAGTGCGGCCGGCACTGGTATTCGGGCGTCCCCCAGATCGACTCTGGAGTCGTGTCCGATCGGAGACGGCCGGCGTCGTTGAAGGGAATGCCCGTGTAGTCGCCGAGCGGCGCCTGCGATGTGAGGTCCCGTTCGTTCGCATCCAGGCGCCATTCCGCGGCGATATCTGGCGGGCCGGGATTCTGGGCTGACAGGAATGCCGTGGCCATTAACACGGCCACCGCCGGTCCGGTCACCACGTTTCGTTTGGCTGTACTCATGGCTACAGTGACCCGCGCGGGCTGGAGCCCGCGCTCTACAATCGCTTCGGCCAGCGGCTCATTTCTCGTTCACCGTGCCGAGCACGGCGTCGGCGTCCACCCGGTGTTATTGGGCAGCTTGAGAAAGTCGGACGTGGTCAGATAATGGCGGACGAAGTACTCGGGATCCTCGACTTTGGTCGTCACGGTCATCCACTGATCGCCACTGGGAAGCGTGTTGATGTCGTAGTACTCCGTCACGACGGCTCGCGCGCTGTATGGCGCGCCGTTCTTGCGCACGTAGCCCGGGCGCAGGTTGGTCGTCACCACCTTCAAGCTGCCGCCGGATCCTGTACCGGCCCGACCTCGCCCGGGCGGTTGGGTCCACGAGGCGACCGAGTACCCTTGCCAGCTTGGTGGTTCCTTAGCCGCGCCAGCCCCGAACTGAAAGAGGCGCGTCTGCATGCCGTAGTCCCTCTCGACCTTGAGGGTATTGGCATCCTGCCATGTGATGTGCAGCCGCCCCGGCAGTCGCATGAAGTTCCCGGCACCGTACGCGCGACACTGTTCGCCGGCCGCTTCGTCGCGGGCTGGGTCCCAGCTCAGACCGACCTTCCGGCCTTCCTCGTTGAGTGGCACGCCCTCGAAGACGCCCTTCTTCGGCGTGACCATTCGCCACTTCCAGTCCTCGACGATGACCGATACCCAATACCCGGTGAGGTCAACGGCCGACGAGGCTTGCGGTGTCGGAGGAGGCCCGGCGGCGCGGCCTCGCTGAGCCCGCAGCGAGACAGGCGCGGCAAGCAGAAACACCACGGCCGCTACGACTAACAATCTCATTCCGACTCCAACAGTTTTCCGTGTAGCCGCGTTCTTGGTCCGTGGTCCTTAGTGGCTCAGTCCGTCTTTGGTCCCTCGTCCTTGGTTACGGGGACCAACGGACCTTGGACCTCAGCGGACCAAGAACCAGGAACGAAGTCCAAGAACTCGCGACATCGATTCAAAAGCGCGCTAGTCGACGACTTCGCCTCGGCCGCCCCAAGTGAATCCGTCGAGCGGCCGCTTCAGGTTGACCATCAGCGCCTTGAACTCACCGGTGACCCGCGACGGGTTGCCGACGATAATCACCTCGTCTCCCGGCTTGAGCGACTCGCGCTCCACACCCGACCTCGCCAACTGGGCAGTGCCAGCCCATTCGAGCGACCAGCGACGCATGGTTCCCTTCGGGTCCGGCGCCTGGACTGTAACGAAAGAGTGCGGGTTCTTGAAGACGAACTGCACCAGCTTGCCCTCGAGGGTGATTGTCCTGCTGGTGTCGTACGTCGCGCTGTAGGAGTGGTGCGCGAAGGCTCCCGTGCCGGCCACCACGATCACAGCGCCAGCGAGTAACATCATCCTGCCCATCACTTTTTCTCCTGAAGACTGCGATAAACCGCTTCGATGAACGAGTCCGCCGTCTGAGCACCGGGGAACGCGCCGTAACGCCCGTCAAAGTCCGCCGACGGCTTGGCGGCCTTCACCTGAGCGAGCGTCATGCCTTTGTCGATGAGATCTTGCACCCGATCGCGAATCATCACCACCATGTTGCGATAGGAAGCGACGTCGGCGGTGTCCGACAGCCGCCCGTGACTCGGAATGACCCAAGTGCCGCCTTGCGATCGGTATTCAGCGAAAGAGAGATCGAGGATTTTGTTCAGGCCGGCGATCACGCCCTCTACGCTCCCGCCCCTCGCGATGTCGATCGCAGGATAGCTGACGGTCGAGAAGACGTCGCCAGCGCTGATCACCTCGGAATGACGGAACACGACGATGCTGTCGCCATCGGTGTTGGCTGCCGGCGTGTTGTACACCACGACGCCTTCCCCGTTGAAGAACGCCGGGAACTTGTAGAACTCGTCGAAGTAGCTCACCGTCGGCCAACTGCTCTGTGGAAACGGCGCCTGTTTCCCGGCCGGGGCACTCATGCGGTTGAGCACATTTTCGTGCGCGATGACCGGCGCGCCTGCCACGCTGGCGATCGCGCCACCCAGGCCGCCGCCCCGCATACCGGTTCCCGCGGCCGCAAGCTTCTCGTTGCCGCCGACGTGCTCGGGCGCCGCGCTGGTGTTGACGATGTAGCGGATCGGCCGTGTCGCGGGCGGTGAGGTGATGGTCGAAAAGATATAGGGACTGGACCAACCCCAGATCCCGGGGCATGTCGCGCCGACGCACCTGTTGGCCGTTGCCTGGCCTGCCACCATCTGCTCGAGTTGATTGACCGCGGCGAGAATCTTGTCGGACATCTTAGCTGCGCCCGTGTTCACGAGCGCGATGCCCTCGGGTCCGACAGACGCCGTGATATTGGTGCCATCGGCCACCAGCATGTAGACATTGCCCTGGACGGGCATCACGTGCACCTCACCGTCGCGCGGACTCTCGTCTGCGATCTTCTTGGGCGCCGACACGACCGAACGCATCGTGGGAATGGTCAGACTCGCAACCCGGCTCTCGACCGGCGTCGTGCCGTCGAGCGTCGACCGGTACTCCGGGTAAAGCGTCTTCATACCACCTCGCGCCGCCGCGAGTGGTACCCAATCCTCTCCACCTGGAGGCCCTGCGACAGCTGTACGCGGATCCCCCTTGGTCAGCCACTCCGTCAGCGCCTCAGTGTTGGATCCAGGAAGGAAGTGCGGTACCCAGTGCCGATCGGTCCCCCCGTTCTCGGCGAAGGAGCCGTTGCACACTTCCGTCGTGAGGCTCTCGCCCTGCGAAACGGTATAAGTGGTCGAATGGATGTACGGCTGATCCAGGTAAATAGGGTCGTCGATCACCGTGACGATCGTCAGGATGTCGTCGTGCCTCGTGAGGAACTCCGTCATCGAATACATGTCGGAGGTCTGTGGCCCGCCGCGCCGGAGGAACCCGTCCTTCAGATGGGTGGTCGTGATCTTCAGCGTGTTGCCAATCCACTCACCCGTCGAAAAGCCGGTCCACGTATGCGGCGCGTAAGCCGGGGGATGCGGCCGCCGGTCCATGAAGATGGGCCGATCGAGCGATCGCATGAACTGAATGTGTAACACGTTGACGTCGCGCGTCAGCGGGTCCTGTTCCTTGAGAATGCGTGCCCCGCCGAGGCCTCGCCATTGGTGCGGAGAGGCATGCGGCCGGCACTGGTACTCGAGCGTGCCCCAGATCGACTCAGGGGTCGTGTCCGACCTCATGCGGCCGGCGTCATTGAAGGGCACCCCGGTGTAGTCCCCGAGCGGGGCCTGCCCGAAGGTGTCGCGCTCGTTGTTATCCAGCCGCCATTCCTGCGCGATATCAGGCGGTGCGGGCTGGCGGCCAGGTCCTCCACCGTCGAGCTGGGCAGAAACCAGGTTGGTGGCCGCCACAGCAGCGGCCAGCAGCGATCCCGCCATTCGGCCTCGAGGCGCTATTCTCATGCACGGGTCTCTTCAGAAGGCGTACTTTATTGCGAACTGCATGATACGTGAATCGCCGTTCTGAGTTGTAATCTGGCCGAAAATTGGCGAATTTATGCTGGTCGTGGGATCGCCCCAGTTGAAGTTGTTGAAAAGATTGAACGCCTCGACGCGCAACTCCAGCGTTCGGGTATTGTCCAATCGCAACACGCGCGCGAGCGCGGTGTCGACCTTCCAGTAGCCGGGACCCACAACGCTCCTGGCGAGGTGATCGCCCAGCGTACCGGCCGCCGGGATGGCGAACGCCGCCGGGTCCAGGTAGTTGGTCAGTGTCTTGTCGCCGTACGGGTCGTCCCCGACCTGATTGACCCGCTGGCCAGGAATACCAGTCAATGCGGGGTCCGACGTCGTCGTAACGGTCAACCAGTTGCCGGACTGCGCGTTGAGAATGCCTGTCACGCGCCAGTCCGACGCAACGGCCCGCAGTACGCTGTTGCCGAACTCGGGAGTGACGTATCCGACAGTCAGGTTGCCAATATGGCTCCGGTTGAATGGGCAGTTGCCGCGATCGGAGGACGGGTTGGTGGGATCCGTGTACTCGAAATCGCTCACGAATCTGCCGCCGTACGGGCTGTCGGTTTCACAGTGCGACACTGTGTAATTCGCATTGAGGCTGACGCCGTTGGCAGATCGCCGCTGAACGGACAGTTTCAACCCGCGATAGGACTGCTCGCCCACATCGGTGAAGGTGTACACCTCTGCGTAGTACCGGCCCTGTGCGGGATTCTCCAGCGTGAGCGCGCGCCGCGCTTGCAGGTTCGCGCGAGTGGAACATACGGGATAGAAGACACCTTGCAGCGTGCACGGGTCGAGTCCCAGGTAGACGCCCTGGTTGATTTGTGCGCGGCCCCAGATCCGATCGATATAGCTGCCCAGATAGCTGGCGGCCACCTGCCAGTTCGAGCCGATCTGCTGCTCGACGGTGGCGTTCCATGACTGGACGCGTATCGAGTTGGTGTCCGGATCGATGGAGGAATAAGGCGCGAGTTCTGGAAACACCGCATCAGCGGGCGCCGGAATCGGAACCGGATGCACCGGCGGGCCGGAGGGGACCATCGAATACGGATCGGCAAAGGGGATGATCCCACTCAGCGCGACACGGTTGTTGAATGGTGGCACGTTCGCCGCGGGTTGCTGGTACGCCCCGCCCGGAAAGTCATACGTGAGCGCGTACGACGAACGAAGCGCAGTGCGGCCGGCTCCAGTCACGTCCCAGGCTGCGCCCACGCGCGGCGAGAGATTCAGCCACTGCTTGTACGTTCCGGTCTTGCCTGGAGGGAACCCCGCGTCATCCGGGTAAAGCAGTCCGGGCGGCGCGTTCGGGAAACTGGTGCTCCGGACTCCGGCGCTGTAGTTGTCGTGTGAGAAGTTGGAAATGGTCCCGTTCTCCCACACCGTCCCCATGTACGGGTCCCAGCGCAGTCCGAGATTGAGAGTGACTCGCTCGGACACTCTCCATGCATCCTGCGAGTACACGCCTACATACCACTGATGGTTCGTGTTGACCTGCGGCGAACTGTGGCCAAAGCTCGACATCCGGCCGATCAGGAAGTCGGCGAGCGCCAGACCGGTGACAGTGCCGTTGAACGTGAACGTGGCGTTGGATCCCGCGTAATCCCACCCGTCGAAGTACGCGTACTGAATGTTGGTGCCGACGCCGAGCTGGTGCGCTCCCCACACTCGCGAGAAGTCCTCCGACACCTGATAGATCTGGCTGTCTACTTTCGCAGCAACGGTGTGGTTGCCGGAGAACCTGATATCGGTGCCCGTCGCACCCACCGCCACGGTCATCGTGCCGGGCACGTACGAGTAGATGTTCGGGATGCCAAGCGACGTGGCATCGAAGTACTGTTCCGGCGGATCGTTGGCGCGCGTTTTCGTATTCGCGAAATTGAACCGCAACGTGTTCACCGTGTTGTTCCCCATGACGAGGGTGCTGCCCACTGCCGCCGTCTGCGCCCGACGGTTGCGGTAGGGAAGAAACGCAGCCTGGATCGTCATGATGTTGTGGGTCTCGCCCAGCTTCGGCGGACGACGCTCGAACGTATCGATGTACCGGCCGAAGATCGTGTGGTTGGCGTTGAGCTGATAGTCCACGCGAGTGACGATCTGCTCGTCGTTGTTGTCGAAGTTCACGTCGTATTGCACGAAGCCACACGGATCGGTGGACGAGGGAAGCCATCCTGAGTTCAGGATGCTGAGCGTTTGCGGACTGAACGAGGCGGGGCTGATCCGGTTGTTCACGAACGGAGGGCGCAGCGTGACTTGCCGGCCGGCATTGCACTGCGGCGAGGCGTACGTCGTGAAGTCGCCTGCCATCATCGCGGGCGTGGGCACGTACGCGTTGTTGTCGGGGGTCGTCTGTCGAATGCGATTGCGCTCATAGCCGGCAAAGAAGAACAGCTTGTTCAACACGATCGGCCCGCCCAGCGTTCCACCGAACTGGTTGCGGCTGAGGCCGTCTCCGGCCTTCTTGCCGTCGGGCCCTACAGGGGCGAAATAGGCCGGAGCGTTGAACCGGTCGTCGCGGAAGAACTCGAACCCGTTCCCGTGAAATCTGTTGGTGCCGGACTTGGTGACCGCATTGACCGCCGCCGACGAGTGCATGCCAGTGGCCGCGGCGAGCCCGCCGCTGGCCACACTGAACTCCTGCAGCGCGTCCGGGAAGGGGAAGGGCAGGTTGCCGAGATCGTGCGGGCTGTTGTGCGCGGCCCCGTCGAGCTGATACTCGACACCGTTACGGAGTCCGCCAGCCACCGAGATCGCGACGCTATTGCTCGTGCTGAGCGCCGAAATCCGGCCGGTGTTGACCGCCCCGCCCGCGAGGACGATCAGATCCGTGACTTGGCGTCCCTGCAGCGGCAACTCCACGATCCGCTCCTGCTCGACGACGTCGCTGATGCCGGCGCTGCGCACGTCCACGAGCGGAGTCTCGCCTTGGACCGTGATCGTTTCTTCAATATTCCCCAGGGCGAGAGTCGTGTTGATGACCGGGTTGGCGCTGACTTGCAGGACGATGCCGGTCTGGACGTAGGTTCGGAAGCCGGCAAGCACGGCCTCCAGCCGGTACGGGCCTAGCGGCATGTTCGGCATCGTCCACGCGCCTGTCTCGTCGCTGACGACGGTTCGGATGAACGCGGTGTCGGTCTGCGTTGCGGTGACAGTGACGCCGGGCAAGGCAGCGCCGCTCTCGTCGGCCACTCGGCCGTTGAGCTGTGCTGTAGCCTGCGCCCACGCGGAGTCGGTGATGAAGAAGGTCGTAGCCACCGCGATGCTGATCGTGACGACCGAAAGGCCCTTGAACACACGCGGCATGACGGCCTCCCAGATAATGGCGGACCCCTGCGTGACGAACGAGGATGGAAGTGGCGCGAGCCTGCCACAAATCGGAGAGGATCGTCAA
>Ga0075421_100002064_pt1 | contig 23820 bp, 23 predicted proteins | sample SoiMetdeltSBSDD5_FD_75292 | JGI IMG/M metagenome (GOLD analysis project Ga0075421, IMG submission 75292) | Bulk soil microbial communities from a Populus tree surrounding site in Tennessee, USA - Soil MetaG P. deltoides SBSDD5 | ecosystem: Environmental > Terrestrial > Soil > Tree plantation...
CTCCTCGTTGAGCGACCGATCCCACACCTTCTTGCCATTCTTGTCGACCGCGATGAGGTGCCCATCAACGCCGAACACGTAAACGTTGCCGGTTTCCGGATCGACTGCCGGTGCCGACCACGCAATGCGGTGGGCAGGGGCGTCGGAGTGAAACACGGTGTTGTGATACTCCCACAGCACCTTGCCCGTGTTGGCATCAAAGCACATCAGCCGTTCTTGAACGGTGTCCTCTTTGCCGGAGGAGTTGAACAGGTAGACGCGGTCGCCGAAGACGACGGGCGTGGAGCGGCTGCCATAGGGCGCCTTCCACAGAAGATTCCGTCCATCGAGCGACCAGTCGTTGACGAGATTCTTTTCCGGGGACTTGCCGTCACGATTCGGCCCCCGGTAGTCGGTCCAATCCGCAGCCGGCAACAATGCCGGCGCTACAAGCAGGGAGAGAAGCCACAATCGGCGCATGTTAGTTTCGACGAAGAGCACACAGAAATTGTAACCCCCGCCCGGGAAATGCGGTGGGATCAGACCCCGCGACCTGGGGTGGGTTAATAGGCAGGAAGGACTACGGAGAACTCGAAAATCCGTGGGTTTAGGCGGCGGGCTTCGAGTTGGCGGATGCACTCGAATGGCGTGTCACCCAGCGCTTCGATCACCCGAAGGGGAAGGGTTTCCGGGGTGTAGATCTCGAGGGCAATCCATTTCCCAGCCAATGCCGTGCGTTCACTCAAGGTCAGCCGCTCAGGCGGTCTCCCTAAATAGTCGGCCGGATTGACGACTGCGGATGCCATAGTAGAGCGCTAGAATATCAGACGCGCTCGGAGACCTGCCAGAACCGCATGGGCCATACGGTACCAGATTGGGGGAGGACCGGATTGGCTAGAAGCGCTTAAGCTCTTCGAGCAGCGCCTGCATGCCGCGCTTGCGGTAGATCGAGGTGAGCCTCTGCTCTTCGCCTGAAGGCGACATTGCTTTGCGCAGCACGGCATCGTTCAATGCCAGACGGGCAGGTACCCACAAGGAGCCGTCGCCAAACTCCACCTGGCTGACGAACGCCGTCATGGAGTCGATGGACACGGGACCGCCGCCAATTTCCGTAAATTTCAGTTGGCCATCCTGACGAACTTGTGAACGGGCTTTGGGAGCGAGGTTGATTCCCGCAGGCATCGCACCAGCCGAGTAATCACGTCCGCGCGAATCGCGCAGCATCCAGCCGATTTCCACCGAGCGCACGGCGCGGTCGCTATGATTCACGACATCCACATGCGTGACGGTGGCAAGTCCGGAAGAAACCAGCGCGGCTCCGCCTATGGCATCCACCGGCGCGTCCGGGAGACGGAGAAAGGCCAAATCCAGCTTACGCATGGGTTCGGCGGTAACACGCTGTCCACGGGCTAGTTGCACGTCCAGCCGCTGCGTCTCGGCCTGACGGGCCAGACTCGCCACGCACTCGCGGCGCAACCCGTCCGGACCGTCCCTTTCCAAAACCTGGCGGAACCACCGGCGGTCACGCTGCGCTTCCAATTCCCAGGCGGTTAGCGCACGCCTCGATTCGAACCGGTTTGGACCGTAGAAACTCAAATCGTCAAATAGAACACCATCCAGCGTAATCTCCACCAGGGGGCCGGTGCCCTTTTGCAGGGGCCGCAGCAGGCGCAGATCGATCTTTACGGGGAAGTTCTCACCTGGCGCGACGTCGAGCGACGGCCTGGTCACACTCGCTCGTCCACCCGGGGTTACCTCCTGCGAAGCCACAAGCATCGTCAGCCCTCGCACGCGTTTGCCCGAAGTGTTGCGCAGGCTCATCACAGAGCGCAATTCGACGACCAGAGCCCCGCCACGCTCGCTGGTTTTCGTGTCGCCCCAATCGGCAGTGACAAGCGTTACAGGCGAATCATCAGGGAGTGAAATCTTCACCTGCGCATGCGCAAGCACTGTCCCGGCCATCGCCGCCACAGCCGCCAGCACAAATCTATTCGCTGTAGACATGGTGGATCGTAACCTCGCCCGTATCCTCGTCCACATATTGGGCGCGCAGGGAAGCGGAGCCGGTCCGGGCGCCCGCGCTGACTTCCACCGCCATGGGCTTGCCGCCCTGGTGGAACAGCGTCATCGACGACGCGCCGTGCTTGAATTCAATGCCTTCGCCGGTAGTCGCGACCATGACGTCGCCCGCCGCGGCGCCCATCTTGCCGCGCGTGCTGAGCATCCATGTGGCGCCATACAGAAATACGGCCACCGAGGCGAGCGCAACCACGGGCTTAAAAAAGGAACCGTAGCTCTCAAACTCATCTTCGTCCTCACGGATCCGTGCCCGGACCGCCGCCGCTGGGGCGACAATCTGGCCCGCCTCGATTCCCAGCCGGATATTCGCTTTCATCTCGGCCGCCAGATGATCCCAGTTCACCTCGGGGGGCATTTCCTGGGCCAGAACGGCTACCTCACGACGAGCATCGCGCAGAGATTCCAGTTCGGCACGGCACTCGCGGCATGCGCTCACATGATGGCCGACTCGCAGCTTCAGCCACCAGCCGAGCTCGCCGCCGGCCAGCAACGCCAGCTTCCGTGTACTGGGATGACCACGGCGGCGGTTCATCTGCCTGTCCTTTCCAAAAACTTGCGGAACTTCACCCGGGCATTGGCGATATGCGAGCGTACTGTCGCCTTCGAGCACTTCAGATGCCTGGCCACTTCCTCGGCGGGCAGCCCTTCCACGTCGCGGAGCAGGAGGGCCATGCGTTCGCGCGGGCTCAACCGTTTCAGCCCCGCCTCCAAGCGAGTTCTCTGCTCGGTTCGGATGGCGTGTTGTTCCGGGCTTTCCTCGTCGCGCGCGGCGAGCGGTTCGGCGAGGTCTTCCATGGCGGTGAAGTTGACCCGCCCGTGCCGGCGCAGGAAATCGATCGACGTGTTCGTCGCCACGCGGCTCAGCCAGTGCGCGGCCCGGTCGGGATCGCGAATCTGATCGCCATGCTGCAGGGCTTTGATAAAAACTTCCTGGGTGAGATCCTGGGCGTGATCGCTGTTGCCGACAATGCGGTAGACCTGAAGGTAAATTCGCCGCAAATGCAGCTCAATGAACCGGTCCCGCGCCTCTTGAGGCTCCGCAACAACCGGATGCCGCGCTTCACTCATTTCTGACATTACCCTCTGGACGTATGCCGCCATGAACAGGATACTCTTCCTGTCTTTCCTGACGACAACTTTGCCTCAAACGTGCAGGTTAAATTCTGCCTGCTATCATCCTAACTTTTCTATCGGCGGGACCCCAGATGTTCAATACGCACCTCAAAATGAAAGAAAATGAATGTGATAGGATCCGTTTGCATGCGACCCGTTGCCATCGTGGGCGCCGGTAAGACACCGTTCGGCGTGCTGGCCGATCAGGATGTCCTCTCGCTGTCGCTGACGGCCTGCCGGCAAGCTCTCGCCGACGCCTCGGTCAACCCGCCTGATCTGGAAGCCTTCTACCTAGGCAACTTCGCCTCGCCGGGGTTTACCGGGCAGAATCACCTGGCGCCGTTCGTTTCATCATCGCTTGGTGCACCGGGGATTCCGGCGACCCGTTTTGAGGCCGCCTGCGCCAGTTCGGGGAGCGCTTTCTTCCACGCCTGGTCGGCAGTCGCGGCGGGCATCTACGATCTGGTGCTTGTGTGCGGCGTGGAGAAGATGACGAGCCAATCGACGCCGCGAGTTACGGAGATTTTGGCAGGTGCGGGAGACCTCACGGGCGAAGTCCGCGCCGGGGCAACCTTTCCGGCACTATTCGCGATGATCGCCCGCCGCCACATGCACGTGTATGGCACCACACGCGAACATCTCGCCCACGTGGCCGTCAAGAATCATGCGCACGGGGCCCTCAACCCAGAAGCCCACCTGCGGAAGCGGATCACGCTCGAACAGGCGTTGGCGGGACGGCCGGTGTGCGACCCGCTGACGATCTATGACTGCTCGCTTGTCTCGGACGGGGCGGCGGCGGTGGTTCTGGCGCCACTCGAACATGCGGCACGATATAGCCCGCGCCCGCTACGCGTGCGGGGCATCGCGCAGACCTCGGATTATCTGGGGCTGGACCGCAAGGAAGATATCACGACCTTCCCGGCGGTGGCCGCGGCGGGCCGGAAGGCTTTCGAAATGGCCGGCGTCACGGCGCATGATATCGACATGGCGGAGTTGCACGACTGTTTCACAATCGCCGAGGTCATCGCTCTCGAAGATCTGGGATTCTGCGAACGCGGCGGCGGTGGTCCCTTCTCCGCCTCGGGCGCAACGGCCTTGGGCGGAGCAATTCCGGTGAACACCTCAGGTGGATTGAAGTCGAAAGGACATCCGGTGGGCGCGACCGGCGTCGCCCAGCTTTGCGAACTGGCGACGCAACTACGTGGGCAGGGCGCGGAACGCCAGGTCATGAACGCTTCGCTCGCATTGGCGGAAAATCTGGGAGGCTCCGGAGCGACCTGCGTAGTCACGATCCTGGAATCCGCCTAAGGGCACCCGCTTGAACCTCCTTTTCGGACCTGTTACAGTGACGGATTCTCCATGAGGTTACTGGATGTCCGCCGACTGGCGATTGCAGAAACAGCCCGGCTCCGGTTTTCCATCGCTGGAAACCGCGAATGCACGATCGACGAGCACGGCATTGCGCGCGTACCCGACTTGCGTGGAACACCCGAATTTAACCTCGAATCCGAATTTGCCTTAGCGCAGGAATTCCAGATGGAGTTAGTTCCGCGCGGCAAAGCCGCCAAGCAGACACCAGTATCCAAACGGCTGACGCGAGGCGAAGTCGAGCAGTTGTGCGAAAGGAAAGAGTCTGGGGCCCATGTAGCCGCAGGCCAAGATCATGATGAATAATGGACCCTCCTCCCCTCCCATTCCTGGACGACCGGCAACGCTCCGCCAACCAGGCGAATTGGTGAACGGGGCCGAACCCCGGCGCCCGGAATCACAGACGGCAAAACCTCCGGAAGCACCTTCGTTTCCCGCAGCCCGGGCCGAGTCACGAGTCGATAGCGCGCCTCCCGGGCCCAACGGTGAAGTGATGTACAATCGGGTGAACAGGGTGCCCCAAGTTCCCTCCACACAAACGAATAGCCCGACTGGGCCGAAGGAAAACCACATGGAGAAACTTCCCCAGAATATCCAAGAGGCGTTTCTCAACGCCGCGCGGAAAGAGCGTACGTTCCTTACGATCTATCTGATGAGCGGCGTGAAACTCTCCGGCCGGATTCGCAGTTTCGATAAGTACAGCGTGGTTTTGGAATCCAACAATCAGGAACAGCTGATCTTCAAACACGCCATCTCCACTGTCGTGGTCGCCAAGCCCACGCATCATAGTGGCGGTACGCATCACCCCGGGTCGCAACCCGGAGTTCCCGGCCAGGCGATGGGCGTCTCGGCCTCGGATTCCAGCGAGAACTAAACTGTCCGCGACAGGTCCAAGACGCGAGCGCGCCATCCTCGTGGGTTTGGAGACCCGCAAAGTTTCGTCCCGTAAATCCACTTCGGATGCGGTTCCATTTGACGCGGCAGAATCCCTGGAAGAGTTGGCCGGTCTCGCCGAAAGCGCCGGTGCCGAGGTGCTGGACCGCATTTTGCAATCGCGTCCCTCGCCCGACGCAGCGACACTCATCGGCACCGGAAAGGTAAGCGAACTGGCCGCTCTTGCCGAGGCTTTGCAAACCGACCTGATCCTGTTCGATCACGACCTCACCGGACCGCAGACGCGCAATCTCGAGCGCGAGTTGAATTGCAAAGTTCTGGATCGAACCCAACTCATCCTGGACATCTTCGCGCGGCGCGCGCGAACGCGTGAGGGCCAACTGCAGGTGGAACTGGCACAACTGAACTACCTGTTGCCGCGCCTCTCCGGCCATGGCGCCGCGATGTCGAGGCTGGGAGGCGGCATCGGCACACGCGGCCCGGGCGAAACCAAACTGGAAACGGACCGCCGCCGTATCCGGAGCCGCATCCACAAACTGGAACAGCAGTTGAAGACGGTGCGATCAACGCGAACCATTCAACGCAAGAAACGCGAGAGCGTACCGCTGGCGACGGTGGCGCTAGTGGGTTACACCAACGCGGGCAAGTCGACGCTGTTCAACCGGCTTACCGGCGCCGACGTTCTCGCCGATGCCAAGATGTTTGCCACGCTCGATCCGACCGTGCGCCACATCGTTCTGCCCTCGCGCCGCCGCGCGCTGCTCTCGGACACGGTAGGCTTCATCCGCAATCTGCCCACGACCCTGGTGAAGGCCTTTCGCGCGACGCTGGAAGAAGTCACGGAAGCCGCGCTGCTGCTTCACGTAGTCGACTCGGCTTCGCCCCATGCGGAAGAACATTTTGCGCATGTATTAGAAGTCCTGTCTGAGATTGGCGCCGCCGGTACGCCGCAACTGGTTGTGTTGAACAAGTCGGACCTGCTTCCACCCGAGAACGCGCAAGATATGGCGCGGTCGCTTGGCAGCCGCTTGGGGGCACTGCGGGGCGGCGGCGGTCCCGTCCCGGACATCCACCAGGTGACCGCTGCGTCGGCACGAACGGGCGAGGGATTGGACAAGATCCGCGCGATCATGGATGGCATGCTGGACCTGGATCGTGTCTCTGAAGTGATGCTCCACATACCCGCGAGCGACGGCGCCGCGATGCACATGATTCACGAATATGGCCAGGCTCGCGAGATCCGCTACGACGAGTCGGGCGTGTGGGTCATCGCCGATCTGCCGCAGTCGATTCAGCGGAAGCTGAAGCAGTACATTCGGCGTTCGCAAACGAACTCTCCCGTAGCTTCTGCGTTGATATAGTTAAAATGCGGATGAATCTTCCGAACCTACTCACGTTGATGCGGATCTTCTTCGTACCGCTGCTGGTGGCGGCGCTCGTGCAGGAGAGCTGGGGTATCAATCTGGGGCAGCAGACGGTCCACAACGAGTTCGTCGCTCTGGCCATTTTTCTGTTTGCCGCGGGCACCGACTTACTCGACGGCTACCTTGCCCGTAGATGGAAGCAAGTGACCACGGTTGGCACGCTGCTCGATCCGATAGCCGATAAGCTGCTGATCTCCGCGGCGCTCATCTCATTGGTTCAGGTGCGCGCCCTGCCCGGTTGGATGGCGATTTTGATCATCGGCCGCGAGTTCGCGGTGACGGGCTTGCGCGGTATTGCCGCTTCGGCGGGCTACATCATCAAAGCAAGCGACCTGGGCAAGACGAAGATGGTGGCGCAAGTAATTGCGATCTCAGTGGTGATGATGAGCGTGCGTTCGCCGTCGTGGACGCCTTACGCACTCGTGGGGATGTGGGTGGTGGTGTTTTTCTCGGTCGTCTCGGCGATCATGTACTTCCTGAAGTTCTGGCGCAAGGTGGATGTCGAGGTGAAGTTGCGCACACGGCGCGACCTGCTTCGCATGGAGCGGCGGCAGAAGCGTTTGGAGATGCTGGCCATGCGGGAGAGGGCGCGCGAGGCCAACCGAAGAGCGGCGGGCGCTCCTGCAGCGGCGAAGAATAGTTAGAGGCGGACAAACGCGCATGTGAACCGCGCGGCAAATGAGACACGGTGTAAAGAGGCTCTTGTTCGCGGTTGACGCTCCATTTTGCTTTAAATGCAATAGGTTCATAGTTCTGGCTGCCAAGCGAGTGTAAGGCCGGGGTGTAGAGTCGTAACGTTTGGCGGCGAGAGCGCCGCGCACGGAAACTCCGGTGAAAGATGGAGCGGCATGAGGCGGATGTCATCTGAAGTGTGCTCGCACTATGAGGATGCTTGGAGGAGAGCGCGAGCACACTTCAGCGCAAAGGCAAGATGTTGCACGGAAACAGAAAGTTTTTCCGCGCGAGTTGTCACTCCATTTTTACGAGACCCGGACAGCCACCTTCAGCACGCCGTTGCCGCGGGCGCCGAAGAGTTCGTAGGCCTTGTCGATTTCGTCCAGCGGGAAGAGATGAGTGAGCAGCGGACGGAGGTCGATGCGTTGGGCTTCGACGAGGCGCATGAGGCGGTACATCCGCTCTTTACCGCCAGGGCACAGCGTTGTGACTATCTTGTGATCGCCGAGACCGGCGGCAAAGGGTTCGAGAGGCACCGTCAGGTGTCCTGAGTAGACGCCCACACTCGACAGCGTTCCACCGGGGCGGAGAACTTTGAGGGCATTCTCGAAGGTTGCCTGGAGACCGAGCGCCTCGATGGCAACGTCGACACCGCGACCGTTGGTAGCTTCAAGGATCGCCTCGACAGGGTTTGCGCCGGAGTGGAAGGTGGTAGTAGCTCCGAAGCGGGTGGAAATGGCGAGACGATGGTCGTCGTTATCGACGGTGAAGATGCGCGCGGCGCCCATGAGCTTCGCCCCGATGGTGGCGCACAGTCCGATGGGGCCTTGCGCAAAGATTGCGACATTATCGCCGATGCTCACGCCACCGCTTTCGGCCGCAGAGAAACCAGTTGAAGCAATATCGGCGAGCAGTAGCACTTCCTCGTCGGTGAGCGAATCCGGAATCAGGGCAAGATTGGCCTGGGCATGAGGAACGAGTACGTACTCGGCCTGTGTGCCGTCCATCGTATTGCCCAGTTTCCAGCCGCCGAGCGGCCCGCCGCATTGTGAGCGATTTCCGCGCAGGCAGGGTTCGCATTGCCCGCAGGGTGTGATGGCGCCGACGAGCACGCGCTGTCCGACCTCGTAGCCAGAGAGGCCGGTACCAAGCTCGTGGATCACTCCCACAGCTTCGTGCCCGATTGTCAAGCCGGGCTGGACCGGATACTCGCCACGAACGATGTGCAGATCAGTTCCGCAGATCGTCGTGAGCCTGACCTCGATCACGGCCTCGCCCGGACCGGCATGTGGAATCGGTTTTTCTTCCAGCCCGAAAGTTCCCGGGGCTCGGAAGACATTTGCTTTCATCAGACCGAGATGGGGATGTGGGTGCCGTCCTGGAGTTTCAAGAGCGAGTTGCATAGTCCATATGCTCCTTACCCATGAAGATGCATTTTGATTTCCATGATTGGAGGTGCTGAAACGACGCTGGTTGTCCGGCAGCAGGATGGGCGCATTGAGCCACGTTTGCGCACCTTAACCCACGCCCTCTCAAGGGATGTAAGCAAGCTTGCTGATTGACTGCGATTGCAGGTGGCGGGTCATGTGACGTCATGATCGACGTACTGGTGCAAGATTTACAGCATGAAAGCCGGAAAGAGCCGCATCTGTTTGATAAGTCAGGAGATCTACTGCCTAGTCCGTGGACGAGGTGGTAGAAGTGGAGTCGCCAGTCTTTACTTTGCGCAGTATTTGCGGCCCGTCGGGTGATAGGATCACGACGCGCACCTGGCCGTTCGGTCCGATGGGGCCGATCGACTTGCCGTCGGTGAGGATTTCGATTCCTCCGGCATTGCCCACGACGAGTTTCGCACGGGCAACACCGGAAACGACCTTGCGCTGATTCGGCTCGAGGATTCCCGAGAACACCTGCTTACCATTGGCGGACATGGAGACCCAGGTTGGCTGAGTGGCAACCACTTGGACGGCCATGCCGTCGGCGGAGATGGTGATAGTAGACTCTTGGGAAGGCGCTGAACTGGTGTCGGACGCGGGCACGGCCAACGCCTGTTCGGCGGGTTGTACGGGGGCGGGCGGCGGTGTGGGCAGCGACTGCTGCACACGCGCGGCAGTTCTTGCTTCGGCGAAGATGCCGGACAGTTCCTGCCAGCCCATGTAGATCGCCGAACTGGCTCCCAGTACCGCGACCAGAGCGACAGAAGACCAGCGAGCCCTGCGCCAGGAGGAAGAGTCGAAATTATTCAATGAATCTCGTAACGGCTGAAGCTGGACCGTTGTCTGCTTACTGGACAGTTGCTCAAGAACCGGATCGGGCGCCTTCGGGAAAGCCCGGTCCAGGTTCGCTTCAATTTGGGAGGGGTCAAGGCCGACTAAGGCCGCATATTGGCGCGCAAAATTGCGGGCGAAGAGAGTTCCGGGCAAGACTTCATAATCTTCGCGCTCCAAAGCTTCCAGGTAGCGCACACTGATACGCGTCTCACGGGCGATCTCGTGGAGATCCATCCCTTTCGCCAGACGCGACTGACGTAGCTGCTCGCCGATTCCCGACATAGCCACATGATTGTACCTCAACGGTATAATGCGAGGCGAGTGTCCGTACTGGAGCCTTCTGGCCAGATTTCCCCTACCCCTCCCGAACCGGTTGTGACTGTTGTAGTTGTGAATTGGAACCGTCGCGAACTGTTGCGGAGCTGCCTTCTCTCGCTCGAAATACAGATGGGACTGGCGGGGATCTTCGAAGTGATTCTGGTTGATAACGGGTCCGAGGATCAAAGCGTGGAGATGGCGGAGCGCGAATTTGGAGACTCTGCATCCTTCCGGCTTCGGTTGATTGAAAATGATCGCAACCTCGGATTCTGTGAGGCCAACAATCAGGGCATGGCGTTGGCGCAAGCGCCGTTCATAGCCTTGTTAAATAACGATGCGGAGGCGGAGCCGGGTTGGCTTGCGGCGCTGCATAAAGGGCTAATTGCGCACCCAGGGGCCGGCATGGCAGCTTCGAAAATCCTGGTGTGGGAAGACCCAGGGCGCATCGACAAGGCGGGCCATCTGATCTATCTCGACGGGCAGAACCGCGGGCGCGGAACGGGTGAACGCGACCATGGGCAGTATGACAAGGAAGCCGAAGCCCTTTGGCCGGACGGCTGCGCTTGCCTGTACCGCCGTTCGATGATCGAGGAAATCGGCGGATTCGATGAGGACTTCTTCGCCTATGCCGACGACGCCGAATTGGGTTTGCGCGCTAGAATAGCCGGTTGGGGATGCATCTATGTCCCTACGGCCGTGGTCCGGCACCACCGTGGCGCGACCTTAGGCTTGGCGAATTTGCGCCGCCTGGAGCTCATTGAACGAAATCGTGTGTTGCTGGTCGCCAAACTGTTTCCCTGGAGGCTGGTGTGGCTAAACGGCGTGTTCTATTTGGCAAGGCTCGCCGCCGGAGCTCTGGCAGCGGTGCGCCAGAGGGGGGAGATCAACCGATTTCCTGGCTCCGGCGGGAAGCTGCGGGTGCTGTTGGCCTTGATCCGCGCGGACCTGCAGGCATTGCGGATGCTGCCGCGGATGATCGCGAAGAGGAAGAAATTGGATTCGATCCGGAAACTGTCGAGCCACGAGATCACGCAATTGCTGTGGCGGAACCGGATCACGCTCAAGGCCTTGAGCGAGCAGTCGAATTAGAAGAGCCAAGCAATACCGCGCAACCGCATCCAACGAGGGTATACGACACAGTGGACGATCCTTGCCCTGCCTGCGGCCATGAGCGGTCGCGAATTCTGCTGGAAGGCAGCGATCGTTTATATGGCACGACCGACCGCGTCTTTCAAGTGGTCGAGTGCCAAGCCTGCCAGCTGATTCGCCTGTACCCGTGGCCATCTCCGGCGGAGCTACGGCATTACTATCCGGACGATTACTGGTTTGTTCCAGAGCAGGACGTGGTGTCGAATCTGGAGGAGACATACCGGCGCTTTGTATTGCGCGATCATGTCAACTTTGTGCGGCGCGCATTGGAAAATGCCGGAGTGGATGGGCCGTTGCTGGATGTGGGATGTGGCGGTGGCCTGTTTCTGAAGATGCTCGCTGAGAAGGGGCGCGGCGTCGTCGGGTTGGACTTCGCTTTGGGCGCAGCCGATGCGGCATGGAATCGGAATGGCGTAGCGGCGGTGTGTGGATCGCTGACGCAAGCGCCCTTCGCGGCGGAAAGTTTCTCGGCAGTGACGATGTTTCACGTGATCGAGCATCTGTTCGACCCAGTGTCGTACCTGGAAGTGGCGCATCGCTTGATAAAGCCGGGCGGCAGACTGATCGTGCAGGTGCCAAATGCGAGTTGCTGGCAGTTTCTGCTGCTCGGTGAAAATTGGAATGGCGTGGACATTCCACGGCACTTGATCAACTATCGCGCAAACGATCTGGAGATCCTGCTCGACCGCTGCGGCTTTGAAGTAACGCGCACGAAATTCTTCTCGCTGCGCGACAACCCCGCAGGACTGGCATCGAGCCTTGCGCCCGGGCTGGACCCGATGGCGCGGCGCATACGCGCCGTGGAGGAATCTCCGAGGAAACGCGTAGCGAAGGACCTTGTGTATCTTGCACTGGTCATGCTGAGTGTTCCCTTCGCACTGCTCGAAGCGGCCTGCCATGCCGGGTCGACGGTGATGGTAGAGGCGCGCAAGAAGGCGTGAACGCCTTATGAATCAGGCCTCGCCCGCGCGCTTCCTGCCGGCGCCACTGCGGCGATACATTCTGCACTTTGAGAGCGAGATTGAGCGGGCGGTGAAGGAGTTCGCGGGGCGGTTGGGGGCGGGTGCGAGGGTATTGGATGCGGGGGCGGGCGAGGGCCAATACGCGCACCATTTTTCGAAGCAGCGCTACACGGGGATCGACTTGGGGATTGGCGATGCGGCGTGGAATTATGCGGGCTTGGATTGCGTGGGGGATTTGGAGCGGCTGCCGTTCGCGGATGGGCAATTCGATGGGTGCCTGAATGTAGTGACGCTTGAGCACGTGAAGGATCCGCAGCAGGTGTTGTGCGAATTGGGGAGAACGCTGCGGCCGGGTGGGGAGTTGTTGCTGGTTGCGCCGCACGAGTGGGAAGAGCATCAGGAGCCGCACGACTATTGGCGATTCACCCGGTATGGGCTGCGGCTGTTGTTGGAGCGGTCGGGCTTTGAGCGGATTGAAGTGGAGCCGGTGGGCGGATTCTTTCGATTGCTGGCGCGAAGGTTGGCTCACGCGCTCAGGATGCTGCCACTACCGTTGAACGTGATAGCGCTGGTGGGGCTGGCGCCGTGGGTGTTGGTGCTGCCGCTGTTCGATGGGTTCGACAAGCGGCGGAATTTTACGCTGGGGTTTACCTGCCGCGCGCGGAAAGGGAACGTAGGGCGGCGAGACCCATGAGCAGCGAACTCCCGAACGATATTCAGGAGCTATTGGACCAATGCGATTCGGATGATCCAATCGAGAGGTTCGAAGCTTTCGAGGAGTTGTGGGATCACGCCTTGCACCAGGGAACGCCTAGCGAGCACACTCCTTCGATCCTTTTGAAGTTGTTGGAATGGATCGAGCAGCGGCATCCCGATTGGGCAGACATATTGGACGCGGTATATGTCTCCGCTCTGGATCTTGCCGAAGGGCCGACCCGAACTCCCGAAGAAAATGCCCGGCGGATTAGGGCGCTTCACGTCATTCTCCAGGGGCACGCCCTCTTCGAAGCAGTTCTCAATGCGCCTTGCGTCATGAACGGGGACACGTGCCAATCGCACTACGCAGCGGCTGGCTTGCTAGGACTGACTCTTCCATTACAGGCGGGAAGGCTCGCCGCCTCGATCATCACTCTCATTCGGGAACAACCTATTAAGCACGCGAATTTGTGGACAGTCGTCGAACGGCGTCCAGTGTTTGAAGGCGTGTCGAACGACGGCCTCCACTTTTGCGCCGAGAAAGGCGAAGTGGAATGGGTAAGGCGTTTCGCGTTGTTGCATCTTGCCGCAAGAGGCGATGAATGGGGGATGGGTATTCTCCGGCAAGACTTGAAGGGATTCGGCAACTCTTGGAAGCCGAGTGTGGAAGAGTCGGCCGTTTTGGCGCGAAGGCCGGAGTTGGTGTCGCTTGACCTGCTACGTGATCTCTACTCTCGGGCGCGTGACCTAAGGGCCGTTCACGATCTTGCCTGCGGGATAGTTCGCAAAGTGGCGCGAGACCAGCGGGGCGGTTGGGATTTCGTGATGGAAATGCGATCCGCTGGGAAGTTGGTGATCCGTCATCCAGAGGTTGGTCCGTTCACTGGTAAGGAGCCGTCGCAGGAGACGATTCGAGAGAGAGCAGATTTGCTACGCAGAAGCGATTTGCACCTTGTGGACACGGACCTGTGGCTTCTTTTCGGACTGGAAAATCCAAACAGTCCTGCTTGCATGGATTACCGGTAAGTGGTGGGCCTCGAGTACTCGGCGGAAGTTTACGCTGGGCTTCATCTGCCGCGCGCGGAAAAGGAACGTGCCGCGGCAGGCTTAGTGCGAGGGCGAAAATCCTTGGCGCAACGGAAGCCGATGGTGGCGCTGCGTTCGGCGGCGCGGGCCCAACTGCGATAGGAGACCATGAGGAACAAGCCGGGGGTGTCGAACCAGGAGGCGCCCCGGAGGACGCGGTACATGCCGGTTTCAGGGCCGGTGGGGTTTTGATCGGGGGCCTCTGCGTAGTAGGCGCGGCCGTACCAATCGGAGTTCCACTCCCAGACGTTGCCGATCATGTCGCAAAGGCCAAAGTAGTTCTTCGTTTTGCCGCAGACGGCGGCGGGACTATCGACACCATAGCGAGCGTCAGTGGCCTTCGGCGCGCGGTCGCCCCAGGGATACATGGCCCCTTCGGCGTTTCCTCGCGCGGCTCGTTCCCATTCGGCTTCTGTGGGAAGACGCTTGCCTTTCCATTCGCAGAACTGACGGGCATCGTCCCAACTGACATTGACGACGGGAAACTTCTCTTTGCCTTCGGGGAGTTCGCCTTTGCGCCAGTGATAGGGCGTGCGGTGACGAGTGGCTTTGGCGAAGGCGGCGTAGGCTTCGTTGGTGACTTCGGAAACGTCGAGGTAAAAAGGGGCGAGCGTGATAGCCTTGGCCGGCTGGTCGTCTTTATGGGCCGTGGGATACCACTTGACTTCGGTTTCGGGCAGGGCGAAGGAGCGGCCGCGCAGAAACGCTCCACCGGGGATGAACACCATGCCGGGTTCGGCAGCACTGAGCGAACAGCCGACAACGATCAGCGCGGCAAGCCTCATCCGCCGTAGATACCAGAGAGTTCGTCGATGGGGATGATACCATTCGCACCGAGCGGGTCGACGTAGGGGTAGACACGACCGGAGGGCGTGTTGTGCACCTCTTTGGACCAATCGATGCCGAGAGCAGAGTAGATGGTCGCAACGACGTTCTCGATGCGCGGTTGTTCTTTGTGATCCCAGCCGGTGTCGGTACAGAAGCGGCCGTCAGCATCGCTTGCACCGCGCACGGTGCCGCCTTTGACGCCCGCGCCGGCGAACATGGCCGGGAAGACGTACTTGTGGTGATCGCGGCCGAGGATGAAGTTGAGCGGGCCAGGAGTGCGGCCGAATTCGCTCATGAAGACGACGAGCGTTTCATCGAGCAGCGACTTCGTGGCGTCGCCTTTGGTGGGGGTGGCGGCGAGGTCTTCGATCAAAGCGGCGAGGGCTGGATCGAAGTCACGAATAAGAGCGTAGTGGTTGTCGTCGGTGGTCTTGTCCCAAATCCGGCGATGGTGATCCCAACCGTGCTGGCAAATGTGGATGTAGCGCGTGCCGGCGTCCTGGCGAAGGAGGTTGCGGGCGAGAGCGCACGAGATGCCGGGTGAGCTGTTGCCATAGCGCTTTCGGTCGTCATCAGAGATCTGGAACGCAGCGGGCCAGCGGCGATCGGTGAGGAGCTTCTTGCCGGTGACGCTGAAGTCCTCATAGGCCTCCACGCCGCGGCCGAAGCCTTTCATGCGTTCGCGGTTAATTTCGCGCAGACCTTCCAAAACACGCCAGCGTTCTTCCAGCAACTCGGTCGCTTTCTGATCGAGCGACATGCCTTTGAGAGCTTGCTGTGGATTGAGATCGAAAACGGAGTATTGCGGAGGAAGGAAGCCGGTGGAGAGTGCGCCGACCTGATTGGTTTCCAGGTTGAAGGAGACGTAGGTCGGGAAAGTGTCACTCTCACGGCGGCGGGCCTCGAGTTCGGAGGCGACGACGGAGCCGAGCGAGGGAATCTCTTTCGCGAAGGCGACGTTTAGCGGCCGGCCGGCCTGGACATAATACTGGCCGCGGAGGTGAACCTCTTCATGGCTAACGAAGGAGCGTACGATAGCGACCTTGTCCATGACCCGAGAGATGTTGGGGAAGAAGTTTGTGGGGAAGTAGATGCCGGTGGAGAGCTTGGAGACCTGGATGTCTTTGGGCATGCCAGGACTCTCTTTGAAATCGAACGATTCAAGGTGGCTGATTGCGCCGGAGATTTCGTAGAAGACGACGTTCTTCGCGTTGCCGCGGGGACGGAACTTGGAGGGCGTGGTCGTCGCTGCGCGCACGCGGAGGGGCAGAAATGTTTCGGCGGACGCGGCGGCGAGGCCCAAACCGCCATAGCGGAGAAGATCGCGGCGAGTGGGAAGGATGTCGCCGATCGTACGTATGGGTTTCATCGTTGCGTCTCAGAAGTTATAGAGGAATTCGACCAAGTTGAGCAGAGCCCACTGGACGTTTTGCGCGCCTTCAGTGCGACTCTTGGCCATCACCGAGGTGGCGAGAGTGCGCTCTTCGGGGAGCGGCGGGCGGGCGAGCGTGGCGGTGAAGAGCTCGTCGACGACTTTGCCGTCGTCCTTGTAGGAGTCGAGCAGGCGCTGCACGCGGCTGTCCTTGGCGGCGAGCACGCGGTCGGTGACAACCGAGGAGCGCATGAGCATGATGGGCTGCAGCGGCGATGGTTGAGAGGGACGCGCGGGCGTGCCACGGTTGGCCTGGCCGAATGCTTGCATGAAGCTCTTCAACTCGCCTGAATTGCGCGGGGCGGCCACCTGCATGGCCATCTGAACGGGCTGCGAAACTTCAGCCTCTTCGCCGTTGGCGACGGCTTGTGCGGAGCTGCGCCTGGCGCCGCCAAAATTACCTGGACGGCTGGTTGCCGTGGCGATCGCATCATGCAGTTCTTCCGCGCTGAGCATGCGGACAAATTTGCGCGCGTAGTATTTCGTGTACGATTCTTTCCACTCGCCAGGGAAGCGGGCGGAGAGTTGATAGGCGCTGGAATTGCAGATGACCGAAAAGAGGCGATGGAGGCTGTAGTTGTTCTTGCGGAAGTCATCGGCCAAGGCGTTCAGCAACTCGGGATGTGAGGGCTGCAGTTCCCAACCATTAGGCACGTTGTTGGGGTCCTGGCGGGCGAGATCGAATTCGTCGTAAGGATCGACGATGCCGACGCCCATCAACTTCGCGAAAAACATGTTCACGGTAGCGCGCGCGAACTGGGGATCGGACGTGAGCAAGCGTGCCAGTTCTTCGCGTACCTCGGCGCCGGGGCGCGGGGCCTCGTCGTTCAAGATGAACTTGGGCGCGCTCGGGCCGCCGAAGCGCTTGATGCGGAGCATGCTGTCGCCCTTGGTGTCGTAGCCGGGAGCAAGGTCATCCACGGTGAAGTGGCCCATCTTCGCTTCCTTGTTTTCGACGTGAGGGATGTAGCGCGTGTTGCCCATGAAGGCAGCCATGCGGAAGAAGTCGCTGCGCTTCTTCGTGCTCAGATAGACATTCACTTTCTCCAGATGGCCCTTGCCGTCGTGGCAGGCGATGCAGGAGAGGTTCATGCCGAGGAAGACCTTCCCAAACAGGATGGCCAGTTCGTCGTGCGTGTCCATCTGATGAATCTTGCGCAGGTCGTCGGCGTGGTCGGCTTCCCCGGGCTTGCCTTCGACGTGTTCGCGGACGATGGGATTGGCGGCGGCCACGACGTAATTGCTCTTGCCCGAAGCGGCCATGATGCTACCGGCAAGGTCGTTGTACGGACGATCGGCCATCAGGCTGTCCTTCAACATCATGTGGAAGAGCGAGACGCCGCGCATCATCTTCCCGTTGGCGCGGAAGGTGTCCATGAGGAAGTAAGCCCACTTGTCGCCGAAAGCTGGACTCTCGATGAGCTTCTGGATCAGGCGGGCACGGCGGTCCTTCGATGGATCGTCGAGGAATTCCTGAATCTCGTTGCTCGAAGGGATGCGGCCGGTAAGATCGAGGCTGACGCGGCGGATGAATTCGCGGTCGGTGGCTAGCGGAGCATGGGGAATGCCATCGCGCTGCATTTTGCCGAAGATATGGTTGTCGATGAAGTTGCGGCGCGGAACGGCGGAAGCGTCGGGTTTGGCGAGTCCGGAGGTGACGCGCTCGGTGAGGACGCCTGCCTGCGTGGGTTTCTTGGATTGGAAGAGCGGGGAGTGAACGGCGGCCGGCATCTGCGAGATATCGGGCGTGGCCTGGCTGGAGGTTGAGGGCGGCTTATCGTCCGCCGCCAGACACACTGCGGCGCCCACAAACAAGATGTGCAAGTGCTTCATGGCACAATTCCTCCCCGGACTCTCGCACGATCGAGAGATGTGAAAATTATGTCGTCCTATAGCGTTGAAGTCAAGCCACCTCTGGCACTTACGACGCCCCTCCGGGAGAGGGCTTTGGCGGTCGGAATCAAGGATCACAATAGCTTGCAAGGCGACTCTGATCGAACACACTTAGCCACGCCCGCCGACGAAACACGACTTCTTATCGATAAGATTCGGCTTGCAGTGTCATCATGAGTTGTGCCAAATAAGCGATCCGCTGTGTCCCGGATACTGAACTATACGCTTCCGACTGACTGGGGCTCGTCTTAATCGCCGCTATGATTCGGGAGCTTCGGTTCGGGATCGTTCTCCTCGCTCTTGCTCTCGTTGGTTGGCTTTGCGCTGTAATCATCGGAATCGTCCATCGTTGACGCCAGTGTCGGCCACGACTGGAAGCATCAGACGCCTAACCGACGGAGGGCTTCGAGCTCGGACTCGACTTCGGCGATGGTGTACTTTTCGTAGACTTCGTGGGTCTTGAGGAAGGTGGCGATCTGGTCGCTGGTTTGAAACCCGAGGAGGCGACGAAGGTCGGGCTTGGTCAGACGGCCGTTGCGGTACTCGTCGGCGACGAGGGCTTCCAGCGCGCGACGCGTGAGGTCAGTGCCCGCGGCTTTCAGGCGTGCTGCAACATCGTCAGGAATTTCGACAGTCAAGATCATGGCGCGAAGTCTTTCCTCTTTCACAGTAGCGGACGGAGGCGTGCATGTCACTGTGGGATACAAGATCAGGGGATATAGTATGCCTCATGTGGACACGGCGATCATTGTTGCAGACGGCGGTGGGAGCGGGTGTGGGGGCAAGCAAGCCGAACGTCATCTTCATCCTGGCCGATGACATGGGGTGGGGGGACCTCAGTTGCTACGGCAATCCGCGCATGAAGACGCCGCATTTAGACAAGCTCGCCAGCCAAGGGACTCTCTTCACCCAGTTTTACGTAAATGGGTCTGTTTGCAGTCCAACGCGTTCGGCCTTCATGACCGGTATGTTCCCGGCGCGCAACCGCATGCACGGACATCTTGCGACCGAGGAGCTGAACCAACGGCGTGGGATGCCGAACTTCCTCGATCCGAAGGTGCCCAACGTGGCGAGCATGTTGAAGGGCGCGGGTTACCGCACGGCGCATTTTGGTAAATGGCACTTGGGGCGCTTTACTGGCGCGCCGATGCCGGACGCTTACGGGTTCGATCATCACATGTCAGTGACGTCGAACGAGACGCGGTGGAACGAGGTTGGTCCGGGCTTTCGCGCGCGGTCAACGCAGTGGATAGTAGACAACGCCCTCGAGTTCATCCGCCAGGGGCCGCGTTCTACACCCTTCTACGCGCAATTGTGGACCCTGCTGCCACACGCACCGCTGGCACCGACCGAGGAGCAATTGGCCCCGTTCAAGCAACAGCAGCCGGGACCGCATGTTCCGTGGCCGGGAGCACAGCAGATCTATCAGGCTTCGCTGCGCGATCTGGACACGCAACTGGGCCGTTTGTTTGCCGAGTTGGAGAAGGACGGTCTGGAAAAGGACACGCTAGTCGTTTTCTCCTCCGACAATGGTCCCGAGGATATACATGTCGCCAACGCGGCGCATTCGGCGTTCGGCAGCCCAGGACCGTTCCGCGGAAGAAAGCGCAGCCTGTACGAGGGTGGCGTGCGCGAACCAGGAATTGCGCGTTGGCCAGGCCATGTTCCGGCGGGCAGAGTGGAGACGGCGGCCGTGGTGTCGGGTGTCGATCTCCTTCCGACGCTGGCGAAGTTCGCCGGAGCCGCGACGCCAACGAATATCGACGGAGAGGATGTGAGCGATGTTTTCTTGGGGGCGTCGCGCCAGCGCCGCAAACCGCTGCATTGGGAGTGGCGGTTCAATGTCGCCGGATATGCGATGAACCGCAGTCCGATGTTGTCGATGCGTGATGGCGACTGGAAACTGCTGATGAATCCTGACCGTAGCCGTGTGGAGTTGTATAACATTCCGGCCGATCCGGCAGAGATGAACAACCAGGCCAGGGCGCAACCGGGAATCGTCAAGAAGATGAGTGCGCAGGCACTGGCGTGGCAGAAAACGCTGCCGCCGGGGCCCGTGGAACCGAGTGCGGGGAAAAACGATTGGAATTGGCCACGCGGGAGCCGTTAGCCACAGATGCACAGATAAAGAAAATTTTGAGCGGGTTTGAGGCTCCGTTGCGCCTGTAGTTTTACAGAGGAGATAGAAATGGGACTAAACGAGAGACGGAAGATAAAGGAACTGCAGGATACGACGTTTCCTGAGCGTGTAAAGGAGATCGAGGAGATCTGCGGAGCGCCGATTCCGTATGACGTCGATTGGGAGAGTATGGCCGACGACGCCGAAGCGCTGCGCTTCATCGACAACCTCTCCTGCCACCGCTTCAACATGGCGCTTCGCGTGATTTGCTCGGATGCGATGGGGAAAGAAGCTGTGCGCTCCACGCTGAAGACGATCAAGCTGAAGAATGTCAAAGAGACGGGTGAGATGAAGATGGACTTCGCCGGCGGAGTGTTGGAAATGCACTGCGCCTACGCGCTGGGCACCACGGGCATGTTCAGCGACACCGCGATCCGGCAGTTGCTCGAAAAGAACCTTTAGCGACCTTCCATGGACATACCCGAGCAGTACCGGGCCGAAGTGGAGCGATTTCCGGCGGTGCTGCTCGCGCTACTAGCTGCCGAGCTGGCGGCGGGAAACGGAATTGCGGAACTTGGCCATGGATTCCCCGCCGCGCCCTGTGGCGCCTATGTGCTGCTCAAAGCGCCAGTGACGACGCGTCCGCGCGCGCAGGATGCCGAGATTGATTTCTACGACTACAACACGCGGACGCATTCAGGCCGGTTCAGCGACGCGAAAAAACACTTCTTCATTCTGGAGCCGCCGCATGGGCCGGGTCTGACGTTTCCGCCCGAACCGATGACGCCGTCCGACGGCGAGTTGGCCGGCCGCTTCCACGAAAGCATGGCAGTCGATTACGACAAGTGGCACGACGGGATTGGATACGACCTCGCTGCGATTCGCGATGCGAACGAGGACGAACTTGAGGCAATCGAGCGGATGGTGCTCGCGAACTCGCCGCGCGGCTGGCGCGACGTCGAAGCGATGGCCGTGCTCAACACTCCGCGCATGATTCGGGAGCTTAGGGCGATCCTGAAGGGCGGCGACAACCAGTTGAAGCAGGCAGTCGACCGGTACGCGCCCGATCTGATGACGAAGCAGAGCAGAACGGCGACGCTGGTGAGGGCGCTTGAGGAGTCCGTGATCTATGGCGGCCTGACGCAGGCACTCGACGATTTGCCCGACTTCCACCCGCCCGAGGCGGTGGAGGCACTGTTCCGCGGAGCCTTGCGGCGCGAGGGCGAGGTGGCAGTGCACTTCGCGGCGATGCTCTATTACTTGCACGGCAAGGCAAAGGAGCCGTTCGATTGGGGTCACCGGCCGTTTTATCTGCGGTTTCATGCGCCTGTTGGGCCGGAACGGGAGGCGGTGTTCCGCGAGCTCTGCGCAACGATTGGCGTGGACGCGGAGCGCTACTTGGGGGAGTGAGGGAAAGCGCGGCTGGGGAGGGATTCGAGTGCCCCGGGGTCTTCGCGGCGTAATCGGAGCGAGAGTTCCTTTTCCTGCGCCGCGGCCGCTTCATTGCCCACGCGGAAGTAGATCTGCGAGAGAAGCAAATGGGGCTGTGGGTGGCGTGGGTTGATTTCGACGGCGCGGAGGAGTTCGGCCTTGGCTTCGTCGAATTTCTGTTGGGCCATGAGGGCGCGGGCGAGCATCACCCAAGCGGCGATGTAGTCGCGGCGAATCTCGATGGCACGGCGGAGCGGGGCGACCGCTTCCGCTGGGCGGGATTGTTGAACAAGCAGCTCCCCATAGAAGTAGAACGGCTCTTCCCACGGCTCGCCGGCCTCCATGGCGCGTTCAAGGTAGGGGAGACCTTCGATTGGCCGTCCCGCGCGGTGCAGCTCGTAGGCGAGTTCGAAGTGGGCGCGGGGGTTTTCGGGGAAGCGGGAGAGAAAGCGTTCAGCGAGGGCGAGAGCGGCGGGGTGGTCCTGCGCGTCCTGGCGGGCCTTTACGGCGAGGATGTGGAGGTTGGGATCGGAGGGTTGCAGGGCGAGGGCACGCTCGGCGGTTGTGGCGGCATCGCGATAGTAGCGGCCTTTCGAGTATTCGACGGCGAGGAGTTGGAGCAGCTTGGCGTGGTCGGGCCGCAAGGCGAGGGCCGCGCGCCAATGACGGAGCGCGGCATCGGTTTGATTGAGCTGGGAGAGGGCGGCGCCGGCCATGTAACGGGTATTGAAATCGTCGGGGCGTGAGCGGGCGGCGGCATCGAAGAGAGGCGTGGCGCGGACGGCGTCGTTGCGTGAGAAGTAGAAGTAGCCGAGATTGAAATTGGCGGAGTGGAGGCTGGGAGCGAGGGCAATGGCTTGCCGCCAGAGGCGTTCAGCTTCTTCGGGGCGGTTTTGTTGGGCGGCGGCGAGAGCTTGTTCGGAGAGGGATTCTGCGTTGGGGGCTTGGAGGAGGAGGAGCGCGAGCGTCGGGATCATGGCCTGGCGGCTCCGCTACCTTCGATGAGCACGACGGTGCGATTGGGTTGCTGGGGACCAAACTCTTCGACAAGTCCGGACGGCCAGCGGACGGTTATGCGATCTGCGCGCTTGGCTGCGCCGAGTCCAAAGTGCAGGCGCGAGTCGTTCACGGAGACGTAGCTGGACTGGGAGAGGACAGCGGCGGCTTGTTTGTGGCCGGGCGCTTCGACGGTAACGGTGGCGCCGGCGGCGTCGCGCGGAGAGCGTTTGCCTTCGAGCCGGATCTGCAGCCAGCGGTTCGTGCCGGTGTAGTCGTTGCGGAGGAGCGAGGGCGGCTCGTTCTGGTTCATGATCAGGACGTCGATGTCGCCGTCGTTGTCGTAATCGCCGAAGGCGGCGCCCATGCTGGCATGGCGCTGCGCGATGGCGGGACCGGCAAGAGCGGAAACGTCTTCGAAACGGCCGCCGCCGAGATTGCGATAGAGCAGGCGCGGGTTCGCGTAGGCCTCCGATGGGACTTTCTTCTCCAGTTCGGGGTAGACATGGCCGCTGACTTGAAAGATATCGGGGCGACCGTCGTTGTCGAAGTCTTCCATGCCCGTGCCCCAGAGGACGTAGTGCGGGTTGACGGCGAGTCCGGCGCGGACGGCGATGTCTTCGAAGATGCCGCGGCCGAGGTTGCGGTAGAGATTTGGATAATCCCGTATGAAATTGGTTTTGGTGAGGTCGGGAAGGCCGTCGCCATCAATGTCGGCGAGGGCGAGGCCCATACCCGCCTGTTCGGCGCCGTGTTCGCTAAAGGCGAGCCCTGTCTCGCTGCCCAGCTCGCGAAACACGCCGTTCTTCTCGTTGCGGAAGAAGAGGCTCGGTGTGGAGTCGCAGGCGACGTAGACGTCGGCCCAGCCGTCGCCGGAGAGGTCGGTGGCGATGGCGGTGAAGCCGTAGCAGCCGGTGGCGGAGGCGACGCCGGATTTCGAGGAGATATCTTCGAAGGAGCCATCGCCGCGGTTGCGGAAGAGAGTCATGCGGCCATGTGGGAGGCCGCGCGGTCCGCAGAAGACGGGGACGTCCTTGAAGATGCAAGAGGCGCTGCTGCCGGGGAGTGGTGTTGTCTTTAGGGAGAAGCCGACGTAGGAGGCTACGAA
>Ga0075421_100002065_pt1 | contig 23817 bp, 18 predicted proteins | sample SoiMetdeltSBSDD5_FD_75292 | JGI IMG/M metagenome (GOLD analysis project Ga0075421, IMG submission 75292) | Bulk soil microbial communities from a Populus tree surrounding site in Tennessee, USA - Soil MetaG P. deltoides SBSDD5 | ecosystem: Environmental > Terrestrial > Soil > Tree plantation...
GAACAGGGTTTCGCGGCCTACTTCCAGTTCGTCGACTCGCATCGGGACGCGTTCCAGCTCTTCTACGCCAGCGGGTCGTGGCGGGATGCCGAGTTCTCGGCGATCACCCACGAGGTCGAGAACACGCTGGCCGAACAGGTGGCCGGGTTGATCGAGATCGAGGGGCTCAGCGCCGAGGGCCGGCGGCTCCTCGGGCACGGCATCGTCGGGATGATCGAGGGCGCCAGCACCCACTGGCTCTCGTCGAACGCCAAGACCGACCCGGCCGAACTGACCCGTCAGCTCGCGGATCTGGCGTGGCGGGGCCTCCGCGGCGTTCGCCCCGAGACGCACTAGCCGCTCCGCCGGCCTCGTCACCCCGGAGGACGACCGCAGGTCATCCTGAAGGATGACCTGCTCACGGGGCGATCCCGGTACCGTCGAGGGGTGCGCGGGCTCCGGCATCCCTACATGTGGGGTCGCAACCACCCCTGGGTGGTGGACACGCTCGTCGCCCTCGGCCTGTGCGCTTTCGGGTGGCTCTCGATGGCCACCACGCCGGCCGACCCGCACCAGAACCTCCACGAGCTGACCACCTCGGCCTACGTGCTGAACGTCGTCGGCACCCTGCCGCTCCTGGTCCGCCGCCGTCATCCGCTGGTGGTCTTCGCCATCACGTGGGTGGCCACCTTGTTCTATGTGGTCGGCATGTACCCGGGCGGCGGACCGATCCTCGGCACCCTGTTCGCGATCTACGCCTGCGCGGCGCACGCACCCAGCCGGCGGGCCGGGCTCGTCGCCATGGCTGTCGCCGGGCTCACGAGCATCTACTTCTTCTTCGTACCCGAGCTGAAGACCGGGCTCGACGACGCCCTCAGCATGTATGCCTTCCTGGTCACCGCCTGGCTGCTCGGCGACAACATGCGGATCCGCCGGGCCTATGTGACGACGGTTGAAGAGCGGGCCGAGCGGCTGGAGCGGGAACGGGACGTCGAGGCCCAGCGGGCGGTCCTGGAGGAGCGGGCGCGCATCGCCCGGGAGCTGCACGACGTGGTCGCCCATGGCATGAGCGTGATGGTGGTCCAGGCCGGGGCGGCCCGGCGGACCCTGAGCGGCTCGCCCGAGCTGGCAGCCGAGGCCATCGGCAACGTCGAGTCGACTGGCCGCAGCGCCCTGGAGGAGATGCGCCGCCTGGTCAGCGTGCTCCGGGCCTCGACCGACGGGACGGAGGAGGTGGGCGAGGCGCCTCGCCTCCCCCAGCCCCAGCCCGATGACCTGGACAAGCTCATCGTCGGCTGCCGGGATGCCGGCCTCGACGTGTCGTTGCAGGTCAGCGGCGACGAACGGCCGCTACCGCCGGGGCTGGGCCTGGTCGTGTACCGGATCGTGCAGGAGGCGTTGACGAACACCATCCGCCACGCTGGACCGGCCCGGGCCTCGGTTTGCCTGGACTACCAACCCGAGGTCGTCACAGTGACAGTGACCGACGATGGGCGGGGCGCCGCAGCCGAGCCTCCGTCCGGCGGCCCGGGGCATGGGCTGGCCGGGATGCGGGAGCGGGTGGTGCTCTATGGCGGCCGGCTGACCGCGGGGCCGCAGGCCGGCGGCGGCTTCCGGGTCGTCGCCCGGCTCCCGGCGGCGGCCGAGAGGACCACGGTGTGACCGCGCTGCAGGCTCCGCTCCGGGTGGTCGTCGCCGACGACCAGCTGTTGGTGCGCACCGGGTTCCGGATGATCCTGGACACTGAGGACGGGGTCGACGTCGTTGGCGAAGCTGCCGACGGTGTCGAGGCCGTCGAGATGTGCCGCCGGCTCGATCCCGACGTGGTGCTGATGGATGTCCGGATGCCGCGCATGGATGGCATCGAAGCCACCCGCCGGCTCGCCGGGCCTGATGTCGCGTATCCGGTGAAGGTCCTGATCCTCACCACCTTCGATCTCGACGACTACGTCTACGCCGCCCTCCGCAGCGGTGCTCGGGGCTTCCTGCTGAAGGACACGCCCCCGGAGGAGCTGGTTCGTGCCTTGCGGCATGTGGCCGCCGGCGAGGCCCTGCTGGCTCCGTCGGTGACCCGTCGCCTGATCGATGAGTTGGCCCAGTTTGAACCGGCGCCGACGCCTCCGGTTGAACTGGGCCTCCTCACCGACAGGGAGCGTGAAGTCCTCACGCAGATGGCCCGAGGGCTATCGAACGCCGAGATCGCCTCCGAGCTGGTTCTCGGCGAGACCACGGTGAAGACCCACGTCGGCCGAGTCCTCACCAAGCTCGGATTGCGTGACCGTGTGCAGGCGGTGGTTCTCGCCTACGAGTCCGGACTGGTCACGCCAAGACGGTAACACCTCCCACAGTCATTGTCATCCCCTAGATGGACAGAAAATCCACCTAAATGATGATGACAGAGAGTGGCGATGGTCGTACATTCGTTCGCATGCATGCGACGACTACGACGATTGCTGCGAGGGCGGTGGCCGCTCGCAAGGTGTACGGGCACGGGTCGACGGCGGTCACGGCGCTGGACGGGATCGACGTCGAGCTGCCGGCCGGGCGGTTCACGGCGGTCATGGGGCCTTCGGGGTCGGGCAAGTCGACCCTCATGCACTGCCTCGCCGGGCTCGACGACCTCACGTCGGGGCAGGTGTTCGTCGGCGAGGTCGACCTCAGCCGCCTGTCCGAGCGAGAGCTGACCCGCCTCCGCCGTGACCGCATCGGCTTCGTGTTCCAGGCGTACAACCTGGTCCCGACCTTGACGGCGCTGGAGAACATCACCCTGCCGGCGGCGTTGGCGGGCGGCTCGCCCGACCGCGGGTGGCTCGACGCGGTCATCACCGCCACGGGTCTCAGCGATCGGGTGAAGCACCGCCCGGCCGAGCTGTCGGGCGGCCAGCAGCAGCGGGTCGCGGTAGCGCGTGCATTGGCCAACCGACCGGAGATCATCTTCGCCGACGAGCCCACCGGCAACCTCGACTCCCGTACGGGGGCCGAGATCTTGGGCTTCATGCGCCAGGCGGTCCGGGAGATGGGCCAGACCGTGGTCATGGTCACGCACGACCCGGTCGCAGCGTCGTACGCCGACGCGGTCCTGTTCCTGGCCGACGGCCAGATCGTCGACCTGCTCTTCGAGCCGACGCCCGAGCTGGTGCTCGATCGCATGAAGAAGCTGGGGGACTGAGGCCGTGCGACGGATCGCGCTCCGGGGCCTGCTGGCCCACAAGGGTCGCCTGGTGGCGACGTTCCTGGCGGTCGCCCTGGGCGTCGCCTTCATCGGCGGCGTGCTCACGCTGACCGACACCATGAACCGCTCGTTCGACGATCTCTTCGCCGACGTCTATCGGGGGACCGACGCAGTCGTCCGCTCCGACCGCACGATGACCCAGTACGACGAGAAGGCCCGGGCCAAGCTCGAGGCCAGCACGCTCGAGCAGGTGCGGTCGGTGCCCTCGGTGGAGGTGGCCGAGGGAGGCGTCGAGGGATCGGCCCGCATCATCGACCGCGACGGCGAACCGATCGGCAGCTCGATGTTCGGGCCGCCGACGCTAGGCGGCAACTGGTCGGACGACCCGGACCTGAACCCATTCCAGGTCCGCGAGGGCCGAGGTCCCCGCTCCGCCGGCGAGATCGTCATCGACGCCGCCACCGCCAAGAGCACGGGCTTCGAGGTCGGCGATCGCGTGAAGGTGCAGACCAATGCGGGGGTCGGCGAGTACGAGCTCGTCGGCATCGCCGGGTTCGGCAAGGTCGACAGCCCGGCGGGCGCCAGCTACGCCTTCTTCACCACCGCCGAGGCCCAGAAGCTGCTCAGCGAGCCCGACCGCTTCGACTCCGTGTCGGTGGTGGCCCGGGACGGGGTCAGCCAGGCGCAGGTGGCGTCGGACATCCGCCGGGCGCTGCGGGCCGACCACGTCGACGACGTCGAGGTGCTGACCGGCCAGCAGGTCACCGAGGAGAGCCAGTCCGACCTGCGGGGCGAGCTGTCGTTCGTCACCAACTTCTTCCTGGTCTTCGCAGTCGTGGCCGTGGTCGTCGGGTCGTTCGTGATCTACAACTCGTTCTCGATCATCGTGGCCCAGCGGACCCGGGAGATGGCATTGCTGCGGGCGATCGGCGCCAGCCGGCGGCAGGTCCGCCGGGCGGTGGTCGTCGAGGCGGTGGCCGTGGGCCTGGTGGGCTCGGCGATCGGCTTCGTCCTTGGCCTCGGCATCGCCACTGGTCTGAAGGGGCTCCTCGACGTCGACGCCGGCCTGGCCGTCCTCCCGACGGCCGTCGCGACCGCCGTCGGCTGCGGGCTGGTCGTGACCGTGCTGTCGGCCCTGGTCCCGGCCCGGCGGGCCTCGAAGGTGCCGCCGGTGGCGGCGATGCGCCATGTCGCCGTCGACCGGTCGGGCCGCTCCCGGGTGCGCTTCGCCACCGGCCTCGCGGTCGGCGGCCTCGGGGTGGCCTCGGTCGTCGCGGGCGCCACCGGCGGCGAGCTCCAGCGGGTCGGCCTCGGCCTGATCGGCACCCTGGTCGGCCTGCTGCTGGCCGGGCCCGGCGTGGCCCGCCCGGTCAGCAATGCCCTCGGCTGGCCGGTCGCCCGCCTGCGTGGCATCACCGGGCAGCTGGCCCGGGCCAACGCGGGCCGCAACCCCCGGCGGAGCGCGTCGACTGCCCAGGCGCTGATGATCGGCATGGGCATCGTGGCGTTCTTCATGGTGGTCAACACGTCGATCCGGGCGTCGATCGACAAGACCCTCGACGAGGACTTCGCCGGCGACTTCATCATCGACAGCGGCGGCCTGAGCGGCATCGGCCTCCCCCACGAGCTGGCGGTGAAGCTCGGTGAGCTGCCCGAGGTCGCCTCGGCCACGCCGATGCGCTACGACGCCGCCGAGCTGAAGGGCCGCAGCCAGAACCTGACCGCGACCACGTCCACCGCCTTCGGGGTCTTCGGCCTCGACGTGGTGCAGGGCTCGGATGCGCTCGACCTTGGTGAGGTGGTCGTGCTGAAGGAGACGGCCACCAAGCGGCACCTCCAGGTGGGCGACACCGTGACCCTCGACTTCCTCGACAGCGGGCCGACCCGGCTGCGCGTGGCCGGCATCTACGACGGACCGGAGGCCAGTCAGCTGGGGAGCTTCATCCTCGGCATCGACGAGCTGGCCCGCCACGTCGAGAACGACAGCGACTACCAGATCATGATCACGCTGGCCGACGGCACCGCGCCGGCCGAGGCCAAGCCGGTCCTCGACGCCGTCACCAAGCCGTACCTCTCGGCCGACGTGCAGACGGTCGACGACTACAGCAAGTCGATCGGCGACCAGCTCGACGTGATCCTGAACCTGGTCCTGGGGCTGACAGTCCTGGCCATCGTCATCGCGATGCTGGGCATCACCAACACGGTGGCGCTGTCGGTGCTCGAGCGCACCCGGGAGCTGGGCCTGCTGCGGGCGGTCGGCATGTCGCGTAGCCAGGTGCGAGCGGCGATCCGCTGGGAGTCGGTGATCATCGCCCTCCTCGGCACCAGCCTCGGCCTCGCCTTTGGCGTGCTCGGCGGCTGGGGCCTGGTCGCCAGCCTGAAGGACGATGGCTTCGAGGTCTTCAGGGTCCCGTTCGGGACGCTCACGGGCATGACCGCGCTGGCGGCGGGGCTGGGCACGCTCGCCGCCCTGCTCCCGGCGTGGCGGGCCAGCCGGCTGAACGTGCTCGACGCCATCGAGGAAGCGTGAGCAAGGAGGTGTGAGATGACCAGCCCACCCGCCAGCCGTCCGGGAACAGGCCCGGCTACAGGTACTGGCCGGTGGGCTGGAACTCCGTGGGGTTCTCGACCTGGTCGAAGTCCCCCGCAAGGCGAAGATCCCCGTCCCCTGACGGTGATCTCCGGATCTCTGTCAACGCGATCGGGCACCGGGGCGTCTGTCGGGGCGATGATGACCACCGTGGCGGACGGATTCGAGCTGGATCGGCTGTACCGGGAGCACTACCGCTCCCTGGTGCGGCTTGCGTCGATCCTGGTCGACGACGTCACCACCTGTGAGGAGCTGGTGCAGGACGCTTTCGTGGCGGTGCTGCGCCGATCGGGAGGCTGGGCGGAAGCCGACAAGGCGGGCGCCTACCTACGTTCCGTAGTGCTCAACAACGCTCGGTCACATCTCCGCAAGCAGCAGGTACGGCGGCGCTGGCTGCGATCCGTCGACCGGACGGCACGGCCGGACGAGGGGCGGGGCGCCGACAGCGCCGCGTTGCTCGACGACGAGGCGTCGGAGATCCTGGCGGCGTTGCGGGTGCTGCCCGAACGGCAACGTGAGGTCCTGGCGTTGCGGTACTACCTCGACCTCTCCGAGGCCGAGATCGCCGCGACCTTGGGCATCAGCACCGGCTCGGTCAAGACCCACGCCCACCGGGGCCTGGCCACCCTCGCCATCCGCTTCGCCGACCGCCAGCCCGACGAGGAGGGCGCACCGTGACGATGGAAGACCGCCTGCGCCGTGCCATCGCTGCTCGCACCCGTTCGGTCGAGCCGTCCGACGACGGCTTCGAACGGATCACCGAGAAGCTCCTCGACACAGGAGGCGAGCAGATGAAGCTCCCGAGCGGGCAGACGAGGTGGTACCTCGTCGCCGCGGCCGCGATCGTGCTGGCGGGCATCGCCGGAGGCATCGCCCTGGCCGGTGGTGGCGGCGACGACGACACCACCGTGCCCGGCGACCAGACCACCACCGACCAGTCCCGACGCACGACGACCACTGATTCCGGGCCGACGACCACCGAGGCGGGGTCCGGGACCAGCGTCACGACCAAGCCGAACGGCGGCAACGGCGGTAGCGGCGGCAGCACACCGACCACCGGGACGGCCACCGGCGTGCCAGCCGACGTCCGCAGCCAGGCCATCTGGCCCCGCCCGTCGAGCACCACCCGCTTCACCGACCCCGTCAAGGTCGCCCGCAGCTACGCCCGTTTCTACGCCGGGTTCGCCGACCCGGTGGTCGGCGCCTTCCGCCAGGGTGACAGCCGCTCGGGCGAGGTGCCCGTGCGCCCCAAGGCCGGCAGCGGGCCCGAGACCACTGTGCTCGTCCGCGAGCTGAGCGACAACCGTTGGTATGTCATCGGCGCCACCACGGCCGACATCACGTTGACCACCCCGCAGACCGGTGCGCAGATCACCTGCCCCCAGCAGCTCAGCGGCACGGCCCTGGCGTTCGAGGGCACCGTCCAGGTGAGGATCGACGCCTACCAGCCCGACGGCAAGCGGGTCTTCGTGGGCCAGGGCTTCGTCACCGGCGGAGGCGGCCCTGCCGCCCCGTTCAGCAGCAAGCTCAGCTGCCGGATCCCCAGCGGCATCGAGTCCTACGGCGTCGTCACCCTCTACACGGTCGACGAGACCGGGGAGACCAACCCGCCGGCTACTTGGGAGGCCGTCAGCATCCCCGTCAAGCTGAGGTAAGCCCGCAGCGCATGGCTCCACCGGCCTCCGGTCAACCCCGGGGGCCGGTGAAGCGTATGGGGAGCGATGGACAGGACACGACGGGATGCCGAGTTCAGAGAGGCCTTCCCGCTCCTGCACGTACGGGCGTACCAAGCGGCGTTCCGTCTGCTCGGCGACCAGGCCGCAGCCGAGGACGTGGCGCAGGAGACCCTGACTCGTGCCTACGTGCATTGGATCCGCCTCGACGAGCGGCGTGAGGGCTGGGTTGTCACCACCGCGGTGAACATCGTCCTCGACGGCTTCCGGCGCGACAAGCGGTGGCGCCGCTTCCATTCGGACACGGCGGCGACGCTCACCACGACCGTTGACGCCGAAGACGACGAGCAGACCCAGCGACTCGACCTCCAACGGCTGCTGGCGGCCCTCCCCCGCCGCCAGCGCCAGGTCGCCGTGCTGCGCTACCTCGAGGACCGGCCGGTCCGTGAGGTCGCCGACCTGCTCGGCTGCTCGACCGGCACCGTCAAGCGCCACGCCGCCCGCGCCGCCGCCACATTGCGAACCGCCCTGGGCATCGATCCCGCCACCGACCCTGCGACGGAGGGTGCGTGATGTTCCGCCACCTCGACGACCCCACCCCGCCCCAGCCCACCGACCTCGTCGTCGACCGCATCGTCGCCGAAGGCGCCCGCCGCGTGCTCCGCCGACGGGTGATGGCCGGCAGCACCGCCGCGGTCCTCCTCGCCCTCGGCGTCGCCGGCATCGCCGGTGCGCTCCCGGGGATACAGGAGGACGACAACCCCGTGATGAATCCGGGGCCCGACGAGGTGCCGCGGTCCTCGACCACGTCCTCGTCGTCGACCACGACGACCGAGCCGTCGACGACCACCTCGACCACCGGCAGCGGCGGCACCGGCCCGACGACACCCGGTCCCGACGAGGGCGGCGACGTCTTCGCCGCAGCCATCCAGAAGCCGAACGCCGACGTCGTCCAGATCGTCCTGGCCAACACCACCACGAACGAGGTCGACCGGGTCCTGACCGAGTTCCCGATGATCGACCGGGGCGGCGGCTGCTGCGTCTCCTTCTCCGACGACCGCCGGTACGTCTACTACGTGGTCGAAGCCGGCACGTTCGAGGAGCAGACCGACATGATCTGGCGGGTCCCGACCAACGGCCGTGACCCCGAGAAGCTGCTCGCCGGCACCCGACCGGTGGTCAGCCCCGACGGCAGGACGCTGCTCTTCCTCGCCTCCGGAGCCACCGGCGCCGACCTCGTCGTCCACGACCTGGCCGGCGGCGACGAACGCCGCCTCACGCCGGTGGCCGATGACGTGATCACCAGCTACGGCTTCACCGAGTCGGGCGAGATTGCCTTCAGCCGGGCCGCCGGGGGCGAGATCTCCAAGCTCTACCAGCTGAACCCGGGAGCCACGGTGCTCACCGACGCCCGGTCCATCGGCCCGCCCGCAGGCAGCGACAACACCACCAGCTGGGAGATCAGCGACGTCCGGGCCCGCGACAACAAGCTGGCGGTCGTCCAGCAGACCGGGGGCATCGGCGACCAGACGGAGGCATCGCTCCTCTACGTCGACCCCACCACCGGTGCCACCGTGGAGACCCTGCGCCTCCTCGGCCGGGACGCCGACGTCGCCAACGGCATCTCCGGCCTCCAGCTCTCCCTCATCGGCCCCTCCGACAGCCCCGGCCCCAGCACCCTCTACGTGGTGAAGGGCATGGAGTGGATCGAGGTCGACATCGGCACCGTCCTCGCCGTCGACTGGTGATGCCCAGACGCGACGGAGGCCGTCCCTCCCGAGGTGAAGGCGGCCTCCGTTCGCTGAACGTCTGGATCTGGTGTGAGAGCGGCGCTACTCGATGCGGAGACCGGAGATCGCTCGGCTGATGACCAGCTGCTGGATCTGCTCGGTGCCTTCGAAGATGTCGAAGATCTTGGCATCGCGGTGCATCCGCTCGACCGGGTACTCCCGGGTGTAGCCGTAACCGCCGAGGATCTGGATCGCCCGCTCGGTGACCCACACGGCGGTGCGGCCGGCCTTGAGCTTCGACATCGAGCCCTCGGCGTTCTTGTAGCCACCGTTGCGGCTCAGCCAGGCGGCCCGGTGCACCAGCAGGCGGGCGGCGTCGATCTCGGTGGCCATGTCGGCCAGCATGAACGCGATCGCCTGGTTCATGATGATCGGCTTGCCGAACGCCACCCGCTCCTGGGCGTACTGCAGGGCGTACTCGTAGGCCGCCCGGGCGATGCCGACCGCCATGGCGGCCACCGACGGGCGGGTGGCCTCGAACGTGGCCATCGCTGGCTGCGACGCCCCGGTCTTGGCGCCCTCGCGGGCCCGGGCCAGCTTGGAGTCGAGCTTCTCCTTGCCGCCGAGCAGCAGCTTGCCGGGGAGCCGCACGTCGTCGAGCACCACCTCGGCGGTGTGGGACGCCTTGATGCCGTGCTTCTTGTACTTCTGGCCCTGCGAAAGGCCCTTCGTCCCCGGCGGGACGATGAACGTCGCCTGGCCCCGGCTGCCCAGCGTGTGGTCGACGGTGGCGACGACCACGTGGATGTCGGCGATCCCGCCGTTGGTGATCCACGCCTTGGTGCCGTTGAGCACCCACTCGTCCGACGCCTCGTCGTAGACGGCTCGGGTCTTCAACGAGCTGACGTCGGAGCCGGCGTCGGGCTCGGACACGCAGAAGGCGCCCAGCTGCACCTTGTCGGCGGACCCGAAGCACTGCGGCACCCACTCGAGGATCTGGTCCGGCGACCCCTGCCCGGCGATCCCCGCGGCGGCCAGACCCGAACCGAAGATCGACAGGGCGATGCCGGCGTCGCCCCAGAACATCTCCTCCAGCGCGATCGGGAGGGTCAGGCCCGTCGGGTCGCTCATCGCGCCCTGGGCGAAGAAGTCGAACCCGTAGAGACCGATCTTGGCGGCCTCCTCGACGATCGGCCACGGGAACTCTTCACGCTCGTCCCATTCGTGGGCCGCGGGGCGGATGACGTCCTCGGCGAAGTCGTGAACCCACTTCTGGATCTGCTGCTGGTCCTCGTTGAGTTGCAAGGAGAACTCGCTCATCGGGATACCTCGTCAATAGGGGCGAGCCGGTAAGGGGCACAAAAAGTTACCCCTCGGTAATAGATCACACCAGCGGACTGCTGTCCACCAGGGCATCGCTGAGCGCACAGGAGCTCGCGGACGCTACCCGTGGTAGCTCTGGGGGAACCACAGCCAAGATCGGGGCGGGGTCGACAGGTCGTTGACCGCAGGGGGGCTGCGTCGTTAACTCCGGCGATGCCGAACACGCCGAACCTGCGCGTCGCGGTCGCCGAGGCGGTCGGAACCATGATCCTGATCATCGGCGGGCCCGGCGCTGCCATCCTGGCGACCGGCAGCTTCTTCCCCGAAGGGTCGATCGGGGTGCTCGGCGTCGCGCTCGCGTTCGGCCTGTCGCTCCTGGTGGCGGCCTACGCCATCGGCCCGATCACCGGCTGCCACATCAACCCGGCGGTGACCTTCGGCCTCTGGCTCGCCGGCAAGGTCGAGTCGGCGCTCGTCCCGGCGTACATCGCCGGCCAGGTCGTCGGGAGCTTCCTCGGCGCCCTGTTCCTGCGGGTGCTCATCGGCTCGCACAACGCCTACGAGTTCGGGGTCGACAAGTTCGCCGCCAACGGCTGGGGCGAGCTCTCGCCTGGCGGCTTCGGCTTCTGGGCCATGGCCGTCATCGAGATCGTGATGACCGCCCTACTGGTCTTCGTCGTCCTGTCGACCACCCAGAAGGGCTACGACGCCACGGTCGTCGGCCTGCACGTCGGTCTGACCCTGGCGTTGATCCACCTCATCAGCATCCCGGTCGACAACACGTCGGTGAACCCGGTCCGCAGCTTCGCCACGGCGATCTTCGCCGGCAGCGACGCCCTCAAGCAGCTCTGGGCGTTCATCGTGTTCCCGCTGGTCGGAGCGGCCGTCGGTTGGCTGGCCCACGGCGCCCTCCACCAGACGAAGACCCCCATGAAGGCCTCCGTCGACGCCTAGGTCGGGCGAACCTGGGTGCCCGACGGCGTGTCCTCGACGATGTAGCCGGCGGTCTGGATCCGGTCCCGCAGCGCGTCGGCCTCGGCCCAGTTGCGGGCAGCGCGGGCGGCGTCCCGGGCGTGGGCCAGCTCGAGTATGTCGTCCGGGACGGCAGCCGCGCCGGCGTTGAGACGCAGCCCGAGCGCCGAGCTGATCTCCCGCACCGCCGCGGCCAGCGGACCGGCAGCCGCCAGGTCCCCGGCGTCGAGCGCAGTGTTGGCCTGACGGACCAGGTCGAACAGCAGGGCCGTGGCCTTGGGGGTATCGAGGTCGTCGTCCATGGCGGTCCGGAACCGGTCGAGCGCGGCGGCATCGGGCGCCCCGCCCTCGGTGTGCTCGGCGGCCCGGCGGGCGAACGTGTCGAGCCGGGCGATCGCGACCTCGGCGGCAACCATGCCGTCGTGGGTGACGTCCATCGGCGAGCGGTAGTGCGACTGCAAGACGAGCAGTCGGTAGCCCCGCGGGTCGTACTGGGCCAGCAGGTCGACCAGGTTGGTGACGTTGCCCAGCGACTTGGACATCTTCTCGCCCTTCACCTCGACGAACGCGTGATGCATCCAATGGTGGGCGAACTCCCGGCCGAGCGCCACCGCCTGGGCGCGCTCGTTCTCGTGGTGGGGGAATCGGAGGTCCTGGCCCCCGGTGTGCAGGTCGAAGCCCTCGCCCAGCAGGTCGAGCGACATGACCACGCACTCGGTGTGCCACCCGGGCCGCCCCTCGCCGAACGGCGCCGGCCAGGCGGGCTCACCCGGCTTGGCCAGCTTCCACAGGGCGAAGTCGGCCGGCGACCGCTTCTCCTCGTTGGCCTCGACCCGGGCGCCGGCGTGCATCGACTCGAGCGACTGCAGCGCCAGCAGCCCGTACCCCGGCACCTGCGTGGTGTCGAGGTACACGCCATCGCTGATCCGGTAGGCGAGGCCCCGGTCGAGCAGCTCCTCCACCAGGTCGACCATCCGCCCCACGTACTCGGTGGCGTGCGGGGTGTCGGTGGGCCGGTCGAGGCCGAGGCCGTCCATGGCGTCCCACCACACCTGCTCGTAGGTGCGGGCGACCTCGGCCGGCTCCGAGCCCTCGTCGGCGGCCCGGTTGATGATCTGGTCGTCGATGTCGGTGATGTTGGAGACGTGCCGGACCTCGTAGCCCGACCAGGTCAGGTACTTGCGCAGAACGTCGTAGAGCACCGTCTGGCGGCCGTGCCCGATGTGCGGTGGCGCGTAGACGGTCGGCCCACACACGTACATCGACACCTTGCCCTCGTCACGGGTCTCGAACGGCACAACCTCGCCGCGCGCGGTGTCGAAGAGTCGCAACATAGGCGGCCCAGATTAGGTCCGCGCCACGCTCCGTCCGGTACGAGTTGCGAACCGCGTCAACGCGATGGCCCCGCCGACATAGGCGACGGCGCTGAAGGCGAACGCCAGGGTCGCCGAGTCGCTCGCCCCCGCCACCCGGGAGCAGACACCAACCACGCCGAGGTGGACGGCGACCACCACGGGCCAGGGGAAGTCGTCGACATCGGCCAGCCGGCGGACCACGGGCTCGATGGCCAGGACGCCGAGGCAGGCGAAGGCCCCGATGACCGCGCCGTTCCGGTTGAAGCCGTCGACTGCGATGCCCCAGGCCAGCAGGGCCACCGACGCCGACGCTCCGACCCGGCCCAACGAGGCCAGCGGCCGCGGCCACGGCAGGCCAAGCAGGACGATCGGCACCGCCGCGCCGATCAGCGGGACAACGTGCTGGGTCTCCGGCACCGTGACCCAGACCCCGAACACCGTCACCGCCCACAACGCCGGACCGATCCCCGCCAGCGACCACCCGAGCCCACCGACCGACCCCGGCGGCGCGGCCGAACCGATCCCGCCGACCGAATCGATCCCGCCGACCGAACCATGCCCGCTGGTCGACCCGGTCCAGCCGGCCGAACCCGGCAGGCCGGGCGACGGCGGCGGCTCAGCCGGGGTGGAGCTCGGCGAACGGCCGAACTCGGAGACCAGCGCGCCGCCCAAGGCGACCACCGGCACCAGGGTCGTTGCGATCCAGCCGGGGAGGCTGACGTCGAGGACCTGGGCCACCAGGACGGCGCCGGGGGTGGTCGCCGCCACGTGGAGGAGCACCCGCCAGCCGAAGCTGATCGACAGGCGGCACGTCAGCGCCACCAGGAACGCGCCAGCCGCCACCGCCGCCACGGCCAGCGGCAGGTCGTCGGGCAGCATCTTCTCGTGGTCGAGGGCAGCCAGGCCGGCAACGACGAACGCCAGGCCGCCCCACGGGTTGCGCCGCGGCCCGTCTCGCACGACGAGAGCCAGCACCCCGGCGACCAGGGTCGCGATCCCGCCGTAGAGCACCGCCGTGTGGAACGCGTCGTTCTTCAGAAGATCTTGGAGAGAGCCCACCGGCGGCGCAGATTAGAGGATGGTCGCGAAGCGACGCCGCTAAGGGGTGGGGGTCGGGGCGGTCGGAATGGGGCGATTCGCGTTCCAGGCGGCTGTCACGGCGCAAGTACTCTGCGCAGGTGGCCAACATCCCCGAGAAGCCGAGCCTGCAGATGGAGGGCCTCGAAGCGCGCTGGCGTCAGCAGTGGGCAGCCGACGGCACCTACCGCTTCGACCGCAGCAAGGCCCGGGCCGACGTCTTCTCGATCGACACCCCGCCGCCCACCGTCTCGGGAACGCTCCACCCGGGGCACGTGTGCTCGTACACGCACACCGACACGGTCGCCCGCTACCAGCGGATGCGGGGCAAAGAGGTCTTCTATCCCATGGGCTGGGACGACAACGGCCTCAACGTCGAACGCCGCGTCCAGCTGCTGACCGGCACCCTCTGCGACCCGAGCCTCCCCTACGACCCCGACTTCGAGCGGCCCGAGAAGCCGCCCAAGCAGCCGGTCCACATCAGCCGGCCCAACTTCGTCGAGCTGTGCGGCGAGATCGTCGAGCAGCTGGAGCAGTCGTACTTCGACCTGTGGTCGGACATCGGCCTGTCGGTCGACTGGTCGCACACCTACCGGACCATCGGGTCCGAGGCCATCCGGGCCAGCCAGCGCGGATTCCTGCGGCTGCTCGCCCGTGACCTCGCCTACCGCAGCGAGTCGCCGACCCTCTGGGACGTCGACTTCCGCACCGCCGTCGCCCAGGCCGAGCTGGCCGACCGCGAGATGCCCGGCGCCTACTTCAAGCTCCGCTTCACCGGACCCGACGGTCAGCCGCTGCTCATCGACACCACCCGGCCCGAGCTGCTGCCCGCCTGCGTCGCCGTCGTCGCCCACCCCGACGACCCCCGCTTCCAGCCGCTCTTCGGCAAGCAGGCCACCACTCCGCTGTTCGGCGCCCAAGTCCCGATCGTCGCCCACGAGCTCGCCGACCCCGAGAAGGGCACCGGCGTCGCCATGATCTGCACCTTCGGCGACACCACCGACGTCACGTGGTGGCGCGAGCTGGGCCTCGACCTGCGGGCCGTCGTCCAGCGCGACGGTCGCCTCCGCCCGGTCACCTGGGGCGAGCCCGGCTGGGAGTCGGTCGATCCGGCCGCCGCCCAGGCCGCCTACGACGAGCTGGCCGGCAAGAACGCCAAGCAGGCGCAGAAGCGCATCGCCGAGCTGCTGGAGGAGGCAGGCCTGCTCGACGGGGAGTCCCGGCCGATCACCCATCCGGTCAAGTTCTGGGAGAACGGCAACCGGCCGCTGGAGATCGTCACCAGCCACCAGTGGTTCATCCGCTACCCGGACAAGAAGGCCATGCTCGCCCGGGGCGAGGAGCTCAACTGGTGGCCCGAGTTCATGCGGGTCCGCTACGAGAACTGGGTCAACGGCCTGCAGGGCGACTGGAACATCACCCGCCAGCGCTTCTTCGGGGTCCCGTTCCCCGTCTGGTACCCGATCGACGAGCACGGTGCGGTCGACTACCTGTCGCCGATCATCGCCGGGGAGGAGGCGCTCCCCGTCGATCCCACGACGGTGCCTCCTACCGGCTACACCGAGGACCAGCGCAACCAGCCCGGCGGCTTCGCGGCCGACCCGGACGTCATGGACACCTGGGCCACCTCGTCGCTGACCCCCCAGATCGCCAGCGGCTGGGTCGACGACCCCGACCTGTTCGAGCGGGTCTTCCCCATGGACCTGCGCCCCCAGGCCCACGAGATCATCCGGACCTGGCTCTTCTACACGGTCGTCCGGGCCCACTACGAGCACGACTCGCTGCCGTTCTTCAACGCCGCCATCTCCGGCTTCGTCGTCGACCCCGACCGCAAGAAGCTGTCGAAGTCGGCCGGCAACGCCCCCGACGACCCGACCGTCCTCCTCGGGAAGTACGGGTCCGACGCCGTCCGCTACTGGGCCGCCAACGGCCGCCCGGGCATGGACGTCGCCTTCGACGAGGGCCAGATGAAGATCGGCCGGCGGCTCGCCATCAAGCTCCTGAACGCCTCCAAGCTGGTCCTCGGCTTCGGCGAGGCGCCCGGCGCGGCGGTCACCGAGCCGCTCGACAAGGCCATGCTCGCCAGCCTCGCCGACCTGGTCGACGAGGCGACGGGGGCGTTCGAGCGGTTCGACTACGCCCGCTCGCTGGAGCGCACCGAGACCTTCTTCTGGACCTTCTGCGACGACGTCCTCGAGCTGGCCAAGAACCGGGCCTACGGCGCCGCGGGCGAGGCCGGGCAGCAGTCGGCCCAGGCCGCGCTCGGGCTGGCGCTGACCACGCTGCTCAAGCTGTTCGCCCCGATCCTGCCCTTCGTCACCGAAGAGGTCTGGTCCTGGACCCACGACGACTCGATCCATCGGTCGCCGTGGCCGTCGGCCCGCGAGCTGCGGGCCGCAGCGGGCGCTGACGCCAACCGGGCGGTCCTCACAGTCGCCTCCGAGGTCGTCGGCGAGCTGCGCAAGGCCAAGAGCGAGGCCAAGCGGTCGATGAAGACCGAGGTCACCCGGGCCATCGTCGGCGACACCACCGAACGCCTCGCGCTCCTCGCCCAGGCCGAGGGCGACGTCAAGGCCGCTGGCGTCGTCACCGAGCTCACCACCGAGCCCGCCGACACCCTCACCGTCAAGGCCGACCTCGCTCCCGAGAGCTAGCCCCGCTTGTCCGCCTCGACCACCGCGTCGGGGTGGTATGGCTCGGGCTCCCGGATGACCACCCGCTGGCCATTTGGGACCTCGATGCCGTGCTCCCGGAACACCATCAGGATGCGGCGCCGCAGCTCACGGGTGACCTTGAACTGCTGGGACGGCATCGTCTTCACCACCAGCCGGATGTGGATGGCGTCGGTGGCGAGCTGCTCGACGCCCCACACCTCGGGCTCCTCGATGATCTCGTCGTCCCACTCGGGATCGTGCCAGAGCTCGTCGGCGGTTTCCTTGATGAGCCGCTCGGCCAGCTCGACGTCGGTGTCGTAGGCGACGTTTACATCGAGGAGCGCCCGGGCCCACTGCTGGGACTTGTTGCCGACCCGGGTGATCGATCCGTTGGGGACGTGCCACACGGTGCCGTTGACGTCGCGCAGCCGGGTGGTCCGCAGGCTGACCTCCTCGACCGTGCCCGACGCCTCGCCGAGGTCGACGATGTCGCCGATCCCGTACTGGTCCTCGACCAGCATGAAGAAGCCGGAGAGGAAATCCTTGACCAGGCTCTGGGCGCCGAAGCCGAGGGCGATGCCGGCGATCCCCGCGCTGGCGATGAGCGGCCCGAGGTTGATGCCCAGCTCACCGAGGATGGTGACGAACGCGATCGACCAGATGATCGCCGTCGCGACCGACCGCAGCACCTGGGCCATGGTCTGGGCGCGGGCGGCCGCCCGGGTCGACAGAGCGGTCGCGTCGACGACGGTCCTGGGGGCGCGGCGGCGGAGCTTGGAGATGGCCTCGGATGCCGCCGAGGGGTTGGTGACCCGGACCGTGAACCGGTCGATGGCCCGGCGGACCAGCCGGCTGATGACCCAGGAGATGAGCAGGACCAGGACGATCTTGCCGATCGACCCGAACAGGAGGTCCGAGCTCTGAGCCAGGCCCTTGTTGTCCGTGGCATTGAAGACCCGCTCGCAGATCCACGAGGGCCGCTCGCCGCACGCGTCCTGTAGAGGTCCGGTCGCCAGAGCCACCATCCTCGCCACGCTAGTCACGCCCGGCTCGGCGCCTCACACGGGGTCAGCCTCAGAACCAGGCGGGCAGCAAGCGGGCAAAGGCCTCGGCCACCAGGACCACGGTGGCCAGGAGGGGCGGCGCCGTCAGTAGGTAGGCGGAGCGGGGGCGGCTCGTGCGGTAGAGGACCATGGCGATGCCGATGGCCAGCAGGTAGGCGAGGCCGGCCAGCAGGAGCGGCGCGAGGGCCCCGCCGTCGCCGCCGCGCCCATCGGCCGACGCGTGCCGCCCGGCCTGGGGGGTCGGCTCGAACGGCTTGCCCTCCATCTTCGCCGTCACCACGATCGCGTCGTCGGTGGCCCACGGCAGGCTCGACGCCGACGTCACGATGGTGAGGCGATCTTCGCCCTCGGTCGGCCCGTAGACATCGTCGGGCAACGCCCGACCGCTACGGACCGACGCGACCTTGTACACCGACTGCCCTTGGACAGTGGTCACGACGATCTCGTCGCCTCGTGTCAGCGACGCCAGCTCGCCGAACGGCGCGCCGAAGCCCGTCCGCCGGGCGACGACCCCGCTGTTGCCCGGCTGGCCCAGCCCCGCGGTGCCGGGCACGTGCCCCGGCCCGACCCGGGTCTGCTGGGGACCGACCCCCTCGACCACCACCTGCAGCAGCTTGAGGTCGCCGATCTCGAGCACAGCGACGGGAGCGCCGTTGTCGGGGGCATCGAGGGTGCCGTCGTCGGCGTTGAAGCTCTGGGAGACCCCGACTGCATGCCGGATGTCAGTGCGGTAGTCCGAGAGCAGGTTGCGCTGCTCGCGACGCTGGAGCATCGGGCCTACCCCGTAGACGACCAGCACCACTCCCAGCAGGGTGACGAAGAGCCAGATGCCGGCCCCCGCCGCGGCGCGCCGGGGCGTCATCGGCGCTACCTCGGTCTGCCACCACGGTCGCGAGGGCGGCTTGTCGTCCGGCGGCTCCTCCGGCCCGACCGGCGCCGGGACGAGGTCCTGGTCGCCCGGGGTGTCGAGGGCGCGCCCGACCGAGCGCAGGCCGGTGAAGCGCGGCCGCAACGTCGAGGTCACGAGGCCCTCCGGAGCGCCAACCGGGGCAACCGGAGCCGGCGCCGGACCCAGACCACCACCATCACCGCGAACCGCCACACGGCCAGCAGGAAGGCCGGCAGCGCACGGCCCGAGGTCAGGAAGGCAGCGCCCGAGGTCGTCAGCAGGATCAGCAGCAGTGACAGCGGCGACACCACCTCGTTGAAGCCCCTGATGCCCCGGAACGGTGGTGTCTTCACCTCGGCGTCGTCGACAGCCTTGGCGCTCTCCCGGCGGTCCTTGGCGGTGGAGGCCCGCGGCGTCGTGCCGCCGTAGGGGCTGCTCCCGGAGTGCTCCGGGGACCGGTAGCCAGAGCCGCCATCCCCGCCCGTCAAGCCGTCAGTGGGGAACGACCCCGGCGGCGGCGTGGTGGTCGTGGTGCCCGGGATCGTGGTCGTGGTGGTGGGCCCGGGCCCGTTGTTGCACGTCGACGTCGTCTTGCCCACCTTGGCGATGGCGGTGGCGGCCTCGGCCTGCAGCGCCGGGGTGAGACCGACGAAACCGTGCGGCAGCTTGGCCTGGCCGTCACCGGTCACGTAGTTCAGCCAGTCGCCGAGCAGCTTCTGGCTCTCGGTGCGCGGGGCGCAGGCGGTGTCGACCAGCGGCTCGGCCGGGGCCAGCGCGTACTCCACGATCGTCAGCGGGTAGGCGCCCGCCGCCGTGGTGGTGATGTTCGGCGCCAGCATGCCGTTCGACTGGCGGGTCATGGTCGGCACCGCGGCGGCCAGCGAGGCGGGCGTCGGCGTGACCCACTCGCCGTTGGCGTTGGGGATGGCGACCGGTGTCATCCCGAGCCGGGTGGCGGTCGCCAGGTCGGTCCAGACCCACTGGGGACCGAGGTTGCTGGGGATGATGTTCAGGATCCGGCCGTAGACCGTCTTGTCGACCTGCGACGGGTCGGACACCACGCTCAGCGAGTTGGCGAACGTCGGCTCGGACGGCGACTCGGGAACGCCCAGGTTAGCGGTCACGCCCCGGGGCGCGAAGCCGTCGGCGGGGCCGGCCTTCCAGTCGGCGTCGGCGAAGTAGTCGAGGTAGCGGGTCATGTACAGCGACAGGGCGCTGGCGCCGGCGAGCGCCATGGGCGGCTTCGAGTCGCTGGCGGGGAAGACCCGGCCCAGTTCCGGGTTGCGGGCGAGGACGTCGGTGCCCCGCTGGATGTCGAGGAAGCTCTGGCCCTGGCCGAGGAGGATGGCGATCTCCGGCGCGGTCAGCTTGATGTCCGAGTAGGGCTTGCGCAGGCCGGCGGGCCAGCTGGGGTCGTTGTCCGGGAAGCTGCCGCCCGCCGCGGCCAGGACGACAGCATTGACGGCGACCGGTGTGGCCACCGTCGCCCGCGGGGTCGAGGCCGTGAAGCCGGGCTCACCCTGGCCGGCCGCGGCGTAGACGATGTCCCGCTGGTCGGCGGCGAAGTCGGTGACCGCGACGCCCTCGTCCGGGACCGGCGACAGCGTGACGGCGCCGCCGTTGGCCGGGTGGGCGTTGCAGTCCGCCAGCGTCCACTCCCGCCAGGCCGGCAGCATCCGCTCCGCACCGGCGGACCGCAGCGCGCCGGGTGCCGCGCCACCGCAGCTCGCGGTGGGGTCGCTGTCCTGGTAGCTGAGCGTCGTCGACGTGTCGAAGTACGAGACGACGCTGCCGCTGGTCGTGCGCACCTGGGCCCGGACCACGAGGAGGCAGGGGTGGGTCGGGTCGCAGGTCAGCGAGAAGCGCTCGCTGGTGATGGTGCTCGTCCACTCGGCTGTGCCGGTGGCAGCGATGATGGTGCCGCGGGCCTTGTGGCCGGACTCGTAGGTGCGGAGCACCCAGTTGGAGACGTCGGCCGAGGCGGAGATCGGGACCGAGACCGGGCAGTTGCCGCTGTTGGTGCTCAGGGAGGCGTTCTCGGTGTAGGCGACGCCCGGGCGGCAGACGTAGGCGTTGACGGACACGGCCGTCAGGTCGGACCGCATGGCGACGTCGAGGTCGACGGGCTGCCCGTCGCTGAGGTTCGCGGTCTGCGACGGCGTGACCGTGAACGGGGCGTCGGGCGTCTGCGCCGAGCTGACCGAGCTAGGCCCGGCCACCGAGAGACCGGCGACGAGGATCAGCGCGGCGGTGGCGACCGCGACCAGCGTGCGTGAGGCTGCTCGACGGCGGTACCGGGACATGGTGCTGCGCTTCTCCTCGGTGGGCACGGGACGGTTATCGCATGTGCAGGTGAACGGACCCGGGTGGGTCGGACCAACGCCGGGTGAACAACTGACGCTCACCGCGGGCGAAGGGGACCGGACGTGGGCGCAGGCCCCCGGCGGTCGCCGGGGGCCTGCTGCAGTGGTCAACGCGCCGTCGCGTGGATCACACCGGGACGTAGAGCCGGCAGAACGAGTTGGCCAGGTTGTGGGAGTTGACCGTCTGGGTCAGACGCCCGAAGCCCAGCGACTCGATGCTGGCCGCGGTGCCGGCGCCGCCGCTGCACAGCGGGCTGGTGGCACCACCGTCGGCGTTGTCGAAGCCGACGTAGCGCTTGGCGCTGGTGTAGCTGGCGCTCGTGTTGTCGACGACGTTGAAGACGAAGCGGACGCCCGGATAGTCCGGGGTCGAGTCGACGAGCTTGACGTTCGACTCGGCGACCGGAGCGGTCGGGAACTCGCTGTCCTGGGCGGCCAGCTCGAACTGGCCGTCGTCGGTGCGCACGATGTTGGCGCCGTTCAGGTCACCGACCTCCTGGCCGTGACGCTGGTCGGGAGCGGAGCCCCGGGCCTGAGCCACCCAGTTGGCGCCCGAGTAGGGCACGATCGCGGTCTGCTCGTGGTTGTTGGTGTCGATCAGCTCACCCGAGTTCTCCTGGGTGAGGATGACCGCCGGGCAGCTGCCGCTGCTGACGGTGGTCGGATCGAAGCCGTTGAGCAGGTCGCTCTGGGCGAAGGAGCGGGTACCGGAGCCGGCCTGCGGCCAGTACCGCTGGATAGCGCCGTTGCCGCCGCCAACCTGGTTCCAGTTGGTGAACGTGCAGTTGTAGATGCCCTGCACCTGCGCCAGCGTCAGGTTCGCCGGGGCCAGCGTCGAGGCCGAGGACCAGCCGACCGCGTCGAGCGCGAAGGCGTAGTACTCGAAGGACGCCAGGTCGGTGCCGATGGCGCGGGGCGCACCGGAGGAACGGGCGATGTCGATGCAGCCGTCACCGGCGTTGACCGACGCCTTGAGGGCGTCACGCCCGGCACCGGAGCCGTTGGGCGAGGCCACCTCACCGCCGCTGGGCGGGGTGTGGTAGGTGATCGAGCCGCAGTGCTCGTCCGCCGGAACGTTCAGCGGCGAGCTCTGGACCGACAGGACGTTCCGCAGGATGTCACGGTCGTCGCCCGCAACGTTGGGGTCGTCGTTGTACGACGTGGCGGCGTTGTAGTTGCCCACAACCGCGTTCATCACATCCTGGGTGGTGTCCGACCCGACGATGGCCAGGGCGTCCTGGTCGCCATCGGGCGAGTAGTCGCAGGCACCGAGCGCCACGACGGCGAGCACGCTGGCCCCACCGACGACGATGCGCCCGTACCGCTTGATCGAGCGTGAGCTCATTCTTCCCTCCCTGTGTGGAGCGACCCCGCTGGCCGCCCGCCTCGTTCTGACAAATGGGAGGAGAACTCGACAAGGCAATCGGAACGAACGAATGGTGAAATGTCGTCGTCATCTAAGAGATGAAAACACAACGCCACCAGCCAGCCATCTGTCGTTCACCTAGGGGATGCCTTCACCTGGTTGGATGCCGATGATGGAGCGGGACGGCCGGGCGTATATTCGAACAACTACTCCGCGTATTGTCGAAGATCAACCGACGACTACCGACCGTATTTTCGGGTTCTTCACGACCGCGGCTGGGCTCACCGTCCTCGTGCTGCTGGCGTTGGTCGGTCTCTTCCTGCTGTTGCGCAGCCGCGACGCGTTCGACGTCGCCGGCTGGTCGTTCTTCAAGCGGGTCGAGTGGCGCACCGACATCGACCCGCCGGAGATCGGTGTCCTCGGCCTGCTCGTCGGCACCATCGAGGTTGCGATCATCGCCGTGCTGATCGCCATCCCGCTCGGGGTCTGCGCCGCGCTGTTCATCACCGACTACGCCTCGGCCCGATGGCGGGGCGTGCTGACCGGCCTCGTCGACCTGCTCGCCGCCATCCCCAGCCTGCTCTACGGCATCTGGGGCTGGCTCCTGCTCAGCGAGCAGTTGGCGCCGCTTTCGAAGTTCCTGGGCCGCCACCTCCGCTGGTTCACGTTCTTCGGCACCAACGACGACCCCCAGTTCATCCAGTCGATGTTCATCGCCGGTGTGGTGGTGTCGCTGATGGTGCTGCCGATCATCGCGTCGGTCACCCGCGAGGTCTTCGCCCAGACGCCGCCCGGCGAGAAGGAGGCGGCCCTCGCCCTCGGGGGCACCCGCTGGGGCATGGTCAAGATGGTCGTCCTGCCGTACGGGCGGGCCGGCATCGTCGGCGGCTCGATGCTGGGCCTCGGCCGGGCGCTCGGCGAGACCATCGCCGTGTCGCTGCTGCTGCCGCAGCTCCCGATGCTGACGACCCACGTCCTCGAGACCGGCGGGGCCACGATCGCCGGCTTCATCGCCCTGCGGGCGGGGGCCGACGAGTTCACGACCTCCGGCCTGATGGCCGCCGGCCTGGTGCTGTTCGCCCTGACCCTGGCGACGAACATGGTCGCTTCGATGATCGTGGCCCGCAGTCGGTCCGGCCTCGGGGTGGAGGCGGTCTGATGGCGACGACGCCCAGCCGCATCGAGCCCCAGCCGGCCACCGCCACCGCCACCACCGCCGGCGTCACGTCGGGCCATGTCGAGGTCGCCGTCGCCCGGACGCCGACCAGCCCGCGGCCGCTGCGCCGCCGCAGCGAGTTCGACCCGGTCGACTACGCCACCATGGTCGGCTGCGCGATCAGTGCGCTGGCTCTGGGCTGGGTGGTCTTCACCCACCTGACCGAGGGCATCGGCTGGTTCGGCTTCGTGGTGGTCGTGTACCTCTGCTTCCTCGGGCTGTTCGGGCTGGTCACCGCCGACCGCCTCGGCCGGCTCGTGGCCACCGACCGGCTCGCCACGGTGGCGATCACCTCGGGCGCGATCCTGCTGGCCGCCCCGCTGCTGTGGCTGGTGGGCTACGTCGTCCTCAAGGGCCTGCCCAACGTGACCGGCCACTTCTTCACCGAGGACCA
>Ga0075421_100002066_pt1 | contig 23814 bp, 26 predicted proteins | sample SoiMetdeltSBSDD5_FD_75292 | JGI IMG/M metagenome (GOLD analysis project Ga0075421, IMG submission 75292) | Bulk soil microbial communities from a Populus tree surrounding site in Tennessee, USA - Soil MetaG P. deltoides SBSDD5 | ecosystem: Environmental > Terrestrial > Soil > Tree plantation...
TGTATACCGAAATGCAGCAGATCCAGCATGACGATAACGGCAACATCATTCTCGTCTACAATAACTATGTGAGTGCCCATTCGAAAAAGCTGGGCCATGGCGAGATTGCTCCAAACTGGGAAAACGACGGGCTGAAGATCGCCGAACGCTGGTGGTTCGCTTAGTCCTGACCACAATATGACGGCCGGGTGAAGACCCGGCCGTCTTCCCCGTCTTCCAACGAATTCCTGGCTGGTCATTACTGAAGAAGGAAAGCCGGGTCTCCGCCCGGCCATGGGCGCTGGCTGGCGGACCCGAACCTGGATGCTAGCAGGAACGCCAGGGCTGAATTCTGCAACCGAATGCTGGAGCGTGCCGAATTCAGCCCGTGACTTTTAGTGTGGTAGACTAGATTGCATCCGCGACTTTGCGCGCCCTTACGGGTGTCAACAGCGCGTCGACGACGACTGCCTTAACGCCCGGGCCGAGCTGTTGCAGGGTGATCTGCGCGCCATTTTCGAACCGCACACCATCCTGAAAAATGCCGCCTTCGAGACGAGCGAACGTCGCCCGCTGACTCGTTTTCACGCCGAGAGCGGCCTGAACCGTCTGTGGTATCTCATCCAATTGCAGCTGTGTGTCATAAGCCATACACACGGCCGTCATCGTGTCGCCAGGGGCGATGAAACCGATCGCGCTGCTCGAGAAGCGGTGCGTGACATACTGCTCACCTTCTCGCGCCGGACGGCTTCTATAGGCTTCAAGCGAATAGTCGCACATCAAGTCATCTCCCTGCTTGGGTTGCACTTCCTAAAGCTCACTGAGTGAGCGGAAGTGACAAACCAACGCCGGATCAAGAATCGAGTTGCCTAAAAAAAGTGGCACCGAAAGTTTTAATGTTTGCCGATGACCGCGCGCCGTCGCGCGATGCTTTGCTCCGGCCAATAATCCTCGCGGCGGTAATACTCTGGCATCGCAGGAATATCACGCGAAAGTGTCACCCACGGCTGCTTGGACGCGGTATAGATATGAATGTCGGGCGGCAGCAGATCGGGATTGTCGAGCGTGCCGACCCGCACGAAACGCACTGCATCTCCTGCGCCTGCATAATTGCTCCACAACGCAATTTTGCAATTGGGGCATCGTGCAATCTTCTGCCCTTTTCCGCTATTCGACGGCGTCGACACGATCTCCGGTTCGCCTGTGAGAAGAATGACGCGATCGGCTTCGACGAGCGCGTTGAGTGCGAAGGATGCGCCCGTCTCGCGTTGGCACCAGCGGCAGTGACAGCAGTGCACGAACATGGGCGCGCTCGTCATGCGGTAGCGCACGCTCCCGCAGGTGCATCGACCTTCCATGCCTATCTCCCGTTCGTTAAGACTTCGAATTATGACTCCCGTTGCGGGGCCGGGGCAACCATTTGGACTCTCGCAAGCCATCCCGATAGTATGAACGGCATGAATGTGCCCTTAGCGACTGCCGTGGACAGCGCGCGCCGTCGAGTTTCGGCGTTTTGCGCGCGATTTGATCTGCAACTTCCCATCCTTCAAGCGCCCATGGCCGGCGCTTGCCCGCCGAGCCTTGCAGCTGCGGTCGCCAACGCTGGCGGCATGGGCGGCATGGGCGCTCTTCTGAATGACGCGCAGGGCATCCACGCCTGGGCGAGCGAGTTTCGCGCCAACAGCAACGGCGCCTTTCAGCTCAATCTTTGGATCCCCAGTCCGATGCCCAAGCGCGATCTCGCCGCGGAAGCGCGTGTCAGGGAATTTCTCCGCAACTGGGGGCCCATGGTTCCCCCTGAGGCGGGCGACATCAAGATCCCTGACTTTCGCGAGCAGTGCGAAGCGCTTCTTGCCGTCGGTCCGACCGTCATTTCATCCATCATGGGAGTCTACCCCGAAAACATCGTCGCCAGGATGAAGAAGCACGGCATCGCTTGGTTCGCGGGCGCCACCACCCTGGCGGAGGCGCGCCAAGCGCAGGAAGCGGGCGCCGATGCGATCGTGGCCCAGGGCTTCGAGGCGGGCGGTCATCGCGGCTCCTATGATGAAGCAGCAGCGGAGAAACAGTCGGTCGGCCTGTTCGCCCTGCTTCCGCGCCTTGCCGACAAGCTGTCCATTCCCATCATTGCAACCGGCGGCATCGGTGACGGGCGCGGCATCGCAGCAGCTTTGACGCTTGGGGCAAGTGCGGTGCAAATCGGCACGGCCCTCCTGCGCTGTCCGGAGGCGAAGACGAATCCGGTCTGGGCGGAGGCCCTGGAAGAGCTGGAGCCTGAACAAACTGTTCCAACGCGGGCCTTCACCGGCAGGGTCGGACGCGCCGTCGATACCGATTACCTCCGCGCTGCGCGCCGCTCGGATGCCCCGCCGCTGGCAGCATTTCCGATCCAGCGCGGGCTGACGCAAGCCATGCGCGAAGCTGCCGCCAAGGCCGGCCAACGCGATCGCATGCAAATGTGGGCAGGCCAGAGCGCTAGCCTCGCCCGCTCGGAACCCGCGGCGGATTTCACCCGCAGGATATGGGCACAGGCCGAGGCCCTTCTCCCTGACGAATAACGGCTGAGCCGGGAGCACGATCATGATCCGTGTTGGAGTTGGCGGTTGGACCTATGAGCCCTGGCGCGGCACATTCTATCCAAAGGACCTCAAGCATGCCGATGAGCTGAAATATGCGAGCACGAAGCTGACCACCATTGAGATCAACGGCACTTTTTACCGCACGCAATCCGCGGCGAGCTTCAGGAAGTGGCGGGACGAGACGCCCGATGATTTCGTCTTTTCGGTGAAAGGCCATCGCGCCATCGTCAACAGCCGCAAGCTTGCCGACGCGGCAGAGTCCATTCAATGGTTCTTCAAGAGCGGCGTTCTCGAGCTTGGCGAAAAACTGGGCCCATGCCTCTGGCAATTGGCACCCTTCCGCAAATTCGATGCCGAGGATTTTGGCGCCTTCCTCGCTCTCTTGCCACGCAAGGCCAACGGGCGGCCGTTGCGTCATGTCATCGAGGTCCGCCATGAAAGCTTCCTCGTGGAGCGCTTCATCGAGCTGCTGCGCGAGCATGACGCAGCGGTCGTCTTTGCCGATTCCGATGACTATCCCCCGATTGCCGACGTCGCCTCCGATTTCGTCTATCTGAGACTGCAGCGCACACAGGAGAAGAATGAGCTCGGCTATTCCAAGGCGGAGCTCGACCGCTGGGCGAAGCACGCAAGGGAGTGGGAGAAGGGTTCAACACCCAAGGATCTGCCCCACGTATCGAAGAAGGCGGCCCCCAAGCAGAGTCGCTCCGTCTTCATATATATGATCAGCGGCGCCAAGGTCCGCTGTCCAATCGCTGCCATGGCGCTCATCGAGCGGCTGGGCAAAAAGGGATAATGCGAGCAGCCGGGAACCTTTTGGAAGCACCTCCATCCAATGGAGTGCCGCGCGAAGCGGCTTTCAAAAGGAGTGACTTTCATGAGATTTCTTGCCGTTCTTGCCCTGTGTCTCACCGGATCGGCCGTTGCCCTGGCCGCAGATCAGGTTGCCACCGCCCCGCCATCAGGCGCCTACAAGCCCGTGAGCAGTCTCGTCAAACTGCCCGATTTTCTGCCTGGTTTGGGCCAGCTTTTCGTCGATCCCGCCACCCTGCCCGCAGGTCCTTTCCTGGCCTATGACCACGACGGCAAGCTCGTCAGCACGATCTATATGATCCCCGTCGAGGATCTGAACCCCGACAAAAAATTCGAAGACCTCGCCGCACCCGGCGGTTCGGTCGACCACGTTGATGTTTATTTCAATGCCGGTCACCCCGGTGTGGAGAAGCCGCATGCGCATGTCGTGCTCTGGCATGTGCCCACGGCTGACGAGGCGCGGGTGGCGAAGTGAGGATTTCGCGACGCATGGTCCTGGCGGGGAGCGCGTGGCTTGTTCTCCCGCGCTCTCCCCTCCTCGCCTCCGCCGCGGTTGACATTCGCATGCAGGGACGTCCCGACGGGTCGGAAGTGTGGTTCGATCCCATCGGCCTCCACATCGAGCCCGGCCGGAGCATCCGCTGGACCAATGGCGATCCCGGCAATTCTCACACAACCACGGCTTATCATCCCTCGATCCTGGGGCGACCGCTGCGGATGCCTGAGAAGGCCACGCCCTGGAATTCCGATTATCTGCTCCCGGACGAATCCTTTACCGTCACCCTCTCCGAGCCGGGCGTCTATGACTATTATTGTCAGCCCCACGAACATGCGGGAATGGTCGGGCGCATCGTTGTGGGTAAGCCGCCGTCAGACAGCTGGACAGATGCGCCGGACGGAAAAGCCGGTAAGGACTTGCCAAAGGCCGCGCGCGATGCTTTTCCATCCGTTGCCAAGATCATCGAGAAAGGAAAGGTTCACCGTGCCTGAATTGCCGCGTATCCTCCGCGATGCCCAAACCACAGCAACGTCCGGTGAAGCCGCGCTCATCGCACGCGCCAAGGCTGGGGATGCCGCTGCAGCACGCACTCTCATTCAGAGCAACAATCGCCGCATCTACCGCGTGGCACGCTCGATATTGCGCGACGACAGCGAAGCGGAGGACGTTGTTCAGGAGACTTACATGCGCGCCTTCACCGAGCTTTCCACCTTCAGGGAGGAATCGGGCTTTTCGACCTGGCTTACCCGTATCGCGCTCAATGAGGCCTTTGAGCGGCTCAGGCGCCGTCGTCTGCTGCCGCGCCTCGATGAGACGCGAAGCGAGGTTCTTGACGCGCGCTCCCGTGTGATCCCCTTCCCACTCCTGCAGACGCCAAGCCCTGAGGCCGATCTTGGCCGAAGGCAGGTGCGGGACCTCCTCGAAGCGGCAATCGACAAACTGCCGGACCCATTCCGCCTGGTATTCATCCTGCGCGATGTCGAGGAGATGAGCATCGAGGAGACGGCCCGCTATCTCTCGCTCAAGCCGCAAACGGTGAAGACCCGCCTCCATCGCGCGCGCCGTCTCCTGCGCGAGACCCTCGACGAGCAATTGACCTCCGCCTTCACCGAGCTCTTTCCCTTCGGCGGCAGGCGCTGCCAGGACATGACGAATCGCGTCATGTCGCAACTGCAGGCCATCACCGGCAATGCCTGAGCGAAGCGCCGGCATTCTGGTTTTCCGTCGCAGCTCCCAGGCGGTCGAAGTATTTCTCGCCCATCCGGGCGGCCCCTTCTGGGCCAGGAAGGACGAACACGCCTGGTCGATCCCCAAGGGCCTCTACGGCGAGAACGAGGATCCCCTCAGCGCCGCAAAGCGCGAGTTCGAGGAAGAGACGAGCATCAGCATCGATGGCCGCTTCGTTCCATTGGGCGAGTTCAGGCAGCCCGGGGGAAAGCTGATCACGGCCTATGTGGTAGAGGCCGATGTCGATGAAACGCGTGTGAAGAGCAATTTCTTCGAAATGGAATGGCCGCCCAAATCAGGCCGGCGCCAGTCCTTTCCCGAAATCGACCGCGCCCAGTGGTTCGACATCGAAACCGCCGCACGCAAGATGCACAAGGGCCAGATCCCTATTTTGCACGCGCTCGTCAAACAGCTTGAGATTGTGCGCCAGGAGTGAAACGGCGAACCACTCACTTTCGTCGAGATGACGAGGGGAACCAACGGTGGGGTTTCGCTCTTTTGTCAGACGACCTGTGCCGTCTGCCCCCATAGCAGAGGAGATTTGACCCATGTTCGCAAAGACGCCTGCTTTCAGCAGCTTCTCCGTCGATGATTTAGGAAAGGCCAAGCGCTTCTACGGCCAAACGTTAGGGTTGAAAGTCAAAGAGACTCCCGAAGGTCTCGAAGTACAACTCAATGGCGCCGGCAACGTCTTCATCTATCCCTCCGATGACTACCACGCCCCCGAACACACCGTTCTCAACTTCCTCGTCGACGACATCGACAAAGCCATCGACGAGCTGGAGAAGCGTGGTGTCCGCATGGAGCATTATGATCTTCCCGGCATCAAGACCGACAAGAGAGGCATTTTTCGCGGTGAGATGGGGCCAAAAGCGATCGCCTGGTTCAAGGACCCCGCCGACCACATTTTATCGGTGCTGCAGCAGTAGTAGTTACCAGCTTTGTCCGCACCCCATGGATCCTTCCTTCACCCCGTCTTGGCGAGGCGCTGAAGCTCAGGCCTGAGCGTGCGCTCCTGGTTGGCGCGCAGCGCAATCCGGAACCGTCGCGGCGACTGCCCGAACTGCTGGGTGAAGGCGCGCGTGAACACCGATGGGTAGGAAAAGCCGCAGGCATTCGAAATCGATTTCACGCTGAGCTCTTCATAGAAGAGGAGATTGCGGGCGGCCTGCAGGCGAATCTTGAGATAGAGCCGGGCCGGCGTCTGCCCGAAATGCAGCGCGCACTGGCGCTCGAGCGTGCGCAGGGAGATGCCGAGACTCACCGCCAATTCCCTGGGACTGAGCGGAAAATCGAGATTCTGCTCCAGAAGCGTGATGAGCTGTCGCTGGAAACTTGGCGCGCTCTCGCCCGACACCTCGGCGGGGCGCTGCTTTCGCTCCCCCTCGCGCGGCGTATGGACCAGCGCGTTCGCCACCTCGTCGGCAAGCGCCCGCCCGCGCAGCCGGCCGATGAGCTCGAGCATGAGATCGAGCGCCGCAATCCCGCCCGCGCAGAATCCGGCCGTGCCGTCGATCGTGTAGAGACAGTCCTTGACCGGCAACTCCGGAAAGCGCTCCGCGAAAGCCGGTGCAGCTTCCCAATGCAGGGTCACCTCCCTCGACTCTGCAAGCCCTGCCTGGGCGAGGGCGAAGGCGCCGGTGTCGATGCCGATCACGGTCGATCCGAAACGTAGAGCTGCGCGCAAGACGGCGAGGAGCCGCGCCGAATTGCGCTGTGTCGGCAGGTTGCCTTCGAACACCAGCACGAAATCGGCCTGTTGCGCGTCTCCGATCTGGCTTTCGGGCGTGATCCACATGCCGTTGCTGGCGCGAACGGCCTGACCTTTTTCCGTCAGGACTATCCAGTCGAAAATCTGCCGTCCGCTGTTCTGATTGGCGATCCTCAGGGCCTCGGTCGCCAGGATGAAGGCATTGATCGGGAATTCAGGCTGCAGCACGAAGGCGAAGCGCGGCGGGCGCGACTCTCTGTCCGGTGCAGTTTCGAGTTTGACCATGAATTGACGTCCATCGCTATGTTTCTGTCGTTGGGCGTCAATATAACCCCCACAAAACATCAAATATAGGGAAACCGTCGCTGGCAGGAGGCTTTCCGACCAAACCTCCGCTCCGGTGACCGAAAGCCGAAAAAAAGCAAATTGCATCGGAGGATGCCGGACGTCATTGCGCGGCCGGAGAAGGAGTTATTGTGGACCCTGAGCGGCTGAAAAAGAGGCTCGAAGGCTGCTACGTCACCATTCCCACGCCGTTCCGCGACGAACCGGGACTGCCCGTGAACGAGGAGGCGCTGCGCACCTACGTCCGTTTTCTGCTGCGCGGGGGCCTGACCGAGAAATATGCAACGCTTCTGGCTGGCGGCGCCGCCGGCGATTTCTCCACCATGACCTTTGAAGAGCGCACCCGAGTGGCTGAGATCGTGGCGGAAGAAGCCTTGGGCCGCGTGCCGCTCGCCTTTGGCGGACAGACGACGAGCACGGCTGAACTCGCCAAGCTCGCCCGCGCCGCCCAGTCAATGGGCTTCGACTTTCTTCAGGTCTCCTGCCCCTTCTATTTCACACATACCGAAGCCGACTTTGAGGAATTCGTGCGCGAGGCGGCCCGCGTCGCGCCCAGGGTCGGCATCATCGTCTACAACACCTTCTGGACTGCAACCAATCTTTCATCCAGCCTCGTGTCGCGCCTCGCCGATGTTCCCAATATCGTCGGCCTCAAATGGGCGACGCCGCGCACCGATGCCATGGAGTTCGAGGACGTCACTTCGCGTTTCTCGCGCCGCTTCACCATCATCGACAACAATCTCTATTTCCCCTACTCCGCCATGCCCTCGCTCGGCGCCAGGGCGTTCGAGGTGCATCTGTGCAATTATTGGCCGCAATGGGGAATCCGCCTGATCGATCAGGTAGAGGCCGGCAACTATGCCGAGATCGCCCGCATGATGGTGGAGGAGGCCATGCCCTTCTACAAGCTCTGGGTAGAGATCGAGAAGGAATATACGAGCGGCGACGGCTACCTGGACAAGCTCTGCATGGAGCTCGTCGGTCTACCCTCGAGCCGCTGTCGCCCGCCCACGCGCGACATCCGCGACCGATACCGCAAGGCGGCGGCCGAAATGATGAGAACCACCGGCGTGCCCCTCGTCGACAGGATGGAGATGGCATGAAGGATCTCGCCAACCTGATCGTTCTTGCCCCCGGCGACAACGTCGGTATCGCGCTGCGCGGCATCAGCGCAGGCGAGACCGCCATCACCGGCGACGGCCGCCGTATCGCCTGCATCGAGGAAATTCCGCAAGGCCACAAGCTCGCGCTGGAACCGGTCGCCAAAGGGCAGAAGCTCATCCGCTTTGGTGTCGCCGTCGGCATCGCCAAATCGGCGATCCGGCCGGGCGCCCTTGCCCATGTACATAATGTGCGCAGCCAATACCTCGACAATGACGAGGATCACTATGAATAAGCTCGAGCGCCAAGCGCCCAAGGCCATGCGCGGTTTTCTCCGCACCGACGGGCGCAAAGGTATCCGCAATTATGTCGTCGTTGCCTATCTCGTCGAATGTGCCCATCACGTCGCCCGGCGCATTGCCCAACCTTACGATCTTGAGGGGGCACAGCTCATCGGCTTTCCCGGCTGCTATCCGAGCGCCTATGCCCATCGCGTCATGGAGGGTATGTGCACCCACCCGAACGTGGGAGCGGTGCTGCTCGTTTCTCTCGGCTGCGAGGAGTTTCGTCGCGGCGATCTTCTGGCAACGATTAAGGCGAGTGGCCGGCCGGCAGAGCTTCTCGTCATCCAGGACCAGGGCGGCACTCGCGCCACCGTCGAGCAGGGTCGCGCCTGGGTCGAGCAGCAGCTTGCCCAGTGCCGCGCCGCTCAAACAGCGCCACTCGCCTTGAGCGATCTTTTGATCGGAACCAAATGCGGTGGCTCCGACGGTCTGAGCGGTATTACCATCAATCCCGCCGTGGGCCATGCCTTCGACATTCTGATCGATGCGGGCGCAACCGTCATGTTCGAGGAGACGTGCGAGCTCATCGGCTGCGAGGACCATATGGTGGGCCGCGCCGTCAATCTCGCGCTGGCTGAGGAAATCCGTGCAGCCGTTAACAAAGCCGACCGCTACCATCGCGAGCTCGGTCACGGCAGTTTCGGCGGCGGCAACATCAAGCACGGGCTTTCGACCATCGAGGAGAAATCCTTGGGCGCCTACGCCAAGAGTGGCACCCGTCCGATCGTCGGCCTTCTGAAGCCGGGCATACGCCCCGTTCGTCCTGGTCTTTACCTCATGGACACCGTCAACGACGGGCCCGTGCGCTACGGGATTCCCAACATCAACGACACCCAGACGGTCACCGAGATGGTGGCAAGCGGCTGTCAGCTCATCATCTTCACGACCGGAGCCGGCTCGGTCGTCGGCCAGGCGGTCGCTCCCATCATCAAGGGCGTTTCCAATTCGCGCGTCTTTCAGCGCATGTCCGATGACATGGATGTCAATGGTGGAACCATCGCCGACGGGCTCGAGACGGTTGCCCAGGTCGGTGAGCAAATCGTGGCCAAGGTCGTGAGCCTCGCCTCGGGCGAGATGAGCAAGTCGGAAGCGCTCGGCCACCAGGAGTTCGTCTTGAACTACAAAACCTATGAACCGGCAGGTCCTGCCTGCCTGCCGCGATGAAAATAACGTGACCATAAGAGGCGCCAGCGTGCGTCCGTGCAATCAAAGGAGTGAAAAATGAAAGGCTTGGGAAAGTTAGTCACTGGAGTTGCGATCTTCTCGACTCTGGTTTTGGCCGGCACCGCGAGGGCCGAAGACGATGTGAGGCTTCGCCTCAACTGGATGTACTATGGCTCGCATGCCGGCTTCGCTTACGGCAAGGACAAGGGTTATTATAAAGACCAGGGCATCAATCTCGATATTCGTTCGGGGAACGGTTCGGGCTCCGCCCACCGTCTCGTCGCCAACGGCGACAGCGATTTCTCCTATGGTTCTTGCGCTTCCATGGTCAACCTTGCAGCGCAAGGCGCACCTCTGATCTCGGTTGGCGTCATTGATGCCGCGGGAACCGAGGCCGTCATCGTCAGGCCGGATTCCGGCGTCAAGGCCATTGCCGATCTCAAGGGCAAGTCCGTTCTCACCACCGCCAATGCCGGCGTGAACACCTTCTTCCCGCTAGTCCTCAAGAATGCCGGCCTCGACGAGAAGGATGTCACCATCACCAATGTTCCCGACGGAGCGCTCGTGTCGAGCTATCTTCAGGGTGCGGGCGGCGCCGTCGGCATCCTGGGCGGCCTCGACGACAAGCCCGCCGAGATCAAGGCCAATGGCGGTGCGGAGCCGGTCACTTTTGCCTACTCCGATTTCGGCATCAACCAGGTTGGCTATTGCATCGTCACACACACCGACACGGTCGCCAAGAAGCCTGATCTGGTGAAGCGTTTCATGGCCGCGACCATCAAGGCCTATAAAGAAACCGAAGCCAATCCTGACGCGGCGGTTGCCTCCATGGCCGACATCGTCGGGGGCTCCATGGCCGAAGACCAGGGCAAGCAGCAGGCTCGTGCCGTCCTCGACGTCACCTTGGGCATTCTCTACTCGAAGAACAATGCCGACAAGCGCTTGGGCTATAATGTACCCAAGGATTGGGAGGAAATGCTCGATCTCATGAAAAAGTATAACGATCTGAAGACCGACAAGCCGGCTACGGCTTTCTACACCAACGACTTTCTCCCTTGAGGGGCGACCGACAGGCAGGCGGGCGGACAAGCCGCTCGCTGCTTGTCGACCGACAAGAGTTTTCATGCATTCGGCGATTGAAATCGACGGCGTGACCAAGATCTTCGGGACGGCGGATGACGAGGTACATGCGCTGGGCCCTGCCGATCTCGCCGTCGGCTCGGGCGAATTCGTCTCCCTGCTTGGACCTTCGGGTTGCGGAAAGTCGACGCTCATGCTCATGATCGCGGGCCTGTTGCCCCCGACCTCGGGCGAAATCCGTGTCGACGGCGAGCCCGTCAGCGAGCCCCGCACCGATATCGGCATCATGTTCCAGGACAACACGCTCGTGCCCTGGCGAACCGTCCGCGGCAACGTCGAGCTGCAGCTTGAGCTGCGGGGTCTCAGCATTGCCTCGGCGGCATCCCGCATCGACGCACTCCTGGCCTCGGTGCATCTTTCGGGTTTCGAGAAGCGCCTGCCTTTCGAGCTTTCGGGCGGCATGCAGCAGCGCGCGGCTTTCTGCCAGACGCTCGTTCATGAGCCGCGCATGCTCCTTCTGGATGAGCCCTTGGGTAAGCTTGATGCGATGACCCGCGAGGCCATAAGGAGCGACCTGCAGGCGCTGTGGCTCGAGACGAAGCCGACCGTCGTCTTCGTGACGCACAGCATTGAGGAGGCAGTCCAGCTGTCGACCAAGGTTTGCATCGTCACACCGAGGCCCGGCCGCATCGACCGGGTTATCGACATCGATCTTCCCTGGCCGCGCGATCTCGACGTCAAGAAAGGTTCGGCCTTCACGCGCTATATCGCCGAGATACAGGAGGTCTTCCATGGCTATGGCGTCATTTGACCCCGAGCCCATGCCGGCGAAGCGGTGGGCTCTCCCCTGGATTCGCCAGGCGTTGCGCTTTCTCGCGTCCTCCTGGCTCTTCATCGCCTTTTTCGTCGGCTTCTTCCTTTTCTGGGAATACTCGATCGACTGGTTCGAAATCCCGGCCTACATCCTCCCCAGGCCCTCGGAAATTGTTGCGCGTGGTTCGGTCGATCTGCCCCGCCTCATCTATTACACTTATGTCACCGGCTTCGAGACGATACTGGGCTATGTGGTCGCCGTCGTCATCGCCGTGCCTCTGGGCCTTGCCATCGCCTTTTCCTCGATCCTTCGCCGAACAATCTATCCCTTCTTCGTCAGCATCGAGATGACTCCGAAGATCGCCTTCGCTCCGCTGTTCATCTCCTGGCTGGGCTTCGGGCTCCTTCCCAAGGTGATCATCGTCTTCCTCGTCTGCTTTTTTCCCGTCGTGCTCAATGCCATCCTGGCCTTCTCTTCCTTGAGCGAGGAGCTGACGCGCTTCCTGCGGGCCACCGGTGCAAGCCCCTTGCGCGCCTTCTTGAAAGTGCGGCTGCCCGCCGCAATGCCGCAATGTTTCGTCGGCTTCAAATATGCCGCCATCAATGCCACCGTGGGGGCGACCATCGCCGAGTTCATCGGCAGCGACCAGGGACTGGGCTTTTACATCCAGATCGTCACCGGCAACATGCGTCCCGATCTGGCGTTCGCTGGCATCTTTCTGCTCACGCTCTTGGGCTTGGCCCTGTTCGGCCTCGTGACCCTGGCCGAGCGGCTTCTCATTCCCTGGCACATTTCGCAGCGGCACGTGCGATAGATGAAGAGCAACAGCCCTCGTTATGCGCCGCAAGCGCTGCTGGCTTTTGCCGAAGCCTTGCTCGTGCGCGCCGGTCTTGCGCAAGAACCGGCGCATGTCGTGGCTGAAGCCCTTCTCGAGGCCGATCTCTATGGCCACACCACCCATGGCCTGGCGCTTCTCGGCGACTATCTCGACGAGATCGCCAATGGAAAGATGGAAACGCGTGGCGCTCCCGCCGTGCTGTCACGCTTTGGCGCCATAGAGACTTGGGACGCGCGCCGCCTTCCCGGTCTTTGGACGACGAAGCTCGCAGTCGATGCCGCTTCCCGCGCCGCCCATGATCACGGAATCGGTGCAATCGCCATTCGCCGCAGCCATCACATCGGCTGCCTCGCTTCCTTTCTTGAGGAACCAGCCCGTCGAAAGTTCATGACCCTGATCTTCACCTCCGACCCGAGTGCTGCCTTCGTCGCGCCTTTCGGCGGCACCAGGCCTGTGATGACCCCCAATCCCATTGCCGCTGGAATTCCCGCAACACCCGACCCCATCCTCATCGACATCTCGACCTCGATCACCACGGCCGGCCTTTGCGCCAGATTGCGCAAGGAAGGCTCAAGGTTTCCCCATCCGTGGCTCTTGACCGCAGACGGCAGCCCGACCGACGACCCCAATGTTCTGGGCTCGGGCGGTTCCATTCTTCCTGTCGGCGGACTCGATCACGGTCATAAAGGTTATGCCCTGTCGCTTTTGGTCGAATGTTTGACACAGGGCTTGAGTGGTTTCGGCCGTGCCGATGACACCGAAGATTGGGGAGCCGCGGTGCTCGTGCTTTCCTTCGCGCCACAGGCCTTCGGGTCTCTTGAGGATTTCGAACGCCAGGTCGGCTGGCTCATTGCAGCCTGTCGATCCTCACCTTCACGCCCGGGCGCAGATCCCGTGCGCATTCCCGGCGAACTGGCGCTAGGGCGCAAGGCAGAAGCGCTGGATTATGGCGTAACGCTCCATCCATCGGTTCTTCAATCCCTGAAAAGCACAGCCGCATCCCATGGAGTTGACCTGCCCTCTCCACGTCCGTGACGCAAGCGGCCCCAATCTCTCATCAACTTTCTTCTTCGCAATCGGCACCATCGGCCTCTACCGGTTCGGCCTAACTCGGTGCGATGGATAGGCAGGAGGATCGCTCGCCGGAAAGCTCTCGTCGGAAGCCTGGTCGACGCAGTCCCACTCCTTCGGCGGATCGCGCATGGCGTCGGGGCCCGCAGGCCGCACGGTTGACGGCGGGTCGGTGATGTCCGTACCCGCCGCAATGTCTGGAGCTATGGCAACGGTCTTTCGCATGAAAAGGGAATTCGCCGGTTCAGGCGAGGTTCCCAATCCTGGCCTTAAAGAGCCTCAAGCTTAAGCGACATTTCGCTGAGCCGCCACTCCTTCTCGAACATGCGCTGCACGAGCTCCGCATCCGCAGGCTTGCCTTGGGCGAGAAGCGCCTGCCAGAGGCCGAAGAGCGAGCGCGCATTCCGCCGCGTCTTCTTGAGATCGGCCCGGAACACCTCCTCTGCCTTTTGAGCTTGGCCGTCCATCAGCAGCACGGCGCCGAGCGACTCGCGCACCGGATAATACCAGTCGGAGGGCTCGTTATACGCAACCGTGTCCTGAAGCGCGATGGCGGCTTCGTAATGGCCGATGGCGGCTTTGCGGTCGCCCTCGGCCGCTGCGATGCGCCCGTCGAGCACGCTCAGCGCGATGTCGAAAATCAACGAGCCGGGATTGAGCCCATAGGCATTGGCCTCGCCCAGCGTGCCGCGGACCTTCGCAAGCTCGTCTCGCTCGGCCTTCGCCTTCGCCATGTCGCCCATGGCCGTGAAGGCCACGCCTCTGGCATAACGCCACATGCCGGTCGTGATCGGCAGCTCCGCATTGGGCTGGGGCGCGTTGATGATCGTCTGCCAGTCGGCAAAGCGTAACGCCACGAACAGCGGATAGGGGCTGAAATACTCGGTGATGAACAACTTCATCTCCGGTATGTCGCCGGCATGCGTGTGGACGCTGGCGGCGAGCTGCTTTGCCGCCTCCTGCGCCTCATGATGTCGGCCCAGCATGATGTTGGCCGCCGCATTGAAGTGCAGATTGTGGTGGTAGTAGAGCATCGGGTAAACGCCCTTCACCTGCTCCTGCTCGATATAGACGTGATCCTTGTGGGCCGCCGTTTTGTTGAGTTGGGCAGCCTTCTCATAATCGCCGACCAGCATGTAGATGTGCGATGGCATGTGCACGAGATGCCCGGCACCCGGCGTGATGTCGGCGAGCCGCTCCGCCGAGGGCAGCGCCCATTCCGGATGCGCCGATGCCTCGACCGCATGAATATAGAGATGATTGGCGCCAGGATGGCTCGGGTCGCGCGCCAGCACGGATTCGAGGATCTTGACGATCTCGAGCGTATTCTCCGCAGGCTCATGATCGAGGCTCCACAGCTGCCACGGCCTCAGGTTCATCAGGCTTTCGGCATGGAGCGTGGCAGCGTCGAGATCGTCGGGATAACGGCGCGACAATTCGTCCATCGCCTTGGCATAGTCGCCGGCGAGCTTCTTGAGATCGGGCGAGTCTTCGCCTGAATAACGCACCGCCATGGCTTCCACATAGGCACGCTCTCGCTCCGTTCCATTGGCGGCGAGTTCCATCGCCTTCTGGATCGCTTCATGGGCGAGCTTTTCGCGCGCCGGGTCGATATCGATGTTGTAGTTGGGTCCAAGTGCCAAGGCCTTGCCCCACACCGGCATGGGCGACTTCGGGTCAAGCTCGTGAGCCTTCTCGAAGGCGCGAATGGCTTCGGCATGATTGAAGCCAAAGGTGAGGACGAGTCCTTGATCGAAGTACTTCTGTGCTTCCGTCTTGCCGGTGGCAATTGGGTGATGATGTGCGCCAAGCCCATCAAACAGCTTCGCCGGACTTTCCGCCAACGCCGGCGTGGCGATGATCATCAGCGTCAATGCGACGCTTGCGAGCAGTCTATGCATTACACTTCCTCCATGTTCATGTCGTCGCGCACATGACACATGTCGGCAAAACGCAGGTTGAACGTTTCGTTCAGCGCCAGTTCATCGGCTTGAAAAGCGAGCCCGGCCGATGCGGGGAGGCGCGGCCGGGCTCAACAGCTTTGAGGGGCTGTTGTCGGCGCCCAGAGGGGTTTGGGCACCGACGAATTAGATAAGGAGGTTGAGCGTCCAACGTTCCAGTTAATTGTTGGTAAGATGCTCTCACCGGTTTGTTGAATTACTCGGCTCTTCATAATCCTGCGCATAGCGGCTGAAGTTGTTCTTTTTCCTGACCTGAACCTCTTCCGCCTGCTTGCTGCTCTTTTCCGGTGGACTTGCTTTCTCGGCCTGCTGTTTCGGCTCGATGCGAGGCACCGCCACGGCCCGCACTTCGGGCTTCGTCTGCTCGAGCGTCACCCTGTTCTTGAGCACCGCTTTCAGCTGCTGGACGCGGCTCATCATCAGCCACGCCGTGATCCGGTTCCTGTGTCGAACCAGCTCTTCGTCGTTGATATCGCGCCAGGCGGCCTGCCTTTCTGCGGCTTCTACCTTTTGTTTTGCGATCGCAAGTTGATCAATCTTTTGTTGCAGGGAGGCAATCTCCTTATGGAGCCGCACGTTCTCGGTCTCCTGCTCCGCTGCCGATTGCCGCGCCTGCTCTTCCAGTTCTTCGATCCGTTTCAGCTGCAGAAGCGAGGCTTGCCGCGCCTGTTCCAGGGCCGTCTGGAGCGTTCGCCCTTTCTGTTCCTCCGCTTCGAGCTTGAGCTCGGCGGCGGCCTCGCGCCTTCGCATCTCGTCCGCCATCCGATGGGCGCTCGTCAGCTGCACCTGCCTGCGCAATTCCTGACCATCCCCCGGAAACGGCTCGAAAGAGGGCTTCAGGGACAAGATGCCGCCGGTACCGAACGTAAGGCTGGCTTCGCTCGCGATGGCGGAACGGTCCGGGCCGGTGGTGTTCACATGCCCCATAATGGCGATGCTCGCCAGGAGGACGGCAAGCCCGATGCCCGCACGGTAAGGCTTTGAACCAGAGTCGGTTTTCGGCACATCGCGGGGACGGGTTGCGGCCTTGGCCGCGGGGCGCGGCATGACGGCCGATTTTGCGGAAATCTCGACATCGAGACCCGCAATATTCCCATCTTCGTCGATTATTTCGCCGACGACTGTCGCCCGGCTTCGTGCCGAAGGCCTGAGCGAATTCCACAGATGCAGCTTGTCGGGTGAGAGATAACCGACCTTTCTGTCATTGTGGTAGGCGGAAACTTCAGTGCCCTCGAGCCGCAGTTTGACGGTGTCGCCCACGTTGATGCGCGTCGGGAAACCATCCGACGCGCCCGCATACTTCAGACCGACGATCATACACCGATGAGCACTCACGAGAGGGATCGTATAGGGATGCGCCTCATCCTGCAATTCAGTTAGCCGTGAGTCGCGTTTTGGGGTGAAAATTCCCAGCCATGTGGCTGATTGGTCACAACCGGCCGCGAGGTAAAGCTACCCCGCGCAGCCTGCAAAGCTGTTAGGCCACTGGCGCGTCCCCGACGCTCACGGTTTCCAGGAAACGCATCAGCTTGGACTCCGCCGAGCTCAAGCCCGCGCGTGCGCGCGAATTGGTGAAGCCGGAAAGCTCGCCCGCCTCGAACTTGGCAATGACGAGCGGGTGGATGTAGCTTTTCCGCGTGATCGCGGGTGTATTGGCCAGCTCGACGCTGATTTCCTTCGCTGTCTCGGCGATGATGTGGCGACCCTTGGCTGGTGTTTCGACCGCCTCCGCGAGCGACAGCCGATCGAGCGCCATGGCCGAGGCGAACAGCGTCCGGAAATCCTTGGCCGTGATCGGCTTCCCAGACATTTCCGTGAGGTAGGAATTCATGTCCGCCGCCGTCATCGCTCGCCATCCATCCTTCGATTTGAGTTTGAAGAGCCGCGGGCCCCGGATGCGGCGCAACTCCGCCAGAGCTTCCGCCAAAGTCTCATCGCTGCATGTCTTGTCGATGCGCTTGCCGCCCTTGCCGCGAAACGCCAGGCGAAACGTCGAGCCGCCGATCTGGACGTGCTGTTTGAGCAGCGTGGCAACACCGCGGCCGCCTTCATTACCTGCATAGGTTTCATGCCCGGCGCGCAAATGCAGAAGATCGACGAGGCGTGCCGCCGCCGCGAGCGGCAGTTTCTCGCTGTCCTTCATCAGGTGCTCATCGATTTGCGGCCGCAGCACGGGAAGCGCTTGGCCAATCTGTTGCAGGCGGAACGCCTTTGCTGCCGCTCGCACGTCCTCCCAGTCACTGTGATAGATATATTGAAGCCGTCCCGCCTCATCGCGCCCGATCGCTTGCAGATGCGAATCCTGACCGCCTGCAATGCGAACGTCCCTCCATGCCGGCGGGATCACCAGTTCCGAGATGCGCTTGAGGTCGCGTCGGCCGACTTGGCGCTTGCCGTCCCGCAGGAATTGAAAACCGTTGCCCCAAGTAACGCGCTCAATGGTTAATTCACTCGTATCAATGCGCTTGAGGCCGAGACTGTCGATGGCTTGTTGTTCGACTTCGCCAAGTCCCGAATCTGCCGGCATGAAAATGATCCTTTCGGAGTGAGTGAACTCCCGATCTTCCCGGCGGGTTCCGGTAAGCCTCGGCTCAGGCGCGCATTAACGCTTTGAGCCCCTCCTCCGTCGAAATGTTCGGCCTCCATCCAAGGCCGGCCAAGGCCTGCGCATCGACAATGAGCGGGCGGGCAAGGCGCTCGTACAGTTCGCCCCGACCGGCGAGCTGCAAAGCCAGCTGGAGAAGCGGAGCCGGTGTCGTGATGAGACCGGCCCTGCGGCCCAGCCCCTCGCGCATTGCCGCGATGATCCCTCTCACCGAAATTGGTCCCTCATCCGCCACGACGAAGGGCCGCCGCAGATCACCCGGCGACCTCAGCACAGCATCAACCGCACCGACCAGATTATCGACCGACAGCAGGGAACGCCGCGCCTTCAGCCCGCCAAACGGCAGCGGATATGGCGAGCGGGCGAGCTGCACGAGCTGAGCGAAGTTTCCTTTCATGCCACGGCCGTAGACCAGCACGGGGCGCAGAGCCACCCAGTCGATATCGAGTTCGGCGATGGCGCGTTCCGCCTCGAGCTTCGAACGTCCATAAGCATCGACCGGCTGCGGCTCGCGCTCCTCCGTGATGACGTCCTCAGCGCTTGGACCAATCTGCGCACGGATCGATGAAAGGTAGACGAAACGCTTGACGCGCGCTCGCTTTGCGGCTCTTGCCAGCGTTCGCGTCGCCTCCGCATTGAGCTGGCGATGATCCGCTTCGGGCACGCCGGAAGCGCCTTCCGGCACCCCCGCCGAATGCACCACCGCATCGACATCGGCAAGCGCTGCTGACAGATTTTCCGGCCGCGCCAGATCGCCGATCACCGCGCTCGCGCACTCAAACGGCATCTCAACGGGGCGCCGCAGCAGCACCCGGCACCTGTAGCCGCGCCTTGGCAGTTCGCGCAGGAGATGCTGTCCGATGAAGCCGGTGGCGCCCGTAAGCGCGATGAGAGAACCGGGTCCCGCTTCTGGTCCTGTCTGCTCCATGTTCAAAGGCCTCCAATTCTCACCCCGCCGCTTCCGCGAGTTATCGACAATTTTGCGGCGGAGAGTTGACCTTGCTTCAACCTTAACCCCAGAAGCAATGCTGGTTAATCAACTCTTGCCTATAGGCTGTCGATTGGCAATCGAGGAGGCGTCCATGATTGAGAAGCTTGGCGCTTTACTGAAAACATCGGCAGCGATGCTCTTGCTGGTCCTATCATCCTATTCGGCCCCGGCAGGAGGTAAGCTGTCCGAGCGCGAGCTGCAGCTGCTTTTTCCGGGCCGCTTTGAGGCCGTGGTTAAGGGCGCGCTCACGGTTTCCGTTACCGCCCTGGACGATGGCTCTCTGATCGCCGAGTTCTTGACCAAAGCCGATACCGGCCAGTGGAGCATACGTTCGGGCAAGCTTTGCATTCGCTTCGCGAGCTGGCTTGAAGGCCGGACCACCTGCTCGCCGGTCGTCGTCGAGGGAGGCTGGTATCGCACGAGCGAGGTCATGTTCAGGCAATCCGAAGGCCTGGCTCTCGCCATTCGCCCCGCCCGCCGTTAATAAAGCGCCTCAATTCCTTAACCCTCTTCCTCCGTTTACCACGGCTTCACGCCCGGAACCTCTGAAGCACCTCGGCGTTCTGAAACTGGCACGGCGATTGCGAAGAGGGGTACATGAACAGCTGGTGGTCGATCCTGATCGGTCTTGTTGTCTTGACCGTGGGCGGCTTGCCGGATTCGGTCCTGGCTTCGGACCGGAACGGTATGGCCTGGCAAAAGTCGACCAATTTCAATAACCATCAGAATCGCCAAATCTTGGTTAAGATGAAGAGGACGAAGCCCGCGACCCAAGTCGCACGATTTTCCTCGACCAAGAAGAAACCCGAACCGCCCGCCTATCGGATTTTAGCGACCTTTCAGCTCGATCAGGACGCTTTGGCCCTTGCCCCTGCGCAAGAGCCGGTCGCGCCGGCGAAACCCGTGCCGGGAAAATGCGAATGGGTGAGGTCGATTGTCGTCGGTTATGCCTTTGAGGATGTCGCTCCCAAGGTCTGCACGGGCAGCGTCTTCACCTATGGAGCACGACGCGGAGGCCGGAGCTACATCGTCCAGGCAAGCTCCCTCACCGGCGAACTCGTCAAGGTCGAGCGCACGGATGCCCTGCCGGAGTCAACGACGGTTACGATCGCGCCTGCCAATCAGTGAGGCTTGAGCCGCGGCCATGCGGCAAGCAACTGCCGCATATAGTCTGACCGCGGTGCGTCGAACAGTCGATCGGCCCGACCTTGCTCGACCAGTTTTCCCCGGTACATGACGGCTGCTTCATCGGCGATGAGCCGCACGACTGCAAGATTGTGGCTGACGACGATGAGCGTCAGCTCCGTATCGCGCCGCAATTCCTGCAGCAGGTTGAGCAGATCGCCCTGCACCGACACATCGAGCCCCGCCGTGGGTTCATCCGCGATCAGAACCTTGGGCTTGATCAGAAGCGCCCGCAGCAGCGCGACGCGACGAGCCTGTCCGCCGCTCAGCTGATGGGGATATTTGTCGATCACTGAGGGGCTCAGGCCGAGCCGCCGCAACATGGCATTCGTCCGCGTGCTGAGCGCTTCCCGTGACTCGCCGAGAAGCTCCCCGACCTCGTCGAGGGTCTGCGCCACCGACCGCCGCGGCGACAGCGACGAGGCCGGATCCTGAAAGATCGCCTGCACGATGCGCGCCCTCTCCCTTGCGCTCGACCCTTGCGCCAAGCTCGACAGCACGATGCTCCCGGCATTGAGGCGCTGCAGGCCGAGGATGGCTCTCATCAGCGTCGTCTTGCCCGAGCCGCTCTCCCCCACCACGCCGAAGCAGCTTCCCTTGGGCACCTGGATGCTGACGCCATCGAGAGCATTCACATGACTGAAGCGCACCACCGCATCCTGTACCGAGACCACGACCGTCACGGCCCTGCCCTCAAGTGACAGCGAGCCACATGTCCGGAATCGTTCGATCCGGCATAGGCCGGCGGAATGATCGTGGCGCAGGGCTCGAAGGCGAATTCGCAGCGGTTGCGGAAGATGCACCCTTCAGGCCGCTGCCGCGGATCCGGCAGTTCGCCGCGCACGACTTTGAAACGGTTATCGGCAGCATTGGCGCCCCGTGGCTGGTCGATGGTGACCTCGCAGGCAAGGAGCGCCGACGTATAGGGGTGCCCGGGCGCTCTCGCGACCGTCGCAACGCTCCCCTGTTCCACTAGCTCGCCCGCATACAGCACCGCGATGCTGTCGCAATGCTGCGCGACGAGGCCGAGACTGTGGGTGATGAACAGGATCGTGCAGCCAATGGTGTCGCGCAGCTTGCGGAGCTCGGCCATGACCTGCGCCTCGATCGTGACGTCGAGAGCCGTCGTCGGCTCGTCCGCGATCAGCAGCTGTGGCCGGGCGAGCAGCGCCATGGCGATCGCCACCCGCTGACGCATGCCGCCGCTGAGCTCGTGGGGATATTGGTCGAGGCGCTGGCGCGGATGATCGATGCCGACCGCCGCCAGGGCTTCCGTAGCCACGCCGCTCCAATGCCGTCCGGAGTGAGACTGCACCCGCCTCAAGATCTCAAAAAGATGCGAGCGGACGGAAAACACCGGGTTGAGCGACGATAGCGGGTCCTGAAAGATCATGGCCACCCTCGTGCCGCGCAGCTTGGCTGTCGCCTCGCCCCGCGTCAGGTCGAACGGCTCTACTCCAAGCGAAAGCCTCCCCGACGTCACCCGCGCGTTGGCGGCGAGCAACCCGAGCAACGCCAGTCCCACCGTGGACTTGCCGCTCCCCGATTCGCCGACGAGACCGACGATGCTTCCCGCCCGAGCCTGAACCGAAACGTCGCGCACGACATGGGCGACGCCTGCCGGTGTGATGAAATCGACGCTGAGCTTGTCGATAGCGATTTGATCTTTTGCTGGTGATGTTTTCACGGTCGCACGCGGCCCTTGAGCTTCGGATCAGCCGCATCGCGCAAGGCTTCACCGAAAAGCGTCGAACCCAGGGTCGCGATCGCCAGCGTCAGGGCCGAGCCGACCGTCGGCCACCAGGACTGGCTGAGATAGATGTAGCCATCCTTGATCAACGTTCCAAGGCTCGCCGCCGGCGGCTGCACGCCGAGGCCAAGGAAGGAGAGTCCTGCCTCGACCGTAATCACCACGGGAATGTTCATGCTTGCGAGGATGATGAGCGGCCCGATCACATTCGGCACGAAATGCCTGAGGATCAGCTTGTGCAGCGGCAGTCCGATAAGCCTTTCGGCATCGATGAATGTCTGACTGCGCAAGGCGAGCGTCTGCGCCCGCGCAACGCGGCCGAATTGCGGGATGAAGAGTATCGTCACGACCAGAAGCAGGTTCCAGAAGCCGCTGCCGTAGAGCGCCACGATGGCGAGCGCCAGGATGACCGGCGGGTAGGCGCTGATAATGTCGAACACGATGAGGATAAATCTGTCGACCACCCCGCCGATGAGCCCTGCTCCCACCCCAATGATCGAGCCGAGCAGCAGAGAGGCGCCGACCACGGCGAGCGAGATGACGAGGGCCGAGCGCGTGCCTTGCGCAGTCCGCGCGAACAGATCGCGTCCCAGGTTGTCCGTCCCCAGCGGATGCGTGATGGAAGGCGGCTCGAAGCGCTCCGCCACATTGATCTTGTTCGGATTGGCGGAAGCGAGCGGCCCGATCAGGGCCAGGAGCAGGATGAATCCGACTAGCACGAAGCCCACGCGCCCGGCGCGGTCATGCCACACCTCCGATAGTACGGCGAGCAGTCCGCGGATCATCCTCCGCCCCGAAGCTCCAGGCTGCGCGCAATCCTTGGATCAAGAAGGCTGTTGACCACATCGACGAGCAAATTGGCGCTCACATAGACGAGCACGAGCAACAGCAGGCCGGCCTGCGCCACGGGATAATTGCGCGTCATGATCGAATTGTAGATAAGCGAGCCGATTCCGGGCCTGGCGAAGATGATCTCGGCGAAGACGGCGCTGCCGATGAGATCGCCCATGCCGAGGCCGGCCACGGCGACGACGGGCACGAGCGCGAGTTTGAGCGCATAGCGCCCGATGATCCGTCGTTCAGGCACGCCATAGGCGCGCATCATCCGGATGTGCTGTTCGGAAAGCACTTCGAGGAGCGACGCCCTGACCAGCCTTGCGATGTAGCCCACCCATCCGATGGCTAGCGCGCTCGCCGGCAGAATGAGATGCGCCACGCGATCGGTGAAGCTGCCGGGATCGCCCGCCCCGGTGACCGGCAGCCAGTGCAGGCCGAGCGAAAAGGTGAGCAGCAGAAAGATCGACACCACGAAGCTCGGCGTGGTGATGAAGGCGACCGATGCAAAGCCCAGCACCGTGTCCAGTTTCGATCCCGGTCTGAGGGCCGCGATGCAGCCGAGAAGAATGCCGAGCCCGCCGCCCAGCAGCATGGCGGAAAAGGCGAGCTGCAGCGTGTTCGGCAACACATCCATGATCATGTCGCGGATGGGCCGGTTGGACAGGACGTCGGTGCCGAAATCGCCCACCGCCGCCTTCGAGAAGAACAACCACAATCTTTCGAGGAGCGGCTGGTCGAGACCCATGCGTTGGGCGAAGGCTTCGCGCAGCTCGGGCGTCACCCGCGGACCCAGCATGATCGTGATGAGATCGCCCGGCACGAACTGGATGAGCACGAACAAAAGTAAGACCGCCCCCGCCATGGTCAGCATGGCGGCGGCGAATCTCAGTGCGGTGAACTTAGCCCAGCCGGCCAGCATT
>Ga0075421_100002069_pt1 | contig 23797 bp, 22 predicted proteins | sample SoiMetdeltSBSDD5_FD_75292 | JGI IMG/M metagenome (GOLD analysis project Ga0075421, IMG submission 75292) | Bulk soil microbial communities from a Populus tree surrounding site in Tennessee, USA - Soil MetaG P. deltoides SBSDD5 | ecosystem: Environmental > Terrestrial > Soil > Tree plantation...
CTAGCAAGAAGCATATTGCGACCACGACAATTATGGCAAATTCAAATCCTTTGACAAAGTTTGATAAATTGGATATAAGATTCTGATCTAGCCATCTAAAAGCGATACTCAAGGTCTTATCTGCTGCAGATATAATGATGTTTAGCATCACTAGGCCCATTATCAAGAATGCAGCAATATATTATATAATAACTGCTTTTGAATCCCTACTAAGAACTTTAATCTGTAATATCTAATATCTAGTAAGTCGCAGTGGGCCCCTTGCACCGTGAAGTGATATCTTACTTCAAAAAGAGGATTCTTCTTGCTAGTCTTTTTGATTATAAAGGGAAGCTAAAAAGATTTCTGAGAAACAGAGCACAAGGTTCCAAGAGAAAAGTCTTCCGAAAAGGGAGAGTCTATAGCCTATACTCGAAAACAAAACATATGCTAACCTTGAGCAATGTCTTATATTTAAGTTAAGGAAATCGATAGGCGCTTGAAAGAACTCCTCATGATTTTGATGATAGCATCACTATTTTCACCTATCTATTGCTTAGAGGCTTATGCGACCACTAATAATCAAATTTTGATTAATGAAGTTGAACCAAATCCTCCAGGCACCGACAACGGTACAGAAAAGGTTGAACTCTATAATCCATCGAATACAGTTATCGATGTGAGCGGTTGGACAGTCAGCTCAACTGCAGGTAGAACTGCTACTGTAGTGATAAACGAAGGAACGACCATTGCTCCTAAAGGCTACCTGATAGTTGGAAGAGATTCACAACAACAGTGGCTCGATAACATAGATGAAGGCATTGTTGTAAGAAATGAATTAGGAATACTGATAGATTCTGTTGGTCCTTTTTCTGATCAAGACAATGATGACTCGACTTGGCAGCGATCACCAAATGGACAAGACAGTTGGGTTTTCTCACCAAGCAATACTCTAGATAATGCTGCTAACTTCGGTAGTTTGGTCTTGGATTCGGAGTCGCCTTCGCTGATTACATCTGAACGTCCAACACAGTCACCAGAACCACCATTACCTTCGGCAAATTCAAGTGTGAAGATCACCCCAGAAATTCAGAAAAGTCAAAATCTAACTATGTCCTTTATTGATGTAGGACAAGGGGATTCAATCCTTGTTATTCTTCCCAATACAAAGACATTGCTCATAGATGGAGGAGAGCGTCATAGCTCCAGCAAAGTGCTTTCAACCTTGCAAGAGCATGGCTTGAGTTATATTGATGTTGTAGTAGCGACACACCCTCATGCAGATCATATCGGCGGGCTAATTGATGTTATCAACAATGTAAATGTCGGACAGGTGATGGACTCTGGTCAAGTGCATACTACACAGACCTTTGAGGATCTACTAGATGCTATATACAACAAGCAAATTCCATTGAGAGCCGTTAGTGAAGGTGAGTCGATTAACCTTGATCCGACAGTTAAAATCAATGTTTTAAATCCACCTGCGAGTATACCTGATGGTTCAAACAATGAAGCAGAATTTAATGATAATTCTGTTGCTCTAAAACTGACCTATGGCAATTTTTCAGCATTGTTGACTGGGGATATGGAAGAAAGAAATGAAGCAAGACTGGTATTCAAAAATGCAACAGTACTTGATGCTGATGTCCTGAAAGCTGGCCACCATGGCAGTCGCACATCGAGCAGCTTAGCCTTTATAAACGCGGTAACCCCAGAACTTGTAATTATCTCCCTAGGTGCAGGAAATAGCTACGGCCACCCGCATCAGGAGGCTATGGATAGGATTTCAGCATTAGGGGCTCAATATCTCCACAGAACGGACATTGATGGCACAATCACCTTATTTTCAGATGCTGGAGGCAACATATCAATTTTAACAGAAGAGTGTGGAAAAACTGTTGACATATTCGAATTTCAGACGGTATGTCTAGCCTTACAATAGTGTTAATTTTGATTATTGCATATATGTATAAGGGTTAGATATACTACATGGTAGAAAAGATGGTCAGGGCAAGTCTAGACCGAATTGAAGGAGATTTTGCTATAGTCTATGCTGATGATGATGGCGACGACGACCATCACAAGTTTGATGTACCAGTGGAATTGGTAAACGATGCTAAACCGGGAATGCGCCTGCAGCTCTTTATTGAAAACAAACAGATTAAGCGCATAGAGATTGATAGAGAGGCGACAGAGGAAGCAAGAGACAGAATTCACAAGAAATATGAAATGCTACGGCGAGGCCGTCATTTGAAATAATATAATATCAGAAATTCCATTTTATCCCTCAAAGGGGAAGGCATTATGCATCTTATGCTGCAGACTATTCGAAGGACGATCCAAACAGCGAGAATCTACTTATATCTATCTTCCTTCTATGATTTTGTAGAAATGGTAAACTATTGCTTAGCATTACCTTATCTTCCAGGAGGAGTAGAACTAACAAAGAGGTTTGCACAGGAAAACGGTAATACCAAAGAGCATGCCGAATTCTATAAAATTGCCGGCATTTCTCGCGAAACTATTTGGATTCAGCGGAGCCCGCCAGGCAGCGGTGCTCCTGATCTTCAAGTGGTTAGTATAGAGACAGATGACCTTGCCAATATGCTAAAAGAATATGCTACTTCAAATCATCCATGGGCCATAAAGTTTCGTGAATTTGCAAAGAAAGCATTTGGAGTAGACTTCTCAGGTCCTCCGCCACCGCTAAATGAGAATGTAGTAGATTGGAAGAAGTAGAACATTTGAGTAGTGTTCACTTCTTCCTCAAAACATAAACACCAAAGACTAAATGCCTTATACACCGTTTAATGAGAAAAATATTCCGGATTCCACTGCGCATTATTAACTTTCAATGACATCTTGTCAATACAACTAACAACCGCTCAAGCGAATGCCCTTCAATTTGAGTGAATGACGTAATAATTTAATCGTAGAGATTCTTTTCGAAAAATTCTATCAAAGTCATATAACCATTACATTCAAGACCGAGCGGGGAGATTGTTCTTATGGTCAAACTAAGTTCAAAGAAGGTGTTAACAGCAATGATGATGTTAGCCGCGCTCTCAACGTCTATCTTATCTAATCATGTTACTTTCAACTATTCTGAAAAAGGTGCTTTTGCTCAACCCTTTGTTCAAACTGTAAATCATAGAGACTTGGTGATAGATCTAGGAAATGGCATCCAAACAAATGCTCAGCTAACTATTCCGGCTGTTGGGAATGGACCTTTTCCAGGTGTATTGCTCGTGCATGGTTCTGGACCAGTAGATATGAATGAAACAGTCGCACCAGATGTTGAACCATTTTGGCAGATATCTCAATACTTGTCAGAAAGAGGATTCGCAGTATTACGATATGACAAGAGAGGTGTAGGTCCCGTCGGCCCCACCAATTTTACTATTCTAGATGCTAATGTGTGGAGTAATGCAACGTTTGACGATCTACAGAATGACGCAGCAAGAGCGCTAAACGTCTTAATAGAGCAACCAGAAGTTGATCCAAACAAGATAACACTGATTGGTCATAGCGAAGGAGCAATAATAGTGCCAAGGGTTGTAATGGACCTAAATAATAGCAGTATCAGTAATAATAATAATGATAATTTTAATAGTTCAAATGGGTACTTAACACAGGTTCCAGATATCGTCTTAATGAGTGCAGTAGCTCAGAATCTTATAACGGATCTATCGCGCTTTCAGGTGGTAGAGAATCTTTTGATGTATGCACGCCAAGTACTAGACAAGAATAATACAGGACTAATCTCTATACAACAACCAATTGAGCTACCGTTACTTGCTTTAGTTGTTGGTATGTTCTTTGATAACAATACAGTTGAATACATCGACATTGAAAGGGAGCTGAAGCCTGTACTTGAGGAGTTTTATGAAAACTTCACCACAGGAGATACAGAAAATAAATGTTCTGATATAAACTGCCCTATATGGATGAGATCTCATGCAGAATTAGAGCCTACATTGAATGTAATAGGTAATGTCTCTGAATCTACAAGCGTTCTGATAATGAATGGAGAAAACGATTCACAGACTCCAGTTCAAGAGGCTTTACTATTAGAACAAAGGTTAACAGAAGTAAATCATCCAGATCATACCTTGATAACATATCCTGATTTGGGACATGTATTCAGTCCTTCGTCACCTTGGTTTACAGAAGTTGAACCTATGGAGGAATATGTGCTGGCAGATTTGCATAGATGGCTTTCAGATCGAGCTCATGGCTTGTCTTCTTCCTCCGATGGCAACTAGCATTATAGCTGCATTTGCTAGATTCAATCAGATACTTTGCGGATAGGGTTATAGATGCAGCTAACCGCAATTTCCTCCGCGTACTGACTCGCTAGGTATTATTATCCTAATATTGTATGGTCTTTCTCTTACCAGTCCTATTTTGGGAGTGATATCATAGCGGGCCCGTCGGGATTGGATTTCAGCATCTAGTAGAGTTCTACTAACCAAACTTTAACTCCCTCTTAGCTGCGTTTTTGCAAACTGATCTCAACATGAAATAAATGTAGTCTCATGAGGTGTTTGCTATCTATATTTTGTATGGCTTTATCTCTTCTGCTCACCATCAGTTTCGATTTTCAATTGCACGAGAACAGACAAGAGAAATTGTAGAAGGTAAAATAATGAGTAAGCTGTCACTAGTATTGACCAGGAGCCCATTGGTCATATCAGTGCAGCCGCTACAAGAATTGCTACGTATAGCTCACTAAATCACCTGTAGCACCTAACTTTTATTTGAGATTCTTCGGATTTTTCCAGAGGCTAATCACTAGGGTAACATTCTATATTTGTCCTTGGTTGTATTCTAAATACAGTAATACAATAATGAATAGTAACATAGCTGACCCGTCGGGATTTGGATAAAAATTATTTGAATCCAAAGGCAAGAACTTTGATGTTTATGTTTGGAAGATTCACACACATATCCAGTGGAATTCATGAGAAGACCTTTAGAGAAATAGACTCTGCAATATATCAAAAACTATGGGTTCTTCAAAATAGGGTAGCCATCCGTCTTCTCTTTCAAATTCTATAATTTCGGAATGCTTTGATCCTTGTCCTTTGTGATTACATATTTGCCCGATAAGATTGAAGCGTTAGGTAATATGATCTCCTTTCTTTCGCTGTCTGAGGAAAGAAAGGTAAATTTAGGGGTGATTTTTGTCACAGTTCCCCCATACTTTTCATTACCATCGACAATTTCAATATGTTCTCTGTTAGCGAAGGGAAGATTCTCAGCTATTCTTGCTTCCTTGATGATCCTTATGCTACCTTGCACTATTGCAGTATTTGGCACAATATATTCAGTGCCAACATCCGATATGACCTTTGTATACAAGAAAGTAACCTCTGCCACTGTACCATGTATGTTGTCATTGACTACGAATATCGAGTCTCCTATTTTTGCAGGAAAGGTTGTAAGCATCAATCCACCCGAAATAATATTGCCTGCTAAGGTGGAGATAGCAAATCCAATGATTATTGCAGCCACCCCTCCTCCTATAAGGACTGCTTCAATATCAATCTCCCATACAACCATGGCTGCGAGAGTAGAGACGATCAAGACAAATACTATAATGGAGAAGGAAATGACGGCAGACAGTTGTAATCCGATCGTATTAGATGCCTTCTTCACCATTCGTCTGACTGTTCTTATCACCGTGAGCGATAATCCAATTATGAGGATCGTACTCGTAATCTGGACTATTACATTCTCTGCTTCTGATGACGGGAGGATAACATCAAGGAGATACAAGGATATCCAACTAATCGCAACTATAATCAGAATCTTTTTTGCAAGGCTAATTAGCTGCTGCGCTAGGGGTTTGGATTCATTATGAGAAGCGGACATGTCCTTCATGCGTACCATAGTAATTATCTTTTTAGTAATTGTGTGTTGCTTTTTATGAGCTAGAAGGTTACAATCCTTATGATAATGAGTTGTAGAAGATAGTCTTAAAGAAAGACTAGTGTTGTATTGTCTGATTTTGCTAGTAAAGATGAGTGTGAGCGCTTGCCTCTTATGGGTGCAGCGTCCAATATCTCGCGCAACTCATCAAGCGTAAGCACTCTGTCAAGTGTGTGTACCTACTAGCTCTCGGTAACACCCTTCATATCTTTTTCCAATAAACTGCACATCACTCATTTCAAGAAAAAGCCTTACTGATTTGACTCAATTGTTTAAGGTACTTGCAGAAATTTTCACCGCTATTAGCTCTTGCTTGTTCAGACGATAGAAATGCTATTATTTTATTTTCAGCGATCGTAGGATTACTTTTGGCAAATTCAATAATTAATGCATCCGGAGATTTAGCTTCCATCTTTTTCAAAAAACCGAAATAGTCTTCTTTCCTATGGATCATGTGTTGGTTGACTTCTGATTTCAGTGCGAAATAGATCAACATTTTGCTGTCTCTGAAGAAAAGTCCCATCAACTGTTATTACAGCTATTTTTTTCTTCTTTCTGCTTGTGTTATTGTTAAAGCACCCTAAGCTTTAAACATTGGGGGATTCGAATGAAAATTAATGCGGGCCCCCTCGCGCCGTGAAATGGCATCACTTCAAAAAGCGGTCTTTGCTATTCTTTTGAATGTAGAGGGAAGCTAAAAAGATTTCTGTGATACAAGGCCGGATGGATTTGGATAAAAATTATTTGAATCCTATGCCAAATACACATCATTTAATTTACTGTTCCTAAGCTTCAAAACTGAAGCGGTCCTAATACACATAACTTACAGATAATTTGTTCACATAAAAAACCTACCCTTGTAATATTGTGTGTGTGTTTTTGTGTTTATGTGTTTTGCTGTTTCTCATCTATAAAGAAAGGATTTATTATTTGTCCTTGACTAAGAAACTATATGTTTATTGCTCCGATGCAAATGAAGGTAGGGAGCCGAGTTGAGTAGTAGCACTACAAGTGTTCCCGCAAGTGAAAGAGCTTTAGTGCTGCAAGGAGGTGGATCGTTGGGTGCCTATGAAGCGGGTGCTTACAAGGCGTTACACGAATGGCTATCAAAGAAAGATAAAGAAGAAGGAAAAGAAACAAGCATAACTTTTGACAATATTGCAGGTACATCGATAGGTGCTATGAATGCAGCAGTCCTTACTAGCTACGTTGTTGAAAATGGTACATATGAGGGGTCTGCTGAGAGACTAGTAGACTTTTGGAACTACTTATCGAAAGAATCAATAGCAGATACTAATCCTTTGTTTAAACCCTGGTGGGATTATTTACATGGCCTGGATAAGGCCATCGCAACAGGAGAATCAGCTAGAAGATACTACTCAGCGAAAGAATTTGCTGTAGCTGGCGTGCCAAATGTGTTTTCTCCACCCATCCTAGTACGGGACAACAGATTTTTTGACTTTATGTGGAACACTTGGTATCGTTTTAGTAATGAACCTCTGAGAAAAAGTTTAGAGAGATTTGCAAAGTTTCCTATAGCAACAGCTTTTGAAGATAATCAACCTAGACTGATATTAGTCACAGTTGATGTTGCTGATGGTGTACCTGTAGTATTTGACAGCTATGCAAAAGAAGATGGTTCTAGAAAAACAGAATATGGAAGATATCTCAAGCAAAAAGACGGAAAGGAAATAGGTTTTGAACATGTTATAAAATACGACGATGGGATAACTGTAGATCAAGTTATGGCATCTGGGTGCTATCCTGTTAATTTTGATTATTCATTGTTAGAGGTTGAAAGCTATGATCATCATTATCATCGTGGTTCTCTTAGTAATAATCATAATCATAGTAGCTTTCCCTATGGTAGTAGTATTAGTATAGGTAGCAGTTCTCCTCCTCCTACCTCTCCTGATCGTGACTTTAGTAGGCACTACAGAAAAGAGATACGACACTTTTGGGATGGCGGGATGTTGTACAATACCCCATTAACTCAGCTAGTTTTACTCCACAGAAATTATTGGTATAAGATCAGAGGATTAAAAGACAAGGTTCCTACTCTAAATGTATGTGTTATAAATGTGCATCCTACAACTCAAACACAAATTCCTAAAGATCATGATGGCGTAATAGACAGAAAGAACGATATCACTTTTTCTGATCGCAGTCATAAAGATGAAGAAGTATTATTGCTAGTATCTGACTATATAGACTTGGTAAGACATTTGATAAGGATTGCAAAAGAGGCTGGTGCCAGAGATAAAGACATTTCTAGCTTGCTGAATCAAAGAACAAAGTATCATGGCATGAACCTGAGGCCTAGATTCTACAAAGAAATCGTAGAGGGAAGATTCGATATAAACCAGATAGTACGAATAGAAAGAAAAAATGATGAAAGTACTATTTCAGATAAGACATTTGATTTCTCATCTGGAACAATTACGCGTCTACTAAAAGATGGTTTTGAAGATACCGTTGATTTAATTAATAATATTTTAGGATCCAGATTGAGTTAAAAATACTCAGCAGATACAATAATTCAAAAGATGCATTATCGTCAGAGGTGTGTGTATACATGAAGCTGAATGTATGTACTATAGGATGGATGGAATAGTGAAGGAAGAGAGGAGTAGCTGAAGTGCTATAACAAGACGATAAAGTGTAAAACGTTTGCCCCTCTGGCTTGGCATAACCCGCAAGAAAATATCCGACTTATCTCTTCCTACTTTCATTATATTTATAGAAGCCATATGCCCTTCTTACAGTCTAACTTGGAAACAATCCAATTTTTCAAAGAAGGCGAACCAGAGACAGATTATGCAATTGGAAAGGTTACAATGAATAAAGTATCTGATAGATTTGCTGCTAAAGACCTGAAAAGGGAGTTAAAGGCATACTTCGTTACCTTTCATGATGGTGCTAGAACTAGGCTACATTACCACGAATCCGACCAAATATTGATCGCCACAGAAGGCATAGGCTTCGTCGAAATAGTGAAAAAAATCGAAGAGACGCCAGACGGCAAATACTCTTTCGTAATTGAAGATTCTACAGAGTTTAAAGACGGTGATAGCGTCATAATTCCGGCAGGAAAGATACATTGGCATGGCGCAAAGAAAGGATCAAAAGACAAGTTTTCGCATATTGCAATATTAAGAAACACACCTACTTTCTGGCTGTAAAATAGGAGAGAGAGCAGGCTTTTTAAACTCTTCTTACTTCTTGATGGTGAAGCAAAGTTTGCTTATCCATTTGGAAATATGCGTCAATCCTTTCCCTGGATCCCTTTGCCACGAGCGCCGCAAACCCAATTGCCTTTATATCTTTGCCAACCAGAGTTAATGCAGATAAGGCCCCTCAAGAGACGAGAATAGAAAGAAAACATCTAACTAGACTGTGCTAGTGCGATGTAGTGCCGCTCAGCAATTTAGCTAATAGTATTAAGCTAACTTCCGTATCATATTCGTAGAACCCTCCTAAAAGAACATAAGGGAGCGGACTCGCCGCGCCGCAAGTGATATCAATTCAAAAAGAGGATTCTTTTTGTTGGTTTTAGTTAATGCAAGAGAAGCTAAAAAGGTTTCTGCTAACAGTCAACTCTAGGGGTTTGAAGCTTGTATTTTGAATGGAATGGGAGGAAAGCTTAGTGATAACAAGATGAACCCATAGAAGACCATCTATTCTTCCTGCTTATTTCGTCGCTAATGATCTTCCCAGCATGCGACCTCACCTGATAATTTGTAATCCTTTCAGTTCATCACTTTAATTTCTTGCTAGTGGTGCTTTTAGAATATGAGCCAAGTGACCTCATAAAGGTTGGCTTGCTAGAGACTAAAACCAGTCACATCAATGTTACACAAGGTTTTTACGCTTGTAAGACCAAAGTGTACCTGAGAAGGACAAGACTGGTGTATAACCAATAATGGATGCTGACACAAAAAATTTCCTGCAGAACCAGATGATATGGATAGCAATATCTCTTGCCATAAGCCTAACATTATCCTTCATCCTGCCTTTTCCACTCTCTCTTGTCGCTATAATTGGCGTTTTTATAGCCATGAACTACTACATACGCAGGTGGCAGATGCGACGTATGGGAATGACGAGCAGCAATACCGGCGGAGGAGGATTTGGTAGTTTATTCGGCGGTAGTGGAGGAGGAGGAGGAGGCATCAATTATGTATGCATAGCTTGTGGTCAGAGGTTCAAAGGCGGGAGCTGCCCGCGGTGCGGTTCCAAAATGAAAAAAGCTGATTTCTGACTACTACTAGACAAAAAGTAAGCTTTATTATTAGATTCCATTGAGCTTTTTTCTACGATGAGTGGACTTTGAGCATTTGGCTACATCCTATTTCTCAACCATTCTTTACAGCGGCACTTGCATTTGCCCGCCTTTGCATAACTTCTATAAATACTGAAAAAGTTGTTTAGTTTTTCCTCGCCACACTTATTGCAATACCTTTGCACCTACAGTCATAGATATTTCTGTAATGTATGATTTTAGAGGATTTGACACAAGAACCTTCAGTTTAGACACGCAATATTGTCGGCAATGAGCTCGTCGGGACTTGGATAAAAATTCACTTAAATCTGAAGCTATTCCTAAATAGTATCTAATGGTTTACGGAGGATTAACGGTTTCATTTTAGCTAGATAAGATAGCATAGCTTATAGCTTCATTCATCAGTGTTGGTGGTAGCAGAAATATCACCTGAAGCAATTATCAAAAATGGTAGTGTTGCATTAAGGGTTGTTTGCTTTGATTGTTGCATTTTGGTTGGTGATTCGCGATAAATTTGACAGCTTTTTCTTAGGTACTCAAACACGCAGACTGATAAATACCATAATATCAAGGGAAAAGAGCTATGATGACAACAACCCCAGAATTCCAAGATTGTGTAAATTGCGGCAAAGAGATTCAATACAGAATGGGCTCATGTCGTAATTGCGGGGCTGAAAGGCCAATTGATTATAACCCTCATAATCGATAAAGTTGGCCCTTCCTGTATCTTTTTGCTCTAGTGCTCACCTTCTCTTGTTAAGTGAACTCCATTTTTTATTTTCTCCGTGTTCAGTGCTTGTAGTACGATAGAATTTTCAATAGAAAGACACACACTTCCATTAAAGCATGACTAAAGTTGTTAATTCAGGGTTCTACTTCTCCTATGGAGCAGAAGATAGAACTACTTAATTAATAGGTTCTATACATTGGTTGTAAACCAAAGGGTATGGCCATTACATTTAACAGAAATTGTATCGTTTTTGTAGCTACAGTTCTTCTATCTTCCATGACAGGACTACTACCATATCAGCAGCAGCTGCTGCATTTTGGATATACAGCCGAAGCAGGAGAAGTGGCATGTATAGACTATGATGAGGGCGATAATACCATTACTATTAACTGCAACACTTCCTTTCTAGATGTTGTTCAGACCATAAATGATTCAAATATACTTCAGAATCTTAGCAATGGAGAATACATTCTAAACGCTAACATAGAGGTTGCTGATGGCGTCATATTTGCATTGACTTCAAGTGATGATGATCTGCAATACTTGAAGATAGCAGGTGAAAACGGGATAATAGTCCATGGACAAATCATGATAAATGGTGTAACAATAACGTCATGGGATATCTCTGATGAAGAAGTAATCCAACAAAATATCAATGGTACTATCCGCCGTGGCTATATCCAATTTGCTGGAAGTGAAGGTTCTCAAATAATAAATTCAGAATTTGGATATTTAGGAGATGTCGAACCTGGACGAAGGGGATTTGACCTCTATGGAGATGGTCCATCACACTCTATGTTGATTAGAAGTAGCAAGTTTCATGATATGTGGATGGCATTTTATTCTAGAGAGTCATACAATATCACAGTTGACGGCAATGAGTATTACAACAATATCAGATACGCCTTAGACCCTCACACTATAACTTATGATATGAATATTACAAATAATTGGATACATCACAATCCAATAGGGATAATTTGTTCGGATAGGTGTTATAACATCCTAATTGAAGGAAATCTGGTAGAGCACAATATAGACTCTGGAATATACTTTTCAAGAAACATGCATGACTCAACTGCAAGAAATAATAATATCCTCAATACAACGTCGGGAATAATAGTATCAGAATCGCCAAACAACCAGATTTATGATAACACGATTGAAGGGGCAACTTCACAAGGAATACGTTTGTTCAATCCTGAACTACCAGATGATGGCTTGACAGAGAACAATTTGGTCTTTAATAACAGCATAAGTGACTCTGAAAATGGGATTATGGCGATAAGAAGCCATGATAATATCGTAGCAAATACCACGCTCTCTGATATAGAAGAAAGCGAATACACCTTATCAGGAAATTCAAGCATGATAATCAGAGAACAACATTTTGATAATGCATTAATATCAGACGAAGGCTCTGAAATAGGCAGTCAAATTGAAATTGCTTCTTCAGGAATAATAGAAGTGATTGAAGGACAAGGAGGAGACGACGAAGATGGAAATGATGATGAGGAAGAAGACCCAGAGGATGGAGATGAAGAAGAGGAAGATGAAGGCGAAGGAGAGTTGTATAATACAGACAATGAACCGTATGCGAATAGATTGGGCGATGGTGATAGCATTAGAGTCATCTCATAGACCAATCATTGTCAGAAATTGGCATGATCAGTGATGATGCAACATTACCTACAATCTTGAATCTTTCTAATAGCTACTTCCGTCCTTCGCTATACTAAATTCTATCACCCTTGGGCTTGGCGTTACCATCTCAAGATGTGTACAATGCTATTTCTGATTTCGAACAATTCTCATAATATTATTATACAGTGTCGCATCGATTGATCTTATGGTTGTTGAAGCTTTTGAGTTAATTGTCCGAGATTTTGCAATTATCATGATAATTGCAACTGTCATGGCGTTAGTTTCTCACAGGCTAAAGCAACCTATGGTTATCGCATATATCATTGCCGGCATGATAATAGGCCCATATACGCCGCCTTTTAGTCTCATTTCTGAGACTGATACATTACAACTTTTCGCAGAAATTGGCGTTATTCTACTTCTGTTTGTAGTAGGGATGGAGTTTCCAATAGCAAAGCTAAGACAAGTTGGCGGGAAGGCCTCTATCATAGCTGCAACCGAAGCAGGAGGTACTTTTCTTGCAGGTATTGGGGTGAGCCAATTGCTGGGATTTTCATTCTATGATAGCCTGTTTGTTGCTTTAGCAATATCAGTAACAAGTACTGTAATTGTAATGCGCGTGTTGGAGGAAATGAAGTTGATAAAGGAAGGAGCAGCTACACTGATTTTAGGTGTTGCAATAATTGAAGACATCATTATCATCTCAATGCTGGCAGTACTGCAATCGGTTGCTTCAACTGGAACATTATCATTTGTTGAAATTGGCATGTCTGTAGGCCTAGTCTTGGCGTTTATAGGAGGCACTATATTCCTAGGCGCAAGAACAGTTCCAAAGTTCATTGACCTTATTGGAAGAATGAACAGCTATGACGTCCTCATACTTGCATTGCTAGGGGTAGCATTTGGTATGGCCTTTATCGCCTTTGAGCTTGGAATATCGGTCGCGGCGGGGGCTTTCTTTGCAGGTGTTTTGGTGGCAGAGTCAAAGATGCACTCTGTTTCTGTTGTGCTGGCTACTCCACTCAGAGACATGTTTGCAGCACTATTCTTTATATCTGTCGGGGCACTGATGGACATCTCCCTGCTTCCTACATTCATTGTACCTGTATTAGTTCTTGTGGGAGTATCCTATGCAGGAAAATTCTTTACCGTCTGGAGTTCAGCGAGAGCTCAAGGATTTGACAAGCTAACTTCAGCAAGGGCGGGTTTTGGTTTATCCTCTTCTGGCGGAGAGCTTGCTTTAGTAACTGCCCAAGCAGGTGCTGCTACTGGGGTGACAAGCGCCTTTTTACTTCCAATGATTGGTGCAATGACCATCATTACTACATTCATGTCTCCTTACGTAATCAAATTTGGATTCAAATTTGCAGAGCGATGGAAGGTACTAGGGGATGAAGATAAGACTACTGCTGCCACCGATACTGCAGGAAAAGTATGAAATGCATCACTTCTTTTGGATGCCAAAATAACTAAGGTGGTCTAAATTATACCTGAGCATCAGAAGGTATCACAAAGCTCATTTGATGCAATCACTCTAGATTTGACCGCAAGTTTAGTTGCTCAGCACAAACTGCAAATCCCACATGCGCGCAATCATTTGATTTACATTCGTTGCAAAACGGAACTCCCTCTGTAATAACTACGAGTATATCTTTTTGTAAGACATTATCATGCAATGACACCACTACTTTGTTGATACTCTGTGTGAATTGTTTCATTGTGATAGGCACCGATGTAGAGTTCTTCCCATTTTCTCCCAGCCAAAGGGTAAACGCACTGATTCCTTCATCTACAGTGTTGTTTCTCACTATGGTTGCTAGCACCTTGCCTGGAGCCTTTCGCCTTGTTCCAAAAAATCAGAAGAACCAGCAGCTCCATTCGAGGGTTCATCACGTCGTTTGTCAAACATGAAGTCGGATTTCTATAACCTCTGTTATATTAACATCAAACAGAGTAATTAAGGTATGCATATAGAACCCACACTGTCATTTATAGGGATAGAGGATGATTTGGAAGTTTGGTCCTAATTTATTTAGTTATTTTATCATAGAATTGTATTTTTTTGTCTAAAGTAAGCGCTTTACGAAAGTTATGAGTTGACGAACGTACCTCGAGAAAATCATCAAATCGCCAAAGCAGCAGCCAAACCTTTTATCGAAATGGAAAAATCAAAAACATCAACTCACTACATCAGAGAATTTCCAGATATCCAGATTTTAGGGATTAAACTACTGCAAGAACCTTAGTTTTTCATAAAGCCCTGGATTCCTTTCTTTCAATGTTTCAAGTCTCATAAGTGGTATTTAGAATGACTATATCGGCTCACACATTCCAGGCTTGTCTGATATCTCTCTTATCTTTCCTTCCTCCAGGAGCGCATACAGTGTTTGCTCAGCTTCATCTATTGTCCACTGTAGGTTAGGCTACATCTGACAGGTAGATGTTTGAGTCCTATCTCGTAAGAGTTCTTTGAGTTTTTACTTCCTCTGGCGACACTTTCGAGAAACGTTCTGACTTTTGGAAAATCTACCTGACTGGCTATCCGCAACAGTTTATACTTGGGTTTCTGGGTCGATATTCTTTCCTTATAGTAATCTAAAACTTCCTTTTTTGGTTACCCTTTCTTTTCTTATATACATCCCTCTTGTGTCGAGTTAACAATGCTTAAATTAATTTCCTATGCTCTTAATTGTCGTGTCTGATAGAGATAATAATAATAATAAAAAGATCACAGTAGGCAGAGTCTATGCTGTTAGTACGCTCTTGGCAGTGATAATTGCAATTCCTGCCGTGGCAGTTACGTTTATCATGCATTATGTGATTAGGGCAGAATTTTTCATGACTCTTGCTGCAGGATTGATAACACTGTTTATCGCAATGGGTTTTGGCTATAAGTTATCAAAAAAGTTTGCTAAGGTTCTATCTGGTAGTGATAATACATAGAGGATAGGGTCACTGGAGAACCTCTATGAACGATCGCTATCCGCACATCAAGCCAAGAAAAGACCAGAAATTTACAGTATCACAACCAAGTAGATGCGTATCATGTTAGCAGGAGGAGTCGCACAGTATTTTCCCTTATGTGGGAAGCAAAACTCTGACGAAAAGTCTGCAAGCAAGCTCCAGAGGTTTATCCGATCCTAGCAAAACCTCCTAGATTAATGGACCTATTTTGTCCAGGTTATCGTCAATATGAACATGACCGTGAATTCCTCCTCTCAATTCTTCACATCTAAAAAAATCATATGCACTCTGGAACTATCTCTATCCAATTAGTAGAAATAGCTGAAATACCAAATAAACCTGTGAATCTAAAATATATTGCTTTACAGCTGTGTACCTGCACTTGGATTGAGGTAATGACTGGAGCTGGCATCACACTCTATATGGTATACCTTGGCAACTATGCTCTTGCAGCTATAACTGTGGCAGTATTTGCACCATTGATCGGCTTTCATTTTGCGGTCAGCAAAATACAACATAGCAACGTAGAATGGAGGCCAGCGAAAACCGTTAAGTCACATCACTAAAATACCAGCTCATCTATTGAAAGCGTCCGTGCGCAATATCTACACTTGAGCACGATATTTTCCTTGTCGATGACATCTATCAAAGATCTTATTTCTTCGCCGCTGTTTGTAATACATTTTAGATTGGGACACTTGAAGATCCCGACTATTGAATGGGGCATCTGGATTTTACGCTTTTCTATCAGCTTATAATCTCGAATAATGTTGATTGTTGACCGAGGGGCAATTAGTGCAAGCTTGTTAGTTTCACTCGTTTCCAGAAATCTGTTCTCGACCTTTATGATATCCTTCTTGCCATGTTTACTACTTGGCACATTGAGCGCAACAGTGATCACGTTACCTTCCTTACCTGTGATGTTTAATGCCCGTAAAACCAGAAGTGCCTTGCCTGCTTCGATGTGATCTATTACTGTGCCGTCTTTTATTCTACGCACAAGGAGTCGGCTTGTATCCGACATTTCGATGTCAATGCACTACTGCTAAGTATAATATCAGGATACCGATACTTAGTAGTAGACGAATCGGGCTCTAACGATACATTGATTATTCCGCTGCGATAATAGCTACTTGTGGGATTATTCAATCGCTGGAAACCAAAAGGAAAAATGTACAGTCTGAGATGTACTCAATGCGGTGCAGGATTCTTGTCCAGCTACAACCTTGAAGCCCCTATATGCGGTAAGTGTCTGCAAAAGGCCAAATCCTTAGACTCTACTGTAGATCATGAAAAGATCTGCCTCAAATGCGGCACACAAGGTGTAATCTATGGCAAAGAATACTGTCATTCGTGCTACTTTGGATTTCAGCAAAAAACGTGAGACACCTCAGACAGTAGGTTTTTGTCAAGAGCGTATAAGAGATTAGCGATGCTGATAACGAATCAGTAAATATTTTTTACGTCTAAATGTATATTCTCTATTGCATACACAGACTTGCGAGTACAAATGCAGAATAAAAAACTCATTCAGGGGATGGCAAATCCCTCTCTTTTACTAGAATGGCTTATAGAAAAAAAATAATAATACATAATGTGAATTCTAAGCCTTTAAAAAAGGCGCATTATGTGAGGTTACGAAGTTTGAAAGAAATCAAGACTTGATTGGCTTTTAGCCAAATGTGAATGTGTATATCTGGAACCCTCTTCCTGCAACCTCGATCGTTATCTGGTGGGAACCGTAGTCTTCGTGAGCTGCGACATTGTAGAGTCTTTGGCCATCCATTTTGATTATGCCATCCTCAGATACATCTGTGCCTCTTGAAATGTTATCTGATGGAGAGTTATTATCCTCCAAAATATGGAGCTCGCCATTGCCTCCTGCTACGATGTTGACTGCCTTGGCAGAGTACGATAGCACAATGCGTCCAACATCACTTTGGAGTTCCATGTGATCTGCATTGTTTTCCCATTCGCCGTCAAGGTATATCCTATTGGGTAGAATGTTGGTATTGTCATGGATGGTGTACTTGACTACTTGATCTGGCTTGTAGCCTTCCGAATTTCCAAGGGGCGCCCTAGAATACTTGTAGCCAAAGTATAGCTCAGGTGTATCGATCCTATCAAAATTGACGCTCTGAGAATTTTCTGGATTGCTTATCGATTGATCAATAGTAACATTTGCACTTATAGATTCTGTGCGCTCTGTAAGGAGCGATTGAATGACTTTTTCGGTTTCAGCGTATGCTCCCTCTCCGATGTGATCGTAGCGTACATAACCTTCATTATCAATCAAGTATTTTCGGGGCCAGTAGCGATTTTCATATGCCTCCCATGTTGCCTTTTCATTGTCCTGCACTACAGGATACTTGATGTCAAATTTCTCAACTGCCGCCTTGACATTGTTATAGTCTTTTTCAAACTCAAACTCTGGCGTGTGTACTCCTAAAATCACGAGACCCTCACCCGCATATTTTTCGTGCCATGCATTCAAGTATGGAATAGTTCTGATACAATTTATGCAACTGTAAGTCCAAAAATCTACCAAAACCACCTTGCCCTTCAGGTCTGCAAGTGTTATTGGCTCTGAGTTGATGTAGGTATTAACATTTGTTAGCTCTGGAGCCAACTTGAACTGCGATTTATCTATTTGCACCCTAGTTATTGTGCCATTATCATCAACTATTGTGGCAGGAACAAAATTCTTCTGCTGACTGGAGGCAGCATTATTGAGCTCTGGGCTGTTGAAATATACTCCAAAGCCAATGATAAGCGCAATCACTCCGATGCCAACTATCAGTGCACTCAGGTTGTCGGTATTCGTAGCCCCTTTCATCCTCCTTGCACGTTAATTATCTCGTTTGCGAGTGGAAAGTTGCCAATTATACTGAGTTGGTTTGTGAGTACAAGTATACCAAGAATGATCAGTATCGCACCCATTAATGGGTTAAAATATTTGAGATGCTTGACCATCTTGCGAATTATCTTTGTTGACTGCGAAAAGAAGGCGCCTGTTATTAGAAATGGCAAACCCAGTCCAAGAGAATATGCAAGAAGTGAATTGTAGGCGGCTCCCGGAGATGTGGCGGCAAGCGTGAGAGTTGTCCCAAGTATTGGGCCCACACAAGGTGTCCAACCGGAAGCAAAGGCAGCTCCAAACACAAAAGATGTCAGATAGGTAGTCTTAAAGCGAGGCAGGTTTGTCATTTTCTTTTCAAAGTTTAGCATGCGCAACTTCGTAGACAAGATGAGATATCCTCCAAATGCAATGATTACTGCCCCACCTATCACCTGAAAAGTGGTCTGAAAACCAGTAGCGATGTTGGCGAGGAAGCTGTTCAGTATCACACCCATGATAGCAAACACAAGCGAAAACCCAAGAACAAAATAGACAGTGTTCAGAAAGATGTTGAGTCTTGTAGACTGTTTCAGGCCTATTGAAGGACTGTTAGGGCTCGGGTTTTGGTTCTGCATTTCCGTCAGGGCTGTACCCGAGAGATATGAGACAAACGCAGGAATTATCGGCAAGATGCATGGCGAGAAAAATGATCCTGCTCCAGCTAAAGCAGATATCAGAACGTTAGTCTCTACCAATTCACATAGCATCTGCCAATTTTTAGATTAATACTTTTTTCCAGATCTTTACCAGATCTCTGTATTATACTACAAGGCAGCTTTGGTCGTCTTTAATCCCTCCGGCCAAACTGTTACCTTCAGAAGAGCTATTAGTCCTATGAGCTCGGCGATATGTATCCCCGCGAAGTACGGCAACAATTCCATTGAATAAAGAGGTGCCATTGCAAAGTATCCATAAACTGCTATTCCATTATGAAGCATCAGCATACCTGCAAAAACCGCCAGGCCGACTGTAAAGGTGGCTCTGGTCTTAATATATATCCTGCTATACACCACGAGCAATGCAACTAGTATAATCATGTTTGCCATGCTTACCAGAGAGCTGATATCCATCAGCAGAGCCATTATTGTGAGATGTTCGAGAAATTCCCTTATTTACTTTATCAAGATTTGTTCTGCTTTTTTTGTATTGTGGCCTGGACCTCGTTGAACGCCTCAATGTTGGCCTCAGGGTAGTTTGAAAAAAAGTATCCCATATATTTCGCTAGCTTTTATTTCCATCCTGTTCTTCTAAAACATGCCTATGTGATGCTGCATCAGCTTATAGTCTACTCCCACAACATCGGCAGGCTGGTTGACGTTGCAGAGTCACTTTTTTTTGAGAAAATCAATCGTCTTAATCCTATAATCGCCTCAGCGAGAACCATCAAAAATGAACTACTTCGGGCCTCAGCATCGGGATCGGGCATGTATATTATATAATATGTTCGTCAACATAAGAGCTTGAAATTTAAACTGAATATCATACCGTACAACTTATATCATTGTCTTGCCTAAGCAAATTAAGACAAAAGTTTCTGTACGGCGGATTTGTCAAGTTTAGTCAAGAAAATGACTTTTCATATCTTCCGTGGCTTTTGTGGATATAAAAGAAATATATACAAAGTGAAAAGTAAAATGGCAAAAACATTTGAACAATTGGGTTTGAGTGCACAATTAACTAAAGCACTCTCAGAAAATAGATTTACAGCGCCATTCCCCATACAAGAGACAGCTATACCTCTTATTTTACAGGGTAAAGATGTCGTGGGACAGGCGCACACAGGAACTGGTAAGACAGCAGCATTTGGTCTGCCCATATTGCAACAGATCAAGGCGGGTGGCTCAGTACAGGTCTTGATACTTGCACCAACCAGAGAACTTGCGGTGCAAGTGACTGATGAGATTAACCGGTTCGCAAAGTACACTGGAATCAAGGCAGTCACAATCTACGGCGGCCAAAGCATTAACCTTCAGCTTGACAAACTGAGGAGGGGTGTGCAAATAGTAGTTGCAACACCTGGCAGACTTATTGACCACATAAAGCAAGGTTCCATAATCCTAGATGATGTCCGGTTCGTAGTGCTTGATGAAGCGGACAGGATGCTTGACATGGGTTTCATCGATGATATAAAGTTCATCTTATTCTATGTCAATGACGATAGGCAAACTTGTCTTTTCTCTGCAACGATGCCTCCAGAAATCTTGAGACTAGCAGAAGAATACATGCGGCCAAACAAGACTGAGCATATTAGGCTTAATGAAGAAGAAATAACTCTTGAAACCATTGACCAGTCCTATCTGGTTGTAGAGGAACGCGAAAAATTTAGACACTTAATGGATTTCATTCGAACTAACCAGAAGGCTAAGTCACAGACCATAGTGTTTGCTGCAACAAAACAAAGAGCTGACAGGATTGCGTATAAACTCAGACAGGAGGGCTTTAACGCAGTTACTATCCATGGCGATCTTTCTCAAAAACAAAGAGACCACGCTATGCACAAGTTCAAGAGAGGGATTGAAGACATACTTGTTGCAACAGATATTGCTGCAAGAGGAATTGATGTCCCATCAATTGGAAATGTGATAAATTATGACGTACCAGAAGATCCTAATGTGTACTTCCACAGAATTGGAAGGACTGCAAGAGCAGGAGGAGAAGGTAAGGCAATCTCGCTTGTCTCAAATGACAGAATCTCGGACTTTGAGCGTATACTTGCGCAAACAAAGTTACCCCTCCGCAAGCTCAATGATGAGCTTGGAGTTGTTGTCCCTGTAATTGCACAGCATCAAGCATCATTTGGTCGCGGCGGTGGATACCGTTGGCGCAGCGGCAGCAGAAGTGGCGGCGGCTATGGCAGCAGAAGTGGCGGCGGCTATGGCAGCAGAAGTGGCGGCGGCTATGGCAGCAGAAGTGGCGGCGGCTATGGCAGCAGAAGTGGCGGCTACCGCAATGAGCATGAAGGTCAAAGACACTATGGCAGTGGCGACGGTGGAGGAGGAGGTTCTGGGGGTTATAGCCGCAGCAGCAGCAACAGCGGATATGGTCGAGACAGAAGGCGCAGTCGCTATGGCTCCAGTGACGGATATAGTGGCGGCAGCAGCAGCAACAGCAACAATAACTACTAGCAGGCACACTATTTTTAAGCCTGCTGGTTCTCTACTTTTTGATGTCTTTTGGTGTCGACACATTAGGTGGGTTAACTGAGAAGCTCAAACAGCTAATCAACGATACTCAGAATTTGTACGAATCATTTATCGACGCAAACCAGCTCTATAAGCAAGGTAAGATGGGAGATAAGGATTTCTTTGTCAGGATGGGCGAGTATCTAGTCTCAACATCTGCCCTGAACTTTCTTGCAGTTCGCGTAATACTTGAAATCAAAAACGCTCTAGAGAAGGGCACACCAATAAAAAGTCCTACAGGGACAAGTTCATCATCTGCAGCAGCTCCGCAGGCAGGCTTTGGTATAGGAGGATTTGTGGGTACTGGTGGCACTGTAGGCCCTGCTGGGACAAGCAGTGGAAATGAATACACACTCCCTTCGCCGCAGGAACCTACATTCAAGCCTGTAGATATTGAGCTACCCAAACCCCGTGCAACCTCTACAACAACAACAACAACAACAACAAAGAACTGTATTGCCTGCAATACTTCCATACCTGCGCAAGCCAAGTTCTGCAGCAAGTGCGGTAAGCCACAATAATTAATATATATATCTACTTTCAGGCCTTCATAGATAATGGCAAAGGTGTTTAATGGCAGATCTGCAACGGAGGAGTACATGTCAACCCACACTCTTACTTTTTCGACTCCTGACATGACACTAAGAAAATTCGCAATTTGGCTTGGCGAGCAGGTGAGCCTTCCAAACGGTGAACGAGGACCACGCCTCATTCTTTACCTTGAAGAAAGAGAGAGCAAAAAAGAAGCAGAGTTGATGCCAGACATTGATGATTCATTCAAGCCTAGCGGTGCTGTCACAGATATGTATAGTGGAGCTGAGTCAACGGCACCTGCTGAATCGAAGTCCCCACCACAACTCTCGCCACTTGACAGATCAACACTTGAGCCTGAAACCAAATTTTGTATCAGCTGTGGTAATAAGCTTAAGGTTAATGCAAAATTCTGCACTAAATGCGGCAGTGTACAAGGCTAGTGCTTGCTCCGCTTTTCTTTCATCTTCAGATAGCATTCATTGCAGATCGTTTTTGAGAAGAGAAAGTTTAGTGAGTAAAATCTGACCCTATTGCATGACTCGCAGGTGCGCATATATATCTATTGTTAATTCGTCCATGAATAAATAATGTATTGCATATTGAAAGACACTTGAAGGGGCTTAGATTTGTTATTACTGGCACTCCCGGTGTTGGTAAACATACGAGCGCTAGGATAATTGCAGACAAGATAAATGCAGAGATAATTGATATCAACCATGTTGCAATTGACAACAATGCCATTAGTGAGAAGACTGATCTGGGGCTTGATGTTGATGTCAAAAGGCTGGAAAAGCTGCTTGAGAAAATGCTCAACACAAAAAGGAATGATTTGATGATAGTAGGACATCTTGCTCCTTATGTATTGAAACCTGAAGGTATCAACATGGTAGCTGTGCTACGCAGGTCACCGTATGAATTAGAGAAGACTCTTGAAGAGAGAGGCTACAGCGCTGACAAAGCTAGGGAGAACGTTGCAAGTGAAATCTTAGGCGCAGCATTATACGACTCGCTGAAAACCTTTAGCAGGCGTAAAGTTGCCGAATTTGATACAACGGGCAAGAGCCCAAACGAAACTGCAGAGGAAATAGTGGCTGCATTGCGAAAAAAACCAAGATCAAAACCAGCGAGTTTGGGGATAGACTGGCTTAGCCTTGTATCAGAAAAGGGCGACATGCGAAGATTTTTCAAATACTGATGTTGCTTATGTTCTCTTGCAGCGGTAAAGTTTCCCCTTTGCATATCATCACATCTACATGACATGATAGCCACTTCCGGCCGACGATGATAATATATCCGTGCAGTAGTACCTGTAGCAGTGGCCCTCTGCCTGCCTTTCCAAGGGAAGGGCACACAATAGAAAAGAAACTTGCGGAAGAAACTATACACACAGGCAAGAAGTTCATTCAAATGAACATATATAAGTAATAATTGATGACCATTAGAATAGGCAAAAGTTATTGAAGCGAGTTGACACAAGGGTATTTTTATCGTTATGAGGGCTAACTAGAAACAAGTATATGTCTAGAATTTAGACAGAGCGACGACGACGACACTGGGAGAAGAATATGTTGTTTTCAAAATCGTAGAAAGCATATCTAACTCACAAAAGCTATTCTCGAGCATCAGTTAGGCATAACATTTCACAAAAA
>Ga0075421_100002071_pt1 | contig 23793 bp, 15 predicted proteins | sample SoiMetdeltSBSDD5_FD_75292 | JGI IMG/M metagenome (GOLD analysis project Ga0075421, IMG submission 75292) | Bulk soil microbial communities from a Populus tree surrounding site in Tennessee, USA - Soil MetaG P. deltoides SBSDD5 | ecosystem: Environmental > Terrestrial > Soil > Tree plantation...
GGTGGGAATGCGAAGCTGCCGTTCGCCCCTCCGAGCCGCGACAGCATCGCCTGCTCCCTGGCGCGCACCAGACTTGGCAGCAGGCGCGACGCCGGGATCGGGGCGCCCGGCTGCACCAGATGCTCCGCGCGCAGCCTGTCGAGGAGGGCGAGGCGCGGGACGTCGTCGGGGGATGACACCAGCTTGATCGCGACCGCGAATTCGGAGTTCGGCTCCTTGACCGCGGCGTCGACGCCGAGCCTTGCCAGCGCCTCTTCGACGCGGCGGCGGTTGGGGAGCAGGAAGGGACGATACATCTTGAGGCGTCGGCGGTACGGCTCGTCGGGCTCGCGCGCGCTGACGCTGACCGGTTGCTGTCGGTCCGAGTCCCACTCCAGCCGGTCGGTGAGGCGAGGCACGCCGAGGTCGGCGCCAAGCCGGTCCAGTGCCTGACCCATCCGGCGATGGTCAGCGTCATTGTGGTCGAAGTCGAATGCGAGCTGGCGCAACATCAGCAGCTCGCGCGCCTGCCGCCGCAGCCGCTGCTTCTCCGCGCCGATGATGTAGAGCAAGCGCCCGAGCACGCCCTCGACCAGGCGCAGTTCCAGCAGCTGATCGAGCGGCGTCGCGGCGGGCGCGTCCGTCGCGGTCACGACCAGGTCGAAAGGGGGCGCGGCCTCCGGCGCGGCCAGCGGCGCGGGCGGCCATGCCGGCAGGAATGCGCCCGCCTCGCTGAAGGGCGCGAAGCGCAGGGTGGTGGACGAGGGCGCGACGTCGCGGTGCGGCGTGATCCGCACCGACACCGTAAAGCCACGCTCGCCGACGGGAGCGCGTGTCCCGATGAGCAGCAGCGGCTGTCGCGAGACCCAGTCGACGGTGGCGCCCACCTCGCCCGCGACGCGTCCGAGTGCCAGCGGCGTGTCGGTGGTCGCGGCCAGCAGGGGGCCCGCGAGGTGCGCGATCAGGTTGTCGTGCGACGCGGAGCGCCGGGGATCGCTGTCGAGCGCCATGGCCTCACACCACCTGAAGCAGCGAATCGGAATCGACGAAGGTGGCGATCTGCGTCGGCTTGATGGTCACGTTCTGGCCGGACGCCGGCGGCGTCACGCCCGGCGCCAGGGGCGCGGGCACGAGCAGCAGATCCTGGACGTCGGTCACGCCCGGTTCGTTCATCATCGCCCACATCACCTCGGCGAAGCGCACCGGCTCGCCCATGCTCAGTCCATCAACGTAGCGTTGGATCCGCGCGAGCAGGCGCCGCTTCAGCGCGACCGCCGCCGGCGACGCGTTGATGACGTCGCCGCTCGAGCCGCGCGGCAGCGGCAGCCCGCGCACCACCAGCCGGGCCTGGACCGCGACGAAGACCGGCGCCGCCTGTTGCAGACGGGGCAGGATTCCCATCGGCCGCAGGTCCTGCATCGCGGCGTCGATGGCGGCCCCCAGACCATCGGCGCCGTCCCACAGTGCCGAATCGGTGGAGGCCACCACGACCTCGAAGAAGTAGGGCGACGCGAGATCGCGCTCCGAGCCGAAGAGCCGCTCCATGAAGTTGAAGGTGCCGAAGATCGGCAGGTCGGCGTCCACACCGCCGACGCGATCGCGTACCTGTACCTGCCGCACGCCCGGCACCAGCGACAGCGCCACCTGAATCGCATCGACGGTCCAGATCGACCGCGGCGCGCGCAGCAACAGATCGCGGTAGCGCGCGTCGGGCCACGACAGCTCGCCTCCCTGCAATCGGGTCGTGTGATCGATCGAGACGATCTGCTCCGGTGGCACGGCCGGCTGCTGTGTCCGCGCAATCGTCAACAGAGTGTTCCCCTGAAAACCGAGCGCCGGCGAGTCGAGCTTGGGGTCGTCGTTGTTCCAAAAGGTGATTTTCTGCGACGCGACCGCCGGATCCAGATTGTGCTCGGGCCCCGGGTAGAACGCGACGATCCGCGCCTCGCGCGCCGGGCTCGCTGTCGTCAGCGTGATCGCCTCGTCGAGGGCGATGTGATGGCCGCCGGGCGTCAGCATGCGCGCGCCGCGCGGCAGGGTGACGCCGTTGACAATCGCCGGCAGGCGCGCTGTCAGCTTGACGGTGCCGTGTGCTTCCAGCGACGGGCGCGGCAGCCCGAGCTCACTTCCGAGGCGCGACAGCGCGTCGCCGCGCGCAGTGGCGACGAACTGATTGTCGTAGAGCCCGCCGAGCGCGGTCCAGGTGCGCGCGTCCTCGAGCGCGGAGACCTCCAGGATCTTGCGCAGCGCCGAGCCCGAGCCAAGGTCGAGGTCCTCGCCGAAGAGCGCGCGAGCGAGCGCCAGTTTCTCGGCGAGCAGCCGCGAGAACGGTTTGGGAATGAAGCCCGTGTCGGCGAGCCCGTATCCGTCGGCGCCGCTGGTGCGTGCAACCTGTTCGTCGATCGCCAGCACGTCGGCGGCATTGATGCCGTCATCAGCCATTCTGCAACCTCGTGCCGGCGTTGCCGGCGCTCAGGGTCAGTTGATCGCCGGTCACGGCCTCGAAGACCACCCGCACGTCGAGCTGTCGAGCGGCCCCGGTCGTCGGCGCTTCGAGTCGCTGATCAACCAGCTTCACGTCCACGATCCGGCCGACACGGCGGTCCTTGCGCAGGAGCGCAACGATCGACACGCGGACGCGCTCGCGCTGCAGCGTCGGCGTCGTCTCGTCGGCGAGCGCGTTCAGCCCGTCGAAGCCAAAGTCGGTGTTGAAGACGTCGCCGCCGAGGGGGGTCAGCACGGCAGCTGACAGGACCTGGGCCAGGTTGTCGACACCCTCGACGAGGGCCAGATCCCTCCCGTCGGCACGCATTGTCAAATCGCGCCCGAGATCGCCGACCCTCGTCAGCGCCAGGCCGCGGCCGAGCAGACGACGGCGAATCAGGTTTTTTTGCGCTTCAGCGTCCATGTCGTCCCTACTTCGCCGTGAGCTTCTGCTGCTTGACGGCCGTGCAGGTCAGCGAGTTGTTGGGCGCTCCGCCCGTCACCGCGACCATCGAGTCGAGCAGCACCGCTTGACCGCCGACGGTCAGCTTCGCGGCCTCCCCTGAGGTCAGCGAGGTCGCCTTCACGCACGCGATCTTGGACGCCGGCGGCGGGATCTGTTTGCAACCGGCGATGGGGGCGGCGAGGAGGTTGGCCTTGACCACGACCTTCGTGGTCGAGACCGTCAGCTTGGCCGACGACGTGATCGTCGCCTTGCCCTCATCCTTGCACTTGACGTCGCTGTCGACAGTGACCACGAAGCTCATCGATCCCCCACGTCCATGGTGTTCTTTACTTTCACCTTCACGTCGTCGGCCTCCAGCGTCAGCGTGCTCTTGGTACTGACGGTAAGGTTGTTCTTCGAGTCGATCACGATGTCGCCGTTATCCTTGATCACGATACGCGAGCCGCTCTCGTGCTCGATCGTCACCTGCTCGGCCGAGTCGGACGGGGCCAGGGGCCGAACGCCGGGCGCCGAGAGGCTGCTCGGCCGCACACGGACGGTGAGCCGCCCGACTTCGATCACACGCGCGCCGTCGGCGTCGATGAGGTCGTTTGTCGCCTGCTCGCTGGGCTCTTGCGGCGTGTCGTTGTCGGCGACCGACTGCCTCCGGGACGACTCCACCACCGCGGGTAAGATCAGCCACCAGTCACCGGCCTCCGAGTCGGGGCCGTGACCCGATTCCCAGATGGCGCCCACGTCAATCGCATCGTCGGGCGATCCGCCAACGTGATCGACCAGGACGCGTGTGCCCGGGTATCGGGGCAACACCAGCCCGCACTTGCCCCAGGCGAAAGGCGTCGCGTACGGCAGCGCGCTGAGGCGCGACCTGGTGTCGCGATCGATCGCCAGCCGCCGCGCCGCGCGCGGCGCGCCGTCGGCGGCCACGAGCCCGGTCCAGACGTCGACGGTCTGGCTCGGAGGCTCGCCGTCGCCCACGAGGTTGACCGCACGCACCTCGCCGACTCCCAGTGGTTCTTGCCCAAGGGATCCCACCATCTCCTGGATTGCGGTCGCAACGGCAGCGTGGGGCGTCGCCGGCGGGTCCGTATCGGGGGCGCCATCGCGGAGGCTGACCGGATCCCACTCCCGGCCGGCAGATACGCGCACGCCGGTGAGGGTCGTGACGAATCCCTCGGTACGCGACAGCTTGTGATTCACGCCCGAAACGTAGAGCTCAACGGCTGTCCCCACGGCGGTAGTCGCGACGCCCAACAGTGACTTGCCGAGCCCGCCCAGCGCGTCGACGAAGCCCGCCGGCGGGCCGCCGCCAACGAGCGCCGCGGCCGGATCCGTAAGGTTCCCCTGCGCGTCGGTGAAGGGATCGACGAAGGTGACCCTGTCACCCGGCCGCAGGTCTGGCCGGCCCTTCAGCGTCAGCGAGTACTGCAGGCGCGTGGGCGGTGCGTCCTCGTCAGGATCGGCCGCCTTCTCGTTCTGCGACACGCCGCTGGTCTCGACGTGCACCAGGCCGTGGGCATCGTCCAGCTGCTTGAGTTCTCCTTCGAGGGGGATGGGGCGCCCGGGGCCGATGTGCAGCTTTCCGTCGCGGATAAGGTACATCCCCCGTCCGGTCCGCTTCGATCCCGCGACCATCGCCTCCTCGAGCGCGGCGAGCAGCCGAAGACCGGTCTTGTAGGCCCGCGGCTCAATCGACGGCGGGCTCGCGCTCCCGGAGGGTCCGTCGAACGGGTGCTTTTCGACAGCGTCGGTCAATCCGGCGAGCCTCAGCAGCCCGTTGGCGACATCGAATGCGCTGGAGATCGGATCGGCGGCTGGCTTGGGCGGCTCGGTCAGCCGCTTTCCGAGCGCGTCGTAGACTCGCTCGCACGCATCGAATGCGGCCTCGAAGCGCCGGGTTCCGACGCGGCGACTGAGCTTGGTCACCACGAGCCGCGCGACGCGCGAGGCCGGATCGGGTGTGCCTGAGAGGCTGTCGATCGTATCGGTTAGCCCGCCGATGCTGGTCAGATAGCCGAGCGGCCCGCCCGTATCGCGCCAGTAGAGATAAAGATCGACGTAAATCTGCCGCCGCGGCGTCTGGTTCCACGCCTGGTGCAGCTGCTTGTAATCGCTGTTGGTGATGCCCTCGATGTTGAAGCGGTAGATGCCGCCCTCGAGCCCGGACGGGATGGTCGCCTCGATCTCGGCGTAATAGTCACCCGCGCCGATCGAGACCAGCTGCTTTTCCTCGCCCGCCGCCTGGGTGAAGAACCGGAGGTGCCAGCCGGCGTCGTTGCCGACGCTGTCGCGGTGCAGGATCACGTCACCTACCCTCCCCCGGCCGATGGATCGCCGACCTCGGACTGGACGGTGCCCACGAAGCGCTCGGCGACGCGCGGATCAAGCGGCGGCAGCGCGAAGCGATCAGTCCCTCGATCGATCCGCCGCCACCCGAAATCGATGAACGAGCCGAAGTCGCCGAGCTGGCGCAGCGTTCCCGCATTGAGCTGGAAGTCGAGAATCCAGATCTCGATGACCGCGCCCTGCACGCCGCCGTCGTCGGGGAGGCGGCGTCGCAACCCCGCCGCCAGCGCCACCACCGCGACGTTCTTTCCCCCGCGCCGCAGGACCAGCCGCGCCGGTGCCCGCGCGACTGCGTCCTCCTTCAGTGCCGCGTCGGTTGGAGCCGTCTCGTCGGCGGCGGCCGAGATCGGCGCGTCGCCGTCCGCGTCGCGCCACAACACGGCGTCGCCCGTCGGCACATAGAGCGCCAGGGTGAGCTCCTCGTCGAGCCGCAGGATGGCAGGCAGTCCACGCTCCAGTGACTGCCGCACGCGCGTGAACGATGCGGGGAGCACCGGGGGCTGCGCCGGGACCAGGTAGCGATCAACCGGGATCGGGAGATTCGCCATCAGATCACACCGAAGTCGACCAGGCCGCGGACGCCAAGGTTGCCGACCTCCAGCACCTTGGCCAGCACACCCGGCCGCGGCATGTGGAGCAGGGTCATCGACACGTCGAGCACGTCACGCCGTCCGGCCTGCGCGGTGAAGGACAGCGACTGGATCTGCATGTCGGTGCGCACGGTCATGCCGGTGATGAGGATCAGCCCGGACGCCGCGCCGCCCGTCAGCCCTTCGAGTACGGTGCCGCGCTTGCCGGATTCCGCCAGGCTCTCCAGCGTGAATTTGAAGGCGAACCGCTCGGGTCCGGCCAGCAGTCCCGTCAGCGTGATCGAGTCGTCGTGGGTCGCCACTGCGGCGCGCACATTGGACGTCCCGATCGCGGGCAGGTGAAAGGTCTCGCTGAGGCCGATCTGGCTGACCGCGTAGAGCGGGATCGTGACCAGCCCGTCGGACAGGATCGCCGACGGCATCCCCTCGTAGCGGACGTAACTCTGGCGCGCCATCGCCGTTTCCTAGAGCTCCCCTTCGTGTTTCATGTGCCCTTCCGGCCAGAGCGGCAGCGTCGAGACGTCGACGCCCTGCGTGATTTCGTCGATAAGAGGCTGGTACTCAGGCGCCCACGCGGCGAAGGTCTCCCGGTCGTAGAAGCAGTAGAAACCGAGCAACCAGTCGCCGAGCCCCTTCTCGTCGAAGTAGAGCTCGGGCAAGGAGGTTTGCGGTCGACCGCACTCCGGGCACGGCCTTGTGATGCCGGCGGCACGTTCGTCGTTCAGTACTCGGCGCTTGTACATGTCCCGTCTTTCATCCGTGTCCTCGGTCGATGGTCAGTGGAAGAATTGCGCGACCCACTCGCCACCCTGGTCGTCAACCAGCTGCTCGAGTAGCTTGCCCGCGCGCTCGTGCAGCCGCGCGATGGTCTTCTCGAGCTCCACGAACGCGTCGCCCACCACTGCGCGATCGGACGCCTCCACCACCTCTTCGATGAACGCCGGCAGGCCATGTTTGGCGGCGATCTTCGGGTGCTTCTTGTTGATGGCCTGGAACAGGTCGAACTCGATGTCGTGCAGGTCGGGCTTGAAATGCTTGTTCAGTTTCTTGGCCGCTTGCGCGAGATCCTTCGGGATCTTGATGCCGCCGGTCTCGTAGAGCGTGGTCGCGGCGCGTGTTCCGACCTGCCACTCGTGCGTCATCCCCGTCGCCACGTCCTCGAGGATCACGTGGTAGCGCGGGTAGCGCACCTTGCCTGACGCGGCGACCCGCGGGGCTTCGTAGCCCAGCTTCCCCTTGGCGTCGACGTGAATCTTAAACGTCTTCTGCGCCTGCAGCGCCTGGGCAGCCGCCCGAACGGCATCCTCGTCAGCCATATCGAAGCGGCCACGCACCATGTCGTTCATCTCGGCGACCTTCGTGTACTTGTTGCGCGTCATCTTGCCGAGCACGCCGTCGACGAACTCCCCGAGGTCGTCGCGTTTGAGAATGGACTTCGCGGTGCCGCGCTGCGTGCCGACCTGGGCCATGACATCATCGGCCAGCGTCTGCTGGCGAGCCTGCAATCGCAGGGCGTCGGAGTAGATTTCCTTCTGTCGTGTCAGGCTGTTGGCGAAGTCCTGCTTGGTCAACGCGGTGAACTTCTTGCTGACGATCTCCTTGCTGTACTTGGCGAGAGCCTCGGCGGCCTCGGCCTTCTGGCCGACCAGCTCCAGCAGCGCCTCGATGGTCTTGCCCGACGCGGTGACCGCCTCCGCGGTGTCGCCGGCGCCGATCCGCGCGACTGCGACCAGCACCCGATCCGCTTCCGCCGCCGGCAGCTTCTCGAGCAGCGCCAGAAACCGATCGAGTTCCTCCGGTGCGCCCTTGAACCCGCGCGTGAACAGCTCGGCGCCGAGTTTGGGGCTCGCCTCCAGGAGCCCGCGCAGGCGCGCCGAGCGCAGCATGTTCTCGATGATGACGTTCATCTCCTCGCGCGTGGCGGTCCGCACCAGGATCTCGACGCCCGTGAGGGCATTCTTGCCGAGGGGAAGCTTCGCGGCCTCGAAGAGATCCTTGGTCGCCCGCGACGTCCACTCCGCGCGCAGCTTGGGCAGCAGGCCCTTCGGCTCCTTGAGCACGCGGGCGTGCTCGACGACGTTGTCGATCTCCTGGCGGATGGCGGTCATGATCTGCTTGACCAGGCCGACCTTCTCCGCCTTGAACGTGTTGAGCAGCGCCTCCTCGAGCTTCTTCGCCCCCTGCTCCGCCACCTCGGCGATCTCGGACGGGCGCATGTCCTTGACGAGAACCTCGGCGACCTCCCTCGCGCCCGTTTTGCTGCCGGCCAGCGCGCGCACGAGGCCGCGGCCCGCGACGCTCAAGGCGGGGGCAATGGCGAACTCGAAGGTGAGCCCGATCGCGAAGCCGGTGCCGAACTCCTTGAGGTAATCGCCGGGCGACGACCAGCGACGGCAATGCGACAGGTGAAAGAGGTCGTCGGCGAACTTCTCCACGACCATCGTCGTCCCCAGCGCGGTCGACGCCGCCAGGCCCTTGCTGGCGTAGATGAGCCACTTGGTCGTGGCCTGCTTCAGCACTTGTCCGGTGACAATCCGGCCGGCGATCTTGGTGGCGGCCAGCGCGCCCAGTCGGAACCCGATGACGTCCATGACGCCGTACAGCGCCTGCGTCAGGTAGCCGTTGAGATCGCGATCGGCTTCGGCCGTGGTCCAGATGTAAATGATCTCGCGGATGGAGATCGCGATGACCAGCCCGGCCGCGCCTGCCCAGCCGCCGGCGATGATGACGTAGCCGCCGCCCAGCAGCAGCGCCTCGACCATGAACAGTACTGTGAGGGCGGCGATCTCGTGATCGACGTGGATGCTCACCAGCTCTGCGTCGAGCGCGGCGAGCGTCATCGGCGCCTTGGCCGGGCCGGCGTCTTCCCAGTTGTCGTCGCCGATCTTGTGCACCGGCTGGAGGGTCACGTAGATCATTTCCAGCCCGTGCTCGATCTGGCGCTCGACGGTGATGACGCGGAAGCTGAAGCGGGCCTCCACGCGCTCGAAGTCTTTCTCCGGGTCGAGGTTCAGCTCTTTGGCCGCGGCCTCGACCGCCTCAGCGATCAGTTGCTCGCGCGTGCGCGTCTCCCCCTTGCCGCACATCATCGCCAGCATCAGGGCCTGGATCTTTTTCCGCGTCGGCTCGGCGAGCTTCTCCATCGTCGCCTTGGTTGGACGCGAGATCACCCCCTTACTCGAGAAGTACGGCTCGACCCATCCGATGACGCCTGCGTTCGGGTTCGGGTTGTTCAGGCCGGCGGCTTTCAACCGCTTGCCGGAATGCACGAAGACCAGGTCGTTGGTGAGGTGATCCCACGTGATCATCGTCATGATCTCGCGGCGAATCACGTTCATCATCGCGACCAGGCGCTGCACCTCGGGCCGCTGCTCGAAGCGGGTGCCGGTGACGTTCCCGATCACCGCGACTCGCATCCAGCCGTAGAGCGAATACTTACGATAGAGAAGGTCGTAGAGCTCGGTGAACGCGTGCAGACGGTCGAGCTCTTCGAACACTACCTCCATCACCGGCTTCGGTCGCTCGGACCTCCAGGCGAGGAGGAATTTCTCGAGGGCGCGGAGCTTGTCGGCGCCCCAGAAGTCGTCCTTGACGTTGAGCAGGATATGCGCCAGCCGCCTGGCCTCGTCGCGCAGCGATTCGGCCTGGTTCGCTGCGAGGATGCGGTCACCAATGGAATCCAGGATGGGCGTCGCCAGCAGCCCGCGCTCGCCGGGTTTCCAGTCGGGCGCGAAGGGTGCCGGGCCGGTCGTCGCTGCCGCCGCGGTCTTCTTGGCCGGCTTCGTCTTCGATCCGGTTGCCGGCTTGGCCTCCGGTGGCGGTGCGGGCGTCACTGTCGTCGCCCAGGCGTTGGCGCGGTTCGCCACGCCTTCGGGGAGCAGGCCCAGCAGGTCGTCCTGTCCGACGCGAACCAGCCGGCCGAATAGCTCCGCGTTCGGCTCGTCCTGTTGCGCCCGTTCGACCACGAGCCGGCGGACAACGCTGCCGTGCGCTTCGCGGTTCATGGTGAACGGCTGCACGCGCACCGTGACCGGCCACTCCCAGAACATGTCGAGGAACACGTCCCACTTGAACGCGCCGTACTTCTGTTGCAGGCCTTCCGCGGGGGGCAGGTTGACGGTGAACAGCTCGCCGTAGATCACCACGACGTCGAACGGCGGCGCGAAGTCGGCGACCGGCACCGTCGATGCCGCCGGCTCGGCGGCCGCAGCGAAGACCAGGCGCATTCCCGTCCTCAGGATCACATCCTCCTGTTTCAAGCCCGCCGCAATGACCGGCTCGTCGGACTGCAGCGTTGGCAGCGCGGCGAGTCGGCGCGGATCCAGCGCGCGCAGCTCGCGCGCCGCCTTGCGGTTACGGAACAGCAGGAAGGGACCTGCCCCCAGCGTCGCGAGCCGGCCAGCGGCCACGTCGGGCAGGAACTCGGGCAGCGGGACATCCTGCTTCACGTCGATGACCCAGGCGGTCGCCTTGACCTCATCGGTGTAGTGCTCCCCGGTGCGCGCCTTCAGTTCGTGCCGGTAGCTGGCGTGCCACCACGGCCGCACGAAGTCGACGAACTTGTCGAAGCGCGGCCTGAAGTGGAGCGGCGGATGGATCTGCCACGCCCGCGTGGGCAGCGCCGCCAGCACCGTCGCGCTGGCGCCGCGAATCACCGCCAGCAGGCGCCGCTCGACCCGACGGCGCTCCGGCTCGTCGAGCGCTCGGCGCCCGGGCCCGTTCCAATCGAAGCTGGTCGGGCGCAGCCGTGGTGTCCCGGAGAAACCATCCGCCGCCACTTCGCGCTGCGCCGTCAGCCACGCCTGCTGCAGCTCGGCGACGAGCTTCGCCTCCAGATCGCCGAGCGCGTCGCCGCGCAGCGCGCCCGGCTCGACTATGAGCCGAACCGGAACCTGGACCTGCACCCTCATTTCTTGTTCTTGATCGCTGTGCCCAGGCGCTGGATCTCCGCGTCGATCAGCTCGCGCACGCGCTTCTCGTCGAGCGGCGCCTGCCGCACGAAGATCTCGACGGAGAACCGATAGTCGATCACCTCATGGGCACCGGAGGTGGTCGCGAGGCGCGCGGGGCGCTTGTCGTCACCGGCCATGCTACGGGATCGTCACGGCCGCGCCCTGTTTGGGCTCGGTCGAGGCCTGCAGGCTGAAGCCCGAGAAGGTTGCGGTGGGCGCGCCGGACACTGTCGCGTTCGACGGCGCCGCAGACGTGATCAGGCACTCCCGCAGGACCACGGTCTTGAACGACCAGTCGGTGCCGTCGTGTTCGTGCAGCGTGATGTCAAAGCGCTTGCCCGAGAGCGCGAGCGAGGTCAGCTGCGCCACCACGTCGCCGATCGCCTTCACGGTCATCGAGAAGGTGATCGACTCGGGCATGAAGATGGCGCCCAGATGCGTGCGTTCGATCGAGTGATGCACCTCCGCGTTGAGGGCGAACGTCGGTGTGAACGAATCGATCGGGCTGACGTCTACCTGCTTGCCTGACTCGTCGACGTAGGTGACCGCCAGGCGGGTCCTCCAATCCATCGGCTTTTCCATGTGCGACCTCTCTTCCGCTAGAACTTGGGCTGCAGAACGACGCGCAGATGATGCACGGCCGGTCCGTAGGTGATGCTCACCAGCAGGTCGATGGCGCGATTGGCGCGCGCCGTGGTGACCAGGCTGTTTTCGGTGGCCGATCGGGCGCTGTCCGGCAGCGCGAGAATGTCGAGCAGCGGTATGCGCACGTCGAAATCGTCGATCACTTCCGCCCGCTGCAGCGGTCCCAAAATGCCCTGCACCGTCGCGCGCAGGATGGTGAGGCCGGCGCGCGTGATGCGCGCGTCGCCAACCAATCCGATCAGGCCCGCCTTGAGGCGGAAGTCGATGTCGTCCAGCGTCCGGACCGTGTCGACGTAAAGCTGGGTGGCGTCGCTGGTGAAGCAGCGCCCTTCGGCGAAGAAGAACCCCCCACCCACCATCAGCGCCGGCTGGATGATCGGGATGACGTTGGCTTCCGAAAGCCCCTTGATCTCGCTGGCGCCGTACTGCGCCGGCAGTGGGATCGTGAGGCCGCGCACGCGCTTGAGCACGATTGAGGTCGACGGCGCGAACCCGGCGATGGCCGCCATTGCAGCCGTCGCCGCGTCGGCCGCGGTCTCGCCATCGCTCTCCAGGACAGCGCCGCGCGCGGCGACGATGACCATGCGGCTGACACTGGAGAGCAGGTCCGGCCCCCCGCCCTGCGACGGGTGTACCGTCCCGACGGCGTCGGCGACGTAGGTCGCCGACTTCGCGCGAGCCGGATCGATCATCGCCACGCCGAGGCGCTTCTGTCCCGCCGCCGAGTTCTGCTCGACATGGTCCTTGAGGAGCGAGAGCAGAACGGGGTCAACGGTCTGGGCCAGCGACACGAAGCCCACATCGTCTGCGGCGTTCAGCCCGTCCAGCGCCGCCCTCACGTCGGCCTCAGTGCGGGCACCACCGATCTTCACCCCGTAAACCTTGGACGGCTTGGGATCCTGCAGGAAGGCGAGCGCCAATGACTGGAAGAGCGGCGTGCCGGCGCCGAAATGCGTGGCGGCGTCGGCCAGCGTGTCGCACGCTGTGGGCGCATTGGCCGCCGCGTCGCCCGCGTCGGAGGCGCCGACAACCGCAATGACGCCGGGCGATCGCTGGGCAGCGGGTTGTAGAGCCGAGGTGTCGATGAAAACGTCGATGAACGGAAACGCGGCAGCGACGGTCTGGGGCATGATCGATCCTTTCCCTGTGTGTCTCGAATCAGGTGTTCACCGGGGTGGTGACGAGACCGATACCTTCACGGGCCAGCCAGCGGCCGGCAGTCTGCCGCCGCAGCTTTCTGGCCTCGCTCTCGGACGGCGCGCCGTCGCCTCCCGGCCAGTCCTTGTCGTCGAACATGACGTCGGGGATCATCCAGATCACCAGGACCGGGTGGCGGCCGATCGCGTCCGGATCCGGCGTCGGCTTGACGCCGAGATCGTCGAGCTGATCGCGTACGAGCTTGCTGTCTGCCAGCAGCTGCGCGATGTCGAGAGGCAGATCGCGCACCAGGATCGCCGCCGACAGCGGCAGACGGCGCGGCGAGGGCGGATCATTTGCCGGCTCGGAGAACTGGAGCTGGACCGCGCCGGTCGCGAGCTGGTCGGCGTAGCGAGCGATCAGCTCGCCGACCGACACTGCGCCGAGCTGCCGAAGCCAGCCATCGAAGGCGGCATCGGTCAACGCCCCCGGCTGCTGGAAGCCGCCGCGCAGGCGCGCCAGCAGGCGGGCGCGCCGCTCGGCCTCGAGCGCGGCCGGATCGGTCGGCAACGCACCGAGATCCCGGATGATCTCCGCGTCGACGCCTCCGGCGTTCGACCACCCGGCGATCACCCGCACGATCCGCGCCGCCGGCGACACCGCGCGCGCGATCAGGGCCCCGCGCCAGAGTGCATCGACGCGCACGGCGGGGTCTGATCCGAGGCCGAACAAGGTCATGCGGCCCTCGCGACGTTCGCCGCCGGTGCTCAGGTCCCACGCAGTCTCCACGGTTGCACGCCGGGGGATCGAGATCCCTGCGGTCAGCTGATCGAAGATCGCGGTATACGGCGGTCCGAGCGCCATGGCTTCAGCGTCGTAGGCGGCAACCGTGAGCTGCTCGAGCGCGTCTTGATCGAACAGGGCGGCTCGCAACGACTCGTCCGCGAGCCGTACGAGCGTAAAGTCGACGTAATTCACGGCCCCTCAATCCGAGAGGTTAGTCTCGCGCGGATGTGAGAGTTGCGTAGATGATTTTCCGCGTTCCGATCGCGCCACGCCGTTGCCAGCCGTCGGCACAACCGCACATTGACGCCGGGCTTCGGATTGTTGTTGACCTGTCATTCGGATTCACGACAAAAAGGCAGTCAGCTTCTCGATGAGATCGAGGACATCAAGAAAGCGAAAAACCGCGTCAGACTCGAATTTCGCTGGCGCAGCAAAACACCAATCACAGATGGTTGTCAAGCGCGCGTCAAACACGAACGTGTTACAGAATCGACGAACCCGTGGAGATCGGTCCGAACTGCACCTGTCTGGATATTGTCTTGAGTATCATCATTGCACGACAGTTGCGACACGTTTCACGCTTCGTGTCCCGGTCGGTTCGATGCTGACGATCGTCAACTGCCGTGTGCCGCTCGCGAGCGCGAGCCTGCCTCTGAACAGCTCGCGATCAACCCGATCGCATCGTCCCTTCCCGTCGCTCACCATCTGAAGGATTTGTGGCTCGGTGGTCGTTGCGGGAAGGTCCACAAAGACGTGCACGCTGTCGGCGGTGCCGTCGGTCGATCGGATCCAGACGTCGGCATCAGCGGCGGAGCCTTGCACCCGTTGCACATGGTCGACGGCGGACTCAGGTAGCCGTCGATCGAGGTAGATCACCTTCCGGAACTCGCTGAACACCGCCGGGCCATTGTCCTTGCGGTGGCGGTAGGCGCGCGCCGTCAGGAAATGGACACCTTCCTCCAGTTGTGTCGCGTCGATCCGTTGTACGAACAGGCCGTCACCACGTGGCGCCTGCAGATCGCTGTTGCCGATCAGCGGCCGACGCGTGGTACGGAAACGCTCGAACCCGTACTCGGTTGAGCCGGCGGTCCGGAAGTCGACCGCGCCGCTGGCGTTGATGTCCCGGCCGGCATCGAGCCGCAGCAGCGCTTCGTCGCCGTCGGCCGCCACGTCGCGCAGCGCGTCCGATCCAAGAAGACGGACCGGCTTGGTCTGCAGCCGCACTTCGAACGCATTGTTGCGGATGACGCTGATGTCCGCTTGTCGCCGCGTCCCGTTTTCGCGATCGGTTGCCGGGTCGCGCCGCCCCTCGAGCACCTGCGCGACGCCGGTGAGTTCGAGCCCCTTCTCGGACTCCGGGGTGGCCAGGCCGTAGATCAGCAGTCCGCGTCCGTGATTGTTCGTGACGCCCCCGCTGCCGATCGTGGCCGGGCGCTGGAACCGGACGTTGACCTTCGAGACACCGTTCTCCTGGAAGACGCGCAGCACCTGCGGGATGTCGGCGCCGCCGCCGCGATCCGGATTGACCGCGCGATCGGCGGCGTTGCCGGTCAGTTCGACCAGCACTGTGTCCGGCGCGAATCCGACATTGGTCAACGTCCGGCTGTCAAACCCGGCGTCGCCGCGGTTCGAAAGCAGCACGATGGCCGATCCCTGCCGCTCGAATGCGAACAGCCCGTCGGTGCCATCCCAGCGCTCGGCGTAATTGCCGCGCCCGTGCGTGTTGCGCGCATCGAGCAGGTGTGTCGTCAGACTGCCGCGCCCGACGCTCAACGCATCATCTCGCCCGGGCTTCGGGAAATCCCGATCGGCGGCGAACTCGCGACCGTTGAAATACACGACCGTGTTGCCGGGCATCATCAGCGTGTAGGCCTGTGCCACGTCGGCGAGCGCAAATGGCTTGAACACGTCGTGGTTGTGCGTGAAGGTGACCCCCGCCGATCCGTTGTGCAGCCGATCGTCGGACATGTCGAGCGCGGCGTCCTTGATCCGCTGCCACGCGCCCGGCGTGCCGCGCTGCTCCAGGTTGTCCTTCAGCGCAAAATACAGCTTGAAATCGAGCGTGTCGCGGTTGCCGCCAATGCGCCCGGGATCGGCCGGGTTGATCGTCTTCTTCACGTGCGGGAGCAGAATCGCCGGGTTCGCGTCGAACACTTCGCTGTAGGCCCACACCTGGTTTTGCGAGCCGTCGAGCAGCCGCCTCGGGTTCTGCCGGTAGATCGCACGGTCGAGGAAATCGAGCACGAACCCCTGCACGTGCTTGCTCGCGTCGAAACGGAGTCCGTCGACGCCGATCACCTGAATCAGCCACTGCGCGTTGCGCATCAGGTAGCCGGTGGCGTTCTCGAGCACCGGATCGCCGGCCATCGGATCGGCAAGATTGAACGCGTGCACGGGAATGTTGCGTTCGTTGGTGACCGGGTCGAAGAGCCGGATGGTGTTGTGGCCGATGTCGGGATAGAAGCGGCGGTTATCCGGCGTCGGCACGTTGGCGAGGCGGCCGAAGGCCGGCGTGCGGCCGGCCGGAATGTTGCGGCGGTCGGCTGGCGCCACGGGGTTTCTGATGAATTGATGATTCTTCTCGTGGGCGATGTCGATCAGCCCGCCGAGACGGCCCTGCTCTTCACCGCCGGCGAACGCCGAGTGAAAATCACCGTCGATGTCGTTCGGCAGTGTCACGGCAAGGCCCGGGTAACCGCCGGCTGCGACAAACCCCGGCGTCCTCATGTCGGAAAACCCGGCGTGGTTGATGACGTAATCGACCTGCAGGCTGATACCGGCGCGGTGAACGGTGCGCGCGAGGGCTTTGAGGCCATCTTCGGTTCCGTACAACGTCGGACGGCCGGGCCGGCCAAGATCGAAGCGGTCGTAGACGTCGTAGCCGACACTCTGGTCGCCCTGGTCGGCGCGGAACGGCGGCGGCAGCCAGACGAATCCATAGCCGGCGACGAACAGATCGGCGACGCGCTCCTCGATGGTTCCGTAAGTCGACTCGAACCACTGGAGGATCGCCGGCGGCGAGACGTCGACAGGTGCGGAGGTGACCGGCCGGGTCGTGAGCAAAACCGCCGCCACCGCGGCGGCGCCGCGCCACAGCCGCCGGCGATTACCCTTACGGACGCAGAACCTCGGCGCTTCGATCGAATTGCGTGATCGCGGCGCTGATCCGATAGTTTTCCGCCAGGTCCCAGTTGCGGAAGATCCTGCCATCGGCCGCTCCTTCGAACTGCATGTACGGTTTGAAGAGCCTTTCGAACGACGTGCCATTACCGAGCGGACAATTCGACAGCCCGACGAACTCATGCAGCGTGCTGGCCGCCCCATTCCGCAGCGTCGCTGTGCCAACCGCCTTCATCGCGGCCTTCGGCACGAAGCGTCCGGAATTCTCCGGCGCAATATTGCCGGCCGCGCCCTGTGCGCTCCAGAAACCGACACCCGAGGCGTTAGCCAGTCCGGTGTCCTTGCTCGCAGTCGTGACGCGGAGCAGCGCGCAGCCGGCGAGACTCTGACCTGCGCCGACGACGACGCGGTGCAGCGCGGGAGCGCCGCCGGTTGACTGCGCCAGTGCCTCGGTGCAGTCCACCGAGCCGGCATCGACCGGCGTGCACTGCGCCGTGTCGAGCGCGACCGGCGACGTCGACGCACGCACCACTGTCACATCGTCGCGGTTCTGGTTGACGACAACTGCCGGTGCTGGCACTGGCCCGAGCAACCCGTAGACGGCGACGCTGTAGTTCGGAAACCTCGTCGGCCGGCTGTTCGGCGGCCCGTAGGTCTGCCGGGGCTCGTCGTCTCCGTAGGTGGCGACGAATACCTTCCCCGCCGCCACGACCGGCGGGTTGAACTTGGCAAACAGCCCGAGGCGATCGCGCTGCGCGACCTGCTCACTCGTCCACAGGGTGCGCGACACGTTCTGCGCGTCCAGCGCCAGGACGATTCCCTTCACGCCGCGCTGCTGATTGGCATCGCCATCGAGCGGTACCACCGCCCACACGATCCCGGTGTTCGCTTTGCGGCCGTTCGCGGACAACGCGAGCATCCCGCCGGGCATCCCCGGCGGGGGTTCGAAGGTGCTCGTCTTCACGTTCGCAGTCTGGAGACGGCCCTGTCCGAAGACGAAGGCTTTCAGCCGGCTGTTCTCGCCCCACGCGTAGACGCGTGCGACGTCGGGCCCGTTCCAGTAGACCGGCGACCCATGGATGTTGCCGTAGTGCTGCTGGCCGTTGTGCGTCACCGCCGGGAAGGCGTTGACCTGCTGAATGATGTTCGCGTTGTCGCAGTCGGGGCCGGTACTTGCCGCGGCGTGCTTGCCCATGTTGTCGCGCGCCAGCACATAGAGGATGCCCTGCTTGCCGCCGCCGATGATCCGCGGCGGCGCAACCGGCAGCAGGACCGGCCCGCCGGAGCCGAGATCGAGATCGAGCGAGTTGAGGAAGCCGACGTTGCACGGAGTGAAGAAGTCCTTGACCAGCAGCTGCGAGCCTTCGAGCTTCATCTTGACAAAGCTGTTGCCGAAATTCTGGCCGCCCGTGTTCGCGTCGAACGTGCCGTTACCGGTGATCAGGTAGATGTTGCCCTGCGCGTCTGCCGAGAGCCCCTGGCCCGACTGCCAGATGCCGCCGTGCTGTCCGGTGGGGGTTGAGCTCCAGAACGCACGGCGCGTCAGCGTCGCCGCATCGTACGCGAAGATCGCGCCGCGATTGCCGTCGCCGCCGAACGCCACGTAGAGGACGCCGCCGTCCAGCAGCAACGCGGTCCGCTGCTTCTGGTGACACGGGTTGAATTGATTCTGCGCCACACACGGATTCGACGGATCGTTCTGGGCCACGCCGACGACGACCGGCGGCAGACGATCCGTGCCCTTCTGCACATCGAGCGCGTGGAGCATGTAGCGGAACCCGCCCGGACCGTCGCCGTGCCAGGCGGCGACGAAGAGCGTGCGCTTGTCGGGGCTGACCACCGGTGTCCCGACAATGCCCCACTCGGGATCGTTGGTGCTCCACATGTCGATGTCCTTGCCGCCCGGGCGAGGCCGCCCCAGCCACTTCGCCCAGAGCGGCACCGTCCGGCCATTGGCGCCCGGATTCGCCTTGTCAGCGTCATACACGTACACGGTGTTGTGCATGGTCGCGACGATGATGGCGTTGAACGTGCCCTGGACGAGCGGTGTGTCGGGATTGCCTGCGGTGTTGACCTGAAGAGCCGACACATAGAGCGGCTGGGCGACGACCTGTCCATCGGCGTACAGGGTCCACAGCTTGCCGAAATTTGTCGTATTCACGGTCGCGGTGGTGAGGATCGTCTCGTCGAGTACCGCGCCCAGGCGTGCGTTATCGTAGTGCTGCGTCAGCGCATCGGCGGCATGCGTGCCGGGAGCCTGGAACTGGAGCAGGGACCATATGCCCAACACCGCGACGACCGTAGGCAGTTGATAAGTACGTTTCAGAGCCGAGCCCTTCGTGACGCTGCCTGATTGCTCCTTCGCGCCGTTACGGCGGGACCGGTAAGTCAAATCATCCGCGTCCCCCTCAGCGCCTGGGCACTGATGAGCCGTCCGCGCGATCTGCAGCCGGCCCTCGTCGTGGTGTCCAATCGAAGCGGCTGCACGCCGCGTTCTCGTCCCCGACTTGCACAGGGGCGATCGTGAACAACACCATCTCACCGACAGGTTTGCCATGGAACTTCCCGCTTACATTCCAAAATGAGAGTCCGAGATCGTGCTGAATCGGTCGCGCCGGGCTTCCGTCGCGAGAGGCCGCAGGGAGGGGTGGATCATTTCGTGGCGGCGTCGAGGCAGCGGACCTCCGACACGTCGGGCTATATCCGATCCCAGGCGCCAGCGGTACGATCACCGTCGTATTTGTACGAGATACGGTTGCCGAACCTGTCGACGTGTTTGAGAGTCGCCAGGCAGATATCTGGTCATCATGATTCGGGTCGGCGATCACCGCTCGGTGATCGGCCTGGGCTCCCGCAGGATCACCCAGGATCTATGTTCACGTCGCCGTGTCCATCACCGGAGATCGTCAGCAGCCGGGAAGGTCTCACGGTGCCCTTGTCTGCAGCCCGATGCCTGCTACGGCTCCGTCACGCCCGCAAAGATCATCAGGTCCGCGAACGTGAAATCGCCAGAGGTTGATGATGGCAGGAAGGGCGTGAATCCACCACTCACGTTCAGGTACGAGCCTGGATCGCGCTTGAGCATCCGGACGACGGTGTCCGAGACGATTCTTGCACCGACGGGCCCAAGCTGGTTCCCGCCCGTGAGCACCGCCGCCTCTCGCAGCACGTAGTACCACAACGGCGTCCTCTTCAACAGTACCCCGCTGCTCGCGTTCAGGAGCGCAACCTCGTTGGCCGGGAGATCCTGCTGCAGGTCGGTCGCGCTCATGGGCGCGACGCCCAGGAAACTCGCCATGCCCTGTCCGCTCGGCAGCCCGAGGGCGAGGCCCCGACGAAGATTGCGCGTCGCGAGCACGGCCATGAGACCTGTGAATCCCGGCAGACTCTCCAGTTCGTTGGCGAGCACGCTGTCGATGCGGCGGGCTTTGTTGTTTACCGGAACCGGCACCCCAGTTTCGAAGAAGGCGTTGAAGTCGACCACCCAGGACGAGAGCACCGGGAGATTCGGGTTGCGATTGAACGCGAAGACGTCCTGAAGTGTCGCGGACGGAAAATTGAAATTGACCCAGTACCGATCCCTGATCTGGCTGTGCCCGAAGCGGTAAGCGGCGACGGCGAATTCAACCGGCATTCGAAACGGGCTATTGATCGGTGCCGTCACGCTTCCGAGCGACGCCGTGACGGCGGGCATGCCGCACACGCGTTTGAGAAAATCATGCACCACCGCCCACTGGTAGTGGTGGGTGACGATCCGTTTCGCTTCGACGAAGATATCGCCCGTAAAGCCGGCCAGCAGCAGCAGGTCGACCACTTGGTTGTGGAACCGCAGCATCGCCTGATGCAATTGGACGACGATGAGATTTTCGTCGTTCCGCGGATCGCCAATGATCGCCGTGTGTGCACCGGTTCCCGGATTGAGCGGGTTGTGCATGCGGGGCACGTCAAAGCTGGATTGCACTTGCATGCCGGCGGGTGTCCCGACGGAGCCAGCGGGACCGCCAGCACCGACGTTACGGTTCGTGCCCATCTGGAACTTGATCGCCGTCGCGGGACCTGTACTGGGAAACGCATACAGGTACGGCTCGAGCGCGGGGCCGCGACCATACAGCGAATCCAGGTCAAGCGCCGGCGTACGCATATTGTGGACAGCGTTTGCGTCAGTCGGCGCGTCGAGCGAGGAGGACACGTCCAAGGTGACATCGTGATCGACGAATTGACCGACATAGGTGAAACCCGCAGGGATCGTCGAGTCGGGACTCGTCTCACGTCCTGAATCCGCCATCAGGTTGCCCAGCTGCCCGAGCAGCGCCTGCATCGGCACGGTGAACGGCAGCTTTGTTGCGTTCCGAACAGCAGCGGGCGACATGTATCCGAACTTGTCCGCGCATCGGGAGAACACGGCGGATCCTGGAAACCAGGCCAGTGAGACCTTCGCGCCGTGCAGGCGTCTGAGCCGGGGTCGCAGCGTTTCCAGCGTCTCCCGAATTTCTAGCGGGAGTCGTGCAACAGGGACCGCCGCATCGGGCGCGATGCGATTGAGGGCGGTGAGCAGCTGCGGACGGCTTACCGTCGGGCGGATATTCAATTCGCGCAGCCGGCGGGTCAGCTCCTCCGAGCTGACGCGTGCCCGGCCACCCGCACGAGCCTGTGCAGCAGGCCTGGCGGTCACCTGCTCCTCGGCAAAGGGCTGTGGTGTCAACGGAATACCTGGCGAAGACGATGATGTCTTTCGCGGCGTTCGCTTCGCGCGCCTGCGAGTCGATTTTCGCCCGGGCGATGCCTGCTTGCGAGCCATGGTCCCTCCTTGCTCCGATCGCCGTCAGCCTGCGAGCCACACGTTCGTGATTTGCGATTATTGCCGAGGTTCTATCCTCTTCAGGTCGACCTCCTGCATGCCGAACCTTCCGTTTGCATGATCACTGCGGAGATCGCGGCGCTGCTGCGCCGTGTCACAAACGGATGAGCTCTTCGATATCGATCTGATGGAGACTTACAGGTCGCATACATCGGTCGTGAGCCGTGGTAAATGGAGCGATCAAGACATCTCGCCCGACAGAGTCTATTAGTTTCTTTTCGCACAGTGAGCGTCACGAGCAGTCGTCTAAATCAAAAACAGTGCAACTGTGCCGGTCCGTGTGGGGTTATCGTCCCCGAAGTGCTGCAGAAACTGCGCTGACGCGAACCGCACGTCAAGGGCGCATGTTGCCGCCCCGGCTCGGTCCCCCATCAGTGACTATGTTGCGCGACGGCAGCCGTTGGCCGGCGTCTGAATCCAGACGACGTCAACCTGCGACATCGATGACGCTGATGCGCAGCTCGGAGGTGGTTGCGGAGGGTCGGCTCTGAGCGGCGCCCCCCATCAGTGGATGACGCGGCGAGCCTCTACTGTCTGGCCGTAGCGACGCTCATCGGCGGCATGTGTTGAGAGTCAGGCGGGGTCTTGGATCGGCCCGATGCGCTTGGTTCCAGCGAGGCTTCGCCGTGTCTAGGTCGCCTCCTGGCCCGTCGCGGGCAAACCGAAGAGCTCCTTCGTGTTCAGCACGATCGTTTGAGCTCCGCGTCCGCGCGCCGCCTCGGTCATGTGTTTGGTGCCACCAGGACCGTCGCCTTCTTCGCCGTCCCAGAGCGCGATCAACGTCGTGTTGACGCTACCGCGCCACAGCGCGTTGTGCAGCAGCCACGCATTCGATCGCTCCCAAATGGAATAGCTTTCCTTGTCCTGCAACCACACCGGCAGCGCTCGCCCCTGCTGATACACGCGGAACGTGGCGAGCTTCGATTGCTGATTGAAGCGCCGGACCCAATCGACACCCGATGGGGCCACAGATTCACGAATGTAGTCTTCGCGCGGGACGATCAGATATATCTGGCAGGGGATGCCGAGCTCTTCGCACACCTCGAGGAACAGGACGTCTCCGCCGCTCGCGCCGCCGCTCATGGCGATGGCGCCGTCGACATTCCCGCCGAGCGATTCGCGTACGGCGTTTCGAATCGCCTCGCGAGCCGTCGCCTCTTGCGATGGCGGAAACCTTGGTTTCTTCCTGTCCGGCGCATCGATGCGATGCCCAGTGAAGAGCACCACGCGTGGGGTCACAACAGTCTTGCCTGCCGCAGTCTGCGTCACGAACAGCGGCGTCACCGCCGCCACTGCGTCAGACAACAGCGCCAGCTGCTCGTAGATCTCGACTTGGCGCCGGACCGACGACCACGCGAAGTCTCCGAGCAGACCGACGGCGTCGGTGTAGAGCTGCTCAACGTTGGTGCGACCGGTCAGAAACGCCAGGTCGGCGACGCTGACCTCGAGCCACGAGTCCTCTTTCCCGGCGCGCGCGAGCTGCTGCCGTCGCGCCGCAAGCGAGAATTCCACCGCACCGGCGAGCTGCGTGCGCTGACGGCTGAATTTCTTCAGCTCCGCCTTTGCATCGTCAGCATCCTCGAAGCGTGCAGCCCAGACTTTGGGTTGCGCGGCGGCGAGCTCGGTGAGCACGACGGTCAGGGCGAGGGCGTTGAGACCGGAGTAATAGTGACGAGGCTCGGCCTCGAAGCCCTTGATGTACTCGGCCATCGCCGCTTTCAAGTGCGGCGACTTCAACGCTGCCAGTTGCCGGGCGTTCAGATCCGGCAGCTGGCGCCAGTCGGCCAGCCATCGCGTCTTGGCGTTGCTGCCGAGCAGCGCACGGGCCTCGGCGAGATCTCCGGCATCGAGCGTGGTGCTCGAGATTACCCGTTGCAACGCGAGATCGGAACGGACCAGATCGCCGAGCTTCTGATGAATCGTCCCCAGCCTCAGATTCGCCTCGACATCATCCGGAAGCTCTTCCCGAATCGTCTCCCACGTCTCTGCCGAGTACTCCAGGTCCTTGATGTCGAATTGCGCGTTGGCGATGACGCGGCGGCCCTCGCGCTTCCACCGCAGGCCGCCGAGCTCGGAGGCAAGAAAGCGCAGGTCACCGCCTTGCTTTGCCGAGCGTGCGATCTGCACTTCCTCGCGAAAGTCGCGAGGGACGACGACGAACGATGTCGGATCCGGTGGCTTCAGTCCGGGAATCAGGTCGTAGACGGGGCTGTCGACCACCTGCTCGCGCAGCGTCGCCGAGATCGAAGCGATCAGCGCGTCGAGCGAAGCCCCCGGCGCTTTGGGGTCGTAACCCAGATAACGATCGGTCTTCAGGTCGAAGGGGACCTCGTCGACGTTCGCGCGAATCAAGAAGGTCCGCTTGTCGCGCAGCGCGTGCCGGACGCCGAGCTCGTAGAACACGTTGGCGTTGTGAATCGACATATCGGCGAT
>Ga0075421_100002074_pt1 | contig 23770 bp, 15 predicted proteins | sample SoiMetdeltSBSDD5_FD_75292 | JGI IMG/M metagenome (GOLD analysis project Ga0075421, IMG submission 75292) | Bulk soil microbial communities from a Populus tree surrounding site in Tennessee, USA - Soil MetaG P. deltoides SBSDD5 | ecosystem: Environmental > Terrestrial > Soil > Tree plantation...
AGGACAAGGGGTCAGAACAAGGGGTCAGAACAATTGTTCTGACCCCTTGTTCTGACCCCTTGTCCTGACCCCAACGCCAAGCCGTTACGTCGTCGGGCGTTCTCGTGCAGTGAATACCGAGCGGAGGGAACGGCGCGCCGCCCGCCAGATGCTGCGGACGGCGAGAATCAGCAGCACGAGCAGGACGAGCGCGATCGTCAGCGTGATGTATGGGTGATTCCAGATGGTGTATGCGATCGTCGCCACGACGCCGAGCTCGGCGATGTTCGCCGCGCCGTTCGTCACCGGTTCCGGAGACGTGTCGATCGTGTAGCGGAGCCCGAGCTTCGTCGAATGGGTGACGAGCCCGAGGCCTCCGCCCAGCAAGGCCGCGGCGACGACCAGCGCTGGATCGCCATGCCACGCTGTGAGCACCGCGAGCGCGGCCGCGGCGGGCGGACGGATGGCGGTGTGGACGGTTTCCCAGATCGACGCGATTCCAGGAACCAGCGTGGCGAGAAACTCGACCACGGTAAGAGCCGACGCGAGTACGATGACCGCGGGATGGCTTACGCCGTCGAGCGCACCGGGCAGAGTGTCGATCCACCCCATCCGGTCGGCGAGACCGGCCAGCGCGACCGTGGCGTACGGGCTGATGCCCGCAGCGTACGCGATGCCAAGCGACTGAACGAGCGTCGTGAGCGTGTTCATGCGGGCTCCTCGGCGTTCACGATACGTGCCGGCTGACCTCCTCGCGACCGTCGCATGTCGACTGCGAACCGGTCCCGCGGCCGCGTGCTTGCACCGAGCACGCCGTCGGGATCGAGTGCGGGCAATAGCCGAGGAACGAGCAATGGCGAAATGCGAGCTATGTGGGAACGATTACGACAAGGCATTCACGGTGACCATGGCAGGCGCCGCGCACACCTTCGATTCATTCGAGTGCGCGATTCACGTGCTCGCACCGACGTGCGCACATTGCGGCTGTCGGATCATCGGCCACGGGATGGAGGCTGACGGCCGCTTCTTCTGTTGCGCACATTGCGCAAAGCACATGGGCGTCAAAGGGCTCGACGACCGCAAGTAGCGCCCTCGTCCTGGCCCGAGAGACCTCGTCGAGCGCCGCCAAGCAGCACTAGTTTGGTGCATGCCATTCTTCAAGAAGTCGATCTTCTTCTCCGAGTGTGATCGCTGCCACGCGCGATTTCACATCGGGGCGGGCGGCGTGTGCGAGCAGTGCCGAAAGATCCTCTGCGACACGCACCTGCATGGCTCGGTCTTCCGACGCGTGCAGGTGTCGTTCGGTGCGCGCCCGATCTGCGTTGCGTGCCGCGCAATGCCGACTGGCGCGAGTGGCGCGCCGAGGTCTGCCCCTCGAGGCACGAGCGACTCGTGAGCGCGCGGCGCACGGTCGTCGTCGCAGTCATCGGTGCGGCGCTCACGGCGCTGTCCGCGAAGGTCTTTGCACAAGCGACGGCGCAGCCTGCCCGGACGATCCTCGCTATCGGCGCGCACGCCGGCGACGCAGAGTTGACCAATGGACTGCTGCTCGCGCGCCAGCGCCGCCTCGGCGACCGCACGGTCATCCTGCACATGACGTTAGGCGAAGGCGGCAACCCGCGCTTGGCACCGGAGGCGTACGGTGACCAGAAGCGACGTGAAGCGGCGGAAGTCGCGTCATCGCTCGGTGCCGAAGTCCTCATGGCACCGTACAAGGACGGTCAGCTACCGGACAATGACGAGGCGCGTCGCTACGTCGCGAACGTGATCCGTCAGGTCAAGCCGACGCACATCCTCACGCACTGGGGACAGAGCATTCACAAGGACCACTCGGCCACACACCGAATCGTCGTCGACGCGGTGCTGCTCGCGTCGCTACCAGGGGTCGTCACGGAGCATCCCGCCTGGCGCGGTGTGCGCGCTGTCTGGTACGCCGAGAACTGGGAGGATGCGGATGGCTTTCGTCCGTACACCTACGTCGCGATTGCTCCCGAAGACTCCGCGCGATGGCGTGCGGCTGTTGCGAAGTACGAGTTCGTCGGCGGGACGATCTCGTCGTTCCGATACCTCGACTACTACTCGGCGCTCATGACGGTGCGGGGCGCGGAATCACGACGCGGGCGAGCGGTCGCGTTCGACATCGACCAGATCGGCAAGCGACGCGTGCTGGATACGTTACCGTAGCTAACGCAGCCATCAGCCATCAGCCATCAGCCATCAGCTCGAGCCGCTCGGGAAGCCTCTGGTAGCGAGAGATGCATCCCGGGGCAGTAAGCTGATGGCTGATGGCTGATAGCTGCCGCGCAGCGGCTAAAACTGTCCGACCCAACGGACCGCCAGCCCACCGCGCATCGGAGCCACGCTCAGGCCGTCGAGGAATCCCGCGCGGATCGGCTCCGCCTGCTTCGCGCGCTCGCGCCGGGATTCGCGCCGCGCATAACGAGCGGCGATCGACCGCCCCATCGCGTACCCGGCGGCCACGCCGACCCAGGTGTCCGACGCCCAGTGACGGCGATCCTTCATCCGGCCAAGCGTGAGGGCCGCGGCGCTCGCATACAGAACAGGTTCGACGACCCCCATCTTGAAGCGCGAGTTCCAGAACGTGGTGCACGCCACCGCGTTCGCGGCATGCCCGGCAAAGAACGAATGCTGATCCCAGCCGCCTCCCGGAAACTCGATCGCAGCGGGGTCGGCGTTTTCGACCGACGGACGATCGCGCGCGAGCAACGCGTATGTCACGTGCCTGATGCTGCTGCTCGCCTGCCAGGCCGAGAGACACCCCCACCCCGCCTCGCGAAGCTTGCGGTTGTCGGTCACCATCCCCGACGCAATCAGCACTGCGGAAATCGGGAATAGTCGACGGCCGGTCGAGAGGTCACCGAGTGCAGGGTTCGACTCATCCCACGGCTTCGTTAAATCGTGGAGAGCCGAGTTCGGGTGGCGCACGATCCACTCATCGATCTGGTCGTCGATCGGCACGAGTGCGATCGCCCCGGCGGCGACGCCCATCGCCGCGATCCAGTCCCTCCGCTCGGCGCGGAAGGGTGATACCCAGATGTGTATGATGTCTCCGAACGCGTCGCGCGCTTCGAACGCGGTGTTGCGCAACGTGACCTGGGCACTGACGCTCGGTGCGTTTGATAAAGCGGCGATCACAATTCCGACGGTTGTGGCTCGCAGTCGCATGGTGGGTCTCCTGGGCCTCGCGACCGGGTACGGCCCCGGCCGCCTCAACCCTGCGAAAAGCAAGAGCCACGCCCGACTAACTGGGCTTGAGCGCCCTCCCGGTGCCTCGTCCCACGCGCTGTCCATCGCGGAATGCGATCTGGCCGTTCACTACCACGACGTTGATCCCGACGGGATACTGGAACGGCTCCTCGAACGTCGCTTTGTCCGCGACCGTGGCAGGGTCGAACACGACGAGGTCAGCCGCGAGATTCGCCGCGATGCGGCCGCGGTCGCCAAGGCGGATGCGCGACGCGGGTAGCGCGCTCATCTTCCGAACTGCCTGCTCCAAGGTCAGCGCCTTGCGTTCACGTACGTAACGACCAAGCACGCGCGGGAACGTGCCGAGGCCGCGTGGATGAGGGCTGCCGCGCCGCGACGCACCGTCGATCGCGAAGCCGCCTCCGTCACTGCAGACCATGCCTAACGGGTGGGCGAGGATCCGCTCGAGGTTCTCCTCGCTCATGGCGAAGCCGACCATGCCGACACTCCCGTTCGCGCCGCGCAGCAGGGTGACCGCCGTCGTATATGGATCCGCCCCCTTCGACGTCGCGAACGCGCCGAGCCGCTTGCCCTCGGCCGACGTGTCGCCGTCGCGGCCAACGCCGGAGATGAGCACGTTGTCCCACCCGCCGATGAGCTCGACTTTCGCGAGCGTCTCGCGCCGGATGCGATCGGCTGTCGATGCGTCATCGAGACGCCGGAAGAACGCCGGCGTCCCGCCGTCGCGGCTCCAAACAGGGAAGAGGTTCGTGAGGCCGGTCTGGTACGCGATGTATGGATAGCGATCGAACGCGATATCCATCCCGCTGCCCCGAGCCTGCTCGATGCGTCGAAACACCTCATCGAGCTTCCCCCAGTTGCGCGGTCCCTGTGTCTTGAGATGGGAGATCTGCAGCGGACACCTGGCGAGCCGCGCGACTTCGATGGACTCATCGATCGCGTCGAGCAACCGGTCGTCCTCGTTACGCATGTGCGTTGCGTAGGGGAGCCGCGCCTGCGCCAGCGGACCACATAACGCGGCGAGCTCGGCCCGCGACGCGAAGGCGCCGGGCGTATACTCGAGCCCCGACGATGCCCCGCACGCACCGGCGGCAATGGCGTCGCGCACCATGCCGGTCATGCGCGCGATCTCGTCCGGCGTCGCCGGACGATCGTCGGCACCTACGACCACGCCCCGTACCGTTCCGAGCCCGATCATCGATGCGACGTTGACGGAGCTTGGCAGCGCCTCGATGCGAGCGATCAGCGCGGCGTACGAGTCGAGACCACCCTCGTCTCCGCCATTCCGCGAAGGAAAGCGAGAACCGCCATCCTGGCCCACGACGATGGTCGTCACGCCCTGGCGAATAACCGACTCCGATCGCGGGTCGGCGAACAGCGAGCCGTCCGCGTGGGAGTGGATGTCGATGAACCCCGGGGCAACGGCGAGCCCACGCGCGTCGATCTCGACGGTCCCTCGCTCGGTGATCCGGCGACTGACATCCGCGATCCGGCCCCCTGCCACACCGACGTCCATCTGAGTCGTCGGTGCACCCGTTCCATCGATGACGTTCCCGCCGCGAATGACGAGATCGTGTTGAGGACGACGGGCCCCAAGGATCGCCGGGGCGGAGATGAGGCCGGCGATGGTGGCGGCGGTGCCGGCCAAAAAGTCTCGACGCGTTGTCAGGGGGAGCTCTCAGCGAGGGTCGGCCCGAACGTTACGCGGCTGCTCGTCTTGCCGCGAGCGTCGTCAGCGTGCATTGATAGCGCCCGTCGCTAGTGCGGGTTCCGGCACGTGCCATTGAAGGCGAAGGGCCGATTGTCGCCAGGCGGGCCGAGCGCATAGTATCCGACAACTGCTGCGTCGCGCTTGAAAGGAGCGGAATCCGATGTCTCGACCCGCCCTCCTACGCTTCACGACCGGACTGCTCGCGTCGTTCGCGCTGTTCACCGCGGCGGCCTGCGCGGACGACCCGCAGGTCGTGACGGATCCCGACCCCGAACCGCCGTCCCCACCTCCGTCGTCTCCCCCGGTAACACCGCCGCCACCTCCGCCACCAGGCGCCTCGGTCTCCACGACCGTCGCCGTGCCGGGGAGCATGCGGACCGCGCCGTTCAACGTGTCGCGAACGCTCGTGGTCCCGCCCAACTTCACCATCGCCGTCTACGCGCGCATTTCCGGCGTGCGATTCATGGCGATGACGCCGGACGGCAACCTCCTCGTGTCCGTGCCCGGCAGTGCCAAGGTTCTGCTCGTCAGGCCCAACGGGGCCAACGATCCCCTCGTGACGGACTTCGTCACCGGGCTCCGCGACCCGCACGACATGGTCGTCCGCACCGTCGGCGGCACCACGTACGTCTATGTCTCCGAGTCACACCAGATCAACCGCTACGTCTACTCGGTGGGCGGCCTCACGGCGGGCGCGCGGCAGGTCGTTGTCACCGGCCTGCCTGATCGCACATCACCCGGGTTCGGCTCGACCTATCAGCACGGCTACAAGAACATCGCGATCGACACCAACGACAAGCTGTACGTGTCGATCGCATCGGCTTGCGATGCGTGCGCGTCCGACGCCGAAGGCAATCCCGTACGTGGGTCGATCTACGTCTACAACGAGGATGGCTCGGCCGGTCGTCTGTTCGCGCGAGGATTCCGCAATGCCGAGGGGCTCGCGGTGATTCCCGGTACGAGCACGTTGTGGGTGGTGGTGAACAACCGCGACAACATCCCGTACCCGTTCAACGACGCGAGCGGCAACTACGGTCGCCGGTTCGCCGCATACATCGACAACCATCCGGCCGAGGCGTTCACGCGGGTGCGTGATGGTGGCAACTACGGGTGGCCGTTCTGCAATCCGAATCCGGATTCGCCGACTGGCCTGGTGGACATGCCGCACGACCCGGACTACGACACGAACCGCTCCGGTACCGTCGATTGTGCCGCTATGGATCGGGTCAGCCGCGGTATCCAGGCGCATTCCGCACCGCTCGGTCTCGTGTTCTTCCAGAACACCGCGGCCCCAACGCTGTATCGGGAGGGCGTCGCCGTCGCGCTTCATGGCTCGTGGAACCGCACGCAGAAGACCGGCTACAAGGTCATCTACTTCCCGTGGAATACGGTGACACAGCTCCCGGGCGACGAGATCGATCTCGTGACCGGGTGGGCCGATGCGTTCTCGAGCTGGGGTCGTCCGGTCGACGTGGCGGTCGATCCCAGCGGCGCAATCTTCATCTCCGACGATCAGGCCGGCGCGATCTATAAGCTCTCGTACGTCGGGCAATAATCGCGAGTCACGCGTGGCCGTAAATACCGGGTGTCACGAGGATCCCTCATCGCCCGCTTCGCGGGCACCCGGCTCGGGATGTCACACGCCAGCCGGGTATCTTGAAGCAGGTGCACCGGTGAGGCTGGGGACAGGTGACGACTACGCGCGCAGGCGTGATGATCGCGAGCGCCAACGAAAGCAACGTATCGCCGGCGACCGGCGGGGCGGTGCGCTGATGAGCGCACGCCGGGCGTCCGCGGCGCTCCGTGGGTTCCACCCCATCGTCCGCCGCTGGTTTACCGACACGTTAGGCACACCCAGCGCCCCGCAGGAAGCGGGGTGGCCGGCCATCGCGAGCGGGGAGAACGCGTTGATCCTCGCGCCGACCGGCACCGGCAAGACGCTCGCGGCGTTCCTCTGGGAGCTGAACGCGCTGATCACCGCTGGGCTCGACCAGCCCCTCGCGAACGCGATTCACCTCCTCTACGTCTCGCCGCTCAAGGCGCTCAACAACGATATCCAGCGAAACCTCGAGCGGCCGCTCGCCGAGCTCCGCGCGCGCTTCACCGAAGCCGGCGACGAATTCCCCGACATCCGCGTTGCGGTGCGCACCGGTGACACGCCGGCGTCCGCCCGCGCCCGGATGATGCGGACGACGCCGCACATTCTCATTACCACACCGGAGTCGCTTCACATCCTGCTGACGAGCATTCGCGGGCGTGGGATGTTCAGCGCGCTTCGGGCGGTGATCGTCGATGAGATTCACGCCGTCGCGGGCACGAAGCGCGGTGTGCACCTCGCCGTCACGCTGGAGCGGCTCGAGCACCTCGTCGGACGCCCGCTGCAGCGCATCGGCCTGTCGGCCACGCAACGACCGCTCGACGAGATCGCCCGGTTCCTCGTTGGGGCACGCGAGTGCCGCATTGTCGACTGCGGGCTCGTGAAGCGCACCGAGACGACGATCGTTTCTCCGGTGCCGGATCTGAGCGACGTGGCCGGTTCCGTGTGGACGTCCGTTGCCCCGCTCGTGCTCGACCGCATCCGCGGCTCGCGCACGACGCTCGTGTTCGTGAACAATCGGGGACAGGCGGAGCGGATGGCCGCGCGCGTGAATACGCTGGCCGGCGAGGAAGTCGCGCTTCCGTACCACGGATCGCTGTCGCGCGAGCGACGCTTGCTGCTCGAGCAGCGACTCAAGGCGGGTGAGCTCCGGGCCCTCGTCAGCACGAGCTCGCTCGAGCTCGGCATCGACATCGGGTCGGTGGACCTCGTGATTCAGCTCCAGAGCCCAAAGCGCGTGGCGAACGGGCTGCAGCGCGTCGGGCGGGCGGGACACACGTTAGGTGCCGTGAGCCGCGGCATGTTCGTCCCGACCTTCCTCGACGACGCCATGGAGCTGACGGGCATCGTCCACGCCATGCGCGAAGGCGACGTCGAACCGACGCGCGTCGTGCATAACGCGCTCGATGTGCTCGCCCAGGTCATCGTCGCCGCGGTGTCGGTCGATGAGTGGACCTCCGCGGACCTCTTCGAGCTCGTCCGCCGAGCCTACCCGTATCACTCGCTCACGCGCGACGCGTTCGATGAAGTGCTCGCGATGCTCGCCGGCAAGTACCCGTCGGAGCTGGCGGCCGAGCTGGCGCAGCGCATTACGTGGGATCGCGTCACCGACCGACTGACCGGATCACGTGCGAGCCGCATGACGGCCGTCATCTCGGGCGGCACGATCCCAGACCGCGGCCTCTACACGGTGAACCTCCCGGACCGCACCCGCCTCGGCGAGCTCGATGAGGAGTTCGTCCACGAGTCGCGCGTCGGCGACGTGTTCCAGCTCGGCTCGAGTACGTGGCGCATCGCCGCGATCGAGCACGACCGCGTGATCGTGAATCCGGCCCCGGGTGCGCCAGCACGGATGCCGTTCTGGCACGGCGAGTACATGGCTCGATCGTTCCACCTCACAGGCCGATTGGGTGAGTTACGCCGGACGCTTGCCGCCGTCGATCCGGACGATGACGCGACGGTCGACGACATCGCCGCGCGGTATGCGGCCGATCACGCGACGATCACGTCGCTCGTCGGCTACGTCCGCGAGCAGCGCGCCGTTTGCGGCGTGGTCCCCGATGACCGCCAGCTCGTCCTGGAGCATTTCCGCGACGAGGTCGGGGCGGTGCGCATGGTCCTGCACGCTCCCTTCGGCGGGCGCGTGAATGCACCCTGGGGAATGGCCCTGGCCCAGCGAGTTAGGGAGACGCTCGCGCGGAGAGTGGGAACAGGGAACAGGGAACCGGGGACGGGAGCTACCGTTGGTTCCCGGTTCCCCGTTCCCAGTTCCCTGGATGTCCAGGTTCAGACCACCGACGACGGGATCATGCTCCGTCTCCCGAACCTCGGCGGCGCACCACCGGTGGATGCCATGCTCGCACTCGATCCCGTCGACGCGGAGCGGCGCGTCATCGACGAAATCGGGTCCACGTCGCTCTTCGGCGCGCGATTCCGAATGAACGCGGCGCGCGCGCTGCTCTTGCCGCGTGGCAACCCGCGGCGACGGATGCCGCTCTGGCTGCAGCGACTCAAGTCGCTCGACCTGCTGCAGACGGTGCAGGCGTTTCCCTCGTTCCCGATTCTCGTCGAGACGTACCGCGACGTGCTGCAGGACGCGTTCGACATGCCGGCGCTCGCCGCCGTGCTGCGTGACCTCCGATCGGGTGCGATTCGCGTGCATGTGGTCGAGGTCGACCGGCCGTCGCCCTTCGCAGCGTCGCTGCAGTTCGGGTTCGTCATGGACTGGCTGTACGTGGACGATACGCCCCGCGCCGAGCAGCGCGCGGCGTACCTGTCACTCGACCGCGCGCTGCTCGACGAGGTCATGGGCGCGGAGGGCGCCGACGCGGAGACGGACGCGGCGATCGCTGAAGTGCTGGCGATACGCAGAGGCACCGCCCCGAGCCGGCGAGCGCGAAACGCGGACGAGCTCGCGGCGCTGATCGATCGAGCCGGCGACGTCACGCTCGAAGAAGCGCGCGAGCGTGTCGCGGAGCCAGAGCGTTGGACACGCGGTGATCCGGTCGCCGATCTCCTCGCGAGTAATCGAGTGATCGCGGTCGACGTGGCGACGTCCAACGGCGTGTCCTCGCGTCTCATTCTGACGGAAACGTTCGGCCGGTACGCGTCAGCGTTCGGCGCGGAATGGGCTGCGACGGTTCGATCCGGCGCTGACCTCGTCGAGCGGCCGACCCCCGACCTCGTGCCGCCGAACCTGCGCGCGCCGACGCTCGGCCGTTCGGCCGCGCGTCGCGAGATCCTGGCGCGGTGGCTGTCGCTCGCGGGGCCCGTGACCATCGCGGACGCCCGTGCACGGTACGACTTCGAGGAGAGCTGGATCGCCACGCGCTTCGAGGACTGGCAGCGCGAGGGGAAGCTCGTGCGCGGGTTCTTCGGCGGCGACCGGACCGTGCCGCGGTGGTGCTCGCGTCGTGTGCTGGAGCACGCACGACGACGCGCGCTGGCTCGGGCACGACAGCAGATCGCGGCGGTCGGGCTTCCGGACTACGTGGCGTTCCTCCAGCGCTGGCAGCACCTCGACCCACGGGATCGGCTGTCGGGATCGGAAGGTGTCGCAGTCGCGATTCGGCAACTGGCCGGGCTGGCGCGTCCCGCGGCTGGGTGGGAGCGCGATTATCTGCCGGCCCGCGTTAGGCCCTACGATGCGGCGGGGCTGACGACGCTCACGCAATCGGGTGCCATCGTCTGGGTCGGTGCCGCTGCCGGTGACGATACGCCCGACGGACGCGCCCTCGCGTCGGTCCGGTTCATCGAGCGAGGGACGGGTGCTCGCTGGATCGCTCCTGCTGCCGAGTTGAGGCAGGCGTCGGCCGACGAGGCGGACGCGATGGCATCCCCGAGGAAAGACCCGGCGGGCATGGTCCTCGCGGTCCTGCGGGAGCAGGGAGCGTCGTTCCTGAGCGATCTCCAGGCGGCCACGGGCCTAACGATGCTCGCGCTGCGCGACGCGTTGCGGGAGCTCACCGCGGCGGGGCTGGCGACGAACGACAGTGCGGAGGCACTTCGTGAAGTCATTCGTTTCCGTCCGTTGCTGCCGGGTCGCCGGCGTGATGAGCCGGACCCGACGCGATGGCTGCCGGCCGATTTTTCCCCGACGCCGGGACGTCCGGTCGTGCAGCGGCGACCGAATCTCCGACGGCTTCCAAAGTGGCGACGGCCCGACCTGCCCGGCGGTCGCGATGGCTGGGTCGGACGCTGGTCCCTCGTTAGGACGCCCGGCATCCTCGGGCGCGATGAGGACGACGACGTGCGCGCGGAGGCGATTGCGCGTCTCTGGCTCGATCGCTACGGGATCGTGACGCGAGACTGGTGGCGTCGCGAGCGGCCGATGGTGTCGTGGCGATCGATCTATCGTGAGCTGCGGCGGCTCGAGCTTCGCGGCGAAGTGCGCCGCGGGTATTTCGTCCGCGGCCTGGCCGGGGCACAGTTCGCGACGGCGACGGCCGTGGACTCGCTTCGCGCCGCTGCCGCCGACAACGAGATGCCCGCGGTGACGATGGCGGTGAGCGATCCGGCGAATGCGTACGCCTTGCCGCTTGCCGTCGATCCGGAGGAACGGCCGTCGCTCGCGCGGCCGCGCGGTCGAGGGTCGCTGCTCGCTACGCGGCGCGGGCGCGTCGTAATCGCTGCTGAGGCACGCGGGCGCCGGCTCTCGATCTCCCCCGACGCGTCAACCGATGACGTTGCCCAGGCGATCGCGTCGCTCGTTGCGCACCTTACGCTGCCCGTCCCGGGCGCCACGCGACACCGCGACCTGGAGATCGAGACGATCGACGGTGCGGCCGCTACGCGAAGCCCTCATGCAGCCGCGTTCACGGCCGCCGGCTTCCGGCGCGATGGGCTCAAGCTGCGCAGACCCGTCGACTTCCTCGGAAGCCGCTAGCGGCTCAGGGCGAAGATGCGTTTTGCTTCCGCGACGACCGGAAGGCCGCGCACGACGCACATCACTACCGTCACGTAGACGCTCACATACGCGAGCCACGTGACGATCGGGCCGATGTGGCGGAAGAGCCCGGGCGCGAATGCGAGGATCAGCAGCGAGAAGGCGAGCGTCTTTGCCGCGCCGTAGAGGGCGCGGCTCAACCGCGAGCTCACGAGGAGCGTTCCGAGGCGTGAGCGCATCATCGTGGTCGCGCCAAAGGCGGTCATGCCCCGCTCCAGGGCGAGCGCACGAATACCGTCGACGAGAATGCCCCGAGCCGACACGAGAATCGCGACCCACAGCGGTACCCACCCGAACTTCGCGAACACGATCCAATAGGACATCTCGACGACGCGGTCGCCGAGGATGTCGATGACGGCGCCCATCTTGGACGTTTCATTGAACCGGCGCGCGACATAGCCGTCGAGCGCATCCATCCAGATGAGCAGGATGGTGAGCACGAAGGCCGCGACATACATCCACTTCGTGCGCACGTGCAGCATTGCGACGACGGCGAACGAGAGCAGCGTGCGGATGAGCGTGATGTAATTCGCCATACGCGGTTTCGTGGTGCGGCGTCGGTTTGTGAGCGTGCGCCGAGGTTACCCGGTGAATGGTACGACCGGGCTCAGCCCGAAGTTCCATTGCAGGGTGGGGACGAACGGGGCGACGACGTCGCGGCGTACTCTACGCCGCAAAGTACTTGAAGTTTCGCAAACCCTGCCGTAAACTCCGGCGACGCCCCCGCTGGAGCCGCGCATGTCCGCCCTGAGTCGCCTGCTGTTTCCCGCCCCCGCCGAGGTCCGCAGCACGGCCTCGATCTTCCGCTGGTGGGAATCGCGTCGGCTGTCGTTCAACGTGATCGTCGGCGCGACGGGGCTGGTCACCCTCGGTGCCCTGAAACTGATCGCATTTCTCCCGCCGCTCTCCACCAACCTGCCGATGTTCTGGCCGGGGGTGATCGCCTACGGCCTCTTCGCGAACATGGCCTACTCGTTAGGGTTCCTGACCGAGGCTACCATGCAGCGCGCGTGGGGCGACGAGACCCCGCGCGTCGGGCCGTACCTCTTCCGTCAAGGGTTGGTCTTCTCCGTGGGGCTCACCCTGTTCCCCATCGCTCTCATGGGGATAGCGTGGGGCATCCAGTTTCTCCGGTGGATTCTGTGATCGCTGCTCCTGGCTGCCGGTAAGGCCGACATCTACACGTGGCCAGGCTCCGTCGCGCCATCGAACTGAACGCAGAGGACGCTGCAACGGCGAACGCTGAACACACAGAGAACTACTTCTCCAGAGTCAATGGGGTCAGACTCCATTGAACGGCCCCCAAACGAGTCTGACCCCATCGTCGCTAAGAACTATTTCTCAGTGTCTTCAGCGTTCGGTTCTTCAGCGTCCTCAGCGTCTTGGTTCGATGGCGAGATGAAGCCTGGTGGATCCGGCCGTTTCCAGGCCGTTTCCGTTCAATCGTTGTTCGACCCCTCACGACTGTACCGACCCCTGAAGCGTCCCCGCGCGGAGAGCACTCACCGAGCAGCGCGCAGCATCGGCTACTCGCTCCGGAGCGCGACGAGAGGGTCAACCCGGCTTGCCCGCAACGCCGGAACCGTGGCCGCCGTTGCGGCGACCGCTGACAGAATCACCGCCACGATCCCGAAGATCGCCGGGTCCGTCGTGCTCACCCCGAACACGAGACGCTCGAGCGCGCGAGTCGCGAACACCGCCCCGATGCCACCGATGACGACGCCGGTCAGTGCGAGCACCATCCCGCGGCCCACGACGAGGCGCAGGACGCTCGATCGCTGTGCACCGAGTGCCATGCGGATCCCGATCTCGGCCGTCCGCTGTGCCACGGTGAACGACAGAACGCCGTAGATCCCGATTGCCGCGAGAAGCAGGGCGACGACGGCGAACAGCGACAGGAGCGCCGTGTTGAACCGCGAATCCGCGATCGTATCGCCGAGAATCTCGTCCATCGTCTGCGCGGTTTCGAGCGGCAGGTCACGATCCATCGCCCAGACGATCTGGCGAAGCGTGGGCGCGAATGCGTTCGGATCGTTTCGCGTACGCACGAGCACCCAGTTGTCGTTGAAGGTGAACTGCGCCATCGAGAAGTACGTTGCCGGATCCGCCGGCGCACGTGGGCCGTTGAACCGCTCATCCGCAACCACGCCCACGATCTCGAACTGCGACGGCATCCCGCGCCACCACGACACGCGGTTGATCCGGCGGCCGAGGGGATTCTCGTTAGGGAAGTGCAGCCGCGCGAACGCCTCGTTGATGACCACGACGCCAGGCGCGTCGACGCCGTCCGACTCCTGGATCTCGCGACCCTGGAGGATCCTCGCACCGACCGCGCGGAAGTAGCCGGGCGACACCGGGCGAATGCTCGACTCGGGTTCCTGCCCAGCGGGCGGTGGCTGCCGTCCGTCGATGACGAAGCTCGATGTCCACCCCGGCGAAAGGGGGTGCTGCATGGCGACCGCCACGGACTGCACCTCGGGACGCGCGACGAGCCGGCTCTGCAGGTCCGCGTAGAACGCGCGAACGCGATCGCCTTCCGCATAGCCTGCGTAGCGCGACGGCGGCAACTGGATCTGCACGACGAGCATCCGATCGGGCACGAACCCCGGCGCCACCTGCTGCATCTTCCAGAAGCTCTTCACGAGCAGCCCGGCGCCAACCACGAGCACCACCGCCAGGGCAACCTCGGACACGACCAGCATCTGCCGGAGGCCACGCCGCGCGAGGCCGCCGCGCGCCCCGCGGCCGCCCTCCTTGAGCGCTGCGATCGGCATTGCGCGCGACATCTGCAATGCCGGCAGCACGCCGAACACGATCGCCGTGATCACCGAGAGGACCAGCATAAACAGGAGGACGTTCCCGTCGATACCGATCTCCTCGGCGCGCGGGATCGTGCGAGGGGCTCTCGCGACGAGCGCCTTGCTGCCGTAGTGCGCGACGACGAGTCCGAGTGCGCCACCGATCGCCGTGACGACGAAGCTCTCCGTCAGGAACTGGCGAGCGAGGCGACTCCGGCCGGCGCCAAGCGCCGTCCGGACGGCAACCTCACGCATTCGTGCGGAGGCGCGGGCGAGAAAGAGGTTCGCGACGTTGACGCAGACGATGAGCAGCACGAGTCCAACGGATCCGAGCAGCACCAGGAGGGCAGGGCGAACGTCGCCGACGATGGCCTCTGCCATCCCTTCCGCACGAGCGCTGCGCTTCGCGTTGATCGCCGGATTTTCGATCTCGAGCTGACGCGCGATGCCGGCGACCTCGCGTGTCGCCGACGCGATCGTCGCGCTCGGCGCGAGCCGGCCGAAGATCTCGAACGAATGCTGGCCGCGCGTGCGTGGATCGTTAGGTGCTGCGACCGGAACCCAGACGTCAGTCGCACCGGGAAAGCGGAAGCGCGGAGGCATGACGCCGACGATCGTCGCCGGTCGGCCATCCACCGACACGCTGGAGCCGATCACGTTCGGATTGGCGTTGAGCCGCTGGCGCCAGAATGCATCACTCACGATCACCACGGCGGGCGCCCCCGGCCGGTCTTCCTCGGGGAGGAACCCGCGGCCCAACGCCGGAGCCACACCGAGCGTCGCCAACGCATTCGCGGTGATGGGCGATCCGGACACGATTGCCGGCTCGAACGACTTGCCTGTGACGGTCGTCTGACGCAACGACACCGCGGCGAGCTGAGTGAACGACCTCGCGCGGTCACGCATGTCGAGGTAGTCGGGGTAGGAGCTCGCGCTGCCCACCTTGGCGGAATCGCCGTCCGTCGGCGTGCCGAACACGAAGACCAAGCGCTGCGGGTCGGCAAAGGGCAGCGGGCGGAGCAGTACAGCATTCACGACGCTGAAGATCGCGGCATTCGCCCCGATACCTAACGCCAACGTCAGCACCACGACTACGGTGAAGCCGGGCCAGCGAATGAGCGTGCGAAGCGCGTAGCGCAGATCCTGGGAGAGCATTGAATCGGCTCCGTATCGACGTCGAAACCAGATGGCATCGGGAAGCGCGCCCAGCGCGCGCGGGATCAGCGCCGCACGGGCCAGCGCGGAGAATCCTGATCCTCGCCGGACGCTCCAGGCGTACGCGAGCTCCGCGACCCACTCGGCGCGCCATTCGGCCCGACGGTCGGACGGAACGACGAGCGCGCAGAGGCTCACGATGCCCGCACCTGGCGGCGGCCGGAGCGGCTCGTCCGCTGTGTCGGGTGGCGGGGGATTCACGGGAAACGACGGATCGTGCACGTTGCCTCAGACCGGGCGTGGATCGGGCGCAGTGGTCGCGCGGCCGAACGCGCGCGCAAGGGCCGGGTAACGTTCCACCGCGGCGCGAGTTGCCTGGGCCCCGTTGCCCGTAACCGTGTAGTAGCGTCTCGGCGGTCGTTGTTCCTCGCGAGCCGTTTCAACGGACTCCCACTGCGAGCGGAGTAGCCCGGCCTCCTCCAGTCGTCGCAGCACGGGGTACACGGTGCCGCTCGGAAGCCCGGTGGCGTCCGAGATGTCGAAGCCGTACCGGTAATTACGAGACACCGCCAACAGGACCATGGCGGTAGGCAGGGTGAGTCGAGGGGCGCGTGGCACGGTGGTATCGGGTGGCTATGTAAAACTCTACATAGGTAGAGTTACGCGCTTGCCACGCCGGTGTCAATTACCCTCGGGCCGGAACGTCCTTCGGGGCGGCAGGCCGCTCCGGATGTGGTGTGACACGTGCCGCGACGCTATCCAAGCGCGCGAGCAACCCCTCGAACAGACCTCTGAGCTGTCCACGCCGCACACCGTCCGCCGCGAGCCGCCGCGCGGCGTCCGTTCTGCCGACGGCCAGCAGACACGACGCGAGTCCATACCGGACATCGGGCCGCTGCTCCGCTTGCGCCAGCGCTCGCTCGTAGAGCGGGAGTGCCTGCGGGCACATCCCCGCGTCACGGTATTGCGTCGCGAGGTAGTTGAGCGGCGAGACATCGGACGGCGTCGGGTTCAGCGCGATTGCGAGGCGCAGCCGCCGTTCCCCCTCGGCGACTTTTCCTCGCGCGAACATGATCTGACCGTAGAAGAACTGCGCGCGATAGCTGAGCGGCGCGTCCTCGACGGTCTGCGCGAAGAGCGTTGCATCGTCGTGCCAAACCAGGTGGCGCAGGTTGCTCCGAACGACGCCGAGCGCGATACAGACTGTTGTCGCCGCTGCAACGAACGCGCGCGTGCGAGTCGCTCTCGAGCCGGTCGCGGGCCGCAACACAACGGAGACAGCGGCGCCTACCGCCAGCATCGCCCCGACGCTCGGCAACAACAGCGTGCGCTCCGCGATCACGAGCACGGAGAACAGGTTGGTGACCGGCAGAATGGTGATCGCGCCAATCACGAGCCCGAGTCGTGCCGCCGCGCGCTCCGCGCGCGTCTCGGAAGTTCCTTTCCTCAGGACGAAAAAAATCGCAACCAGCGCCGCGAGAACGAGCACGCCGAGCATGCCCCCCGCGGTCACGCCGTCGGGGATGCGGATGTGCTGCGGGCTATACTCCGCCGAGAGATGTGCCGGCCACACGAGAAGACGTAGCCAGTGAGGTGCGACGACCAGCATCATGCCGAGCCGAGCGAATCCCCGCATGGGGACGAGATCCATCTCGCCAAGCACGCCGCCGAGGACTGACGTTCGGAGAACGATGTACGCGATCCCAACGGTAGCCAGAACGACGTACAGCGGCGCGATCTCGCGAACGCGCTCTCGAAACTCGGCAGCGTGCGCGTCCGCCGGTGTTACGGCGAACCACTCGAGCGCGAGGAGGATCGCGGGGAGCAGAACGCCGTGTTCCTTCGCGAGACACGCCAGCGCGAAGAGCGCCGCGATGGACGCCGTCGCAAGCGGGCCAACGCGGCCGGCGCGTCGCTGCCGCACGTAGACGAGTGCGGCCGCGAGCATTGCCGCCGCCGCGAGCAGTTCGTTCTGCCCGACAGCGGGGGACACTGCCTCGACGTGCACCGGGTGAACGGCGAAAAGGGCGGCGCCAATCAGCGCGGCAGGCGCGGAGAGCGCCAGCCGAAAGAGGGCGAGCACCAGCGCGCTCACGAGGGCGTATACGACCACGCTCGTCGCATGAAACATCCACGGCGATCCGCCGGCCGCTGCCCACTGTAGCGCGTACCCGACCGTTACCACCGGCCGATAGAGCGAGGCGCCATACTGGGGAGGCCAGTACGGAAGCGTGAAAAGTTGCCACACCTCGTCGAGCGAGTGCACGCGTGCGTTCTTCGCCACGAGGGCCACGTCATCGAGAGCAAACCCGTTGGGCAGGCTCATCACCGAAGCCGCCACGGCCAATGCGACGATCGCTCCATACATCAGGGGTACAGACCGAGAAGCGATAGTGCGCATAATAGGGTTGCGGGCGAGTCCGGTCAGCGGCGCGTCTGGCCGAAGAATGACGCCCGCCGGAGGCACACGTTTCTCACCTTTAGTGCTTGCCGCTCCCCGGCGCAGTCCCTACCGTAGCCGACCCGTACCCCAAGCTGCCATGAATTCGGTTCGACTCTCTCCCACCCAACAGCGCGCGTTCGATGCGTTGACCGCCGCCCTGTCTGCTCCGGGGATCACAGCACTCGTATGCGAGTCGGGAATGGGCCGGACGACCGTGCTGCGCGAGCTGCATCGCGCGCACGGTGGGTCATTCGTAGGCGCCCAGGCCGTTGTCGAGGCGATGGAGCCCGCGAATCCGCTCGCGCTGGAGGAGACGGTCTACCGCCGCGTCGTTGACGAGTTGTCGCAGCACGACCTCGTCGTGGTCGACGATCTCCAGCTGCTGATGCGCGTCATCATGGGGTGCCATGCGTACCCGCGCGGCCATTATTTCGAGACGATTCTGACCGCGCTCGCCGATCACTGTTCACTCTCGGGCGCTCGGCTTGTGCTCGGCACCGAGTTTCCGCCGGAAGTCGCGGCGGCGAAAGGGCGAGTCGTCGGCATCGAAGTCTTCACCGAGGCTGACTACGCGTCACTCGGACGGGACCTGCTTGGTGATCGTTCGTCGGCGATCGACTTCGCGAAGGTCTTCCGGTTCGCGCGACGCCTGAACGCGCGCCAGCTGTGTCGCACGTTCTGGTCGTTCACGTCCGAAACAACGCTCGACACCGACCGCGTGATCGATGAGCTCCGCTCGCAGCAACTCGCGAGCAACGTGGACATCGGCGAAGTGCAGCAGGTCGAGCTGAAGGACCTCAAGGGAATCGACGACGTGATCGCCGCGCTCGAGGCCCACATCATCATCCCTCTCGAGCAGGTGGAGCTCGCGACCGAGCTGGATCTCAAGCCGAAACGCGGTGTGCTGCTCGCGGGCCCACCGGGAACCGGGAAGACGTCGATCGGGCGCGCTCTCGCGCGGCGCCTGCGCGGCAAGTTTTTCCTCATCGACGGGACGTTCATTCACGGCTCCCAACATTTCTACCACCGGGTTGCCCAGGTTTTCGAGGCGGCCAAGCACAACGCACCAGGGATCATCTTCATTGACGACAGCGATGTCATCTTCGAGAGCGGAGGCGAAGCCGGGCTGTATCGCTATCTGCTCACGATGCTCGACGGACTCGAGAGTGAGAGCGCCGGCCGCATTTGCGTGATCATGACCGCGATGGATGTCGGAAACTTGCCGCCAGCGCTGGTTCGATCGGGGCGCATCGAGCTGTGGCTGGAAACGCGGTACCCCGATACCGCGGCCCGCCGCGCGATACTCGTCGACCGGGTCGCGACCCTCCCGGCACCGCTGGGTGACGTCCCGCTGGATCCGCTTGCCGAGGCGACGGACGGTCTCTCCGGCGCCGACCTCAAGCGCGTGGTCGAAGACGCGAAGGTGCTCTTCGTCTACGACCGCGCGCGGGGTCAGGCGACGCGAGCGCCGATGGAGTATTTCGTCGAAGCAGTGGCCACTGTGCGCGCGAACCGCGAACGCTACGAGGAAGCCGAGGCTCGCGCTCGGTCGCATCGACCGAGTCGGCCAGCGATCTTCGATGTGCCTTCATTCGTGGAGCATCACATTATCGGCAACATCGTGGGCGCTGGAGGTTGACCGGTCGCGGCCGCCACCTACATTGAACGCTTTCGACCCACCCGGGCGTGGAGAGCCCCGGGCGGGTTGCCGGCGTGCGCGTAGGCGGCGCCGGTCGCGAGCGAGCCCTGGGGAGCTTTCGTGGCGAACGAAAAAGTCTGCCCGCAGTGCGGCACGCGCTACGAGGCGGACCACATGTTCTGCTTCCTCGATGGCGCCGCCCTAATCCAGGCCCAGACCTCGACGGATCTCGTCGGGTCGATCATCGCCGACCGATACCGCGTTCTCTCGAAGCTCGGCGATGGCGGGATGGGGCAGGTCTATCTGGCCGAGCACGTGCGGATGAAGCGGCGGTGCGCGGTGAAGATCATGCGCCCGCAGCTCATGAGCGACCCGGTGGCCGTCGTCCGGTTCAACCGGGAAGCCGAAAACGCGAGCCAGATCTCGCACCCGAATGTTTGTGCCGTCTACGATTTCGGCGAGACGCCCACGGGACTCATCTACCTCGCCATGGAGTTCATCGACGGCGAGCCGCTGGCGAAGGTCTTCGAGCGGGAGCAGTCGTTGCTCCCGGTGCGTGCCGCGGATGTCATCTCCCAAACCGCGGACGCCCTGAGCGCCGCGCACGGCCTCGGGATCCTTCATCGGGATCTCAAGCCCGACAACATCATGATCGCGAAATCGCGAGCCGGCGCGGACCACGTGAAGATCGTGGACTTCGGCATCGCGCGCGTCATGTCGAAGGAGTCGCAGCAGCTCACGTCGACGGGCATTGCCGTCGGCACGCCGGAATACATGAGCCCCGAGCAGTTCGCCGGGGACGCGCTGGACGCGCGGACCGACATCTACTCGCTGGCCCTCGTGGCGTATCACGCGCTCACGGGCACGCACGCGTTCGGTTCCGGCACGACGACCGACCACCTGCTCGCGCGGCTCACACAGCCCCCGCGACGACTCTCGCTAGTGAAGCCCGAGGTCGAGTGGCCCGCGTCCCTCCAGACGGTGTTCGACAAGGCGCTGTCGGCCGACCCGGTACAGCGGTACGCCGACGTGCTCGACTTTGCTCGCGACTTCACCGAGGGCGTCGCGGAGCTTCCAGTCACCACGACCGAGGAGCACTACCTCTCGGCGATTGCAACGCGACGATTGACGCCGCCGCGAACGTTCACGCCGGCGCGTGGCGTTCCGACCGTGGAGACCGGCCGGGATGCAAACACGGGAGAAGGTCCGGCAACCGCTGCGGGAGGCGCATGGAACGAAGCGGAGCCTGCGATCGCCGTGACCACGCCGTCAGGGGAGCGGCCGACGCAGGAACTGACACCCGCCGCGTTGATGAGGGCGGGCGCGGCGCGAATCGATAGCGGCCAGGCGACGCCGCCACATCCTACGCGCACGGCGACTGGGTCGGATGACGAAGGCGACACGCCGACCGTGTCCATCCCGGTTGCGGAGCCCGCGCAGCCGCCAACGAGTCGACGCGGATTGCTGATCGGCGGCGGCGTGCTCGCAGTCGCGGCGATCGTCGGTGTCTTGGTGCTTCGGCCGAGTGCCGAGCCTACGACTGCTGCGCCAGTTGCCTCGCCGCCCGTGGCGCCGAAGGCGGATTCGCCGACCACGGTGCCTGCGGCGGCGACGGTGCCCGCCGACACAGTGGCACCGGCCACTCCGGCAACCGCCACGGGCGCCGCGCTCGATTCCGCCGTGATGCGGACGCGCGGCGGTGTCGTCGCAGTCCTGTCATCCGAAGGGCGGGGTACTGGGTTCCTCGCGGACACGGCGCGCGGCACCGGGCTCATCGTCACGTCCACGTCGCTCGTGCCCGCGGACACGGTTGTTGACGTGCAAGTGGATGGGTCCACACGCGTTCGCGCGCGTCTGGCGGCGTCCGATCGGGCGGCGGGTGTCGCCGTGCTCGCGGTCGCGATGCAGCCGTGGTCGGGCTTTCGAGTGTTGCCGATCGGCTCGGACACGGCGTACAAGGGGGGCGACTCGCTGGCGGCGTTAGGCTCGATGTTCGTCGCGCCGTCGGCCAAGCGAGGTGTCGCGCGAGCGGCGGATGACGGGCGGGTCCGGCCCGGAGTACCGGTGGTGCGTGGCGATGCCGGCCGTCCGGTCATCTCGGGGGCAGCGGCCGTCGTCGCGGTGGCCACGAGTCGCGGCGGTCAACCGACGTTCGCGCCGGCGTCGGCGGTGGATGCCGTCCTCCGGTCGGCGCGGACGCGCATCGGGCGCAGTGACTTTCCGGTGCCTAACGCTGCAAAGCTGCCGGCCTGGCCCGCGCCAGCGTACCCGGCAGACGCGCTCCGCGAAGCAAGCCGCAGGGATTCACTCGAGACGGCGCCGTACCGCGCGGCCGCGCAGGGCTTCCGCGTGTTCGCGATGACGCCACCGGTGCTCGCATGGCGCGACTCCGCGATCGCGCGCACGAAGGCGTACTGGGACTCGCCGTTTCAGCTGAACAAGTACCCGTACGAGCTGTTCGACCCGCTCCAGGCGTGGCCGGGGTTCCGCGCGACGGTCTCCGAGCGCCGCCCCGTGATCCTGCTCAGCGTCGTCCCGGATGGTGTACCGGAGCTGCGCTACCGACGCTTCCCCGACGTGAGCGACCAACGGGCCGATCGGAACGACGTGCGCTCGGCGCGCCTCGTGCGCGATGGCCAGCCGGTCGCGGCGCTCGATTCGGCCCGCATCGTCGCCGTGGTGAATCCGAAGGACTACCAGGATCGCCGGCGTCCGGTCCGAATGGAGCAGCTGATCGTCTACCGCCTCGACGCCGTGGCGCCGAACGGGGCCTACGCCGTCCAGATCGTCCCCGCCTCGGGGCGGGCGGTGACGGTCGATCTACCGCAGACGCTTCTCGACGCCGTTAGGCGCGACGCCGGCCGCTGGCGCGCCGCCCGCTGATTGAAAGAAATTGGGGTCAGACTCGAATTAGCGTTTCATTGCCCGCGGGCAACGAAACGCTAATTCGAGTCTGACCCCAATTTCGAAGCGCCGCTGAGCTGAGCAGAGGCGACGCGGGCCGCTTCGGCCAGAACCGCGGCCCCGACGAAGATGCTTTCTTCCGCCGCCGTGAATCGCGGCGAGTGCGCCGCGAGACGCTCGCCGCCTTCCTCGCGCGCGCCGATGCGCATGAAACACCCGGGAATCCGCTCGAGGTAGAACGCGAAGTCCTCTCCACCCATGTTCGTCACCCCGAAGGGCACCACTGCCGACTCGCCGAGCACCGTCATGACGGCATGTCGCGCCCACTGCGCTGGCTCCGCCGGGTTCACGATGGGCGGCGTGCCGAGGTGGACGTTGACGCGCGCGGTCAACCGATACGCAGCCGCGACCGACTCGGCGAGTCGCCGCACTTCATGGCCGATGGTGGCGCGAATCTCGGGTGTCGTGGCGCGGAGGGTTCCCGTGAGGATCGCCCGCTCCGGGATGACGTTAGGCGCCGTCCCCGCGTGCAGCGTCCCGACCGTGACGACGGCGGCGGCGGCGGGGTCGATGCGCCGAGCAACGATCGTCTGAAGCGCCGACACGAGGGCCGATGCGCCAACGATTGGATCGGCTGACTCATGCGGACGCGCGCCGTGCGCGCCTTTACCCGTGAGCTCGATCTCGAACGTGTCGGCCGACGCCGCGAGCGGGCCGGCTTCGGCAACCACCTGACCGACTGCGAACCGTCGGTCGACGTGTCCGCCGAAGATCGCACGCACGTCGTTCAGAGCGCCCGTCTCCAGAATCGCCGACGCGCCTTCGCCGACCTCCTCGGCGGGCTGGAGCACGACGAGCACGTCACCTGCTGCCGGCGTGCGCGAGAGCAACAGCCCTGCGCCGACGGCCCACGTGGCGTGGATGTCATGGCCGCACGCATGCATGACGCCCGGCGCGCTCGACGCGAACGGAAGCCCCGTCGCCTCCTCGATCGGCAGCGCGTCGATGTCCCCGCGGACGGCGACGACCGGAGCCGTCCGGTCAAGCCCGGGGAATCGCGCGACGACACCCGTACGCGCCACGCGTGCGACGTCGACGGCGCCGAGCGTTGCGAGCACCTCGGCGAGCCGCGTTGCGGTCCGCTCTTCGCGCCAGGACAACTCCGGATGCCGATGCAAATCGCGCCGAAGCTCGACGAGCCGCGCGACGTCGGCATCCGTGAACAGCGGTCGAAGCGCGGGCAGCACCACAGACGCGTGGTCCACTACGCCGCGTGCTCCAGGACCTGGCTGCGCACGGTGAGGTTGTCGACGCGGTCCACGTTGACGGTGACGCCGATGCCGGGTGCGTCGAGCGGCACGCTCACCATGC
>Ga0075421_100002075_pt1 | contig 23763 bp, 18 predicted proteins | sample SoiMetdeltSBSDD5_FD_75292 | JGI IMG/M metagenome (GOLD analysis project Ga0075421, IMG submission 75292) | Bulk soil microbial communities from a Populus tree surrounding site in Tennessee, USA - Soil MetaG P. deltoides SBSDD5 | ecosystem: Environmental > Terrestrial > Soil > Tree plantation...
GACCGGCACGCCGTCGCGGATGAATTGGTAGAACTCGCGGTTGTGCTGCAGCAGCGAGCGCGAGAAATCGTGACGGGTGATTCTCTGCACCGCCTCGGTTATGGCGGCGGGCGGCAACAGCGGATTCAACCGCACCAGCGCCGCACGCAAATCGCGGGTGAGGACGACATCGCGCGTGTCGGTCCGGCCGAGCGTGCTGCCCGGTCCGAACGTTTCTTCGTCCCACGCATAGACACTATCCCAACCTAACTTGTCGCGCAGATGCTCGGCGAACGTCTTTTGGACGAGCCTGTCTTCGCTGTTGATGTCAGTGAAGGCCATGCGTCAGAGGAGTTCCAACTGGTGCTTATGGGGAATGGGGAAAACCCCGATGATGACCCACGGATTGAGCGCCCAACTGTGGTATTCCTTGGTCGTGCCGAGGAAGAAATGGAGGTCGGTGTTGCGAAACGTGTCGAGGTATTTTTGGCGAACCTTGGCGAGCGCGAGGCTTTCGATGCCATTGCACTGCCGCAGGCAATTCCAATACAACTGTCCCGCCTCCCAATCGAGCACCTGCAATTCACTCTCCCGACCAGCGGCATCGGCGAAACGATAGGAAAACTTGTAAGGCAGCTTGGGAATGAGATTAAAGGTTTGCCGCCAGTCGTCGCCACCGGCAAACAACTCGCCCTGGTCGGCAGCGTTGCGCATCTGCTGGATTTTGTCTGGATTCCAGTCGCGGTCATCCTCCTCCCAAATGAAGTCGAGAATTTTAGCAGGCTTGAAAACGGTCAGCGAATACCGGTTTTCGTGGGCGGCGGTGATGATGTCGGCCAGACGCGTTTGCACCTGACCTTTTTCCAGAATGATGCGTCGCCGCTCACGCCACTCGTCATCAAGGCCGAGATTGCCGTGGTTGACGATGTCGTTGGAATCCACCGGATGATAGGTTTCCGGGCGGGGGTCACTGCTGCTTTTGACGAGCGTGGTTTCGATCCAATCAAACTTGGCGTAGCGATCCTTGTAATCCAGGAGGCGGAAAGGAATGGGATAAAGGCGAATCCACGAGCTATCTTCGCGGACACCGGCGGTGCAAACCAACTCCCCGTGTTTGCGTGAAAGGGTCGGATACGTTTTGACAGTGATGAGTATCCGTTCCCGGCCCATGATTTGCCTTACAGATGCCGGGCGGCCAGCGCCCGGCCAAACTTCTTTTCCAAAGTCTCCGCCACGCAGTGCCGATGGCATTGCTGCGGATGTAATTCAAAGCACGTCAACGCCACTCGATGTTTGTCTCCGGTGATCCAAGCCTTGATTTTTGCCAACGCCGCTTTCTGGTGGGGCAGGCTCTTACGCTCGTATTCCGCAAACAACTCGTCATAGTCGGCCTGCGTTTCCAGGCATTGTCTTTTGTCGGATTCAATCCCCAACTCCGGCAAGTGTTCGTATCGAACGCCAACGCCCTCGCACGCCTTGCTCAATGTGCTTTTAGAGAAACCGTATTTGCGGCTCAACGGATTCCGGCGCACATCGCATAATAGCGTGACGCCTTCGGACAACAGCCGGTTCAAATACGCTTCCAAGCTGCGACCCTCGTAACCGATGGTCAGGAGGCCGGGAGCGTGATGGGGTGGACGGGCGTAAGCAATGCGTTGGCGCGCCGCCGCATCCAATGGGAGGCGATCCACAATTTCACTCCGCGTGGCCATTTCGGGAAAACGCCGATACGTTTCCGCAATCAGAGCATCCCCGCGTTGGGGATATTGGCGACAAAACCGCGCGATGGGCAGCGGCGGAATTTTGGAAGCACGTGCGGCTTGCCGTCCGGCGGGCGTCAGCCGCCAGGTCAAGTCGTCCTCGGCCAACAGGCCATCATCAATCATCCGCCGCTTGTCGGCGTAGGACGTGAAGGAAAAGCTGCCGAATTTGTAGGGCACAAAATCGTAGCTTGGTGTGGTTTCACATTCGCGCGAGTAGAGGAAAAGCAACTTCTGGAAATCCGTGTGCGCGGAAGATCCACCAAGAGCATCCAGCAGGGCGAGCAAATGACGTTGGCGATCGTAGAGCACAAAACAATGTAAACCGGAAGGGGTTAAGACGGCAAGCTCGCCGCTCTCATTCGGCGCGCTTGAAGGTCATGCTGTCAATGCAGCAGCGTTTGAATTTCTTGCCGCTGCCGCAAGGACACGGATCATTGCGACCTGGCTTGCCTGCGCCGCGCGGCATCTGCACTACGCGTGGCTGGCCGCGATCCTCGGCCAACAACTTCTCAAGCACCGGCTCATGTTCCCACGGGCCTTCTAACCACTGCGCGACCTCAAACGGCTGGGAAGTGTCCCGTTGGTCAATGCCAATCGTGACGGTGGCACGCGGACGGGTGCGATAATGCTCCATACGCGAACGAATGGTCACGTTTTGAAAAAACTCACCCTTCGACAGGCCACGGTGGGCGAGCACATTGATGACAACATCGCCTTCACGCATGGTCGTGCGAAGGATACGCTGGCCTTGTGCCTCGTTTACCTTCATGTCTTGCAGCGCCGAAGCAAGCCGGCTCAAGGCGGCATGGCTCAACCCGAGCAACGCGAAAGCGACCCAGCGAGCGCCATCGTCAGTGCGATTACGCAATTCACTCAAGACCGACTGGATTGGCGGTGGCACTTTCAGTCCAACGGTGGCTGAAGGCGGCGGTTCGCCATTCCACTCCGCCATGTAAAAGGGTTCAAAGCCTTCGTCGCCGCCGTTGAAGGCAATCGTGGGCGGCCCGGCGGTGTGCTCGGCGATTTCCTTGCGATCTTCGTAAAGGCTGGGATGCAGGCGATTGTCGAGGTATTGGCCGAAAATATCCAACTCGTCGCCGTGAAGGCCGACATTGAGGTTTTGATGCGCGGTGCGGCGCTCGATGTAATGCAGGAAAACATCGGGCGAACCGGCGAAACGCGTGATGACATCGAGATCATCAATGGCAACGGACCACGGGTAAGCGTTGCCCTTGAACAAGCCGAGCCGCTGCGTAACGGCAAGTTGCGTGGGGATGCCGGAAAGATTTTGCAGCGTGACCGAAATGGGCATCACACGCCGGAGGCGGTTCTGCTCGACCTCAACCACGCGTCCCGTCGCCTTCTCTTTGAAGCGAATCTTGCCGTCACGCTCCAGCACGCGCAGAACCCGGCGCGACTGAACAAACGCATCCTGAATGTTCTTGCCGAGGGTGTGCTTCAGCTTGGCGCGGCTTCCGCGCAAGGCCTCGGTCGCAACACGTTTTCCCTTGGCGTCAACCACGATGAGGAACGGCCACCAAACCACGACAACGTCGGCCTCGGTTTCGCCGCCGGGATTATCCGGGTCGAGAAAGCAGGCATTGCGGATGACTGCGGCAGCGGGAAACAGGCGTTGCAACTGTCGCTCGATGTCCAACTCCATCCAATCGGCAATGCACTTGCCATAACGGTCGCGGAGTGAAGCATCATTCCGGGCAATGGCATCGAAGAAGGTGAACACCGCGTCGAAACAGGGGACGCCGTGCAGGCAGAACGCTCGCTCCGTATCGAGGAAGAACACCGGGCGATCCTGGATGTCCACGACTTTGGTCAGGGTGGTGCGACTGGCGGGCGTGAGGCCGACGGCATTGGCGAGCGCCGCCCACTCGGTCTCTGACACCCCGCCCAACCGCGCGGCGACCTGCGTCCGGGTGGGCGACCATTCTCCTTCCATCGTGCCCAGGATGCGGCGCATTTCATCGCCATAGGCCGTGAGTTGTGCCCGGTCAGCTTCGGTCAAGGCGTTACCCTTGGCGGCGAGCGCATCGCCGCGCGCGGAAATTGCCCGGAAGGCATCGTGCATACTGTTGACGTTGTTTTCGACCTGCGTCGCCAGTGCCCGGATAATTTCGTAGGCCCGGCACGGGCCGATGCCAACGCGCGCGGACAGTTCCGATTCCAAGGGCCGCATCACCCCTTCGATGCGGCGAACGACTTGGATGGGATAGGCCGAACCGCGCACCATGCCAGAGTGGATGCGCAAGTGCATGGCAAGTTCGTCGTCCGGCTCGTCCGCCGGCAACTGAGGGAACATTTCCGCGAAGGTGAAGGCCGCCTCGTGCTCTTCGAGCGCGGTGATGGCGGCCTGAATGTGTTCGCCGTCGCGACAGTTTGAGCGACCGAACTCTGGATAGAGCAACCATGCGGCAAGCTCGACCGCCACCGGTGCGGGACGGGTGTGTTTGGCCGGCCTGTCGCTCTGCATGGTCGCCAGCCGGTAAAGTGAATAGCTGGAGAAGACTGCCGTCGCGTCCACCAGTCCTACTGCGGCCCGTACCTTTGCCTCAGCGTCAGCCAAGCCCTGTGCCATCCTGCGCGCGATCTCCGCTGGCGATGGGATGGAAGAGGCAGACATGATTGTCAGGTGCGTCTCGGTTGCGCGGCAGCGTGCGTTCGCATTTCTTCGCGCGTTGTTTTGGACAGCAGGCGATTAGTTGCTGCTTCGCGTTGATTGAAGCCCAGCAGCAGAATCCTTCCCAACATCTCGGCAGTCCCAAAGCCGTATGTCCGGCATTCATTGTAACGCTCCATGCCGAACTCGAAAAGATTCCAAATGCCGTGCTTATGGGCGTAATTTCTCGGTAGCGCCACGACGGCGAAGTGTGCGCCCGCGTGCAGGTAGATATGGCACTTCAAGAAGTCGCGGAGGATTTTCTCACGGTTCGCCTTCTCGATCTCGACGGCCACGGTGCGCCCACCGAAGGTGAACGCAAAATCCAACTCCTGGGGAACTCCCGCCGGCAGCTGCAAAGCGAACGGCGTCGCACCGCCCGCCCGAAGCCCGGCCTCCAAGGCGGTGTCGAAATCAGAGGCCGTTTGTCCCTGATTCACCGCCGGATCATCCACTCTGAAGGTGAAGTCAATTCTACCGAGACCGTTAAACAACGGTGCAAGATGCCGTGCCGCCTCCCCGTCCTTGGGGTAAATCTCAAAGTCGCTGGCGTAGGCGGGAAAATTTGTCATACCGCAAGCTCGCCACTCATCAGCCGCGGCAGCAGCAGGTCGCGCGCGCCGCGGAGTTTGTCATTTTGCGAAACCAGATTCGTCACCTGCTGATAAATCGGATTGGCGAACGATTCAAACTCTTCCATCAGGGATTTTTTGGGCAGCAGAATCCGTGAGTCGCCGATCTGACCCGGCGAAAGTTCCGTCTGATTGGTCGCGCCCCGTCCCATCGTCGAGAACTGCGATTCCCAGGCCATCACCGCCATGCCGAAATAGTGAATTGGAATTCCCGGTTCTGGCCGGACGATGGTGACGTGCGTATCTACCGTGCAATTTTCCACGGGAGTTTTAACCTGTGCGATCCGGCCCAATGTGCCCTCACCGGTTGAGTTCACAAGCACATCGCCAAGCTGCACCTGCCGCTCCGACGCGAACTCGCGGGATTGCCGCCGCGTGAGATTCATGTTCAATCGGCCATCGCGGATGCACTTTTGATTGATGACGAGACCCTCCGCGTCGTCGTCATAATGTGGCGCGATGCCGCGTTTCAAAAAGCAGGTCAATTCGCTGATCGGTTTTTGTTCCCAGCTTTGCGGGATGCCATTGGCACAGCGGGCGTGTTCGTGGCCGGGGAAGCGGAGACGGACAAACCACTCCCGGTAAAGCAGCCGTGCCGACTCCTCCAGCAACTCCATCCGCCGCCGGTTGTTCTCCATCAACTCGTCATAGGCGGAAAGCACTTCGGCAATTTCCCGCTGCGCGTCCGCATCGGGGACTCGCAGCCTAAAAGAGAGCAGCTTTTCCAAACTCAAATTGTCCTGCGCCGCGCCTTGGGAAACCTGCTGATAGTGCCGCTTTATTGTATCCAGCTTGTATTTGATAAACCGCGCGTCGCTTTTGGACTCGTCGGCGATGAAGCCGATGATGCTGTCAGGGAAACAGGCCTCCAGACCTAGAATCGCAGTCTCGGCGATGTTGGCGGCAATCGTTATGCACAGCGTGCCAGCAGGCCACAACTTGCTTTGAGCGAGTCCCGCCTCACTGTAAGTCTGTGAATAGGAAGTCACATAAAGTTCGGCGTGCTTTACATCGCCGGTCTGGATGAACGGATGCGGGCCACCGTATAGAAATTCTGCGTCGCGCGGGCGGTGTTTCGACTTGCCGCGTCCAACAAAGCCGAGTTCGTCGAGGTTCTTTTCGTGCCACCTCATGCGCCCAGCCTCTCAAAGCTTTTCTGAATCTTTTTCGCCAGCGCGGTGGCTTCCTGATTCAAGTCGGCCAGTTCAACGTGGATGTCACCTAGCGTTTGCTCGAAATCAAAATCCTCATCCACTTCGGCTGGCGCAACGCCCACGTAGCGGCCCGGCGTGAGACTCCAGTCGGCGGCTTCAATTTCCTTCCGGTTCACAATTTTCACCAATCCGAGCACGGTCACGAGTTTCGCGTCGGGAAACCGCGAGAGAAGCCAATGCGATTGTCGCTCGAAATAGGCAGTGCGCTTGAGTTGTTCCACCGTTTCCTTGCGCCGCGCGTCCAGTTCTTTCTCCAGCTTGCCAATGGCGCGACCGTCCCAGGCTTCATGTTCCTTCGCCTTGGCATCCTTCTCTGCCGCGTCCACCACGCGCGCCGCGAGTTTGAAAACGAGGTCAACGTCTTTCACGAGATCACGGCAGGCGATGGCGCAGTCGTCCAGTTCGGCGAGCAGTTTCTTCTGTGTGGCCAGTTGTGGGTCGCACGGTTTCTTCCAATCCTTGGCGATGCGTGCGGTCCATTTGTCCAGCGCGGCGAAACTGGACTTGGCCGCATCGTCGCGCTCCTTCAGGAGTTCGCGCAACGGGGAATCTTTGGGCAGGGTTTTGAAAAATGGTGCGGCAGCGTCTGCCAACGCATCGTAACCCTTGCGGAACGCGGCAGCTTTGGCCGCGATGCCGGCGGCAGCGGTCAGAGTGCTTTCAAGGTGTTGCTGGACGAGCGCAATGAAGCGGTCGGATTGGCCGCGATACAGCCAGACGATGGCCGTCAGGTTCGCCAGTTGCTCCGGCGAGAAATCGTAAATCTTGCGCGTGACCTTCCGGTAGATGTTCCGGGCGTCAATCATCAGCACCTGGTCGCGGCGGTTGGCGGGCTTGCCCTTGTCGAAGTGCCACAATTCGCACGGCACGGTGCGGGTGTAGAAAAAATTGGAGCGGATGGAAATCATCACGTCCACGTCGCCAGTCTCAACCAGTTTGCGGCGTACCTCGGCTTCGCCGTGCCCGGCGCTGCTGGCCTGCGAGGACATGACGAATCCCGCGCGGCCCTTGGCGCTGAGGTAGCTGTGGAAGTAGGAAATCCAGAGGTAATTGCCGTTGGAAACCTTCTTGTCCTTGTTCACACCGGGCAACCCGAACGGCAGACGGCGGTCGGTCTTGATCTTCTCGGCGTCCACCTTGTCCACGTTGAACGGCGGATTGGCCATGACGAAATCGCAATTGCCCCAGAGCGGCTTGCCGTCGTTCAACCGGTGGACGTCGTCGTAAAAGGTGTTGGCCTCGCGGATGTCACCTTCCAGCCCGTGGACGGCAAGATTCATCTTGGTCAGACGGATGGTCGTGCCGGTTTTCTCCTGGCCAAAAAAGGTGACGCGATGCGCGGTATCCTCGCCGTGACGTTCAATGAAATGGCTGGACTGGACAAACATGCCGCCTGAACCGCACGCCGGGTCTAACACGACGCCATGATCCGGCTCGATGACATTCACGATGGTCTGCACAAGCGATGGCGGCGTGAAGAATTCGCCGTTGTCCTGCGCGCCTTGCATGGCGAACTTCATCAGGAAGTATTCGTAGATGCGCCCGAACACATCGCCGCTGGCCGCGCGGAGCGTTTCGGAATCGAAGATGCGAAGCAAATCTTCGAGCAGGTCGTTTTCAAACTTTTCGTAGTCCTTGGGCAACTGGCCTTCGAGCGCCTTGAAATCCTTTTCGATGGCGTTCATTGCCTCGATGAGGGCCGTGCCGAGGTTCGTCCCTTTTGGCAATTTGAGCAATTCGCCGTAGCGGGCTTCCTTGGGAAGCATCAGGGCGCGGCGGCTGATGAAATGGGCGCGGGTGATGGGCGTGCCTTTGGGAATTTTGCCTGACGCCTTGTCCGCTTCGATCTGACGGATGACGGCGTCGTAGCGATTGGTGGCGTGTCGCAGAAAAATCACGCCGAGCACGGGCATGCAGTATTCCGACGAAGTGAGCTTGGAGTTGGCGCGGAGATTATCGGCGGCATCCCAGAGATCGGTTTCCAATTTTGAAATATTATCCATGCGCAGCGTTGGCGGATCAGTTTGCGGACAAAGCGAGGCAGCGTCAATGCGCCTTCAGATTTGCCCGCGCACGTTGGCGCGGACACATGGCGGAAGTCGCTTGGTCATGTCTGGATTTCCCTTGGATAAAGCATAGACGTGGACCGGTCGCGGCAACGGATTGGACACGGACTGGATAAAAATTCGGAATGTGCTCGGAAGCGGCCTGGACATGGTTACGGACAAATCGCGGTGGCGGTCAGTTCAGGGACTGACCACGGACACGTTAGCGGACAGGTCGCGAACGTGGATGTGTGCGCGGACACGGACAAACTGCGGTCGTGGTCGCGAACTGGCTGCGGGCACGGACTGACCGCGTCTGCGGATGCGGACTGGACAAGGCCACGGCCAGTAGGCCGGACAATGGCGCGGGTATTTCGCGCTTAATCCGCCACTCCTTCGCGGACAACAGAACCTTGAAAATCCAAGGGGTGAGGCGTCCAATCTTAAATCCGCACAAATCGTGTGGACACTCACGCAGCATTTGATACAGCAGTCGTGCATCGCGTGAGTCTGTTTTTGCAGCGCGATCGCACGTCGGTTGATGAGAATATCAACGCACTGAACGAGCGTTCCTGAACCCGAAGCGGAACGGAGCGGGTCGGAAGTGGTATGAACGACGACGGCGCAGTGGAGCGCGGTTCAGGAACGGTCGCTGAGTGCGTCAACCGGATAGGTTCCCCAAGGCGATTTGTCTGGCTGGTTTCCGAGGCACGCAGGAAAGCCGGCCAGTCAAAGCGCCAAATCCAACGAGCCTATCATCCCGGCGAATGCAAAATGTGTAGGTGATACATCTTTGCTGCTCCGGAATTTTCCAAAATCATTCCGTGAATAATGACTGCAAAAGCTTTTTGAGCCTGATCACGCTGCCCGCCCGATTGAGCCGGACACAGGCCGCCGATTATCTCGGCTTCGAACCCGACCACATCACGCTGCTGATCAAAGCGGGGCTGCTGAAACCGCTGGGCCGTCCAAAACCGAATAGCGACAAGTATTTCGCCGCCGTGAAGCTGGCCGAATTGCGGCAAGATGAGCAATGGCTGTCACGCGCAACCATGTTCATCAGTCAGCATTGGAAGGACAAAAACGCTCGCAAATCCCAGGAGCAGAACGGGGAAATGGAGACGACAGAGAAGCAGTCACGACAAAGCACACACTTACCGGACCGAAATTAACCTCAAGCGATGCTGGCAGCCAAACCGCAATCCAGTCTGAAGGATGCCAAGCGGTATTTCAAAGAACACCTGTCCGTCGGCGATTATTACACCGAAGGCCAGCAGGTGTCGGGGCAGTGGTTCGGCAAAGGGGCGGAAGACCTGGGTTTGACCGGCGCGACGCACATGGATGAGTTCGTCCGCCTGTGTGAAAATCTTCATCCGCAGACCGGGGAGAAACTGACATTGCGGCAAAATGCAACCCGGATCGAAATTGGTGCTGATGGCAGGGAGCATGAAATGGCCAATCGGCGGGTGTTTTATGATTTCACATTTTCACCGACCAAGTCGGTTTCGATTGCAGCACTGGCCGGCCAGGACCACCGCATTGTCGAGGCTCACGAACAGGCGGTGACGACGGCATTGCACCAGTTGCAATCCTTCGCCTCCACTCGCGTGCGCAAGGACGGCCAGTGTACTGACCGGACAACCGGCAACATCGTGGCGACCGTCTTCCGGCATGAAACCTCACGCGCTTTGGACCCGCACCTGCACAGCCACTGCATCCTGTTCAACGCCACATTCGATCCCGTCGAGAAACAATGGAAGGCGCTGCAAAATCACGAAATGCTCGCGGCGCAAAAGTTCGTTGAGAATGTCTATTACCACGAACTGGCGCGCGCCCTGGTGAAGTTCGGCTATCAGATTGAGAACAGGCCGCGTGGCGATTTTGAAATCAAAGGCATCTCGCCGGACCTGGTCAAAAAGTTTTCCAAACGGCACGAAGAGATTGACCAGAAAACGCGGGAACTGCTGGAGCGTGAGCCGGAAAAGGCTGAGGGCAACATTGCGACGATCCGTGAAAACATCGCGCACAAGGAACGGGCACGAAAAATTCGGGACATCGGGCTGGAAACACTGCGAGCGATATGGGACGGCCAATTGACTACACCGGAAAAAGAATCGCTTCGCCGTATCACGAGCGGCCAGCCGGTCATTTCCGATGCGAGCGACAATGTGGGCGAAAAGGCCGTGGCTTGGGCCGAAGAACATCTATTTGAACGACGGTCGGTCGTTCATGAGCATGAGCTGTGGCGCCACGCACTCGAACATGCCAGGGGTCGGGATGTCAGTCTCGAGCAGATACAAGACTGTACACGCCGGCGAGATTATCTGCGCTTTGAGGAACACCCCGGCAAGGTGACTACGCGGGAGCATCTCCTCCGTGAATGGGAAATTGTCCATACCGCAAAGGAGGGTGTCGGCGACTGTAATCCGCTGGTCTGGCATCCGCCTCCGCTCAATCCCAAATTGGATGAGGAGCAACGCCAGGCATTGGATGCACTGGTTTCCAACATCAACCGAGTGTCGGTTTTTCGTGGGGGTGCCGGCACTGGCAAAAGCTTCGTCCTGCGCGAGTTGGTCGAGCAGGTCCGCGACGGCGGAAGGAAAGTGGTTATCCTGGCCCCGCAACGGCAGCAGGTGGTGGACATGGAACGGGCAGGTTTTCCGTCACCCACCACCGTGTCCGGTTTTTTAGCCAGACGTGAATTGGCCGAAGGCGCGGCCGTTATCGTGGACGAGGCTGGTCAGATCGGCGGAAAGCAAATGCTGGAATTGATCCGGCTGGTGCGAGAGCGGAATGCGCGGCTGATTCTGTCGGGTGACACCCGCCAGCATGGGGCGGTTGAGGCTTCGGATGCTCTGCTTGCCATAGAACGACATGCCGGAGTGAAGCCTGTGGAACTGCACAAGATCCGCCGGCAAGACCCGGCACTGGGTCAGAACGAGGATGAGCGCGTTCAGATCAAACAATACCGGCAGGCGGTCAAGTTGGCCGCGTCCGGCAAACTTGATGAGTCGTTTTCACAACTCGACAAAATGGGCGCAGTGGTGCGGTGCAGTATGATCGATCAAGCGGGCAAACTGGCAGACGAATATCTCGGACTGGCAGAGAAAAGCGTCTCAGCGGTAGTGGTCTCGCAGACCTGGGCCGAGGTCCAGCGCGTTAACGAACAGGTGCGAGACAAACTCAAAGCGAAGGGTTTGATTGGAGCGAACGATGTGACGGTTCAAACATTGGAAAAGATTGATCTGACCAAGGCGCAGAAACGGGACGAACGGTTTTACCCGGCAGAAGCCGTGATTGTTTTCAATCAACAGGTGCGTGAGGCCCAAGCCGGTGCAAAAGGGAAATTGGGCGGTATCGTCAAGGCCGGTCTGCTCGTGGAAGTGGACGGGCGATTCGTAACGGTCACGGACAAGGTGCTCGACAAGATTACCGTTTGTCGTCCGCAGGAAACCAAGGTGGCTGAAAACGACCGGCTCCAATTGAAGGCCAATCGCCAACTGGCATCCGGCAGCCGCGTAACCAACGGTGAACTTGTCACGGTGAAGTCAGTCGGCGCGGACGGGAAAATCATGCTGACCGATGGCCGTGTGCTGGATTCCAGTTACCGTGAATTTCTGCCAGGCTATGCCGTCACGTCCTACGGTTCGCAAGGCAAGACCGTGGATTACGTTTTGTTCTCAGACTCGACGGTCAAGGCGGCAACAAATGCGCAACAATGGTATGTCAGTATTTCACGCGGGCGGCGCGGCATCCGCATTTTCACGCCGGACAAGGAACAGCTTCGTGAGAATATCAGGCGCTCCGGTCACCGGCCGTTGGCGATGGAATTTGCGCCGGGTTTTGTTCCGCGCAGACGACTTCTGCTTTGGGATCGATTGCACGGTTATCTTCTTCGCTTCGGTCGTCGAGCCGCCGACAACATTTGTCGTCTAAAAATGGCTCGTATTCATCACCATCAACCCAAACAAACACATGAGCACAAAGTCACCCGAATGTTGGGCCAGCGACCCGCAAGCAGAGGGATTACGCATTGAGGTTTCGCCCGAGCGTTCGCTACTGTTGCGGCACGCTCAATTCATCTTCGCGGAACTGACCAGTGGCCACGACGAGCAAAACCTCAAATTGGTCTTTGCCACGCACGAGGTTTCAGTACGCGGTCATCACTTGCGGCGAATTGAAACGACAATGCAAAGGCTCGAATTGTCGCTCCTTGCCAAATTGCCAAGCAGTCAGCGGTCTCTCATTACGGAAGGCCAGCCGGTGATTCTTGAAATCGTCGTCAGGGAGGCCAAGGACCTAGAGAAGCGCGCTGAACCAATTCAGAATTGAGCGAGTCTGCTGCGAGCACGCCGTTCTGGACGATAACATGGGCCTCCATTTTAAGGAAGCCGTGGTCGATTACCTATAGAGGTAACCCTTATGCCGAGCTCGGCACCGGCGAGCTTCGCCATCAAGAACCGGGGCACTGGAGGCGTTGTGATTACCAAGGTGCTGCCGCGGCCTGCCGGTCTGGACTCGCAGAACGAGGAAGTCACGTTCCTCAACCGCGGCCCCCTGGCGGTTCCAATGGCCGGGTGGGTGTTGCGGGATGCGTCGGGGAAGACATGGAACCTTGGATCGCTCGACACGCTTGATCCGGGAGCATCGGGCAGGGTTCAGCGCCGTGGAATGGCCCTCAACCTGAATGACGATGGTGATTCCCTCTCACTGATTGCTCCCGACGGCACGGTCGTGGATTCGTTCAGCTATGGCAGCTCCCAGGAGGGCGTGGGAATTGAGACGGGGCATTGACAGCCGGTGGCGCGGGAGGGGGCACGGACTGTGGACGGACAAGAATCCGGTGGCGCCGTGGGAGTTCAGGAAGAAGTCGAAGCTGGATCGGTAGCAGATAGTCAAAGGCACCGTGGTCCTCAGACGCGACACTGAAGACTGTCACGCAACAACCGTATTGCGATCCTGGCATACGGACAGTTCACTGACTCGGGGTAAGCACAACCCTGAAACCATTGTCAGATGCACCAAGCGTCGGATTAATGTTTGAGCGCCAAGCCGATCCGACAGCCCAAGCAAAAGTGGCAAAACCGCTGCCACGTAGCGCGCGACCATAAGACGGAGCCAGCGCAGAAGCCGGCCCTTGTGGATTAGTCACACTTCCGCCGGGGTACGGGCCGTACCAATCCTGGCACAACTCATACACGTTCCCCAAAACATCATACAAACCCCACGCGTTTGGTAGTTTTTGGCCCACGGGATGTGTTGTTTGGGCGCCGTTGGCGTCATACCATGCGTAGTTTGACAGGTTCGTGCCGCCCGAATCGTCCCCGAAGTGAAGCTGGGTCGAAGTCAAGGCACGACACCCATACTCCCATTCTGCCTCGGTCGGCAGACGATATTTACTACCGGGCGGAATCAAGCCCGCGACCGATTCCAATTCCGTGCGCTTGGCGCAATAATTGGTGGCATCGACCCAACTTACATTATCTACGGGACGATTCAGATCAGTACCATAATCGGTGCCCGATCGGACGCCATTGAAATAGCTGGGGTTGACTCCGGTGGCGCCCTGATATTCTCCTTGTGTCACCTCATATTTACCGATGAAAAAGCCCTTCGTGAGGGTGACCGTTGTTTGGGGTTCCGCCTCGCGATTCCTCACCACTTCGTTTGTCGAACTCCCCATTCTGAAGATGCCCGGTGGAATGAAGACGAGGTTGGTTGGCGCGGTCGCCACCGCCCTGTAAAACCTTCGCCCGGTAGCGGCCGATGTCGTATCTGTCCACAAACAATTGGTGGCTTGGAGCTGGACGAACGCGAGGCACGTCCAGCCAGTTGATTGCGTAATATCGGTCGTCGATTGAATCGCGTAAACAGTTCCAACCGTTCCGGTGATGCTGACTCCCAAGTACAACTCGCCCGCCAGCACGGGGGGAGTTTGAGCGGAAGCAGGAATGATGGCAACGACCAACAAACCAAGGGTTTTCAGCAACAGAGGGAGTCTAGTCGATTTCATAGTCAGAACTCACCAATCTTCGTCCACAACGGTTCAAGGTCCGGATCGTCCAGGGCGCGGGTCTTGATTTCGGTCGCGTCTCCGAGGGCAATCGCCTTCGCCAGCCAGTCGCGCGCCCCGGCGAGGTTTCCCAACGAACAAAGTGAGTGTTGGCGCCGACCTAGGACGCACGAACTCGCAAATGGCGTCCGCCCGCCGCCATTCGCTCCACTGACCGGTTTAACATTTTCATCGTGGTGTTTGTATCAAACTGTTAAAAATGCAAGCGAACACGATAGAAACGATGCGGGTAATTCGTCCATTCTGGATCACTGAAATAAACTGAATCGGCAACAAGCTCGTTCGTTTGAACCGGCTCCCACCCCAAGCTGCCGAGATTCGTGCAGCTTTCGATCACGATGGACGCGTTGGTGGCCCATGCAATCGTGAAACCAAAACCACTGGTTCCAACCCCGAAGGTACCGTCGTCACTCAGGATAACTGGATTTGGCAGGAAGATAAATCTCGTCGCAAAACCGCTAAACGTGGAACTCCAGCCTTTGGTTCCCGGTTTAAAATAAACAACTGGAGGGAAGACAGCGGAAAGGCCGCCAAAAGCAAAATCTCCCAAGGTCGGTGCGTCGCCGAAAAAATAAATACTCCTTAATCCCGTGCAGTGAAAGAATGCCCAGCCGTCGATGAGGGTGACGCTGCTGGGAATAGTGATGCTGGAAAGTTTCTTGCATTCCGCGAAAGCATAATCATCGATATACGTAAGGCTGTCGGGCAGGATGACATTCGTCAAACTTCCGCAATTCTGGAACATGCCGAATGAAATGGCGGTCACGCCGATACCGACCGTCACGCTTTTGATCTGAGTGGCCTCGAAGGCTCCAATCCCAATTTCGGTTACACTGTCGGGTATCATTACGTTGGTCAGCCCGGACGCAGCAAAAGCCTCAGCCCCAATACTGGTCAAGCTGTCTGGAAACACAATCCCCGTCAGCGCCTGACATTGATAAAATGTCCATTCTCCGATATGCGTCATTCCATCGGGAATGTTAATGGATGCCAATTTGGTGCATTTGGAAAATCCCTGAGAGCCGAGATTCGTAACAGTTGCGGATATCAGAACATTCGTCAGGCGGGTGCATTCCGAAAACGCCCAGTCTCCGATCGTGACAACGCTGTTTGGCACAACATAACTGCCCGCCCCCGCTCCAGGAAATCCGATGAGTACCGTTTGATCTTTATTAAACAACACCCCGCTTTCTTCGCTGAACACTGGATTGGCATCATCGACGGTGAACGCGGTCAAGCCGCAGCCCACAAAAGCTGCGCTTCCGATTTTGAGAACGGTTCTTCCTATCGAGAATATGTTCGTCAAGCTGGAGCAGGACCTAAAGGCGGAATCCCCAATAACGAGAACATTCGTCCCCATGATCACATTGGTCAGCGCAGAGCAGAACTGAAAAGCCATGCTTCCCACGTTGGTTAGGGAGTCTGAAAGCACAATCTGGCGGAGTTTGACACAGTTCTGAAAGGCCGAGGTGCCAATATTCAGAACGTTGCTGCCTAGGGCGACATTGGTCATCCCTGAGCAGAATGCGAACGCGAAGTTCCCGATGTTGGTAATGCTGTCAGGGAGCGTCACACGAGTCACACCGGTCTGACCGTTGAACGCCGAGTTTCCGATGCTGGTGATTGGATAACCATTGGTCATATCAGGGATGGTTACCCCGCCGGCGGGTCCCGTGTAACCTGTAATGCGGATCGTATTGTCCGCATTTGTGACGAAACTAAACTGCGCGAGTGTGGTTATGGGTATGCACAGCAGCGATAGCAACACCAAGTTGAAAACAATCCGAAGCGCACCGTTGTGTGGTATTGGAGAGTTCATTGATATCTGGACATGCCTTCCTTGCTCCTTGTGGCTTGCGTTGCTGCCCACGCGCGCTGCCGACTGACACTCGCATTGGGCTAAAGTGCGTGCATGACTTACGGACAGGGTGACTTCCTCATCTTGGCCATTAGCGTGGTTTTGTTAGAGCACATTTGCGAAATTCTATCAAGTCTTATCAACGACAAAAACTTCAAAGCTTTGCTCCTCCATGCCCTTTCCGACTCTCGCCACTTCATTTTCCGGACGAACGGCTAGGTCTTAAGCGAGCAGCAGTGAATTGTGACCATGTCGAGAAAGAGCCGTCGGGCGGAAATGATGCGTCAGGTGCAGAATATCGCACACGGTCACGCTCGTTCCGTAGTCCGGCAGTCACGAAGCATCGGCGTATAGACTGGCCCCACTGGGGTCGCCTGGCATCATTCAATTCACCCGCAGCACAATTTCGCCCTCAAAAGAATTGGGTCCGTTACCATCCATCGTCATCGCCCCGCGATGAATCAAATTCGTGCAGAATGATCGGTGGAGGTGGCGGCGGTTGCCGTGGCGGTGACTGTATCACAATGCCGATACCGGTTGCGATATGCGGGTGATGTTGGGATTTGCGTCGCAAACCGCCGCTCAAAATCCAAGCCATGAGCAGAATCGAGGCGTAAACCAGAAACACGAACAGGATGTCTCCGTGGTCGTGAATCATCCGGTCGAGGAAATGAAACACAGGGTCCAGCAGGTAGATGGGGTCGTTGTGCATGGCGGCTCCTTATGCGTTGATGATCCGCGCCACAGGTTCCCTGCCTTCTGCGAACGTCGCCCGACGCCGTTCGTATTCGCCCAGCGGCGGCAGTTCAACTTGCGCGTTGCGCGCGTAGGCGCGGTGGATGGCCTTGCTGTTGTGACCCAATGCCTCCTGAGCGAACCGTTCGGGATAACCGGCCCTCTTCGCTCGTTCCGCCCAGGCGTAGCGATACGAATGCAGCGATACACCCTGGATACTGAGACCCTGGCAACGCTGCCGGAATTCCGTGGAGCGGTCGTTCGCGCGCACTCGGCGCAAATAGGGAAACAACGGGCCGGTTGCCGGGAGCGTGCGAAGGATTTCCGCCATATCGCCGTCAAACCGCATGATGGCAATGGAGCCGGTTTTCTTGCGCGCGAAACTGATGACGTTGTGTTCCCAATCAATGTTTTCAGCCTCAAGTAAAGCCAGGTCCGTTTGTGACGCCCCGAGATGCCAGGCCATTTGATAAAACGCCTTCCGTTCAGGATTCTGTTCACGAGCAACGATGGCCTGATGTTCCTCCCAGGTGATAGCCCGTTTGTCCTTGAACTGAACCTTCGGCCACTGCCGCTTCACAATCACCGGCCACGGCAGCCACGTCATATCGAGGGCGAAGTTGTGGATGCGCCGCAGATAAACGTTGGTCGAAACTTTTCCATGTTCGAGTACGCGCAGGAAATGTTCCGGCCGGGTTTCCAAAACCGGCAGGTGGCGGATGGTATTGAACGCTTTGTCCTTGATGGCGGTCTGCCAGCGCTGCTGGGTCCCACTTTTTTTGAGTTTGACCATTTCATCCATGACGAACTGCCAGTTGCGGGTGGCAATCTGAGGATCGCTGGCGGCCAGATACGCGCGGGCAATCTGCAAATTCACGGCGGGCTGTTTGGTCGCCTCGCTTTTGGAGTGGAACAATCGAATCGCGGTAGCGCGGTCACTCGTGCCGAGGCTTTCCTGTTTGCCCGTCACGTCATCGTGAATGTAGTAGCGTCCACTTTTTTTGCGGCGATAAAGTCTGAATCGTTGTCTCATACTGTTTTTCGCAGCGATGAGGTTACAACGATTGATTTCGACTCGGTTAGCGAGCAGTGGGCGAGATACCACCGATATGACAGAAGCTGCCCGGATAGTTTTTTGCTGGCACTTCTGCTGGCACTCGCGTGTGGAAGATTTCCAAATCCTTGCCGCACTCGCGGTTAGAATTGGAGGCGGAGGTCGGAATCGAACCGACGAATGCAGCTTTTGCAGAGCCGTGCCTTACCACTTGGCTACTCCGCCGCAACGCGAGCGGCAAATCCCTCGCTGCTACGGGTGATGATTCGCGGATTTCAACACGTCGGTCAAGCTTCAGCTCAACTCGGCGGTACCTCCTCTGCCGGCAACCGAGACAAAAAGAAACGATCAAGGGCGGCGGTGCTTCGACCGTTTGTGACCGCTACACTCGTGCTACCCAAGCACCGAACGACGATGTAACGAACTCACGGGAGTGTGCCGGTGCCGCGGATGAGCTGTGTGACGGCACTGGAACTATCGAACTATCGCGCCCGCCGCTGCCAGTATCGAAAAAGAGGTCAGGCTTGAGGCATTATTCGCCGTGCGCTCAGCCAGGCTGTTCACAAAACAAGTTGCGCTGCAGCACCTCCGCGACGATCTGTTCGATCCGCGCGAGTTGAAAGGGTTTGGAAAGATGCGGGTTTCCCGTCGAACGCAAGAACGCCTGGGTGTCTTCGTTGACAACATCGCCCGTGAGAAAGATGACCCGCGGCGCGAGTTCCGGTTTTTTCTCGACGGCCAACTGGTAAAACTCCTGACCGTTCATCCGGGGCATCCGGTAGTCGGAAATGACCAGATCAAAGTCGTGGCGCTCCACCAGCACCAGGGCTTCGTGCCCGGATTGACAGAGAGTCGTCGAATACCCCAGCATGTTCAGCATCTCACCGAGCAATTCTGCGATGGCCTTTTCATCGTCAAGGATCAGGATTTCCGCGCTTCTCGATGGTGCGGCGCCGCGCTTCGGCGTCGGCGCCGCCGATGCAACGTCGGTGTCGCCGTCGGGCGCGCCGCTCACGATTGGCAGCTCGAAGCCGAAGGCGGCGCCACCAATGGTCGCGAGGTGATGAAAGATGCGGCCGTTGTGGTCCGCCATCACGCTGTGGGCGATGGACAACCCCAGGCCGGTTCCCTTTCCCACGTCTTTGGTCGTAAAGAACGGTTCAAAAATGTAAGGCAAAACCTCGGGCGACACTCCCGGCCCGTTGTCTTCGACTGTTACGAGAACATCGTCTTCCTTGCGTTCCGTGCGGATTCGAATCACACCGGGACGAGGGGCAGCGGCCAGGACGTCCAGCGCATTGTTGACCAGGTTCACGAGCACTTGTTGAATCTGGTCGGGGTCGGCTTGAGTCGGGGGAAGATCCGGGCTGAGGTCGAGCCGCAGTTCAACCCCGGACCGCTGCAGGTCGAGCTTTCGCAATTCCGCAGCCCGCCCCACCAGATCATTCAGGTCCACTGTCTCGCGAAGGACAGGCTGCTGCCGCGCGAATGAGAGGAAGTTGTTCACGAGTTTAGCAGCCCGGTTGCTTTCGTGCGCGACCTTCTCCAGGTCGGCCCGCGTCTGCGTTGGCACTTCGTGGCTCGCCAGGATCAGTTCGACATATCCCTTGATCACGGCCAGCGGATTGTTCAATTCGTGAGCAACGCCTGAAATCATCTGACCGAGGGCGGAGAGTTTTTCCGCCTGGCGAAGCTGCTGTTCCAGGCGTGCGCGTTCGGTCAGTTCGCGCAGGAAAAACTGATAGGCGGCCCGTCCTTCAAACGTGATGGGTGCGCCATCGGCCTCGGTGGGAGTGATACCGCCATCGCGCCGGACCAGGTTCAGGTTACGGTGCCGGCAGATGGCAGCGAACCACTCCGGGCCGGTTTGAGGCGCCGGTTCCGACGCCGAGCTCAACCGGCAAAAACCCGCAAGCGTTAAGCCCGCCAAGGTCCCATCCAATCCCAACAGCCGTTTCGCGGTCTGGTTCAACTCCAGAATCCGAAGGTCCTCGGCATCGGTGATGACGATTCCTTCGGTCGCCTGGTCAAAGAGACTCCGGTAGCGTTCTTCCGTGGACATGACTTTTTTCTGCAGGATATCGGTTTTTGATTTGTAAGAGCGAATCTTCTGGAAAGCCAGTTGGTTGGTGTGCCGAACTTCTTCCAGCACGAGGATAATCATGCTGACGGCGATAAAGAGTTGCAGCACCGCCGAGATGACGAAGCCGGAACTAATCAGGTGGCCAGACGAGTGGAAAAAAGGAAACCCCGCCAGGTAGGTGCCCCAGAGCAAGAATCCCGCGGCCAGCAAGCCTGAGCCGAGAAACTTCTGCTCGCGCCGGAGCCGGTAAAAGCACCCCGCCGTCGCCATGCTGACCAGGCCGATCAACCCGAACATCGGGACCTGCACGCGCCGGGAATCACCGAAGGTGAACGCGCCGATGTAGCTCCACAGAAACAGGAATGCGAGGAACAGCAGCAGATGGGTCGGACGCGTGCGTTGATTGAGAAAGCGGGCGCTGCCCCAGAGTAGAAAGACTGCGGACGTTCCGATGCACCACTGTTTGACCATAACCGACCAAGGCGGGTCCGGCACTCGAGGCAGGCCGATGCAAAGTGCCAGCCACGCGGCGTAGGAAATCCAGGCCAGTGTCCAAAACGAAAAATATGGCCGCTTGGTGTAGCGGTTAAGGTAGTGAAACAGCCCGATCAATACCAGGACGCTAAGGAATGAGATAATCAGAGCGGCTTTGAGATACTGCGGCGGGAAGTCGAGGTTGAATCCGGCGATGTCGTTCACGCTAAGGGTTCTTCGTTGTCGGGCCTAAACAAGGGGACTTGAATCTTGAATCGCGTCTATCCGCAGCAAAGAAGGTGGAGCGTTGTGGTTGTCAAAATAATTGTGCAAGCGATGGTGTCCGGTCCAGCGAATCGCGCGGTGAGGCGACTGCGATGCCCGGCGACCGGTCAACGCGCGCGAGTTGAGGCCGTCGGCTGAACTCCGGCCCGTTTGGCGGCCGGAGAGAGCTTGACGAAGTTGTCTTTGCCGCGCTTGAGGATCGGAATGATGATTCCGTGACTATCCACGCCGAATTTCAGAAACTGGACTGGCAGATTTTGCTTCTGGTAAATACTCATAACAGTTCGTCTTGAGGGTTGGTTCCATTCAGTCGCCCGAACACGGCGCAACCAACGCCGATCGGGCAGGCGTTTTCCACGATGCGTTCGCCAATTGACGGACCACTGGATGCATGCGCTCCTCCCAGCACCGAAAGTGCCAGTGATTGAAAATGGGTGTCGCGCTCTGGATTTGCGCGGACACTGTCTGCTTTCTGTCTCATTGTGTCTCTGATCAAGACAGGCAGCCGCCAGACCACGATCGCACAATCCGTCGCGGCACCGGAGTCAGCCGCTTCAATCTATTGCGTGGGCCGACTGGAGTGGTTCGACGGCAGTAACCAACTCGGTTGCCTTGCCGCTTAGCCTGGCGCCGAGGGTCAGGATGGTGGGGAACACTCTGAAGATCGGCAGCATCACTGTCACCACGGTCGGCCTTATCGCCAGGTTCGCAAACAAAGCGGCGGCTCGAATCCGTGGACCAAAACTTCGTCGCCAGGCGGCCGTGTAATCCCGCCCGATCCGTTCCAATGGGTCATCGGACAAGTCTTGCGGTCGAAACGCAGTGAGCCGTTCGCACAACAGCCAGGACGCTTGCATCGTCATACTGATGCCCTCGGCGACGATCGGGTGTGCTTCACCGGCGGCATTTCCAACCGAGAAAACTCCATCGGCAAATGGCCGCCGGATGCCGGGCCGAATCGGCCCGGCTGACAACCATACGCTCTCGAGTCGGGCGCTTTGGAGCGCTTCGCGAACGCCGCGGCAGGATCTCTGGATGTGCCTCAACACGGCATCTCCGGCCGACCCGGTGACCGCCTCTCGGCGACACCGCTCCAACTCGTCTCGTCGAATGCAGCAGGAAAAGCTCACTCGACCGGCATTCGTGTGAACCATGCCGCCATATCCGCCTGGAAAGACAAATAGCGGCATCAGTCCGGACGCCAGACGGTGCGAGCGAAAGTGCGCTTTGAAACCGAGCAGGTCTGAAGGCCGCACCCGCGGTCGGACCGGTTGAGTCGGCAACCGGCCGGTCTCCCACGAACCGTGAGCAGCGATCACCACCCGCGCGCGCAGTTCCCGCGTTTCGCCGGTTTCCTTGCTGGCGACTGTGCAAACGAGAGAATCACACCGATTGACCAACTGCGTTGCGGCCCACGGTTGCAGGACCGACGCCCCCGCGGCCACGGCCCGCTCCAGGAGCAGGGTATCCAGATGCTCCCGGCCCATTGCTCTTCCCCAATCCTCCGCGCCTTCGCCCAATCCCGGCATGTTCGCAATCAACATCGACCCTCTGGCGAACAAACCCACTTGTGTTACCGGCGGCCCCGCCATTTTCAGGAAATCACCGGCGATGCCGAGCCTGCGGAACAGCGGAAGATTCGTGGGAGACACATATTCACCGCAGACTTTGCGACGAGGGAACGCCGATTTCTCAATCACCCCGACGGACCACCCGGCGCGGGCAAGCATCAACGCCGCCGTTGAGCCGCCCGGCCCGGCTCCGATCACCAATGCGTCGAACGTTTCGGCCATGATTCAAGAACGGGGGCGTTCCGGGTCCACTCGTCGAGCGGTGAAAAGATGGCTGAACAATCCGGCTTCTCTCTCCTCCAACAACCAACCGCCGTCCAGCGTCCACAAATTGGAAAGTTCTTTGCCTCGAAAGCCCGCGCGCACACTGATCACCGCGTCGTGCCGCGTCACCGCGTTACAGCCGATCAATCCCAGTGATCGGCTTGCTGCCAGGACCGGTCGGGAACGGCGCGGTTCGCAAGCTGCCAAGCACCTCGCCCGTTCGGCGACGAGACTCAGCAACTTGCGCAGTCGCACTTCCGAAAAATGATGGAGGAAGAGATTGGCGACGATAAAGTCGCCCGCCTGCGGACAAGAACGGCTCAGCCAGTCGAACACATCGGCCTGAGCAGCCTCGCAACTCCAACCCATCTCGCGAAAGCGCCTCTGCGTTTCCTCGCTCACAATGTGCTGGCGATCAACGAGCATGATGTTGACGCCGGGGAATCGAGGCGCCAGCCTGCGCGCGACGCTGAGCGAGAATCGTCCATCGCCGGCCCCGATCTCGACAATTCGTTTGATCCCGGTCCCGCCCGAAGCGCGAGCCAAGGCGCGCGCGACAATTTCGGCATGCCCCATCAGCGAGTTCAAACGTCGCAAATCCTGACGCGATCGCCTGGCCCGCGAATCGTCGGGCGGCAGCTCGTCGAGCAGTTCCGGTTCAACGCGACGGTTCAATTTCAGGTTGGATTCCATTCCGCGCTCCGCAGTGAGCGTTTCCGTTCACCCCACCTCCAGCAGCGCTCCGTGACAACTGAAGCCAGCCCCGAAGGACGACATCCACCACGTTCCACCCGGCGCGTCGTCGGCCAGCGCCGCTTGGAGCACGAAATAGACAAACGGACTGCTCAAGTTGCCGTATTCGCGCAACACCGCCGCGCTCCACCGCAAGTCCTCTTCCGGCAGTCCCATTCGCTCCCGCATTGCGACCAGCACATCGCGACCGCCGGCGTGCATGATCCAAGTGGTGATCTGGTTGCGTGACACTCCCGTTTGCGCGAGCAGTTCGGACAGGATTCGTTCGGCGTGTTTGGCGGCGATGCCCGGCACCTGACGGGCCAGGAT
>Ga0075421_100002078_pt1 | contig 23731 bp, 17 predicted proteins | sample SoiMetdeltSBSDD5_FD_75292 | JGI IMG/M metagenome (GOLD analysis project Ga0075421, IMG submission 75292) | Bulk soil microbial communities from a Populus tree surrounding site in Tennessee, USA - Soil MetaG P. deltoides SBSDD5 | ecosystem: Environmental > Terrestrial > Soil > Tree plantation...
GATGTTCTGGCATATCGGTGGAGATGCTGCGGGCGATAAATCATTGGTTACTGTGATCAATAAAGAGGCCTCGAAATAATATCAGAATGAGCTGATCCTGCCCAAGTGTAGGATGACAAATAAAATATTTAATTTGCCGCATGCCTGAAAAGCGTGCGGCTTCTTTTTGGTTGAACGCCATGTTCTACACCATGCTTCAACGCGTTTCCCTCTTTGTTTTCGGTGTTTTCGGCTATATGATTCTCGCAAGAGGATTTACAACCACAACCAATGGCGTCTGGGCTCTATTCATCACCATGTTTTCTCTGTTCGAAGCAGTTAAACAGGGACTTCTCCGCAATGTCACAATAAAATTTTTGGCCCAGAAAGATCTTAAAGAAAGAAATGAAGCCGTGCAATCTGCATCAATATTCATTAACATTATTTTTTCGCTGATTGTTATATCAGTAGTATTCAGCTTGAACGATCAAATTGCCATATGGTTGAAAGCGCCGGCACTCGAAAAACTTTTAATTGCAAGCACAGTAAATATTCTCCTGCTTATTCCTTTTAATCATTGCGAAATATTATTACAATCCAGGTTTAAGTTCGACACTCTATTCAGATCGGCATTTATCAGGCAGGGAATTTTTTTTGTGGGACTGATATTCCTTTATTTCTTTTCTCCCGCGCATTTCACATTAATAAATGTTCTTCTGCTGCAGATCGCCGCACTGATCACAGCATTGGTGTATATTTTGAACCAGTCATCCCCTATGCTTTTCAGGAAATTCATTTACGACGCGGAACTTTCACTGAAATTTTTTCATTTCGGCAAATTTACTTTCGGCACAAACTTGTTTGCCGGACTTTCACGAAGCTTCGACCACTTTATCACTGCAGCCGTGCTCGGTCCTGTTGAAGGGAAAAATTTTGTTGCGTACTATAATACTGTAGCACGAATAAACAACATGGTTGATGTGCCATCACTTGCTGCCGCAGACGTATTATATCCTAAAAACGTTGAGGCACTTGAGAATGAAGGAATGGAAAAAGTGAAATATTATTTTGAACAGGTGACAGGCACAATAATCGCTTTTATTGTTCCCCTATCGCTGTTAATTTTCTTTTTTCCGAAGCTGATAATTTATATCGTTGCGGGGCCCGAATATTATCCTGCAATTCTTTTGCTGCAGCTAACCATTTTGTTCAGCATGGTGAGGCCTCTCAGTTACCAGTTCGGTTCAACACTTGACGCGATAGGAAAACCCGGCGTAAATTTTAGAGTTAACGTTGTGTTGATGGTCGTCAACCTGGCGCTTACCATAACTTTTCTAAAATTATTCGGCGGAATAGGCGCTGCGTATGCAACAATCATTTACTATTCACTTTCGCTGATAGTAATGTTATTGATCCTGAAGAAATACATCAACATCGAAGCCGGCAATATTGTGAAGTTTGCATTTAAACGATACGCCGACCTGATGAAATTGAAATTCTAATACAGCAGCCTTACTTTCATCGTGCCCTTTACTTCTTTCAGAATTTCTAACGCTTTCTTTGAGAGCTTCTTGTCGAGATCCAGAACAACGTAGCCAACTTCGTCATTAGTCTTAAGGTACTGGCCGAGTACATTAATATTATTATCCGACAACTCGGTGTTTATCGCGGAAAGTACACCCGGAATGTTCCTGTGAATATGCAGGATCCTGTGAGTTCCTTCTATAGGTGGAACGCTCAACGGCGGAACTGTATGTGACCCCTCAGTCACACCCTTTTCGAGAAATTGATACAACTTATTGCTTACATCTTCACCTATGCTCAGTTGAGCCTCTTCAGTCGATCCACCAATATGAGGTGTAAGGATAACGTTTGGAAGTCCCTGTAACGGTGTTTTGAAAGAGTCGCCGTTTTTTTCCGGTTCTACGGGATAAACATCTATTGCGGCGCCCGACAGGTGTTTCGTGGATAAAGCCTCACTAAGCGCATCCAGGTCTACAACTTCTCCCCTGGCATAGTTGATCAATATCGATCCGGGCTTAAACTCCTTTATCAACTTTTTGTTGATCATGTTCTTAGTGGTTGGAAGTTCCGGAACATGAAGAGTGATTACGTCAGATCTTTTAACAAGTTCTTCCAGTGATCCACAGGCAACGGCATTTCCTAACGGAAGCTTTGTCACTACGTCATAAAACAACACCTTCATTCCCATTGCCTCTGCCAGGACACTCACCTGGGTACCGATATTACCATATCCGATAATGCCTATAGTTTTTCCTCTCAGTTCGTAGCTGCCTTTCGAATCTTTCATCCACTTGCCCTGATGCGCAGCTGAGTTCTTATCAGGAATCCGGCGGATCAGCATAATTGAAGACGCTATTACCAGCTCTGCCACCGACCGGGTATTTGAGTAAGGCGCGTTAAATACGACCACCCCCCTATCCCGGGCTTTTTTTAGGTCTACCTGATTGGTTCCTATGCAAAAACAGCCTATAGCCTGAAGTTTTACTGCAGCATCAAGCACCCTGGAAGTAATCTGGGTTTTTGAGCGGATTCCAAGTAAATGAACATCTTTGATCTCTTTTAACAGGTCTTCTTCGGATAAAGCGCCCGTGAGTTTCCGTACCGAAGTATAGCCAGCATCTTTGAACAGCCTGACAGCTGTATCGCTTATATTTTCCAGAAATAAAACATTCACTTTCTCTTTAGGATAGCTGGTGTTTTTTTTATCATTCATAATTTCAACCCTTCTATTTACGTTAGTTTCGGTATAAGATTTGCAAAGATGCCCCTTAAAATTGAAACGAAAAAACGTTGATCTTTAATGAGATCGAAAAAACTGATCCTCGTGAAAAACCTGTTTATTATTGTATTTATAGCGGCGATTTATGGGTGTAACGGTCAGGCTTCAACTCCAGATCTGAACACCGGCGTAATATCATCGTCTGCCCTGTCGGCCTCAGGCCTTTCTTCCATAGAGATAAGGCATTACCGCACAGAAGTTGAATCATTTATCGACAGCGCATTCGGGCGCCGTCCTTTCAATGGCAGTATCCTGGTAGCCAAGAACGGTGAGGTAATTTTCGAGAAATATTCGGGTTTCAGGGATCCACGTATTAAAAGAGATTCAATATCTCCTTCCACCCCGTTCCATTTAGCATCCGTGTCTAAAACATTCACGGCTATGGCGGTAATGAAGATGCAGGAACAGGGTAAGCTGAATATCAATGATCCTGTTTCTAAATACCTTCCGGGATTTCCATTGGAAGGCGTTACCATTAAAACATTGCTTAATCACCGCAGCGGCATACCGAATTACGCACATTACATGGAGCGCCTGGGTTGGGACAGGAAGAAACACGTAACCAATAAAGATGTACTTGATTTCATCATCGCTCGTCACAAAGACATTCAGATAAATCAGCCCGACAGACGCTTTAGTTATTCCAATACTAACTACGCGCTTCTTGCGCTGATAGTTGAAAAAATTTCTGGTCTGGCATTTCCTGAATATATGAGGACGTCGATATTCGAACCGCTGGGCATGCATGATACGTATGTATTTACGATGAGCGACAGCGCACGTTTTCTTCATTCTTATTTTTCCAGCGGTCGTGAGTATGCATTTGATTATCTCGATCAGGTGTATGGCGATAAGAATGTTTACAGTACCGTGCGTGATATGCTAAAGTGGGATCAGGCACTTTACGGCGGAACGTTCTTTACTAAGCAAACACTTGATTCGGCATTTAGCGGATACAGCTTTGAAAAACCCGGTATTAATAATTACGGATTGGGATGGAGAATGTTTCTGTTGAAGAATGGAAAGAAATTCGTTTATCATAACGGTTGGTGGCATGGCAACAGAACGGCGTTCTATCGTATGCCCGACGACAAGGTCACTATCATTGCATTCAGCAATAACGATTTTACCAAAGTATATGCGTCGAAGAAGCTTGCAGATATTTTCGGTAACTACTTTAAAAATCCAGAAGAAGAACAGGCTTCTGAAACAGTAAACTCTGTGAAGGCTTCAGCACCTGAAGAAGGAGGAGGAAAGTAAGGCAAAGGTGAAACGGCAAAGGACAAGGGGCTCTCACCTCGTGAACTGCAGCATCCACTCGTAAATATTTTTTCCATCTTCTTTATAAGCAGGATCTGTTCCCTTGGTCCAGCAATCGTGATGCAGCCTGGCGGTGCCCACTTCAAAAGTTGTAAGCTTCGCAGGAATTACAGGGTTTAAACTATTAAACACCTGAATATATCTGCTTGCTTCGCTGTAATACCATGCCGAGTCGTCTCTGTTATGAAACTGCCACAGCGGTAATTCAGCGTTCACCATTGCGGCACATTTTGCATCAAGATTATCATCAATTTGAGGTGCACCGGCCATTGCAGTGATAGCTGCAATTTCAGTTGGCCTGTAGGCCGCATAGTCAGAAAGCATCCTGCTACCGAGGCTTAATCCCGCTAAGTACACTCTTGTAGGATCAACACGAAATGAATCTTTGGCAAGCTTAATCAACTGTTGGATGTCGCCATTAACCGGCATTTTAGTGAACTGCGGGGCAATTACTATGAATGAGAATTTTTCATCGTTAACCGTAAACGAAGGAGGAAACTTCTTCTCGCTAATAAGTTTGGGAACTCCTTCTTCCAGAACCATTGGCAGATCTGTGCTGCCATTTCCATATTGACCACCTCCATGGAAATAAATGATGGTCGGATACTTTTCATCGCTTTCAGCATAGCGGGCCGGAAGAGATTTATAATAACCTTTAATATTTGTACTGACGTCAAACGTCACTGCGGTAAGAACGGGTGGCTCCGTTTCCACAAGTTTAGCAGGCGGGCCCTGGCTCGGATGCGGAGGATTAGGCTGACCGTCCACAGGAGCTGGCATCACGCTTTTACGGCACGAAGAAAGCATTCCAATACAGGCCGAAATCACAAGGAGGCATAGTAATGTTTTTCGCATAGAGTCGCCGGTACATTTATTATTCCATCGTGTAGACGCAATATTTGTACCTAAGTTTAATTTTCTATTCCAGATTCCCATTTTGAGAATCCAAACTAACCAGATATTAAACAGAATATTAAGGGTGGAATTCTATACCCAACCCAGGTTTTTCAGGAACGATTATACGTCCGAGATGATATTGAAGGCCAGTTGCTACGTCACTGGCGAGAAGTAACGGTCCGTCAGCATCGGCATAATCAACTGACGGAATAAGGTGAGCTATTGCAGCTGAACCTATGGTTGTTTCATTCATGCAGCCGATCATAATCCGTAGCCCAAAATTACGCGCATTGTCTATCATTCTTCGTGCGGGCGTTATACCTCCGCACTTTGTTAGCTTTATATTGATACCATGAAAATAGCCTTTGCATTTCTCAACATCATTTTCGGTTACGCATGACTCATCAGCAATAAGTGTTATCTGTGATTCATTATAGAGCAATTTCATCGATTCCCAGTCGTCTTTTGCCAGCGGTTGCTCTATAAGCTCTACTCCAAGTTCTTTCAATTGCACCAGCAATTCACGGGCGGCACTAAGCGACCAGCCGGCATTTGCATCCACGCGTATATCTGCTTTTGTTCTTTCACGTATTGCCCTGATAATTTTAATATCTTCCGGAGTTCCCAGCTTTACTTTGTATATCGGCCATGGATTGTCGTCGATCTTCTGCAACATATTACCCAACGTGTCGATACCGATAGTATAATCGGTGAGAGGAGCGTTCGCCGGATCGTTTCCGAAGATCTTGTATAATGGCTGGTTCATCATTTTCCCATACAGATCCCATGCAGCGATGTCGAGGGCACAAACTAAAAAATTATTCTGAGGAAAGAGATGATGCAGATAGTGCCAGTATCTCTCGGGCCCGGTGAACGCGTATTTTTCTATTAATTGTTTTTTCGCTTCGATGTCTGCAATCATTTTCTCAACCGGAATATTATAATATGCGATTGCAGGAGCTTCACCATAACCTTTTATGCCCATATGTTCGAGTTCTACAACAAGCGTGGGCTGATGTGTTTTAGTTCCGCGTGAAATTGTAAACGGATATATAAATGGAAGGTTGTATGACCAATAGCTCAGTTTCATCGTCCGCTTGCCTCAACATATTTTTTCAACTCTTCATTAAATTCAGTTTCTTTTTGAAGTTGTTCAAGTGTTATATGCATCCGGTATCGCCAGAAATGATTGGATACTGCCGGAATATTTATTCTTTCTGAAATATGATCTTCGCGCCTGACCACAGGATCAATTCCCATGATATCCTGCAGCTGAAAAATACTCCACATTGCCGGAGAGTACAAATGTTGTATAACAATCGCTTTATTGATCCAGGCTTCGCATGTTTCCGGAGCATCACCCCATTGAGCAAGTTCCTTATTGAAAAAGTCCTGCGTAATCTGGCGGTTCTCTTCCCACCAGGAACGGATTGGGCTCATGTCATGAGTAGATGGTGTTACAACGGATAAATATGGCGCAGTTGCAGGATGAAAGAATTGGTGATTATGATCCTTCGGCATCCGCTGTATCTCGAGGCTTAGTATTCCAAGCTGCTGCATCACCTGTGGCACCACTTTGGGCACCATACCGAGATCCTCTCCGCAGATAAGCATGTTAGTAGAAAGCTTCAGCAATGGAAGTTTCTTCATTGCCTCTTTCCTCCAGAACTCTTCCTGCCTTACAAAGAAATAATCATTGTACATCGTTCGCAGCTGATGTTGAATATTCGTGTCGAGGTGTTTGAATGATGTGGTGTTCTCCATAGAGATCCTGAAATGGAACTGCTGACCATTTGAATCTTTTACCTCAAAGAGAATAACATTGGAAATGAGTTCGAATAACCCTTCTTTTATACGTTGATTTTCTGTGTTGTCTTCCAGTGTATTGAAATGCTCCTCCACTTTTCTCTGTGTCGAAAAATCTTCGAGCATGATGTAATGATGATTTCCTACAGCGGCGAGGTATGGAAGAAATTTTTCTTTATTAGGTCCGAATAATTCCCATAATACCGCATCGGTGATGAAAGGTTTACAGAAGCGGTGATAATTGAACCACATCCCTCTCTGCGCAAATTCGTAAACATGTACGGGAAGTGCGGGTGTAAAAAAACCCATAATGCCCTGCACAGAATCAATAGGAATGTTCCATATCCTGAAAAATCCCAGTATATGGTCGATCCTGAAGGCATCGAAATATTTTGCCATCTGCACAAACCTGCGATGCCACCACTCAAAATTATCTTCCGCCATCTTCTCCCAGTTGTAGGTGGGAAAAGACCAGTTCTGGCCTTTAACAGCGAAGTCGTCAGGTGGCGCCCCGGATTGCATGTCCATATTAAACAGCTCAGGATTAACCCATGTCTCTACACTATCGGGATTCACTCCGATCGGGATATCGCCTTTTATAATAATACCCAGCTTGTGCGCGTAATCAACAGCGCTCTTCAACTGCTTATGCAAATGAAACTGGAGGTAGTAACTGAAAGAAATATTGTCGTAATGCTTTGCTTTCGGAGAAACATATTTTTCAATCGCCCCCTGGTCGTATGCGCTATACATTTTCCATTTCCTGAAATTGGCCGTGCCATTTCTGTCACGCAGGTAACAAAATGCCGCATATGGGATCAGCCAGTGCTTATTCTCTTCAAAGAATGCAACGAAATCCTGGTCGTTCAGGAACTTCTCTTTCTGCGCGTGAAAAAGTTCACGGGCCGTCGCAATTTTAAATTTGATCACCTGCTCATAATCGACTTCTGTGAGCTCGTTCAGCTGCTTTTGTTTTCTGCGCAATGATTTTATAAGATGCGCCTCATGCTTACCGGCAACTTCATCGAGATTAAGATACAACGGGTGCAGTGCAAATGCAGATATAGAGGAATATGGATAGGAGTCCTTCCATGTATTTGTTGAAATGGTATCATTAACCGGAAGGAGTTGTATCAGTTTTAGTCTGGTTTTCTTTGCCCAATCTGCCAGAAGTTTCAGATCGGTAAACTCGCCAACGCCAAACGAATCTTTACTCCTTAAACTGAAAACCGGTATGCTTACCCCGGCGCCCCTCCAGGTGTTATTGGCAACTCTCACAAACCCATCGTGCACGATGTTGAGTTTTTTTGTTGCCGGTTCGTTCTGCAACAACCTGTTTTCACCTTCTTCAAACATTACAACAGCCCTATTATGCGTATTGTAAATGCCGTATTTATAAAATAGCGGAAATGTTTCCGGAGGCATGTTAAGTTTAATTGTCCACCATTCGTTTTCCTGGGCAAGCAGCAGCACTGCATCTTTATTCCAGTTCCCTAACAATTCGGAGTTACCGGAAATAAAAACAGTCTCGTGTTTTTTTATTAAAGGGGCCTTTACACGAAATATATGCGTAAAATTCTTGGGTGACTTCGACTTTGTTTTTCCCAGGTTTTCTTTGAGCAACACCTTCCTGAAGGGATCAGTAAAAAAAACATTTTCAAAATCACCTGAATGGTTCCATGTGTCAGTTAACCTGATCTCTTCGATTCCGGTTTTCGATACATCGATCACCCTGTTACGGCATCCTTCGGGCAACATTTCTCCGTTGCCGTTACGGAATATATAAGTGTAATGGATCTTTGTTACCCTCGTGGTATCTACATTTATAGATCCGTGCCAGAACTGGCTGTCGAGCCATTCAAGCGCAAATGTCTTGTGCAGGTCGTCATTGCCGAGCTCATCGATGTTCCCTGAAACGTGAAGTGATTCTCCCGGCCTGGTATAAAAACGTATGTAAAAATGAACTTTCAAATTTTCGTATACAGCAGTGCGCGAATTTATCGGAATTTTCTGAATGTATGTTTTTGTATTATTTTCGCGTAAATTTCAAAAATGGATACAAGCTCAAATAGGCAGACAGCCCTTTACTGGATATTGTTCGTTATTTCAGTGATTGCATTTATTCTGACATTACAATTCAAAGGCGAGCTTGTTACTTTAACCCTGCCTTTCGTTTGTACCTTCTTTGCAAAAGCAATGGATATTTTATAGAATGTGATCGCGGGTTACCTGGTGATCTCGAGAGATTGTTTCAGTTTAATTGCTACATTTTTTTCTCCGCGCGTTGCCGGTTTCCATACCGGCATATTTTCAAACATTTCCTGGATTTTATCGTTCATCTCGTCGTTACCGCCTTTTATCACTTTCGCATAAGCCGTTTTGCCGCTCTGATCAATTATGAAGTCAACCATTACAAAGGTTTTTTTCATGTCTTTATTAAGATAAGGCGCTGTTGCGCGGGTAACATCATCAAGAAATGCCTGGAACATCAGGTTGCCTCCAGGATATACAGGCAGATTATCTACCACCTTGGCCAACTCTTCTTCATTAAAATCCTTCACCGGTCTGCGTGATTTTTTTATTACCGCCGGTTCAGGCTCAGGTTCCGGAACAGTATTGCCCACTATGTATTCACCCTTGCTGTTGATCATGATCAGCGGCAGGTTCCTGGTTTTTTCAAAATAATTGAAAGCCTGCCTTAATTCGTTCGACAACTTTATGTACTCGGGAAACTGTTTAAGATACTTTGCCAGGTATGCGTTGCTTTTCTCGTTCTTAAAATTAACGGGGAATATGTGTACAGGGATGAAATCCTGTCCCTGGCTGTGAGCATGAGCAGCAAGTATATACAATTCCTCGATCTGCTGATCCATTATCGGAATACATCCCGATGTAACGCATTTCCCATGTATATAAATATCACCGCCCGGCTGCAATGAATCACCAAGTATTCTGTCCGACGCATTAGGGTAATTCAAACCAAGCGATAGATGGAACATGCTGCGCGGATTGAACTCATTTATATAATAGAATCCTTCCGGCACCTGGTAGTCGCCCCGCATGCGCTTAGGGCCAAGTGAACCCGCCATGGCGCACACTTTGTAAGTCTTGAATAGCTTGTATTTCTCGTTGTTCTCGTATTTTACCCACACCTCCAGCTGGCTGTCGTACTTAAAGGACCGGATGTATATATTTCGTACCGGCCATTCCAGCTTTTTATCCCTGAACTGCCTCATCAGCGTGTCTTCCCTATGCCTTAAGGCTTCACTGAAACGCGGAAACGACCTCTGGTAATCGATAAAAGTGAATACCGATGCAGCGGTCTGACCGCTTACCATTAAGGCACAGAACATTATGAAAACCAAGGCCGTTAGCTGCTTCATGTATAAAAAAGACGATCTGTTCAAAAAACGAAATTAGGATACAAAAATTCTACCTGAAAACAGTTTTTATTTACAGGTGTGAATAATCCCGCGTTACAAAATAAATAAATTTATAATATCTCACAGATTTCCCCTGATTTCCTGCTCTCTTTCGATCGCTTCGAACAGCGCCTTGAAGTTTCCCTTGCCAAAACTCTTGGCTCCCTTTCTCTGAATGATCTCAAAGAACAGCGTTGGCCTGTCCTGAAGCGGTTTCGTAAAAATCTGCAGCAAATACCCTTCATTGTCGCGATCCACCAGGATACCCAGTTCGCGCAATGGGCTGAGGTCCTCATCTATCTTCCCTACCCTGTCGAGAAGTGTGTCGTAATAGTTTCCGGGCACGCGTAAAAATTCGATTCCACGTCTTTGAAGTTCTGAAACTGTTTCAATGATATTGTTTGTAGCAATGGCAACATGCTGCACTCCTTCTCCATTATAGAATTCGAGGTATTCTTCAACCTGCGACTTTTTCTTTCCTTCTGCCGGCTCATTGATAGGAAATTTTACAAATCCGTTGCCGTTACTCATAACCTTACTCATGAGTGCGGAATATTCTGTCGAGATATCCTTATCGTCGAAGGTGAGTATGTTTTTAAATCCCATAACGTCTTCATAGAACCTTACCCACCGGTTCATCTGGTTCCATCCCACGTTGCCTACACAATGGTCTACATACAATAACCCTATGGGCTCTGCCTCGTGTTCGGTTTCCCATTTCCTGTATCCCGGCATAAAGGGTCCGTTATAATTTTGTCTTTCTATGAAAAGGTGAACAGTTTCTCCGTAGGTGTGGATGCCGCTCATCACGAGCTCGCCAAACTCGTCGCGCAGGGCTTTCGGTTCCATGAAGCTGCGTGCGCCCCGCATCGTGGTTTGCTTCCACGCGTCCCTTGCATCGTTAACTGCAAGCGATAAAAACTTTACTCCGTCGCCGTGTTGCAGTATGTGTTCTGCAATCGGACCATCGGGTTTAAGAGGTGTGGTAAGAACGAATGTGAGCTTGTTCTGACGTATAACATAGCTTGCTTTTTCCTTATCGCCCGTTTCGGGTCCCGCATAAGCGAGCGAATGAAATCCAAACGCGGCTTTATAGTAGTACGCCGACTGTTTGGCATTGCCAACATAAAATTCGATGTAATCGGTTCCCAGAAGAGGAAGAAAATCGTGATCTGCCATGACCGTTTAATTATTTAAGATTGATGAATGAAGGTTTTTAATGATTCAATAAACTACTTCGCATCCATCGCCAGGGTGACCATGAGCAGGCAATACTTCACCCTTACATCGTTAAATAATTTGTGTGGATAGTCGGGTCGCATATCGTTGCAAAGTTATAGTTCTTTTCGAACCTTGCTATATTTGCGCTTCAATAAATCTACATGCTCAAAGCAGGAATACTGGGTGGTGGCCAGTTGGGACGAATGTTACTGCAGACTGCTGCAAATTATCCCGTTGAGACATACCTGATGGAAAACGATGAAAATGCACCTGCCGCGCATCTTTGCCATCATTTTACAAAAGGAGACATCAAAAATTTCGATGACGTATACAATTTCGGAAGGCGCCTCAACGCAATTACCATCGAAATAGAATCTGTAAACGAAGATGCACTTGAGAAGCTTCAGTCTGAAGGTGTAAAGGTGTACCCATCTCCCGCCGCGCTCCGCATTATAAAAAACAAGATCAGGCAGAAAGAATTCTACAGTAAGCACCAGATTCCCACTTCTTCTTTTATCATCACAAATAACATATCTGAGTTGAGCGGACACTCATCCTTTTTACCTGCTGTGCATAAAGTAGCTGAAGGCGGATACGATGGCCGCGGCGTTCAGATGATCAGAAGCAAAGAAGACATCACAAAAGGCTTCGATGCGCCATCCGTTCTCGAGAAAATTGTGCCTGTTCATAAAGAGATCTCGCAGATCGTCGCAATAAACGACAAAGGGGAAGTTGCTCTATTCCCGCCGGTGGATATGATATTCGATCCCGATCTCAACCTGCTCGATTACCAGATCAGTCCGGCAGATATTTCAGAACAAACATTGTGGAAGATAGAAGCGATATCACTTGCAGTTGTAAAAGGACTCGGAGGTGCAGGCATCTTCGCAGTAGAACTGTTTGTTGATGAACATGGCGAAGTGTATGTGAACGAAACTGCACCGCGCGTGCATAATAGCGGCCATCATACCATCGAGGCAAATTACAGCTCACAGTTCGATATGCTGTGGCGCATTATACTTAACTACCCGCTTGGAAATACGAAAGCCATACTTCCTGCGGCAATCATCAACCTTTTGGGAGAACCCGGTTACAACGGTGAAGCATATTATGAAGGATTGGACGATGTGCTGAAGATGGAAAATATATTTGTGCATATTTATGGCAAAAAAAATACGAAGCCCGGCAGAAAAATGGGTCATGTAACCATTATTCACACAGATAAGTCGGATCTGGTTTATACCGCTCACAGGGTGAAGCAATTACTTAAAATAAAAACAAAGCCGTAGAACGAAAGGAACGGGGATAATGAGCGTCTAAAGGCACAGGAAAGAATTAATTTTATAGTTGAATTTTACAAGATGCGCATTGTTAAGTTATCGTTTGGGGTGGTCGCGTTATCTATTATCTCCGCAATATCCTGTAAACAGAAAAAGCAAACACCGGAGGTGATGACCGTCAGGTCGGTTAATATGCCTGTTCAGGTGGAAGCATTTATAGTCAGAACAAAACCACTTAGTGAAAATATTGATGTTCCAGGCACGCTGCTCCCCTACGAAACCACGGAGATCCGCCCGGAAATATCGGGTAGGATCGTTGAGCTCAATATTCCCGAAGGCCGTGTAGTTGAGCGGGGCACTCTCCTTGCAAAACTGTTCGATGGTGATCTGCAGGCCCGCCTGAAAAAACTTGAAGTGCAATTGTCGATTGCTCAGAAAACAGTAGAGAGACAAAAAGCATTACTCGAAATAAATGGAATCAGCCAGCAGGAGTATGATCTGAGCCAGCTCGAGGCAAACAATCTGAGCGCAGACATTGAGCTCGTGAAAGTGGACATCGAAAAAACTCGTATTACAGCTCCCTACACGGGTAAGATCGGATTGAAGAATATCAGCCTCGGCGCCTATGTTACTCCTACGAATATATTGACCACTATCAGCCAGGTAAACGACCTTAAGCTCGAATTTACCGTGCCTGAAAAATACAGTGAGAATATGAAAAGAGGCAAGGAAGTGTCTTTCAATATTACAGGCATTAATAAAGTATACAAAGCAACTATAATGGCAACAGAAGGGGGAATAGAAGCCAATACAAGAACACTAAAAGTCAGAGCATTGGTGAAAGGGCGGCATGATGAGCTTGTGTCAGGCGGATTTGCAAAAGTTTCGCTGGAGCTTGGCAATTCAGAGGAAGCGCTGATCATTCCAACTCAGGCGATAATTCCCCAGGCGAGAGATAAAAAGGTTATAGCATATAAGAATGGACAGCCGGAATTTAAAGTTGTTACAACCGGCATCAGGGATTCAACTTTCGTGCAGATACTTGATGGACTTAACGCAGGCGACACCATTATCACTACCGGCCTGCTAGCTATCCGGCCCGACAGTAAAATAACATTAACGAAAGTGAACTGAGCATATGAATATTTCGGAGTTAAGTTTAAGAAGGCCGGTACTTGCAACAGTTCTGAATATAATAATTGTATTGTTCGGGATAATCGGATTTACGTTTCTCGGCGTAAGAGATTATCCCGCTATCGATCCGCCAAATATTAACGTCCGCACAAGTTATCCGGGAGCTAATGCCGACATTGTTGAGTCGCAGATCACAGAACCCCTGGAAAAGGCGATCAATGGTATTGCAGGCATTAAGAATATGACTTCATTAAGCAGCCAGGGAACAAGTAATATCAATGTTGAGTTCGACCTGAACATCGATCTCGAAGCTGCTGCCAACGACGTGCGAGATAAAGTGTCGCAAGCACAGCGTGGATTGCCGAGAGATCTGGATGCACCTCCTGTGGTATCAAAGGCAGACGCAAGCTCAGACGCGATAATATCAATGACAGTGCAGAGCAACACGCGAAACCAGCTGCAGATAACAGAATACGCGAATAATGTTCTTGTAGAAAGATTGCAGACCATTCCGGGTGTAAGTAGCATCCAGGTGTGGGGAGAAAAAAGATACGCGATGCGTATATGGTTCGACCCCGCGAAGCTGAGCGCTTATAATCTGACTCCCGGTGATGTTGCCGATGCACTCAACCGCGAGAATATAGAACTTCCTTCAGGAAAAATAGCAGGTAATGCAACCGAGCTTTCTGTAAGAACATTCGGAAGATTAAGCACCGAAGATGATTTCAACAACGTAATTATTAAAAATGTAAATGGTGCTGACATAAGGTTGAAACAGATCGGTGAGGCCGTGCTTGGTCCGGAGAATGAAGAAACAGTACTTAAGGAAAGCCGTATTCCAATGATCGCTCTGGCAATTGTGCCTCAACCCGGAACAAACTACGTTGCAATTTCAACAGAATTTTATAAGCGGCTTGAACAGATACGCAAGGAGGTTCCGGACGACATCAAGCTGAACATCGCTCTCGATCAAACAAAATTCATTAAGAATTCTATCCTGGAAGTAGAGGAAACCCTTGCAATTTCATTTATACTTGTGGTGCTGGTGATCTACCTGTTTTTCCGCGACTGGCTCATAGCACTGCGTCCGTTGATAGATATTCCTGTTGCACTTGTGGGTACATTCTTTATTATGTACGTCAGCGGTTTTACTATAAATGTATTAACGCTGCTCGGTATAGTACTGGCAACAGGATTGGTTGTTGATGACGGTATAGTTGTTACTGAAAATATTTACAAAAAAATGGAAGCCGGTATTCCGAAATACCAGGCCGCGAAACAGGGATCGAAGGAAATTTATTTTGCAGTTATCGCTACTTCAATCACGCTGGCGGTGATCTTTTTACCTATAATATTTTTAGAGGGATTTGTAGGGCGGCTGTTCCGTGAGTTTGGTATTGTGGTGGCGGGCGCCGTGCTGATCTCGGCGTTTGTATCACTCACTCTTACGCCTGTGTTAAGCGTGAAGCTCACACGAAAGGAGCACAAGCACTCATGGTTTTATCGAAAAACTGAACCGTTCTTCAGAGGACTGGAAAGCGGCTATCACAGTTCATTGCAAAAATTCATGCAGTTCAGATGGCTGGCAGTGCTGATCATTGCTATCTGTTTCGGACTGATATATTTCATCGGTCGTGGAATTCCATCTGAACTCGCTCCATTAGAAGACCGAAGCCAGGTGCGCCTGCAGGTAACCGCGCCTGAAGGAACCTCGTACGACTACATGGATAAATACATAGACAAGCTATCGCAGTTTTTCATGGATTCTATTCCGGAAGCGAAAATTGTAATGAGCGTTACATCTCCCGGCTTTTACGGATCCGGAGCTTCCAACACAGGCTTTGTAAGATCATTATTTGTAGATCCCGCGGACAGGAACCGGTCGCAGCAGGATATTGTGGACATGATCAACATGAACATCGGCAATTTTCCTGAAGGAAGGGCATTTCCGATCCAGGAACAGACAATACAGGTGAACAGAAGAGGTGGCTTGCCAGTTCAGTTCGTGATACAAAACAATGATTTTGAGAAAATCTCGAAGGTGCTACCTAAATTTTTAGAGGAGGTAGAGGACGACCCCACATTCCAGGGAGCCGACGCCGATCTTAAATTTAACAAGCCCGAGCTTAAGATCAATATCGACCGGCTGAAAGCTAGTGAGCTTGGAATAAGTGTAGGCGACATTTCGCAGACGCTGCAACTTGCGTTAAGTAACGGCCGCCTTGGTTATTTTATTAAAGAAGGAAAGCAATACCAGGTTATCGGGCAGGTGGCCAGAAATGAACGCGACGATCCTACCGATCTTAAAAACATTTTCGTAAGAAACAGCCGTAACGAAATTATATCTCTGGATAACGTAGTTACGATCACGGAGGAAATAACCCCTCCTACTATCTATCACTTCAACAGGTATAAGTCGGCAACGATATCTGCCGGATTAGCGCCGGGTAAAACATTAGGAGACGGTATCAAGGCGATGGATCGCATAGCCAGTAGGCTGCTCGATGAATCATTTGCCACAAGCCTCGCCGGATCATCGAGAGATTTTGCAGAAAGTTCCGGCAATACCCTGTTCGCATTTATTCTCGCGCTGATACTGATTTTTCTTGTACTCGCAGCGCAGTTTGAAAGTTTTATAGATCCGTTTGTAATCATGCTCACCGTGCCGCTTGCTATTGCGGGTGCAGTCTTATCACTGTGGATATTCGGTCAGACGCTGAATATTTTTTCGCAAATTGGCATGATCATGCTGATAGGACTTGTAACCAAAAACGGTATCCTCATTGTGGAATTCGCAAATAAAAAACAGGAAGCCGGCTTAAATAAGCTCGAAGCAGTTACCGAAGCGGCAACAGCGCGTATGAGGCCGATTCTGATGACGAGTCTGACTATGACACTTGGCGCGCTACCCATAGCCCTTTCGCTCGGAGCTGCAGCAACTAGCAGGATACCGCTCGGTATCGTGCTGGTTGGAGGTATTCTTTTTTCACTGGTGCTAACGTTATATGTAATACCTGCCATGTATTCGTTCCTCTCACGCAGGAAGAAAAAGACCGGCATGCAGCTTCTAGACGAATCCGAATCACAAAGGGCATAAACCATTGCACACATGAGAGTTTTAATTTCAATTGTTTTACTAACGGTGTCGCTGAATGTTTATTCGCAGAGAGTATTAACGATACAGGATGCCATAGGCACCGCTGTTAAAAATAATTACGACATACTGCTTGTTAAGAACGACGCACGATCCGCGTATGTTGATTACAGTTATGCATACGCAGCTTTTTTACCCCAGTTGAATGGTACTGCGGGCAAAGTATGGAACGACAACAACCAGAAACAAAATTTTATTGATGGGAGGAAGAGAAGCGCGAATGTAAATTCAAGCAACGTGTCTGCTGCAGTTAATCTTGAGTGGACGCTGTTCGATGGACTGAAGATGTTTGCTACACGCAACAGGTACGAACAATTAAAAGACCTTGGCGAGGCAAATATCAAAGTGCAGGTAGTGAACTCGATCGCTGCTGTGATAAACAACTATTATAATATAGTAAGGCAAAAGCAGCAGCTGAGAGCACTTGATACGCTGATGACGATAAACGAAGAAAGGGTTAAGCTGGCCGACAAGAAATTATCAGTGGGATTAGGCAGTAAACCGGAGTTGTTGCAGGCGCGCGTGGATCTCAATGCGCAGCGCGCCGCAAGAATGCTACAGGAAACTCTTATATCACAGTTGCGCGAGCAGCTGAATCAGCTGATGGCGCTGCCGGTACAGACAGAGTACGATGTAAGCGATAGCATTCCTCTTAATATGCATATCGATTACGATTCAATTGCGAACGATATCGAAAAGACGAATCCAGGCTTGCTGGCCAGCGCAAAAACAATTGACATTGCTAAAATTGCACTGAAAGAGAGACGTGCTGAATTATTCCCAACGGTACAATTTAATTCGGCGTATAATTTTGGAAGAACTTCCAACGCCAAGGTTGTGAATCCTGAATTTCAGCCGATATTCAGTCTGAACAAGGGATTTAATTACGGATTTACTGCTACGATCCCCATTCTGAATAGCTTTAATACACGCAGACTTATCAGGCAGGCCGGCCTCGATCTCGAATATAATCAACTTGCGTATGCGACCCAGAGGTCGCGCATAGAGCTTGGAATAAATAGCTCGTATAAGGATTACGAGTACCAGAAAAAGGCCTTAATTCTTGAGGAGGAAAACATTTCACTCGCGAAAGAAAATGTGTTTATTGCGCTTGAGCGCTTCAGGCAGGGCGTTTCTACATATCTTGAATTGCGCGAGGCGCAGATAAGTCTTGATTCAGCTTATAACAGGCTTATTGCTGCCAGGTATAACACGAAGGTTGCAGAGACGGAGCTGTTGCGCCTGAAGGGAACACTGTAACCTTCGCGCCTTTGCGAATCTTTGCGCCTTTGCGTGAGTCTTTGCGTCTTTGCGAATCTTGGCGTCTTTGCGTGAGTCTTTGCGCCTTTGCGTGAGTCTTTGCGCCTTTGCGTGAAGCCTACTTGGGTTTTTTGGTATTTCGTGTACGTTACCGTAAATTGTTTCATGCTTTTGCCAAAACACCGGAGGGACTTCCTCAAAACGACTGCTTTAGCCGGACTGGGACTGAGTTTAAACAACTCCTTATTCTCCCAATCCAAAACCAACAACCCAAACACTGTTCGCATAGGTATGATCGGCCTCGATACCTCGCATTGCGAAGCCTTCACCAAAGTAATTAACGATCCAAATTCAGGTGCCGATTATGCCGGTTTCAAGGTAACAGCAGCATACCCTTACGGCAGCCGCGACATCGAGTCGAGCGCGAGCCGTATTCCACAATATACTGAAGACATAAAAAAGTACGGTGTAAAGATCACCGGCTCGATAGATGAACTGCTTAAGGAAACAGATGTTATTCTTCTGGAAACAAACGATGGCCGCCTGCATAAAGAGCAAGCCTTACAGGTAATCAAAGCACGCAAAAGACTTTTCATCGACAAACCCATATCGGCAAGCCTCAAAGACGCGATCGCAATTTTCGAAGCTGCGAAAAAAAATAATGTTCCCGTATTTTCAAGCTCATCTCTGCGATTCACACCTATAGTTCAGGAAATTGCCAGCGGCACGAAAATCGGCAAGGTACTTGGCGCCGATACCTATACTCCATGCACAATTGAAAAAACACACCCCGATCTTTTCTGGTATGGGATACACGGTGTTGAAACACTTTATGCGATCCTCGGAAGAAACTGCAAACAGGTAGTTCGCTCGTACCAGGAAGAAACAGATGTGGTAACGGGAATCTGGAAAGATGGCCGCATAGGAACATTCAGAGGAACAAGAAATGGTGAGCATGATTATGGTGGAACCGCCTTTGGAGAAAAAGGCAACATCACCTTCACTCCCGAAGGCGGATACGAACCATTACTCAAAGAGATAATAAAATTTTTCAGGACTGGCGTGCCCCCAGTTGATGCACAGGACACAATCGAGATCTGCGCCTTCATGGAAGCAGCAGATGAAAGCAAACGTAAGGGCGGTTGTCCCGTCGCTCTCGACGACATCTTCAAAAAAGCTAAATGATGATTCAATGAATAACCGTCGAAAATTTATCACCGACGCCGTTAAAGGCACTGCGGCCATGTCAATCGGCAGTATGCTTCCCTCCTTCTCTGCTGCCAGTTATTCACGGATTATTGGAGCCAACGACAGGCTGAATGTTGGAATGATGGGTGTTAACAGTCGCGGTCTCGAGCTTGCAAGAAACTTTGCGGCACAGAAAAACGCGCACATTATCTCCGTTTCTGATGTTGATACACGCGCGGCGGAAAAATGTATCGCAGAAATTGAGAAAATAGCGTCGAACCGCGCCACGGCTATTCCGGACTTCAGAAAGGCTCTTGAAAAAAAAGACCTCGACATTCTGGCAATTGCGGCGCCCGATCACTGGCACGCGCCGGCTTCTATTCTTGCAGCTAAAGCCGGAAAGCACGTGTATGTAGAAAAGCCATGCAGCCACAACCCTCATGAAGGAGAAATGCTGGTCAAGGCCGCAGGTAAATACAAATCGCTGATACAAATGGGCAACCAGCGACGCTCATGGCCGAATGTGGTAGAGGCAATCAACCAATTACATTCAGGAGTGATCGGCCGTCCATACTTCGCTAAAACATGGTACACGAATAACCGCAAGTCAATAGGCATTGGCAAGGAAGTTTCGGTGCCGCCATGGCTCGACTACGACTTATGGCAGGGCCCTGCTCCCCGCCAGCCTTACAAAGACAATATCATCCACTATAACTGGCACTGGTTCTGGAACTGGGGAACAGGTGAAGCTTTGAACAACGGTGTACACATGATTGATTTGGCCCGCTGGGGACTAAACGCTGAATTTCCTGTTAGAGTTACATCTGCGGGTGGCCGTTACCGTTATAAGGACGACTGGCAGACGCCCGACACGCAGGTGATCACACTTGAATTCAACAACAATACCAGTGTAACATGGGAAGGGAGAAGCTGCAACGGCAAAGACATAGAAGGCGCCGCCGTTGGTTGCATTTTCTATGGCGACACTGGCTCGATGTTCATCGATGGCAACGGATACACTATTTATGATCTTGATAATAAAGAGACCAGGAAAGTAAAAGGTGATTCTATAGACGCAAGAAATGTTGCAAGTCCAGCCGATCAACTCGACGCGCTACATATTCAGAACCTCTTGTCGGCCATCACAAAAGGCACCCGGCTTCATTCGCATATTGCAGAAGGCCACAAGAGCACATTACTTTGCCAGCTTGGCAATATTGCTTTTCGCTCAGGAAATTCCCTGAAGACTGATGCCGGAAACGGACACATTACCGGCGACAGTGTAGCACAGCAATTCTGGTCCAGGAAATATGAAGCAGGATGGGAACCGACTGTATAAAATAATCAAATGAGTTCCAACGAAAATACAAGAGCCGTTAAAGGAAAGCAGCTTTATATATCCATTTTGATAGTGGGCGGACTGTTTTTCATCATGGGTTTTATTTCGTGGATGAACGCTATTCTTATCCCCTACTTCAGGGTGGCATGTGAGCTTTCAAATTTCGCTTCGTACCTCGTTGCTTTTGCATTTTATATCTCCTACTTCGTAATGTCGGTGCCTGCAGGCTACCTTCTTAAAAAAAAGGGATTCAGAAAAGGCATGATGTATGGATTTTTTATCATGGCGACAGGTGCATTCATTTTTGTTCCGGCAGCCATGACTCGCAGTTATGAAACATTTCTTCTTGGATTATTTTCACTGGGGGCAGGTCTTGCTATCATTCAAACTGCAGCTAATCCATACATTACAATCCTCGGTCCGATTGAAAGAGCCGCCCAACGGTTCAGTATAATGGGCATATTCAATAAGGGAGCCGGAATTCTAGCGCCACTGGTGTTTGCTTCGGTGATCCTGAAAGCAACAGACAATGATCTCTTTCGTCAGATACCCTTAATGGGTGCGGAAGAAAAAGACATTGCGCTTACTGCGTTGCTACAAAGGGTGATCGTTCCATATATCTGCCTGGGTTTGCTTCTCGCTGGTTGTGCAATTTTTATACGTTTTTCACCTCTCCCCGAGATCGATACTGAACATGAAAGCCCCGAGCTAGCTGAAACCAACTCAACAAAAAATAATATTTTTCATTTCCCGCATCTGATACTTGGCGCAATAGGAATTTTTGTACATGTAGGCGCGCAGGTGATCGCGGTCGACACTGTTATCAGCTATGCAAATTCGATGGACGTTCAGATTCTGGAAGCGAAAGTTTTTCCATCATATACACTGGCTGCACAGGTTTGCGGTTATATTCTTGGCTTTGCTGCGATCCCGCATTTAATCAGACAGGTAAATGCTTTGCGTTTCTGCACTATGCTTGGATTGGTGCTTACACTGCTCATCGTATATGCTCATGGAAATGTTACCATATTCGGGCATAATACAGATGTATCAATCTGGTTTGTCGTTTTGCTTGGATTCGCAAACTCGCTGATATGGGCGGGAATGTGGCCTCTCGCGCTCGATGGTCTAGGAAAATTTACCAAGATAGGATCTTCAATTATGATCATGGGACTTTGCGGTAATGCGATAATGCCATTGGTGTACGGGTATTACGCGGACATTTTTGGACTGCGCGCTGCTTACTGGGTTCTATTCCCCTGTTATTTATATCTCGTGTTTTATGCTGTGTACGGCCATAAATTGAGAAGATGGACTCCCGGCCCGGCAATAAAGAAAATAGTCAACCAGGCATCATGAACACACATCGACTCAAAATATTTAATGGCAGGATCATTTCTCCTTACCGGATCATTCCAAACGGTACGGTTGTGGTGACAGGTGACACGATCACAGCTGTAGTTGAAAATGACATTAACGTTCCAGGCGCAATTGAATTAGATGCTGAAGGGAATTATATTTCTCCGGGTTTTATAGACATTCATGTTCATGGGGGCGGCGGTCATGATTTTATGGATTGTGATGAACAGGCTTTTTTGAAGATCGCCGAAACACACGCCCGTCACGGCACAACTTCGATGGTGCCAACAACTCTTTCCTGCGAGCGGGACGAGTTGATGACAACACTTGAACTTTACAGGACGTCGGAGAAAAAAAACATTTCAGGTGCCCAGTTTCTTGGCATGCACATCGAAGGTCCCTACTTCGCGCTGAATCAGCGAGGCGCGCAGGATCCGCGTTATATCAGAGATCCTGATCCGGACGAATATAAAAAGATCATCGCAGGCACCAACGTCATAAAGAGATGGAGCGCTGCTCCTGAGCTTAAGGGAGCATTGGAATTTGCGAGATACCTGAAAGAACATGATATCTTACCCGCCCTGGCTCATACAGATGCAACCTACGATGAAGTGGTAAAGGGTTTTGAAAACGGGTATATTCTCGCCACACACCTGTATTCTGCAATGTCTACTATCACGCGTCGCAACGCATACCGGTATGCAGGTGCACTAGAGGCGGCATTTCTTATAGATGAAATGGATGTCGAGCTCATAGCCGATGGAAGACATGTTCCTGCACCCCTGTTACAGCTTGCATTAAAAATAAAGGGTCCTTCAAGAATAGCGCTCATCACCGATGCCATGCGTGGCGCAGGAATGCCTGAAGGCGAATACATTCTCGGAAATAAAAAATCGGGACTGAAAGCAATTGTGGAAGATGGCGTGGCAAAACTGCCCGACAGGAGCTCTTTTGCCGGAAGTGTTGCAACGACCGACCGGCTGGTGTGGACGATGATCAATATGGCAAATGTATCAGTAACAGATGCGGTGAAAATGATGAGCTATACCCCCGCGAGAATAATGAACGTTGCAAGCACGAAGGGATCGCTTGCAGTTGGTAAGGATGCGGACATCGTAATTTTTGACGAGAATGTGAATATCAGATCGACCATAGTTAAGGGCAACATTGTATTTGATAGTGTTGCTGAAGAACCGAAACTTAAACCCATATGAAAAAAAATGCTTCATCTGAATTATCGGGAATAAAAGAGATCGCGCGGCGTGCGAATGTATCAATTGCAACGGTGGACAGGGTAATTCATAAACGTACAGGTGTTTCCATCAAAACCCGTGACAAGATCAATAAAATAATCAGCGATCTCGACTACCAGCCAAACCTGCTTGCACGGCGTCTCGCTTCAAGAAAAACGATACGTATCGCAACACTCATCCCGAAGGTAAGCGGAGAAAGCAGTTTCTGGGAAGCGCCATTAAGAGGCATAGAACAGGCAGAAACTGAATTGCGCCAGATGGGCATCATCATAGAAAAAATATTTTTCGACCAGGAAGACAGCACTTCATTCATAAA
>Ga0075421_100002079_pt1 | contig 23728 bp, 21 predicted proteins | sample SoiMetdeltSBSDD5_FD_75292 | JGI IMG/M metagenome (GOLD analysis project Ga0075421, IMG submission 75292) | Bulk soil microbial communities from a Populus tree surrounding site in Tennessee, USA - Soil MetaG P. deltoides SBSDD5 | ecosystem: Environmental > Terrestrial > Soil > Tree plantation...
AAATCCACCAGAAAATGAGTTGGAGAACGAAGACGAAGATGTGGACGGAATCTTCGGCGCCATTGCCCGCAGGGAAGAAGAGGACGACATCCTCGAGATCGAGTTGTCGAGCGGCTGCAGCGCGGTTCGCGCTTTCGTCGCGTGATGACAACTTTGATGTTCGTCCGTTCAAAATCGTCACACTTTCGCGCGTGGGGTGAAAACCCCAGGAACAAATTCGGAACCGTCCACATCGCGCCTCGCTCTTACTTCACAGTTATGAAGACTCACGTACATTCACAACTTGCCAATGGCCTGAAGTTCGTTGTCTGTGCCGTCCTCGTTGTTGGTGGGCGCACGACATCGAATGGTCAGGAGAACGGGCCGCGTCTTGTCGATCCCAATCTGGGCGTACGCACGGTCACCACAAACTTAAACCAGCCCACGAGCCTCGCGTTCCTGGGTCCCGACGATCTGCTCGTCCTGGAAAAAGCATCCGGCAAAGTCCAGCGGTTTGTGAACGGGACATTGACTTCGACGGTGCTGGACCTGGCTGTGAACTCGGGCTCCGAACGCGGTCTGCTGGGAATTGCGTTGCATCCGAAGTTTCCCGCCAACCCAGGCGTTTATCTCTATTGGACCGAGAGCACGACTGGTGCAGATACGACCGTGCTCGCGGAGACGCCGTTGTTGGGTAATCGCGTGGACCGCTTCCTTTGGAACGGCTCCACACTGACCCTCGATCGAAATCTCATCCGGCTCCGCGCCTTTCAGGAGGATGCTGATCAGCCGGCCCGAGGCAATCACGATGGCGGCATCATCCGCTTCGGTCCTGATCACAAGCTCTACATTTACATGGGTGACAACGGCCGGCGCGGACAAATGCAGAATCTGCCCGACGGGCCTGGCCCGGCCGGCAATTCGCCGGACGACCAGTTCGGCGGCCCCGAGCCGGACAATGCCCATCTGACCGGCGTCATTCTGCGACTGAACGACGACGGCACGACGCCCGAAGACAATCCGTTCTTCCGCGCTGGAGCGATGCGGGGTGGCGAAGCCGGCGCGAACCTCCAGAAGGTGTTTGCCTACGGCATCCGTAACGGCTTCGGCATGGCCTTCGATCCGTTTTCGGGACAACTCTGGGAAGCGCAAAACGGGGACGATACCTTTACGGAAATCAACCACGTGGAACCGGGCGCGAACCTTGGCTGGGTTCAGATCATGGGGCCGCTCGCGCGGCTCGCCGAATTCAAGGCGATCGAGACCAGCTCAAACTTTTTCGGCTTGCAACAAGTGCGCTGGCCGCCCACCAACATCGCGGATACGCCTGAAGAAGCGCTGGCGCGGCTCTTCATGGTCTTCGAGGGCGGCGACAGATTCGAGGCGCGCTTGACGGGAGACGAGGAGGTGCCCGCGGTGGTGACGCGCGCCCGCGCCCGCGCCAAGTTCGTCTTGAACCACGATGGAACGCTCTCTTACGAACTCCGGGCCACAAGATCGATTCAAAATGCCACCCAGGCGCATATCCATCTCGGTGGTCGCGGACAGAACGGACCCGTTGTGCTCTTCCTGCTCGGGCTGACGACCGGCCAGAATTTTCGAGCGGGAGACCTGATTTCGAGGGGAACGGCGCGCGACTCGGATGTAATCGCGCGACCAGGGTTCACACCGACCATCGCGAATCTCGTTGAGCGCATGCGCCAGGGCCGCGCGTACGCCAACCTGCACACCACTGCCCATCCGGGCGGCGAAATCCGCGGGCAAATTATTGTGGCCGACCGCACGCCGGTGTCGCATTACAGCGACCCCGAGTTCAGTTGGAAATTCGAGGTTGCGCCCGCCGGTATTGGTTTCGTGAACAGCCGCGCACTTGGGCGGCACTACCAGGGTAGCATGATTGTCGGCGCAGCGCGGGATTTCCTCCAGGGAGGAACCTTGTTCCGTTTCAGTCTTGGCAGTCCGACCGATGATGGCGATGACCGAGATGATGACGATGGTGATGGTCATAGTGGCAGTGGGCATCGAGGGGAAGGCAACCGCCGCACCATCACAGTTGATGATCCAAGGCTCGAAGATCGCGTCGCCGATAACCTTGCCAAGTTCGACATCACCGAGAGTGAGAGCCTGCTCTTCGGCACCGGCTTTGGCGTCGGCACAGACATCCAAACGGCTCCAAACGGAAATGTTTATGTCGTCTCGCTCTCGAACGGCGCGATTTACGAGATATTCCGGCAACGTCCGTCCGAGGACGAGGATTAGTCTGGAGATTTCACACTCTTTCTGCGGCGCTCCATGAGCGCCGCGGAAAGGAGCGGATCCGCACAGCGGCGGTCACAGACCGCCGCTACAGCTACGGTGTGTGGCCAATCTGAAGCAGGCGTGAAAAATCCCGATTAGAGGCGACCGTGGATTCTCTTGAATGATCGCTCGGAACTAGGCGGCAGCGGCCTTGGCTTAGCCGTTAGTTGCACAACTGGCGTCCGCTCGCTGCACGAGCGTCGCAATCATCCCGATTCCTCCGCCCGGAATTCGAGTCGCGGTGCGTAGAGTTAAAGAGGAGTTAGCTCGCTCGTCCGGCTCACGCCATTTCCACGTGGAGCCACGGTTCCTGATTGAGATGGGCGTTGTGAATCTGGTCGATCGCTTCCCGTTCAGCTTCAGGAGCGGACTTGACGGTCTCGTCGAGCGTGTGCTTGTGATATTCCGTGTTGCTCCACCACTCGGCGATGTAGCTCCAGTTCGTGTCGAGGCGGATGGCCACGTTATAACGAACCCCGTTGATGACAATTACCCTTTGGCTGTTGGAGCGCATGATCGGAGCTCACCCTTTCGAATGAGGCGGGTTTGAAGGACACAGCCTGAACTCCTTGCGGTACGAGTTCGTCAGCGAGCCGACCAGCAACAGTAAAAGGCCCGCGGAAGACCAGGACAACGAGTTAGCGGTCACGTGCTGGACGACAGCGATCTCAAGGACCGATTTCCCGATCAGAACAAAACCTGGAACCAGGAATATCCAACTGACCGTTTGCAGTATGAGGGGTCGAAGACGGCGCAGGGATTTGTCGTGGATGGGCATAACCGGCTTGTTTCTTAGCTTACGTCATGCCGAAGTCGTTCGGAGACGGGTGTTATCAACTTTTCCAGCAAATTTGCCCGCACTTCGAACGCCATGACAGGGAGATCTCCCTGACAACTGGGGAGAGTCACCCACTCTTTTCCTCTCATTGGGGTATTGCACGCAGTAACCCTTCCGCAATCACGACCCGACGGATAGTCTCCTGATCGTCATCGTGTTCCTGCTCTCAACGCGAGATTGCAAGGATGAAATTGAAGAGCGGGATGGGGATTCGATCTCCGCTTTTCCGAGATGGACGATCGGGCGGGCGGGTGTACTATCCGGCCCGCGGAACTGCCGGCTGGCGAAACGGTTCTAAACCCGATTACTCTCGATGGAGCCGATTATTCTGGATTGCAAGGCGCTTGAATGGCAGCAGCTCTTCAGCAAACACGCTGCCGAGGGCAAAGAAATTGACCTGATCCATTTCCAGGACGCCTCGAACACCGATTTCTGCGAAAACATCGCCCGTCGGAACGGGATGCTCCTCACCATCGATTCAGAGCATGACACGGCTTTTCTTCGGAAAACCAAGGAAGATTGAAGAGCTGCTGAGACGGGATAGCCAAGGCGGAACAATGCAGCAGGAACCACAGATGGACACGGATTCACACGGATGGGGGAGACGAACAAAGAATCTTCCCGCTGTTCCATGAACTCACTCTTGGGTGAGCCAATCCTTGCTGGAGAATTTCTGTTCTGATCCGTGTCCATCCGTGGTTAAAGACTTCTTTTACTTCTTTCCACGGCATGGATACGGCTAAGCCAACCACCAAGATTTGCGCGCGCCGCGAAGATTCTTCGGACCGCGACAGGTCCCCGGTCGCAGCAGCCACGAGAGCGTGAGGGGTTGAGGAGTCTCCCGCCGTCGCCCGTCGCGTCCGGACCCGCTGCGCCCCGGGACGGCGCGGGCCCCGATTCGCTTCCGGCTATGCCGGAGTGGGGATAATCTCGACCCTGTGTGGCTCCCGCCGGTTTCGCTCTACTCGCGCCCGGCCGCAGCGATGAACGGCTTCAATTCCTCCATCAGTCCCGCGAAACCGTCCAGAGAAAGCTGTTGTGCCCCATCACTCAAAGCTTCTGCGGGATGCGGATGCACCTCGATGAGCAATGCATCGGCTCCCATCGCCACCGCCCCTTTGCACATCGAAACGACGAGGCTGGCGCGTCCGCTGCCCTGGCTGGGGTCGATGACAATCGGGCAATGCGATTCGGTCTTGATGATCGGAATGGTCGAGAGATCAAGCGTGTTGCGCGTATAGGTCTCGAACGTGCGGATGCCGCGCTCGCAAAACATGAGGTTGGGGTTGTTGTTCGACAGCACGTATTCGCCGGCCAGCAGCCATTCTTCCATCTTCATCGAAAGCCCGCGTTTGAGCATGACCGGCTTGCCGGTCCGGGCGGCCGCGATGAGCAATTGGAAATTCTGTGCGTTGCGCGCGCCGATCTGAATGATGTCGGTGTATTCGGCCACCAGGTCAGCTTGCTCCTCAGAAAGCAACTCTGTGATGACGGCCAGACCGGTTTCCTTTCGAGCCTTGGCGAGCATCTTCAATCCCTTCTCGCCCAGCCCCTGAAATTCGTAAGGCGACGTGCGCGGCTTGAAGGCGCCCCCGCGCAGAATAGTCGCGCCTGCCTCCTTCACCGCGCGGGCCGTGGTCAGCAACTGTTTCTCACTTTCCACCGAACAGGGGCCGGCCATGATCTGGATTTTCTTTCCGCCAATGAGATTGCCCCGGACGTTGACGACGGAATTGGCCTTGTGCGCCTCGCGGCTGACCAGCTTGTATCGCTTCTGCACCGGCATCACCCGCTCGACCTGCGGCCAGACCGCGAGCGTTTCGAGCGTGTGATTGCGCCGCTCGTCGCCGATGGCACCGATGACGGTCCGTTCCACACCCCGCATGACGTGCGGGCGGTAGCCGAGTTTCTTGATTTCCCTGAGCACAGCGTTTTCCTCCGCCCTGGTAATGTTGGGTTTAAGGACGACAATCATGGTTCCTTTCCGGATTTCGCGCTGTGATTCAACAAAAAAGCCGCAGGCGATGACCTGCGGCACGGGTTAAAGCTGCTTTCGAATTACAGCCCCACGCGCAGGTTTGCCGGGCGATAAAACCAGCCCGCAAACCTGTCGCTAAAGTTCTGGCTGCTGAAATTCATTGGTGCCACGCTAACAAACAGGCCCCAAACGTCAAGCCGGCAGTCGCGAGGGTAGTGGTTCAATTTGCATTTTGTGTGGGGCGAGGGTCCTCGCGAGCCGGCTCGTCAGTAGGCTCGCCCCACCAATCACGACCGTTGGCGCGTGCCAGGCCTTGCTCCCCATGAACGCCGCCTCCATGGCCAAAAGCATCAGAACTTCACAAGCGTTCCCGCGAAACACCAGAAGGTAAATGTAGATCCACTATGACCGGCAAGTGATCCGACCCGACGCTGCCGCCGATCGTTTTGCCTGCGACTCCTATCTCTGGCGAAGCCAGACAATGATCGATAGGGATCAGCAGCGGAAACAAACCCGCAGGCCACGTGGCATGGATGCCTTTCCCTTTGGAAGTGTCCTCCAGTCCGCTTTCTTTCACAAAGCGGCGGAAGTAATAGGACCATGGAGTGGCGTTCAAATCGCCGATTACGACGACCGGGTTCGTCTCGCTTCTGACAAACTTTGCCACCGCCTCCAGTTGTTCGTTTCGAAGACGGAAGTTCCCCGGGCTGCCAGGCGGAAGCGGATGCGTGCCCACCACCGTCATCCGACGGTCGCCAACTTCGAGCTGGGCGGTGACGGAAGGGAGCTCGGCATCGCCCAGGTAAACGATTTCGGCGCCGTTCATCGGCAACCGGCTGAACAGCGCGATGCCGAAATTGTCCTCCCTCGCCTGGTGTTTCGCATGCGGATAATCCTCGCGCAATCGAGCCAGTTCGTTGAGCCAACGCTCGTCCACTTCCTCAACCACCAGCAGGTCAGGCCTGTATTTGTTGATGCAAGCGATGACCAGATCGTAGCGCTCGTTCTCGGTTCGCACATTGATCAACATGACCCTCAAGTTGTGGCCGGCGGTTTCCAGGGAAGATTTTGCGCCTGAAAGACAATGCGCAACCACGATAAGATTGGCTGCAGCAAACCCCGCGAAGATTCCAACGGCCTTGAATTTTCTCCGCAGGCAAAAAGTTGCAGCCAGAACCACGAGACATGCGGCGTACTGGTTGCGAAAGTGCGATGTGATCTCGCACGGCCATCCGATCCCACCAAGAAAAGCCGTCGCGGTGAAGATGCAGACAAGCGCTCCCAGGCATAGCAGCAAACCGTCGAAGCTGACTTTGGCCGAAAGAAACTCTTTCATGTTGAACCCGACTGTAGAACACCCAATCATATCCATTGTGATTGGTAAATTGAATAGCCGATCGGGCAGGTCGTCCCTTTAAGCTGCTTCAGCAATCCATGCCACTGCTCGAGATTTCCGAACTCAAGAAATCGTTCATCGCGCCGGACAGTTCAACCCAGACGGTGATCGACGTTCCGTCGTTTTCTTTGTCGGAAAAAGAGCAGAAGGCGTTGAGTGGCGAAAGCGGCTCGGGCAAGACCACATTCCTCAACCTCATCGCCGGCATTCTGAAACCGAACTCAGGCAGCATCCGTCTCGATGGGCGCGAAATGTCCGCTCTGAGTGAGCCCGAACGCGATCGGCTCCGCGCGACGACCATCGGCTATATCTTTCAAACGTTTAACCTGCTCCAGGGCTACACCTGCCTGGAGAACGTGCTGCTCGCCATGTCGTTTGGGCCGGGTTTGGACAAGGGATTTGCCGTGGCACTGCTCGAACGAGTCGGCCTTCGCGAAAAGCTCAGGCACTATCCCCGGCACCTTTCGACCGGCCAGCAGCAACGGGTCGCGGTTGCTCGCGCGCTGGCGAATCGACCGAAACTCGTTCTCGCTGATGAACCGACCGGCAATCTCGATCACATCAACGCGCGCGAAGCTCTGAAACTGATTCGCGAGGCCTGTCGCGAAAACGGCGCGGCCCTCTTGATCGTGAGTCACGACCGGGAAGTGCTGGCGCAATTCGAAAAAGTCCAGCCGCTCCACCAGATCAACCGTGGAGCAATGCCGATGAACTCCAATCTCCGATCTTCGACCTCCAATCCGCCATGAGCCTCTGGCGCATCGTCTTCAAAAGCCTTCGACAGCACCTGCTCTCGACGCTGGTGACGGCGCTGTCGATTGCGCTCGCGGGCGGACTGTTGATGTCGGTCTGGACGGTGAAAGAGCAGTCGCAAGCGGCGTTCACCGGCGTCACCGCCGGTTTCGATGCCGTGCTTGGCGCGCGCGGCTCAAAACTGCAACTGGTGTTGAACTCTATCTTCCACCTCGAAGAGTCGCCCGGCAATCTCCCGTGGTCCGACTTCCTTGATATCCAAAAGAACGCGAACGTGCAGGTCGCGATTCCCATCGCCGTCGGCGACAACTACCGCGGCTACCGATTGATTGGCGTGAGCACGAACTTGTTCTTCGACGTCGAATACGCGCCGGGCAGGCGTTACCGGGTCGAACCGCCCGGACGCCCATTCGACGCAACGTTGCGGGAGGCGGTCGTTGGAAGCTTTGCCGCGAGTCGGCTTGGTTTGAAACCCGGAGACAAGTTTCATCCGTATCACGGCCTGATCTTCGACGAGAAGAACCAGCACTCCGAAACGTACGTTGTCGTTGGCGTCATGGAGCCGTCGAATACTCCTGCCGATCGCGTGATTTGGATTCCGCTCGAAGGCCTGCAAAGAATGACCGGCCACGATCCCAGGGCGGCGGCCGACATCAGCGCCGTGCTGGTCAAACTCAAAGCTGCCATCGCCGGGCAACAAATGGACCTGCTCTACAACAAGCAGGGCGACCGACTCACGTTCGCCTGGCCGATCGCCCGGATCATTTCGCAACTCTTCGACAAAATCGCGTGGTTCGACCGCGTGCTGGCGCTGGTCGCTTACCTCGTCGCGCTGGTTGCCGCGGGCTCCATCCTGGCCAGCATCTACAACTCGATGAACGAGCGCCGGCGCGACATCGCCATCCTGCGGGCGCTCGGCGCGCGTCGTCGGACGATCTTTAGCACGATCGTGCTCGAAGCGTCGTGCATCGCGGCGTTGGGAATGTTGATTGCATTTGTGGCTTACGGGGCAATCATCGCCGTCGCGGCGGCGGTCATTCGCGCGCAGACCGGCGTGGTCATCGAACCGTTGGCGTTTCACACGATCATGCTTTGGGCGCCGCTGTCCATGATCGCTTTGAGCGCGCTCGCCGGAATCGTCCCAGCCGTCAAAGCTTATCAAACCAACGTTGCCGAGAACCTTGCGCCCGTTTCTTGAAAATCGGTTGAAATGACGCCAGACTGCGTCACATTCACGCGGCACAAATGGAATGAGAACAGTGACAACACTTCTCGCCGGAGTTGGTCTGATCGCTTTAGCGGCGTGTAGTCCGAACCGCGACGCCGGCGCAGGCAGCGGCGAGGGTCACCATCACGAACCGCCTCACGGAGGCACCGGCGTCGTCCTGGGCGACGAGGAATACCATCTGGAATTCGTCCTCAATGCCGCAGCGGGAAAGATGCAGACCTATGTCCTGAGCGCGCACATGGAAAACTTTGTGCGCATTTCAGCGGAATCGTTTGCCGTGACGGCGAAGTTGCGCGACCGCGAAGAGACGTTGACATTCAAACCCGTGGCGAACAGCGCGACCGGCGAAACCGTGGGCGATACGTCGATGTTCGAGACGCAGGCCGATTGGCTCAAGGCCAATAAAACCTTCGACGCGGTGTTGAAAGAGATCACGATCAAAGGTAAAACATACGAGAACGTGGCGTTCAACTTCCCGAAAGGGAATTGAGGCAGCGAAGCGGAGATACATTGTGACGACGAAACTCAAGACCGTTCGAGCGATGGTCACAAATCATATGCGTCCCCCGCATCGCAGCGGGCTCGTCATCTCATTCCTTCTCATGCTTGCAGTCTCGTGCAGCAAGGAATCGTCGTCGCAAAGCAAGACCTCGGAAATCAGCGAAATTCGCGGAGAACCCATCCGCGCGCCGATCGCCACCAACGCTACGACCGCTGCGACTCCCGCGGCTGTGACGACCGCTGTTGCCAGGTTCGAAGAACCAACGCCGGCTCCTTCTGCGCCGCCGGCCGCTCAAGAGAACTCAAATGAACCGCTGATCGTTGGCTTCGACAGGCTGGCTTCGTTCACCTACGAGATGCCGGACGACCTCAGCAACACCAACCGGGTTGCCAGCGAAAAGTCGGATAGCCAGATTCCGAAAGAGATTCGGGCATTGGACAAGAAGTCCGTTGCGTTGAAAGGATTCATGCTGCCGCTGAAGGTGGAGGGCGGCCTGGTCACCGAGTTGTTGATCATGCGCGACCAATCGATGTGTTGTTACGGCGCCGTGCCGAAGATCAACGAATGGGTGAGTGTGAAGATGACGAGCAAAGGCGTGAAACCGATCATGGACCAGCCGATCACCATGTTCGGCACGCTCCGCGTCGGCGAGATGCGCGAGAACGGTTATCTCGTCGGCATCTATCAACTGGATGGCGAGAAGATGGCCGGCCCCCTGGACCTGTGATTGTAGCAGCCGACGTAAGGAGGCTCTGACTTCATTCCTGTTTCCGAGGAGAATGGAGCCTCGTTACCTAGCAGGAGCTAAATCGAGCTGGACGCGAATTGCGCGAATTGTCGCGAATGAAAAAACCGGCTTCCGTCGATTCGCGTGAATTAGCGCAATTCGCGTCAGTCTTTTGTTGTCCATCCGTGGTCACCCGTACTACTATCTCTCAAAGTTTGCGCAGGCTGCTAAGATTATTCGGAGCGCGACCGGTCCCTCGGTCGCAGCAGCCTCGACGGCGTGGAGGGAGTGTCCCGGAGTCGTCGCATTCGGACCCGCTGCGCGCCGGGACGTCGCGCGGCCGTCAATTTCGGAGCGCGCCCATCCTGGGCGCAGCGGCTCCGAAGACCGCGGATGCGGGAAAGTTTTCCCTGGCCCATCCGGCTGCGGACGCGCTGCGGCCTGGAGGGCCGCGCTCCGCAAAAACTCGCGCAGCCGTCGAACATTCCCGGCCACAGGAGCGCGACCGGTCCCTCGGTCGCAGCAGCCACGACGGCGTGGGAGGGAGTATCCGGAGTCGTCGCATTCGGACCCGCTGCGCGCCGGGACGTCGCGCGCTCCGATTCGGTTTGCGGCTCCGCCGCGCCAGGTCCATCTGCGTTCCGAGTGAATCCAGTAAGGCTAAGACAGCGGGTCAAGGCTTGTTCGCCTGAACGAACTGAATGGCCCCATCGACGTACTTCGCGGGATTGGTCGCGAACACGCCGTTGTCCGTCTCGATGGCCAGCACGCCATCCCATTTTGCCTGCTTCAATTCCGAAAAGAGCCCTTTGTAATTGGACTGCCCCGTTCCGATCTCCACATCGAGAATGACTTTCTTCCCGTCCGCCGTTTCCACCTTCTTGTCTTTGAGGTGAATGTCCCAAACGCGGCCGTCGTATTCGTGAAACACTTTGCCGGCGTCGAACCCCGCGCCGGTCGCGTGCCCGACGTCGAGGCAGACGCCAATCCGTTTGTCTCGCGCGTTCAGGATTTTCTTCACCGTCTCCGGATTGCCGTACACCGACTCGATCCCGTGATTGTGGATGGCGAGTTTGATGTCGTACTCCTTCACCAACTCCTCGAGATTGTCCCATTGGGCCATGTCTCGCGGTTCGACCACGATGATTTTGATCCCCATCGCCTTCGCGAACTCGAACAGCTTCCGGTTCTCCTCCTTGTTCATCGAGGTGCCCGCGACACCGAACGTGTAACAGACAAGGCCGTTCTTATCGAGGATCGCTTTCTTGCGCATCGTCTCTTCCGACGGCGCGGACGGCTCCATGTGTTTGCCGATCATTTGAACGTATTTGATCTTGTGCTTCACACAGAAGTCCACCACCTGGTCGAAGTCCATGTTGCGGAGCGTCCAGGTCTGAATGCCGATCTTGGGCTCGTAGTCCGCCGCGCGAGCAGCGCTCGCGAGCAATACGGCCGCAAGGAACAAGGAGGGGATAACAGAAATGCGTGGTTTCATAGGTTATGAAGTTTCCCGGATTCAATCGGAACGCGTTGGTTCGTCAACAGGAAAAGGCAAGTGGCTTTGCGGCACGATCCCCGTCAGGAGGCAAACAATGGCGCGCGACCTTGCCGGTCGCCGAAACCCCAAAGATTAGAGAACGCATCGAAGGGGTTGAATCTCGCTCAGTTCGTACGTGTCCGCGGCTGAAAACCCGCGCGCGCCGGTACCGAAGGCGATCTGCACTTGCTCACGGGCCAGTCGTTACTCGCATGACTTTGAAATCGTCAAACCGGATTGGCGTCCCGGAGAAAGGATTGCCCCAAACGCCGGCGCGACCGGCAATCGGTTCCTCTTTCTCATCGAACGAAATGGTCCAAGTCGCCGGCTCGCTTCCCTCCTGCCATGCTTTGCCCTCCACCTTCCACTCGACATCCTTTATCCTGCGAACCTGAAGCTTCAGGTTCGTCCACTTGCCGGAAACCCATTCGTACGGAGCCGTCGCTTTCACGGTCTCGCCCTTGTAGAGTTCAACCAGTTTCTTGGCCGGACTGATTTGCAGCTTGTAGCCGCCCACGCCGTTCGAGCTCGCCGCGAACGCGGGAAAGCGCCGTCCCTTGCCCGTGCCGAAAATGCGCGCGGATACCGCAAGCCCATCCTTTTCCGTCGGGCCAAACAACACACCGTAGGTATCGAGCGGCGCGCCGGGAAGTTCGAGGAACTTGTTCCCGCCTTCCTCCTTCACGGCGAATTGGCCGTCGAGCACCAGGAAGTCGTCGGGCACTTTGCCTACTTCGGATTTTTCAAAATCGTTTTCGTAAAGCGGCTTGGTCTCCTGAGCGACGAGGCACATCGCCAGCCCAATTGCCACCCACGCTGTCCCAAGCCGCTCCGCTCCATTGTCGAATAATGTAACCATGTAACGATGTAACGATGTAACGATGTAACTTTTGTAACGGCTCAACGCCTCATCGACTCACTCATTCCTCAACGCATCCAACAGTCTTCCGCGCACCGCCACCAGCGTCGCCAGCCACGTCCATAACGCGCCGCTGAGCAAAACCCCGATCAGCGTCAACGCCAGCGAAAGATAGGGCACTTCTGATCCCGGCGAAAGCACCGCGGGCAACACGGCGACGAGCGCCGACACCACGCCGAGGCCCAGACCGAGCACCAGCAGGGCGCCATGTTCGCTCAACACAAGCCATTTCAGGGCGCGCGCGCGAAAACCCACCGCCATCAACACCGCCAGTTCGCTCCGGCGTTCGAGAACGTTTCGCAACACCACCACGCCCAGGCCCACGCTGCCGAGCAGCAACCCCAGCCCGCCGAGAATCTGAAACGTGCCAAGGTATGTGTTTTGCACCGCGTTGAACATCGCCAACCGTCTGGCCGCCGGCGTCAATTCCAGGCCCACATCCCGCAAAGCCCGCGTCAAAGTGGCTGACACTTCCGGCACGTCCTTCGACGGCGCATCCATCAGGAACATTCGATAGCCGTCCTCGGACGGAAATCGCTTCAGGAACTCCGCCTCGTCGATCAACAGATTGCCCTGCAGGATGGAATTGGCCACGGCGCCCACCAGCCGAATCTTAAACGCCCGGCCGCGATCATCCGTGTAGTCCAGCGTATCTCCGACTTTCTTGCCCATCGCCCATTGGATCGAGTTCGCGTCGCCAATGGCGGGAACCGCTGTTTCATCGGTAGGGCGAGCGTACTCGCGAGCCGTAACCTCGCTTTCACGCCCCCTTTTAGAGTCAGGGCTCGCGGGGACGCTCGCCCCACCGGTCGAAGCCTTCAGCAACATCCACGGCTTCTCATTAGACAGACCCTTGGCCGTTTTCGCGAACGTGAACGCCTCGCGTTCCGCCAGTAGTTCCGGCTTTACGCCGAGCAGTCTCGGCTTTTGCGCCCGATTCAAATTCAAACAACTCGCGTCGTCGCCGTCCCGCACGCGCAGCGGCACGACCTGCACGCCGTCGAGCGACTTGTCGTCGAGCCCGAAAAATTCGCGGCCCTTTTGCGTGTTCAAATCATGAACCACCGGAAGGGTGGACTCGCCGATCCCTGCGAACCCGCCGGTGCCCGAGGAGCGCTTCTCCGCGTCCTTCACCGCGTCGAGCCGGAACACACCGATGCTCGCGATGAGAAAACTGCCGGAGGCAAGCAACCCCAGCGTGGACAGGCTGCGTGTCCGTCGGCGGGCGCAGTTCCGCACGCCGAGTTGGCTCAGCGAGAACCGCGGCACTTCGCCGCCCACATCGGCGGCAAGCCGTGACAGATAAGCCGAAGCGAACGCGAGCCCCGCGATCAGCAACAGTGCGCCCGCGCCAAAAAATGCGCCCGCATTGGCGGTGTTGCCGGTCCCCAAGGCCCACCCGATCAAGGCAATCGCGCCCAACGCGCCAAGGATAGCCACCACAACCCTCCGGCTTTGGTTTTTGGACTTTGAACTTTGGACTTTGGACTCGTCTACGGCTCCTTCCGCCAACAACTCTCGCGCCGGCTGTTTCGCCTGTTTACGTAGCGCCAGCCAGACCGTCACCCACGCAACGACGGTGGCCGCAAAAGCGCCGATGGCGAGGGTGGCGGGTTCCGCGTGGAAGGACAGGCTCGAAGTCCCCACGGCGTCGCGCCAAACGGTCGAGAGACCCCGCAGCATCGCGCGCGCATACCAGAGGCCGCCCGCCAGTCCGATGACACCACCCACCAACGCCAGCGCGCCGCCTTCGAACATCAGCAACCTGCGCACTTGCTTCGGCGCGAAACCGACGGCGAGCAGGGTGCCGACTTCCGTGGCGCGTTGTTCGATTCCAAACTGAAACAACAGGGCCATGAGCAGCAGCGCCGCGACGATGAGAAAAAAGCTAAAGCCGAGAAACAATCCGCCGAAGTCCTGGGATTGATCGACGGCGGCGAGCGCCTGCTGCAAAACCGGTTCGAACTGGAGCCCGATGGACGCCGGATCAATTCGAGAGAGAAGGTGTTGCTCGATTTCTGTCTTCGCCTTCCGAAGAGCCGCCGTCACCTCGGCGCTTTGCGTCGGCACCGGCAGCCGGGCAGTGGGTGCGACAGCGTTAGCCGCCGCTCCGTTCGGACTCGAAGCGGGCGGGAGTGCGATCGCCGGAATCGACATCATTCCCCGCGAGAAAGTGTGCGATGGGAACAGATACCGCACCGCAGTGAGATTCCCGAATCGGTTGCTCCAAAGCTTCTGTCCCGCAGCGAGCGTGATGAAAGCCTTCGGCGTTCCGCGATACTGCTTCCAATACTCCTCGTCCTTGGGACGGATCTTATCGAGCGAAACCGGCAAACTGGGATCCCAGTCACGCGTGCTCTCAGCCTTGTCCAGTCCGGGAAAATCGGGCATGAGTGTGGGGTCCGCCGCCGCGCCGTTCAGGGGTACAACGGAGCGAACGCGGAAACGCGCGTTCCTTTCCTCCAACTTTCTGCCAAGGTCCATCACAAAATACTTCAACTCCAGCTCCTCCCCCGGTTTCACGTTCAGGTCATCGGCCAGCCACTGGTTGATGACGAACTCGTCGTCGCGCATCCCGGCGGGCACGACCGGCGCGCCCATCGCGGTGACCATCGAGTAAGGCGTCGCGCGGTCGCCCAGGCGGAGTTCGTTCACGAAGTACGTCAGAACACCGCTGGCATTCGTCGCCGCCTGGAGCGCGACGTCGGCCACTGACGGATCGAGGAAGACTCGGCTGGTGCGCAACTCGAGCGCGTTCAATCCAGGAATCTCGCGCAACTCCAGCTCGGCATCCGCAAGCTTCCATTCTTTGCGGAGAGATGCGGTATCGAACGTTGGAGTCACATTGCCACTGGAAGACACCAGCATCATATTCGCGCGGCCAGGCAACTGAACTTTCTCCTGCAGCCAGGCCAGGGACACAAAGGCATTGAACGGAGGAATCTGGCTGGCTTGCAGACTGAACCGTCCCAGACACGAATCTCCGGCAATGGCGCGCACCGTGACTCGCAACGCAACGGAGGAATCCTCCTGTGGCGTGATCGGTGTTTCGCGGGAAAGCGCGCTTGGCCTGGAGACTCGCAGGAGGACCGTGTCGCCCACTTTAGCCTTGAGTTGCTGCGCCAGTCGCTCGTTCAGGACAACCTCGTCGGCGCCAGGACTCTGAAACGGCGCGGCTTTTGCATCCAGGTTCCAAAAGCGGTCATCGACACCGAGGAGTTGAACGCGATTTGCGCGCGCGGAATCATCGGCAGTTGTCGTCGTCGCCAGCAATTGAAGTACGGCGACAACAACTCCCCCAGACGAGCCTTCCAGACCCTTCGCCAACTCCGCGCGGAAGAAACGGTCGTTGGAAGCCAGGGCAAGTTGCACTCGGCCGAGCCGGGCCAGCGCCATGTCGCGCAAACTGCCGCGCACGGAATCGCCGACCACCAAAGCGCCAATCAAGACGGCGCTTCCGACCGCCGCGCCAAGCAGCGCGCCGAGATGCGACCGCGCGTGAAAGCGCAGGCTGCGTAAAATGAGCGTCCGTAGCGTCATGTTATGGAGTGCGGTGACAAGTCACCGCACTCCAAAGCGGGTGCTCCGCCGCTTGCCCTTGGGGCTTCCTTCGTCATTTGGCCTTCGTCATTCGTCATTTGAGCGCAGCGAGAGGCGTCCATCCCTCAACTCCAACACGCGCCCCATCCGTTTCGCCAGATCGAGCGCGTGCGTCACGACAATCAGCGTGGCGCCCTCGTCTTTGTTCAACTGGACCAGCAAATCTCCCAGGCTCTGCGCCGAAGCGCGGTCCAGCGCACCGGTGGGTTCGTCGGCAAGCAGGAGTTTGGGCTGATTGATGAGCGCGCGAACGACGGCCACGCGCTGGCGTTCGCCGCCGGAGAGTTGTCCGGGCCGATGCGACAGGCGGCCGCTCAAGCCGACCTTCTCCAATAGCTTCTTTGCCCGCTCCCTCGCGCCGTCGCGATGCGCTCTGTCCTTGCTGGCCAGCGTGGGCACGAGGACGTTCTCGAGCAGCGTGCATTGCGGCAGGAGATGATGCGACTGAAAGACAAAACCGATTTGCCGGTTGCGCACTGTCGCCAGTTGAATGTCGTCGAGCCGCGTCAAATCCTGCCCATCGAGCGTGACCGCGCCGCTGGTGGGATGATCGAGGGTGCCGATGATATTGAGCAAAGTGCTCTTGCCGGAGCCGGACGGCCCGACAATCGCCACGGACTCACCTCGTCGAATCTCGAACGAAATCCCATCAAGGACGGCAACCGTCTGCCCACCGCCGGGTGAATCGTAGCGCTTGGCGATGTCGATCAGTTTTAGAAGGGCAGAGTCGGGTGCCATGAGCAATGAACTCGCTATCGTCGTTACGGCGCGCCGGGCAACCTCTGCCATCGTTGTGCCTTCATCTCAAACCGAGGAAGACTTCCGGCCACGACGGCGGTCACTGGAACCCGGAGCGCGAACGCGTCGTGAAATCTCTTTTCCAATCGCTTCACGACTGCTGCCGGATCGGCGCAATCCGGTGTCGTCTCGACGCGCACGCTCAGTTCCACCAACGAATTCTGCTTCGCGACGGTGACCTGATACTCGGCCACGTCACCGCAGGACCGGATGATATCCTCGACCGCGCTTGGATGAACGTTCACGCCGCGGACGATGACCATGTCGTCAACGCGTCCGAGGATGCCGCCGTCGAGCGCGAGTTCGTGGCGACCGCAGACGCAAGGTTGAGGGTTGAGGGTTGAGGGTTGAGGGATTGGCCTGACCAGGTCACCCGTGCTATAGCGCAACAGCGGCGAGCCGGTGCGGCCCAGTGTGGTCAGAATCAATTCGCCGGTTTCACCGGCCCCGGCCGACTTGCCGTTGGAGGGATCGACGACTTCGGCGTAGTGACCGGACTCGATAACGTGCAACACGCCGGGTCGTTTCGGGCATTCATATGTGACCGGGCCTACCTCCGTCATGCCGTGGTGATCGAAGATGCGCGCGCCGTTCCAAAGGCCGGTTAGCCGCGCGCGAGTGGCCGGAATGCTGCCACCGGGTTCGCCGGCGACGATGATGGTTTTGATTCGCGCCGTCCGCAGGTCGATTTTCTCCGCGGCGGCGACTTCCGCGAGCCGGGCCGCGTACGTCGGCGTGGAACAAAGAACGGTCACGCCGTTGTCGATCATAACGCGCAACCGCGTCGCGCTGCTCAGTCCACCACCGGGGATGCAGAGACAGCCCATTCGTTGCGCCGCTTCGTACGCGAGCCAGAAGCCGATAAAAGGGCCGAACGAGAACGCGAAGAAAACGCGCTCGGCCGCGGTCACGCCGGCGGCACGAAAGACCTGCGTCCAGTTCTCGACCATCCAATTCCAGCTTTCCGGCGTGTCGAGCCAGCGGAGCGGCGCGCCGGTGGTGCCACTGGTGGCGTGCAACCGCGTGTAGCGCTCCAGCGGGAAGGTGAGGTGGGTGCCGTAAGGCGGATTCGACCGCTGATCTTCGACGATTTCCTCCTTGGTCGTGAATGGAAATCGTTGTGAGAATTCATCGAGGCTGCCGATGTCCGCAACAACGCCTGCCGCGGACAGCTTCGCCCGGTAAAATCGGTTGCCAGGGAGCAACGCACCGAGGAGGAGGCGCAGTTGGACAAGCTGCTCCGCCGCGATCGTCCGGCGGTCAGGAAAGGCATCGGCCATGGGTCGGAAATTCAGGCTTAGCGCAGCGCTTCGGCGCCGCAGCTAAAATCGTCCTCGTTCTCGTAATCGAAAGTGCGGAATTCGAGGACGAGGACGACAAGAATGCGCAGCAAAGAGAGCTTGCATGGATAGCGGCACCGTTCATGAAAAAGCTCATCGCTGAGTCGGCGACGACGGCGCTGCGATCGTGGCCGTTGGCAGCGGTTTCGGTTTCGCGGCGGCCGGGGCAGGCTTGTAAAAAGTCACCAGGCAACCACCGAGCGCGGCGAGCAGGATGCCCAAATAGAATTGCGGTTTGATCGCACCCCAACCGCCGGCTGGCGGATGGAGGATAAGCGAGTAAATCGCATTTACCACCGGAGCTCCCGCGAACACGATCGACATGACGACCGCCGGCGTGCCTTTCGCTCCAAACGCCAGCAGCACACCGAAGGCGCCGATGGCCCCGACGATTCCCGCGAACAGCGACCACCACATGCCCCTGGGTGTGTAGCCGCTGAAAGCCGCGCCTTTCGACATCAGCAAAGCCAGCGGCGCCAGCACGGCGGTGAGGAAGTAGGCGATGCCCACGAATAGGAACGCTTTGTAGCGGCCGTTGATCGGGTCGCCCATCGCAACCTGTCCGGTGTGCAGGAAAACGCCGTAGACGCCCCACGAGAAAACCGTCAGCAGCGCAAAGAAAAGCCAGCCCAGGCCGGAGGAACTCGAGTCAGTGTTAATCATACGTGTGCGGAGATTAGCCGCGACCCCGCTTTACTTCAAATGGATTGTCGGCTAAACCTCGTCGCTGCTGAATTTGAAAGCATTACAGCCGTCATGGACTCCGTGAAACGCGCTTTGATCCTGCTGTCTGCCGCCGCCCTGCTATCGGGTTGCGCCACCAGCACCGTCGAATCTCGCAAGCAAGAGCGGATGGCGGCCTACAACGCTTTGACGGAGGCGGAAAGGGAACTCGTCGATCGCGGCCAGATCAAAGTCGGCATGAACCAGGATGCCGTATATGTCGCATGGGGCCGGCCGTCGCAAATGCTGCAAGGGGAGTCCGGCGCCGGTGGCGTGACAACGACCTGGCTCTATCACGGCACATGGATGGAGGAGACCAGCTACTGGAGTTATCGGGAAGTGCCTTACCAGGGAGGCGTCTACCTGGAGCGCTACCTGGATCGCGATTACCATCCGCGCGATTACGTCTCCGCGGAGATCGTCTTTGTGGGAGGCAAAGTCGCGCGCTGGCGCACGCTGCCGAGGCCGGTGTACTGAAGCATTTATCTGAGCAGTACAACTTTTTGTCGCATATGCGACAAAAAGTTGTACGCAAAACTGTAAGACTTCCCGCGAGCCGGAGCGCCGGTCTCCGAACCGGCGTGACCATTCACGCCACCTCGGAACATGCCGAATCGGGGTTCGGCGCTGCGCTTTGCCATATCCGCACGACTGGACTAAACTCGGCTCGTGACTGTGGAACAAATCATCGGTTTATCGCTCGCGTTGCTGATCATGTGCGTCGGCGTGGCGGGGAGCATTCTGCCGGGCATTCCCAGCACGCCGTTGGTCATGCTGGCCGCCATCGGCCATCGGCTTTACTTCGGCGAGGCAAGTATTGGGAATTGGGGTCTGGCTGTTCTGGGTGTGCTTATGGCGTTGTCGCTCGTGCTGGACTATCTGGCGAGCATGGCCGGCGCGAAAAAGCTCGGCGCCACCTGGCGCGGCGTGGTTGGCGCGGTCGTGGGCGGATTGATCGGCATCTTCTTCAGCCTGCCAGGCATTGTTTTGGGACCGTTTGTGGGAGCAGTCGTATTTGAAATGATTGGCGGACGGGAATTCCAGGAAGCCGCCCGCGCCGGTGCGGGCGCAGTGCTCGGCCTTTTCGTCGGCGCAATTGGAAAGCTGGCTTGCTGCGTCGCCATGATGGGGCTCTTTGCCGCAAGCGTTGTTTACCAGTCCTTGAAGCAGACGGGATAAACGCACGGCCCGGACTGGCGAGTGCTGTGCATTCACCGTTTGGTGGGCGCATCTCATTTTGTTGCGTCCCCGCACGTAGGAGCGTTGCGTTCCCTTCACCCTGACCCTGTCCCCCGCCGGAACGATTCAGTTGAAATCGGGGAGCGCGACCGTCCCGGTCGCTCCAGTCGGCGTCCCGCCGACTGGCGCGCCTCGCAATTCACCAAACGGTGCGTCGTCTCGTGGCAACAATGTTTTCGGCGGGACGCCGAAAACAGCGGGCGAGACGCCCGCGCTCCCCAGAGCAACTGCATCGTTCCGGCCCGGGAGAGGGAAGAGCCGAAGCGGCGTCCGAGAGGCCAGGATTGCTCGCAAGCAGAAGGCCGGGCATCGTGCTCCCTCTCCCGAGGGGAGAGCGGCGGGGTGAGGGGGGAGGAAGCGGCCGAATATCCGCGCGGCTGCAAGATTTTGAGAAGCGCCCTCGTCCAGTTCGCCGGTTGTAATTCCCTTTGACTGACCCACCCGCTTCGTTATCCTTTCGCCCCTGTTTGTTTTTATGGCGAAATTGACGGTTCATGACCTGGATGTGCGCGGCAAACGCGTCTTTATGCGCGTGGATTACAATGTGCCGATGGAGGAAAAAGATGGCCGGATGGTCATCAACGACGTGACGCGCATCAAGGAAACGCTGCCGACGCTGGAGCTTCTGATCGGGAAGGGCGCCCGCATCATCCTGGCCGCGCATTTGGGCCGTCCCAAAGGAAAGCGCGAGCCGTCGATGTCGCTCCGTCCCGTGGCCGCGCAACTGGCCGACATGATCCATCGCCCGGTCGCCTTCGTGGACGATTGCATCGGCGAAAAGGCGGAGAAGACTGCCGAGGCATTGAAGGCAGGTGACGTTTTGCTGCTGGAGAATGTTCGTTACCACAATGAAGAGGAGGCCAACGATCCCGCGTTCGCCGAAAAGCTCGCAAGGCTCGCGGATGTGTACGTGAATGACGCATTCGGCGCGGCGCACCGGGCGCATGCGTCCACCGAAGGCGTACCGCGCGTTGTCGCCACCCGCGGCGGGCAATGCGCAGCCGGCCTGTTGATGCAGCGCGAACTGAAGTTTCTCGGTGACGAATTGGAAAACCCGGCCCGCCCGTTTGCGGTCATCCTCGGCGGCGCCAAGGTCTCGGACAAAATCAACGTCATCGATCGCCTGCTGGACAAAGCGGACACGATCCTCATCGGCGGCGCGATGACCTATACCTTCCTCCTGGCGCTCGGCCATAAGGTCGGCCGGTCGCTGGTCGAGCCGGATCGGGTGGAGGTCGCCAAAGCGGCGCTGGAAAAGGCCAAGGCGCGCAAAGTGCAGTTTCTGTTGCCTGAAGACAACGTCGTTGGCACGCCGCTCAATACCGGCAAGCTGAACAAGAAAGGCAAGCCGATCATCGAAATTCAAAACGCGCGCGTGAACGACGGCCCCAATATCCCCGACGAGGAAGCGGGGATGGACATTGGTCCGCGGACCATCCAAACCTGCAATGCCGTGATCCACAAGGCGAAGACGATTTTGTGGAACGGCCCGATGGGTGTCTTTGAGGATCCGCGTTTTGCCGAGGGCACGTTCGCCGTCGCCCGCGCCGTGGCGGAAGCGACCGGCAAGAACGGCGCAAAGAGCATCATCGGGGGCGGCGACAGCGTGAAGGCGCTGAATCTGACCGGTCTCGCGGACAAAGTCACGTTTGTGAGCACCGGAGGCGGGGCGAGCCTTGAGTTTCTTGAGGGCAAGGTTTTGCCCGGGGTCGCCGCGCTCACCGACAAGTAGGCTTCGCACCGCGCCAAACATCAAAAACCGCCGAGCATGAACAAAGAACGCAGACTGGTCATTGCCGGCAACTGGAAGATGAACAAGACGGTTGCCGAGGCGCTCGACCTTGTGAACGGCTTGAAGCGCGAGCTGACGAACATCAAGGAAGTCGATATCGTCATCTGTCCGCCGTTTACCGCGCTCTCGGAGGTGTCGAAAGCGGTCATCAACACCAATATCCGGCTCGGCGCCCAAAACATGAGCGAACACAATTTCGGCGCTTACACGGGCGAAATCGCCGCCGGAATGCTCAAGGAATTCTCCGTTCGTTACGTCATTCTCGGGCATTCGGAGCGGCGCCAGTACCAGAAGGAATCGGACGAACTGGTCGCGAAAAAAACCCTGGCCGCCCACGCCGCGTCGCTCAAGCCGATCGTGTGCATCGGCGAGACGCTTGCGGAACGCGAAGCCGGCCGAACCGAGCTGGTCGTCGGCACGCAGTTGCGCGGCAGCCTGGCGGGCCTGTCCGCCGAACAGATCGAGGAAACGATCATCGCGTATGAACCGGTGTGGGCCATCGGCACGGGCAAAACGGCGACGGCGCAGCAGGCGCAGGAAGTACACGCCTTTATCCGGCAGCAGATTGCAGCTGCTCATAACGAGACGGTTGCGCGCCGCGTGCGGATCCAATACGGTGGCAGTGTGAAGCCGTCGAACGCCCGCGAGCTGATGAGCAAGCCGGACGTGGACGGCGCACTGGTCGGCGGGGCGTCCCTCGAAGAACGGGGTTTTTCCGACATCATCAAGAACAGCATTTAGAAAGTTTAGAAAGCAAATCGTATGGGCATCTTAATCGGCTTTTTGACCGTCGTCCTGGTATTGAACTGTCTGTTTCTCATCCTGCTGGTCTTGATCCAACTGCCCAAGAAGGAGGCCGGGGCGGGCATCGCCTTTGGCGGCGGAGCAACGGACGCGCTGTTTGGCGCGGGTTCGGGCACGGCACTCACGAAGATCACCAAATATTCCGCCGGATTGTTCATGGGCCTCGCGTTGCTGCTGTCGATCCTTAACGCCAACCGTGTCGATGCGGGCAAGTCGTTGGAAGAAAAACTGAGGCAGAAGGCCGCGGCCGGGGCCGCCACCGCGCCGGCAGCGACCAACGTCGCCGCCGCGGCCACTTCCGCTCCGGGATTATTGCAGTTGACCGCGACCAACCTGGCCGTGACCAACCCGCCTCCAGCGCCCGAAAAATAAACGCGGTCCATGTTCTGTTTGACCAGCGCCTCCGAAAACAATTCGGGGGCGCTTCGTCGTTTTCTTCTCTCTTCTATCCTCTCCGCATCCGTGATCACCGGCTGCACCCGGTCCGAGCCGCGGGCGGATCTCGTCATCATCAACGGCGCCGAACCGGAGTCGCTCGACCCCGCCATCCTGACCGGCCAGGCGGACGGGCGCGCAGCCCTTGCGCTCTTCGAAGGATTGACCCGCTACAATCCGACGAACGCCGCGCCGACACCCGGTCTGGCCGAACGCTGGGAGATCTCGCCGGACGCCAAGATTTACACCTTTTATCTGCGGAGCAACGCGGTCTGGTCCACCGGCGAGCCGATCACCGCACACGACTTCGTCTATTCCTGGCTGCGCGCCCTCACTCCGGCCACGGCCAGCGAATACGCCGGCGTGTTGTTTTATGTGAAGAATGGCGAAGCCTATAACACCGGCAGGATCAAAGACCCTTCCCAGGTCGGCCTGAAGGCCATCGACGACCGCACGCTCGAGGTTGAACTCGTCAATCCGACGCCGTTCTTCCTCGATCTGTGCGCGTATCCAACGCTCGCCGCTGTCCCACGCCAGTCCATTGAGGGACACGGCGACCGCTGGCTCATGACGCGTCCGGTCCCGACCAGCGGCGCCTACCAACTCGTCGCGTGGCGGTTGAATGACAAGATTCGACTGCGGAGAAACCCGCGCTACTGGGACGACGCCAACACACAGAACGAACTCGTCGACTTGCTCCCATGCATCAACGCAAATACCGCGTTGAATCTGTACGAGACGGGTGCCGCGGACGTCGTTTGGGATAAAAACCTCGTGCCGGTTGAGATGCTCGACCTGCTGTTGAAGCGGCCTGATTTTCACAGCTACGATTTTCTTGGCAC
>Ga0075421_100002080_pt1 | contig 23724 bp, 18 predicted proteins | sample SoiMetdeltSBSDD5_FD_75292 | JGI IMG/M metagenome (GOLD analysis project Ga0075421, IMG submission 75292) | Bulk soil microbial communities from a Populus tree surrounding site in Tennessee, USA - Soil MetaG P. deltoides SBSDD5 | ecosystem: Environmental > Terrestrial > Soil > Tree plantation...
TCCGGGCGGCGCGACTTCACGGTGGCCTTCAACGAGGCCACGGTGGAGCAGGACATCCGCGACGTGCCGCCGGGCGGCGTGCTGCTGGTGGACGAGGAGCTGTTCACCGCCGACAAGGTGGGGCGTGACGACATCACGGTCTACTGCGTACCCATGGCGGCCATCGCCAAGCCCTTCGGGCCCGACCCGCGGCTGCGCAAGCTGCTGGCCAACATGGTCTACGTCGGCGTCGTGGCCGAGCTGCTCGGGCTGGACGCCGAGGTGCTGAAGCAGGCGGTCCACGACCAGTTCGCCGGCAAGGAGAAGGTGGTCAAGCTGAACCTCGACGTGGTCATGGCGGGGGTGACCCACGCGCGCGAGAAGCTGGACAAGGCGCGCTGCCCGTTCCGAGTGCAGCGCAGGAACCTGACCGCCGGCAAGATGCTCATCGAGGGCAACGCGGCCGCGGCCCTGGGTGCCTTGATGGGCGGGGCCACCTTCTGTGCCTGGTACCCGATCACGCCCAGCTCCAGCCTGTGCGAGTCGTTCATCGAGCTGTGCAAGAAGCACCGCGTGGACAAGGCCACCGGCGAGGCGCGCTTCGCGCAGGTGCAGGCCGAGGACGAGCTGGCCAGCATCGGCCTCGTCATCGGCGCGGGCTGGGCCGGAGCGCGCGCCTTCACCAGCACGGCGGGCCCGGGCATCTCGCTCATGGGCGAGCTGGGCGGCTTCGCCTACTACGCCGAGATCCCGGCGGTCATCGTGGACGTGCAGCGCGTGGGTCCCAGCACCGGCATGCCCACGCGCAACCAGCAGAGCGACGTGAAGAGCTGCTACCGGCTCTCGCATGGCGACACCGAGCACGTGGTCCTCATGCCGTCGGGGCCCGAGGAGATCTACGAGCACACGCAGCTGGCCCTCGACCTCGCCGAGCGGCTGCAGACGCTCGTCTTCGTGCTCACCGAGCTCGACATGGGCATGAACATCTGGATGAGCCAGCCCTTCAAGTACCCCGAGCGCCCCTTCGACCGCGGCAAGGTGCTGGACAAGGAGGCGCTCAAGCAGGTGGCCGAGTTCGCGCGCTACAAGGACGTGGACGGCGACGGCATCCCGTACCGCACCGTGCCCGGCACGCACCATCCCAAGGCGCCCTACTTCACGCGCGGCAGCGGCCACACCGAGTCCGCGGGCTACACCGAGGATGAGGCCGAGTACAAGACGGTGCTCGATCGGATCAAGAAGAAGATCGCCGGCAGCGTGAAGCTCACGCCCAGGCCCGTCATCGACGGCGAGGGCGACATCGGCCTGATCCATTTCGGCAGCACCGCCTTCGCGGTCGAGGAGGCGCGCGAGATCCTCGGGAAGCAGGGCCTGCGGACGCGCAGCTGCCGCGTGCGCGCCCTGCCGCTGCACGACGAGGTGGCCGACTTCGTGCGCAGCTGCAGGACGGTGTACGTGGTGGAGCAGAACCGCGACGGCCAGCTGGCGGACATCGTGCGCCTCAAGGCGCTGGACGCGGCCACGAAGGTGCGCAGCATCCTCGACTACGGCGGGCTGCCCATGCCCGCCACGCCCGTCGTCGAGGCCCTCTCGGTCGGCCAGCGGGAGCCTGTCCATGCCTGAGACGAAGACACCCGTCAACCGCGCCGGCCTGTCGCTCGACGACTACCGCGGCGGCAAGTCCACGCTGTGCCTCGGCTGCGGCCACGACCAGATCACGCGCTGGATCATCCAGGCCACCTACGAGTCGGGCGTCGATCCCTACAACGTGGCCAAGACCTCGGGCATCGGCTGCAGCAGCAAGACGCCGGCCTACTTCGTCAGCAAGGGCTGGGGCATCAACTCGTGCCACGGGCGCATGCCGTCGGTGGCCACGGGCGCCAGCCTGGCCAACAGGAACCTCGTGGTCATCGGCGTCTCGGGCGACGGCGACACGGCCTCCATCGGCATGGGCCAGTTCGTGCACGCCGTGCGCCGCAACACGGACATGGTCTACATCGTCGAGAACAACGGCGTGTACGGCCTGACCAAGGGCCAGTTCTCGGCCACCTCCGACAAGGGCGCGCACGTCAAGAGCGGCGAGGTCAACGAGTACGAGAACATCGACCTGGGCCAGCTCGCGCTGGACCTCGGCTGCGGCTTCGTGGCGCGCAGCTTCTCGGGCGACGGCCGGCAGATGGTGGGGCTCATCCGGGCGGCCATCGCGCACCGCGGCTTCGCGCTCATCGACGCCATCTCGCCCTGCGTGACCTTCAACAACCTGGCCGACAGCACCAAGGGCTTCGCCTGGCTGCGCGAGCACAACCTCACCCTGCACGAGCTCGGCTTCGTGCCGCCCTACGAGGCGGTGACCGTGGACCAGCCGGAGGGCAAGGCCATCAGCGTGGACATGCCCGACGGCAGCCACATCCTGCTCCACAAGCTGGCCGACGCCGAGCACGACCCCCGCAGCCGCAAGGCGGCCGAGGCCATCCTGGCCAAGGACCGGGCGGACCCCGGCCACGTGTACACGGGCCTGATCTACTACCGGGCGTCCACCGAGAGCCCGGGGCTGCCGGACATCATGCACCTGGGGGAAAAGTCGCTGGCCAGCCTGAACGAGTCCGAGCTGCGGCCGACCCGCGAGGCCTTCGCGGCCCTCCTGGCCGGGTATCACTGAGCCGCCGGGGACCGCCGCGCCCTTTACGTCCCGGGATTCCGGTGTAGTCTTCGGAACCTCCCGCGCGGAGCCTCCCCCGCGCCGCATCCCGGACCTGCACCATGGCCGCCCGTCGCGGACTCTCGCTCCTTGGAGCCGTCATTGCCCTGCTCGTGGCGGGCGTCGGGGCCGTGTGGCTGTGGTTCGGCCTGGCCACCGGGCAGTCGCTGGCGCACCTCGCCTCCGCCGCCCTGGTCGTGCTCATCGCGCTCACCTTCGCCGCGCGCTGCCTGGTGCACCTGTTCGGCCCCATGACCAGCGAGCCCTCTGGCGCCGTCGAGCTCACCGGCGCCGAGGACGTGGCCGACCCCGGCTTCCGCATGCTGCGCGACGACTCCGGCGGCGCCACGCACGACCCGCACGGCGCGGCCTGCCCGTGGTGCGAGGCGCCGCTGCGCCGCGTGCTCGAGCGCTGCCCGAGCTGCGACCAGGCGCTGTAGGCGTCGGCGCGGTCCGGCGCGTCCTCGACCTTCCCGGTCACGTTAAAAAAAATGCTCGCAGCAACTGCTCCGAGCATTTTTTTTAACGTGACCGCCGGGCCGTCCCGCGGGATGGTGCCACGGCGACCCGCCGCCATGCCGCCCGCCACCGGCCTCCGGGAGGACCCGCGCGCTTGCTGAAGGACGCCCTCGCGCGCCTGTCGCGGCACACCGTCGTGTATGCGGCGGCGGGACAGTTGTCGAAGGTGGCCGGCTTCGTGCTCGTGCCCTTCTACACCGGCTGGCTCGACCAGCCGGACTACGGCCTCAACGAGCTGCTCACCCAGGCCATCGCCGTGCTCGGCTACCTGGCCGGCATCAACATGACCACGGCCATGGCGCGGCACTACTTCGACAGCGCCGAGCCGTCGCACCGGCGGCTGGTGGTGAGCACCACGCTGTGGACCGCCCTCGGCGCCTCGCTGCTGCTCGGCGGGGTGCTGGCCGTCTTCGCCGAGCCGCTGGGCGGCCTGCTCTCGGCGCGCGCTGGCATGCGCGAGCTGGTGTGGCTCACGCTGGGCATCCTCGTGCTGCAGCTCGTGCGCGAGGTCTTCTGGCGCTACCTGCAGACCCAGGAGCGCAGCGCGGCCTTCGCCCTCTCGTCCGTGAGCATGACCGTGCTGGTCATCGCGCTGCAGATCTGGCTCGTGCGCGGGCTGGGCCGCGGCCTGCAGGGGCTGTTCGAGGCGGTGCTGATCGGCGAGGCCGTGGCCGTGGCCGCGCTGGCGGTCGCGCTGCTGCCGCGCATCGGCCTCGGGTTCAGCCCGGCGCTGTTCCGGCAGCTCGCCGTCTACACGCTGCCCCTCGTGCCCAACGGCGTCCTGCAGTTCTGCCTGCACAACGCCGACCGCTTCGTGCTCAACGAGCTGCGCGGCGAGGCCGACGTCGGCCTCTACGGCTTCGCCTACAAGCTGGGCCTCATCCCCAACTACCTGCTGCTCACGCCCTTCCTCATGGTCTGGTACCCGTTCATCTTCTCGGTGGGCGACGAGGCCCGGCAGAAGGAGCTTGTCGCGCGCATCGCCGCCTGGTTCCTCGGCGCGGTGACCGCCTGCGTGCTGCTGGTCTCGATCCTCGCGCCGGAGCTGACGCGGCTCATGGCCGGCAAGCCCGAGTACCTGGTCGCCTGGCCGGCCATCCCCTGGATCGGCGCGGGCTACTGGCTGTGGGCGGCCTTCCAGATGGCGCAGACCGGCTTCTTCATCCGCAAGCGCACGTCCACCCTCCCGTGGCTGACCGGCCTCGCTGCGGCCTTCAACATCGGCGCGAACTGGCTGCTGATCCCGCGCTACGGCTGGATCGCCGCGGCCTGGGTCACGGCGGCCACGTTCCTGCTGCTGCTCGTGGTCACGCTGCGCGTGGTGCGGCGGACCTTCGCGGTGGACTTCGCGTGGGGCCGGATGGTCTCGCCGCTGCTCGTGGCGTCGGCGGTCTGCGCGGCGGGCCTGCTGGCGGTGCCGCCGGAGCTGGGCCTGGTTGGCGACGTGCCGGCCGGCACCATCGCGGTCAAGCTGGCGCTGGGAGCTGCCTGGCTGATCTGGATGTGGGCCGGCTGGATGACGGCGGAGGAGCGGGCGGGGGCGCGGGCGCTGCTGTCGCGGCAACCGAAAGGATCCTGACCGCGGTTGCCGGCGCCGGCGAGACGGCGGGAGGACGGCCGTGCGTCACCGGGCGATCAACCCACGACGGCAGATCGCCCCTACTCCGCCACCCACGCCAGCACGAGCGACTCCACCGCGGTGTCCGCCTTGCGCGGCGCGATGGCCACCTCCTCGATCGCCACCTCGTGCTCGCCCGCCTCGCGCACCTGCTGGGCCTCCGCCTCGAAATCGTGGTTGATCGTCGCGAGCTGACCCTGTACCTGCGCCAGCTCCGCCTGCGCGGCGGCGATGTCCTCCTTCTCCTTGCCCGAACGCGCGGCGCCGCGCACGGCCGTGCCGGCGCGGCCCACGTTGCCCGCGCTGCCCAGCCTGCGACCGAACAGCGCGCCGAGCAGCGTGCTGCCGATGGCCACGGCGGTCGACGTCCGGCTCTGCTCGTACTGCGCCTGCTGCACGCGCACCTTCTCCTGGGCGCGGCGCTCGCGGTCCTGCAGCGTGCGCAGCTTCGGCGCCCAGCGCTGGCGCAGGCGCTCCAGCTCGGCGTCGCGCGCCTCGCGGGACGCGTGCGCGACGCGCGCGCGGAAGTCGCCCGCAGTCTCGCCCGGCCGGCTGACCAGCTTGAAAGCCGGCGCGCGCAGCAGGCGCAGCGGCCGGTTGCGATAGAGGTGATCCGCGGCCGATCTGGCCAGCGCGGGCCAGCCCTTGGCACGTGTCGCCACGGCCGGCAGCTCGGCGAACCGCGCTCCTGCGGGCGGCGAGTCGTCACGCGACAGCGTCCGGCCGTCCGCTTCCTGTGCCTGCTCCCAGGGCGAGAGCGCGCCTTCGGCCTCGACCGGCGCGAGGAGCGTGACCGATTGCCACAGATCCACGCCGCACTTCACGTCCACGTAGTGCACGCGCGCGTCGCACAGCAGACGCGGCAGCAGCCGTGGCGCGGCGGCGCCGGGGCGCACGACGAAGACCTCCTTCACCTCAGGTGGCAAGAGCGGCCGCTGGCCGATGGTCGCCGTCGGTGGCGCTGAGACGGGCCCGGCTGCCGCCGGGGAAGCCGGACGGCCCGGCGCGGGGCCTGCGGCCGCAGACTTCGCGATCGCCGCCGAAGCCGGCGCGCCCGCCCGCCGCGCCTCCGTGAGCAGCTTGATCTGCGGCCGCGTGAGCGGCCCGCGCAGGTAGCTCATCGTCCAGCGCGTCTGGAACAGCACCGGCTCGGCCTCGTGCACGTCGTTCATCAGGAAGGTGCGCCTGGGCAGCCCCGCCAGCAGCGCCTCGGTGCGCGCGCGATCGAAGCCGCGGCCGGCCGTCGTGGTGGCGCCCTCGAGGCCGTCGAGCACGCGCATGCGGTCGCGCTCGGTCTGCAGCCGGCCGAGCCACCACGTGCCGCAATTGGCGAGGCCCTTGTAGTCGAGGTCCACGGGGTTCTGCGTCGCGAGCACGACCCCGAGCCCGAAGGCGCGCGCCTGCTTGAGCAGCGTGAGCATCGAGAGCTTGCTGGGCGGGTTGGCGACGGGCGGGAAGTAGCCGAAGACCTCGTCCATGTAGAGCGCGGCGCGCAGGCTGGAGGTGCCGGGCTGGGCGCGCATCCAGGCGATGAGCTCCTGCAGCAGCAGCGTCACGAAGAACATGCGCTCGGCGTCGGGCAGGTGCGCAATGGAGAGGATCGCGATGCGCGGCCGGCCATCCGGCGTCCAGAGCAGGCGCTGCACGTCCAGGGGCTCGCCCTGCATCCAGGCCTCGAAGCCGGGGCTTGCGAGCAGGTTGTTGAGCTGCAGCGCGAGGGCGGTGCGGTCCTTGGCGGGGAAGAAGGTCTCGACGTCCAGCACGCCCACGCGCTCGAAGGGTGGTTGCTGGATCTGGCGGATGAGCGCGGCCAGGTCGAGGTCCTGGCCCAGCTGCCAGGCGGCGTCGACGAGGCGCGCAAGCAGGATGTGCTCGCGGCCGGTGCGTGGGTCGGACTCGATGCCCAGGAGCGCCAGCAGGGACGAGGTGGTGGCCGCGACGCGCTCGCGCAGGAGCTCGTCGTCGGCGCGCAGGGCCTCGGGCGGCGCGGCCAGCGAGTGCAGGATCGAGAGCGACAGGCCCGCCGAGCTGCCGGGCGTGTAGATGGCCACGTCGGCCGCCGCTCGCAGCCGCGCGATGCGCGCGACGTCCTGGCCCGACTCGGAGAGGCCGCGTCGCCATGTCTCGGCCACCTGCGCCGCGTGCGCCTCCGGCGGGAGCCCGGCGCGGGCCGCCTCGGCCTCGTCGATCCACGGCCGGAACTCCTCCGCCGAGAGGCCCGGGAAGGTGAGCAGCAGGTTCCCGAGGTCGCCCTTGGGATCGATGGCGAGCGCCGGGATACCGTCGATGGCCAGCTCCTCGAGCAGGCTGATGGCAAGGCCGGTCTTGCCGCTGCCGGTCATCCCGACGATGACGCCGTGCGTCGTCAGGTCGCGGGCGTCGTAGAGCAGGAGCTCGTCCGTCGGCGCGCCGCGATCAGGATCGTGGCGCCGTCCGAGGTAGAAGACGCCGAGCTTCTCGTAGTCCTGCATGGGCGGGCCCGCGGAGGGATCGCGCGTTCTATCCGCTGGGTTCCTCACGGACAAGCGGCCGCGGCTTGCGGCCATCCCGCCGGTTAGACTGCGGGCCGCGCGACGCGTGGGTGTCGTGCGCCACGGAGTCCGGCGGTCCCATGGGTGTCACCCTTCGCGAGCTGCGCGTGCGCTGCCAGCTCCCCGTCCGCCAGCACAACGACGTGGCCGGGCTGCTCTTTGGCGACTGGGCCAGCCTGCCCATCACCAAGCTGTTCGTGGACCTGCGCTGGTCGCCCTCCGTGGCCACCCTGGGCATGCTCGTGTGCGGCCTCATCGGCGCGGCTCTGCAGGTGGCCGGCGGGTGGTGGGCGCTCGGCGGCGCCGTCCTGCTGGTGCTCTACTACGTGCTCGACTGCGTGGACGGCGAGGTGGCGCGCTGGCACGGCATCGAGGACATGCGCTGGGGCTACTACGACTACATCTTCCACCTGCTGGTGAAGCCCTCGACCTTCCTCGGCGTGGCCATCGGCTGCTGGCGCGCGCTCGGGTACCCGGAGCTGCTCATCGCGGGCGCCATCGCGGCCGTGGCGGTGCTGTGGTTGAAGCTCTTCCTGCAGCTGCCGGGCATCCTGTTCCTGCACGACGTGCTCAACGGGCAGCCGGGCGGGTCGCGGGCGTTCCGGCGCTTCCTGCAGTCCATCGACGCCCGGGGCCAGGCACCCGCGGCGCGCGAGGAGGCTCCGAGCGTGCGGCCCGCAGCGCCTGTGACCGTGGAGCTGAAGACGCACCACGGTGCGCCGCCCGAGCCGCGCCCGATCTTCCCGCTGGGCTTCAACCTGGTCACCTTCCGGGCCCTGCTGACCAACTTCGACCTGGCGCTGCTGTTCCTGGTGGCGGGCTGCGCCATCGACATCGCGCGGCCGCCGTTCGAGGCCTTCGGGCTGCAGGCCGTGTCGGCCCGCGCGATCTGGCTGGGCTTCTACGCGGTGATCCTGCCGCTCGACTTCCTCGACTATGTGCGCACCTACCTGGTGCGTGGGCAGTTCGCGAGCGAGACGTCGCGGCTGGCGGCGCTGGCGCACCACTACCGGCACTTGCCGGAGGCGACGGAGGGCGCGGCGCGTCGCGCGGACGAGGCCGCGTCGCGAACATGATTCGGGACCCCTGACCGCATCCCGCGCCGCATGGCGCACGGAGAGTCGCCCTGGGGACGCTCGTGCCGACGTCGCTCGACCCCGTGCGAAGACTCGTGGGTCCGTGCCTGTGTGTTCTCGTGTCGTGCGCGACCCTGGCTGCGCAGGACGAGGGCGCCCGGCGGCAAGTCCCTCCAGGGCTGGCGCTACGTGCCGAAGGATCCGGTGTCGGACACCGCCGTGACCGGGTGGGCCGTGCGCGCCTTCGACGCCGGCGATCGCGCGGGGATCCGCGCGCCGAAGAGCTCGGTGGCGGGCGCTCGAGCCTTCGTCGAATGGGTGACCGGCAAGTCGGGCGGGCTCGTCGGCTACCTGGATCCCGATGGGGCCGGACTGAAGGTCACGGGACACCACGACGAGTTCGACTACCACGTGGGGAGCATGACGGCCTTGGGGATCCCGTTGCAGCTCCTCGCGGACCCCAAGCCGGACAAGGCGACAGCCGCCTGGTTGAAGACCGCCGTCCACGCGGTGCTCTTCAAGGATCCCCCGACGGTCAGGACACCGCTGGCCGTCGACGACTACGACTGGCATCAGGCGGCGGAAGCGTGGTCGCTGCTCGACTCCCGCGGCTTCGAGCAGCTCGCCGAGGCCGGAAGCCCGTGGCGGAAGGTGCTCGTCGAGGTCCTCATGCCGCTGCAGTCGGCCGCGAGCGACAAGTGCTCGTCGGGTGGCTGGTTGGCGCCCGATCGCTGGTCCTATGCCGCCGGTCCGGTCTATTCCACGGCGGTCAATCTGCTCTCGCTCGAGCGCGTCGAGGCGCTCTCCCGCGATTGAGGACGCTCCCGCGGGGCCGACGCTCTCGGGGCGCGGTGACGTCCGTCGCTTCTAGAAGCCCAGCAGGCTGCTCACGATCTTGATCTTCACGGTGAGCTTCACCGTCTTGGTCCCGTCGCTCACGCTGAACACGACCTTGTAGGTGCCGATGTCGTTCAGGGCCGCGTCGGTCCAGGTGAAGATGCTGGTCTTCGGGTCGAAGGTGGCGCCGAGCGTGAAGGGCTCCTCGGCGTCGTCCACGCTGATCGTCAGGGTGTCGCCATCCCGGTCGATGGCGAGGATGGGCAGGGCCAGCTCGATGCCCACGAGACCCTGCACGTTCTTGATCTTGCTGACGAGCGGCTTGGTGTTCTTGTCGATGTTCGTGTCGGGGTCCTTGACCTTGACCACATAGGTCACGTCGACCGGGTCGCCGACGCCGTCATCGACCTGGACCTTGATCTTGTAGGTGCCCGCCACGGGAGCATCCCAGGTGATGGTGCGCGCGACGTCGTCGAAGGTCGCGCCTTCCGGGAGCGTGGCCTCGTCAAGCGTCACGACGAGGTCGTCGCTGTCCAGATCGGTGTCCGTGGCGAGGATCGGGAACGTGATAGGCACGTCCGAGACGGCCTGGACCGTGTACTTGGCGACCACGGGCAGCGCGTTCTTGATGTTGTCGAGGTTGGGCGGGTCCGTCGAGAGCGCCAGCTCGCCGTAGCCCGACTTGGGCAGTTTGCCCACGGTCGCCTCGTCGGTCTCACGGAAGATGTTGCCGTCCTTGCGCAGCGCGATGAACGAGGTGTCGGTCGTTCCCGCCGGAACGGAGGCCGGCAGCGGCAGCAGATCGACGAAGCTCTGGCCGTTGGTGTTGAGCTCGATCAGCGGCGTCAGCGTGTTGGGCTCCTGGAACACGCTGCCGTTGCCACGCAGCACGTTCCACGACCCGTCTTCCGTGAAGACGAGGTCGGCGTAGAACGACGCCGAGTCGTCGGTCACGAAGGGCAGCTCGGCGATGACCGTGCCGTTCGAGGGATCGCCGTCGCCGAGGGTGAGGATGTCGCCGCGGATGAGCTTGCCGTCATTGCGCAGGGCGTAGGCCTTGCCGTCCGGACCGACGGCCCCGGATTCCCAGGTCGTGTCGGCCGCCTCGCCCTCGAGGTCACCATTGATTCCGGGACCAGCCTCGAAGATGAAGAGGGGCGTGGCCGTCGTGTCGATGTAGACCGTGCCGTCCTCGCGCATCGAGTAGAGGCCCGATGAACCGGAGAAGATCGCGGAGAACTCGAAGTCGCCTGCGTCGAACTGGGTCACGCAGACGCCGTCCTGGGCCAGGTAGCCGAGCTCGCTGACCGCCCAGAGCGAACCGCTGTCGAAGGCGATGCCGACCCAGTCTCCTTCGGTCACGTCGTCGCCGTTGGGATCCTTGCAGACGAGCTTGTAGAGCTTGACGCCATTCTTGTAGACGAGTCCGTCGTCGCGGAGCGCATAGCGGTCGCTTCCGTCCACGACGAGGCCGACCCACTTGCTGCCGGGCAGGTCGTCCATCACGGTGGCGTTGAGGCTCAGCGTGCCGTTGTTGTTGATCGCGTAGAGCGCGGGCGTCTGGGCGCCGGCGGGCGCGACGAGCGCCAGGCATCCCACTGCGGCGGCCTGGGCGAGGGCGAGACGGCGGTCACGACGGACGATGGCGGACATCGGTGCGAGCTCCGGTTGGGCCGGGCAGATTCCCGGTGGGCGGGCAGGTTACGATCCTGCGGCCGTCCGCGAAGCAGCGTAATCCATGCAGCCGGATCCGGGGGCGGGGGGGGGTACCGTGCGTCGGTCCCGTGAGCGGTTCACCGCCGTCGGCACCGGTTCAGTTGCGCACGCGGCTCGCCGCATCGTGCAGCACCGCCAAGGCCTCCGGCCTCGCCATGAGCTCGGCCATTCCCAGCGTCTCCTTCGGCTCCTTCGGGTGCGGCTGCAGCTCCAGGTCCCAGAACCCCACGTCCCACCACGTGCCCTGCTTGAAGCCGCACTTGGGGTAGGTGCCCACGAACGTGAACCCCAGCGCCTCGTGCAGGCCCACGCTGCCCGGGTTGGGGAGCGTGATGCCGCCGATCGCGCGGCAGAAGCCCTGCAGGCGCAGCAGGCCCAGCAGCGCGACGTAGAGAGCGCGGCCGATGCCGCGCCGGTGCTGGTCCTGCGCCACGTACACGGCCGTCTCGATGACCCAGCGATACGCTACGCGCGTACGCCACGTGCCGCCGTAGGCGTAACCGAGGAGCTTCTCGCCTCCGGGTCCCGTCTCCACCGCCAGCAGCCACGGCGCCAGCTTGAGCACGGTCGCGATGCGCTGGCCGAACTCCTCGCCCGTCGGCACGTCGTACTCGAACGTGATCGAGGTCTCGCGCACGTAGGGTGCGTAGAGTCCGGCGACGGCGGCGCCGTCGGAGGGCTTCGCGACTCGCAGGCTCACGGTCATGGAGCGTGGCTCCCTTTGCTCTCCGGATTCTCCACGAGGCGGGAGCCGATCGCCAGCGCGTCGTGGGGGAGGCCCGGGGGGGCCTCGCTCAGCAACGCCGTGCAGTCCGCCACGCCCTGAAGCCCGCACCATCGGCGAGCTGAGCCGGGTGGCCGGCGGTCGGCGCAACCGGGTCGCGGGTGCACGCTCATGCGGCACCTCTCCCTTCGCTCTCCGGATTCTCCACGAGGTAGGGCCCGAGCACGAGCGCGTCCAGCCGCCCGAGGCGGAAGGCCCGGATGGCGTCGCCGGGCGTGCACACGATGGGCTCCTCGTGCATGTTGAAGCTGGTGTTGATGAGGCACGGGATGCCCGAGAGCTTCTCGTACTCGACCAGGATGTCGTCGTAGGCGGGGTTGACCTCGCGGTGCAGGAGCTGCGGGCGCGCGGTGCCGTCCACGTGCACGGCGGCGGGGCAGTGCTCGCGCATCCAGGGCGTGCAGTCGAAGGTGATGGTCATGAACTCGGCCGCGTGCTCGGCGCCGGCGAGGCCCTCGTAGCAGCGGGGGCCGGCCGTCGCGCGCGTGACCGGCGCGAAGGGCATGAACTCCGTGCGTCCGAGGCGCCGGTTGAGCCACTGGTTCACGCCCGGCTCGCGCGCGTGGTAGAGCACCGAGCGGTTCCCGAGGGCGCGCGGCCCGTACTCCATGCGCCCCTCGAAGCGGCCGACCACGCGCCCGGCGTGGATGAGGCGGGCGACCTCGGCGGCGAGGTACGCCGGACGCTCGTAGGGCAGGCCCGCAAGCTCCAGCGCCGCGCGGCACTCCTCCTCGCCGAAGGCCGGCCCGAGGTACACGTCGCGCAGCGGTGCGCCGACGCCGCCGGGCCACGAGAGCAGGCGCGCGAGGCCCGCGCCGGTGCCGCCGTCGCCCATGTCCGGGTCGATGAAGGTGCGCCGCACGCCGGGCACCGCGGCCAGCCGCTGGTTCAACTTCACGTTCGCGGCCACGCCACCGCTGAGCACGAGGTTCTCGGCTCCGGTCTCGCGCACCCAGTGCGCCACGACCTCGGCCGCGAGCACCTCGAGCACGTGCTGCCAGGCGGCGGCGACGTCAACCATGGGGAAGCGCGCCGCGAGGTGGCGGCTGAAGAAGACGTTCAGGTTGTCCAGCATCCGGAAGCTGCCCGGCGTGCGCTCCACGCGCGCGAGCAGCAGCGGCGCCAGCACGCGCGGGTCGCCCCAGGCCGCGAGGCCCACGATCTTGCCGGCGTGCCGGTCGGGCCGGAAGCCGAGCGAGGACGTGACCATCTCGTAGAAGGTGCCCAGCGAGTGCGGGTAGGGCAGGCCCGCGAGCCGCCGGATGCGTCCGCCCTCGCCGAGGCCGATGGAGCCGGCGAGTCCACTGCCGTAGCCGTCGAGCGTGACGATGAGCGCGCGGTCGAAGCCGCTGCCGAGGTACGCCGCTGCCGCGTGCGCGGCGTGGTGCTCGCCGCGCTTCAGCTTGTCGAGCAGACCGCGCTCGGACAGCTCGCGCAGCAGCTCGGCGTTCCAGCGGCGGTGGTCGGCGACGGCCGCCGCCGCCCAGCGCCGCGCCATGCGCCGCGCGACGGCGTGCGCCGAGGCGGGCGTCACGCCGGCGAGGCGGTAGAAGAGCCGCTTCGCGACGCCCTTCTCGAGCCGCTGGTTCGGCTCGCGCAGCCCGTGGATCGGCTCGCTGCGCGTCGGCACGCGGGCCTCGGCCTCGCGCAGCGCGGCCTCCAGGTCCTGCGGGCCGCGCGCGAGGAACTCGCGGCGGAAGGCGTCCTCATCGAGGACGGACTTCGCGATGAGCCGCGCCTCCGCGTCGGCATCGAGGAAGGGATACGCCACCGCGTCCACGTTCTCCGCCGTCCAGCCCGCGTGCCGCAGCGCGTCGTCCACCGCGCGCGCCGGGAAGCCGGCATGCTGCTTGACGCGCGAATAGCGCTCCTCGGCGGCGGCGAACAGGATGCGCCCGTCCTCGACGGCGCAGGCCGTGGCGTCCTTGTCGAGGGGAGAGATGCCGAGGACGCGCATGCGGCGGGATCATCGCAGGTGCCGGCGCGAGCCAGAAGGCCGGCGAGGGCCTGCGTCGGCGCGTGATAGAGTCGACCCGCCATGGACGCGCGCCGTCGCCTGCACGTCGACCGGGGCCAGCCGCTGCAGGCCGGCCGGCCGCCGACTTCGCGCGGGCCGTCCGGCGCCCCGGCGCGGTCCGGCCACCCGGCCGACGGCCGTGTGCGCGTGGCGCGCGAGACCAGCGGCCGCAAGGGCAAGGCGGTCACGCTGGTGACCGGCCTGCCACTCACGCTGGAGATGCTGGAGGCACTGGGCCGCGAGCTCAAGCAGCGCTGTGGCACCGGCGGCAGCGTGAAGGGCGGCGTGATCGAGCTGCAGGGCGACCACCGCGAGGCCGTGCTGGCCGAGCTGCTGGCGCGGGGCTACCCGGCCAAGGCCGCGGGCGGCTGACGGCCCAGCTCGGCTTCGCGGCGCAACGCCGTTCTTCGCGCCGACTTCACCGATCCAAGGTGTCGTGGCCGCGAGGCCGTGGCTCGCCGCGAAGCCCTGCGCGGCCGTACTGCTCCTCACCCAGCACCGGAGGATGCCCGGTCAAAGGCCGGCGCAGCTGGCGCGGGTAGCCATCGCCGCAGCGTCGCCTCAGCCGGCCACGAGCGGCCCCAGCGTCTCCGAGATCTCCAGTGGCCTGCGCGCGACGCCGCCGATCTCGCCCAGGAATGCGCGGAAGGTCAAACACTGATAGGATGTCGACTTGGGCGGTATGCCGTACGCCATCGCGGCATCGGCCTACCGGCAGGAAAGGCAGGACCGCATGGCCATTCTTGGCCTGCTGTGGGCCAGCATCGCCGGGCTCTGCGGTCTCGTGCAGGCCGATGAGCCGGCCTTCGCCACGCAGGTCATCAAGCTCGCCGTCAACCCGCTCGACCTCGTGACGACCGACATCAATGCAGACGGCCAGCTCGAAGTGATCGTCGGCGGCCTTTGCTGCGGTGCCCAGATCGAGGTCTTGCAGCTCGAGGAGTCCGGCGAATTCCAATCCGTGCAGACGCTCGGGTCGGCGAGCAATTGGTCCATCACCGCTGGCGACCTGAACGGCGATGGTCGCGACGAGGTCGTCTCCACGGGGGGAAGCAGCGGGCCTGTCCCGGGTGAAGTGAACGTCTACGAGCCCGACAACGGGACGCTATGGTTCTGCACCTCGATCCCGATGCCCTGGGAGGGTCGCGACATCCAGATGGTCGACGTCGAAGCCGACGGCGATCTCGATGTCGTGACGGCGTGCCTTTACGGGGATGCCCTGGTCGTGAGCCTGAACAAGGGCAAGGGCAACTTGGGCGCTGGCAGGCAGTTCTCGGCTGCTGACGGCGCATGGGACCTCGCCTCGGCGGACTTCAATGGTGACGGACTACCGGACTTCGCCGTCACGGGAATCGACGACACCGCCGTGCACATCCTGTTGGCGGCGAGTGGAGGAGGCTTCTTGCCCGCCCTCGTCTTCCCACCGACACCGACGCTGAGTGAAGTCGAGGCCGGCGACCTCGATGAGGATGGCGTTGCCGACATCGTGACGGGAAACGACGGGTATTCGATTCACTTGGGAGTTGGCGACGGCACCTTCGTGCCGGGTCTGGCGAAATCGAGCAAGTACTCGAACCATGTGCTCATCTCGGACGTCGACGACGACGGTCACCTCGATGTGTGTCAGACGAACAAGGTCCTCGGCCAAGTCGATGTCCATCTCGGCAACGGTACGGGGTCGCTGCCAGATACGGTGCCGGTGCCGGCCGGCGAGAACGTGGATGGCGTGTTGGCCGCCGACGTCGATCTCGACGGACATGCCGATTTCATCACCTTCGACGTCTTCTCGGGCGCATTGGGCGTGATTCCCGGAGTCGGCTGCGGCGCGCCAAAGGGCGGCTACCAAGTGCCGGGCGCTTACAACATCAACTCCATCGATGCGGTCGACTTTTCGCAGGATGGCTTGCCTGACCTCGTTGTCGGGGACGAGAACGTCGTGCGAGTCCTTGCAGGTGATGGTGAGGGTGCCTTCGGCGAGGTCGCTGGCTGCGCCGTGGGAACAGGATGGATCCTTGACATCGAAAGTGGCGACTTGAATGGGGACGGCGTCCTCGACCTTGCCGTTCTCGGCAACGGGGGCGACGTCATCCTCGTTCCCGGGACGGGCACCGGCAGTCTTGGGGACTATGGTGCGCTCGCGAACGACATCGTTTCGTTCGATGCGGCGATCGGCGATGTCACTGCCGACGGCATCCTGGATGTACTCGCGACGGACACATACTCTCAGCGCGTCATCGTGTGGCGTGGACTTCCCGGAGGAGGCTTCATGCCGCCGCAGCTCTTCCCCGTGTCACCCAACCAGTCCAGACTCGTCCTGTCCGATTTCAACGAGGATGGCCTGCTGGATGCGGTTGCCATGGATTCGGGGTTCACGCTGCTCCCCGGTGAATCCGGAGCGACCTTCGGTGCGGGCGTGCCATGGTTTGTTGAGACGACCATGGAGAACGGAGTAGGGGCCGACATCGATGGCGATGGTCACACGGATCTCGTCAGTCAAGATGGGGATACGCTGGTGTACGTGACGGGAGGCGGAGACGGCACGTTCTCGGCGCTCGGATTCGTCGACGTGCCATGGCACTACCCGGTCGTTCGAGCTGCAGGGGACCTGGTGGGCGATGGAGCTGCAGAGTGTCTCGTGCAAACTGCCGCCGGTGCCGTGATCTATCAGCATGACGGCGCGACTCTGAAAGCTGTGGGCATGTCCCTGATCGCCGGTAACACGAGTACCGCGATGGAGGCGGATAGCGCGATGGTCCTCGCAGACGTCGACCAGGATGCCGACCTCGACATCGTCACGGGATCCGACGTGACTCCGTACGGGATCACGGATGACCACTCACTTGCCATCTTTCCTCACCTTGGTCCGTGGCTCGAGATGGGTATGGGGCTGGCCGGCGCTGCTGGAACACCGCCGCTTCTCGGCGCTGGCCTGCCTGGACCGGGCGGCCAGGTGACTTTCCACGTCTGCAAGTTGACCGCGAGGGCTCCGGCCATCCTGGTGGCTGGCTCGACTTCCATCGTGATGCCCTTCAAGGGAGGAGTACTCGTGCCAGCGCCCGACGTCATCGTCGGCCCCTTCGTCGCCACGGCAGCGGGAACGCTGAACGTGAGCTCGCCATGGCCTGCGGGGGTGCCGGCCGGACTGAGCCTCTATCTGCAAGCCTGGATCGCGGATTTCAGCGGCCCCGCAGGCTGGGTTGCCAGCGAGGCACTGGTGACCACGACGCAGTGATCCAGTCCCGGCTCCTCAGACCTTCCCAGGCGGCCCCAGTGTCTCCTTGACCTCCAACGGCGTCCTCGTCACGCCGCCGATCTCGCCGAGAAACCACTCGAAGTACGCCCGGAACCGGTCGAGGAACACGCGCAGCTCCGCATCGCTCCGCACGTACGGCGTGTGCCCCGGCTCGAGCGACGGCGTGTGGAAGCTCCACACGAACGTGCGCACGCCCAGCGCCAGCAGGTGCTCGGTGAGCCGGCGGTGGTGCCGCGGCGTGAAGCCCTCGGGCGAAAGCCGCAACCGGTCCACCGCCCGCAGCGCGGCCAGCGCTCCAGGCGCGTGCAGCGCGCGACCGGCCGGCGAGGTGGCCGCGCGGTACAGCGCGTGCGCGCCACCGTGCACCCAGCCGACGTAGGCGCCGCTGAGCGGGATGCCGAGCAGCGGCCGCTTGCGCCCGAACCAGTACGTCTCGCAGCCGAAGCGCGAGAAGTCCGGGCCGCCCTCGGCACCGTAGTCGAAGGGCGGGCAGATGGAGAAGTCCACCTCGAAGCCCTGCTCCTCCAGCAGGTCCGCGGTGTGCGGGCCGATGCCGAAGCGCCCCGCCTGGTAGCAGCGCGGCGGCGCTCCGAAGGCGGCCTCGATGGCGCGCACCGTCTGCTGCAGCTTGGCCTCCTCCAGCTCGCGCGGCAGGTTGCCGGGGAAGGAGTTGCGCTGGTTCACGGCCTCGTCGTGCGGCGGGCAGACCCACGGGTGCAGGTGGGCGCCGATGGTGCAGCGGCCCGAGCGCGCGATCTCGCGCAGCGGTCCGGCGCCGGCGGCCTGCGTGGCCACGGGGTAGTCGACCACGTAGGTGGGGCGGATGCCGTAGCGGTCGAAGATCTCCTGCGCGCGGCCGACGGCGCGCATGTGGGACACGGCCGTGTGGTGCCGGTCCAGCGGCGCGCTCCAGTCGAACTCCTCCTCGGCGTCGATGGTCACGAGCAGCACCGGCGGATGACCGTCCGGCAGGAGCGCCGCCTTGCGCGGCCGCAGCTCGTCCGCGCTCAACGCGCCGCCTCGGTGATCTCGACCATGCGCTGGAGCGCGACCCGCGCGTGGCGCGCGACCTCGGCGCGCTCGGTCTCGTCCAGCCTCTCGCGGATGCCGGACACCTCGTCCACGCAGTCGCCCACCTGCACGCGGTTGATGTCGGGCGCGCGGCCCTTGAAGAGCAGGTCGACCATCGCCACCAGGTGGGGCGGGTCGTTGCGCGACATGGTGGCGCAGCCGCAGCCCATGGAGGGCTGGCTGGGGTCGGGGATGTCCGCCATGTGCACCACGGTCACACCGCGCCGGGCGCCCTGCTCGCGCGCGTTGCGCACGAAGTGGCCCTCCGTCGCGATCGCAAGGCGGCTGCCGGCCGGCGCGTCCATGGCCGCCGACCACAGGTACTTGGTGGAGCCGAAGCCGTCGGCGGCCTTCACGACCTCGATCGGGCACTCGGGGTGCACGAGCACCCGGTAGCCCTGGCGCTTCCAGTACTCGACCATGGACGGCTTGAACACCGTGTGCACGCCGCACGAGCTGCCCCACAGCACCACGCGCGAGCGGTCGAGGCGCGCGGCCTCCGCGGCGGGCAGCGACGCGACCTGCCGCAGCATGCCCTCGGTGCCGGCGGGCCACAGGTACTGCTGCTCTTCGGGCACGCCGGCCTGCCAGCAGGCGACTTCGCCGAGATGGCGGTCGGGCACCCACAGGATGCGCTTGCCCTGGCGCAGCGCCCAGCGCATGACCGCCGCGGCGTTGCTGCTGGTGCACACGGCGCCGCCGCTCGCGCCGGCCAGCGCCTTGATGCGGCCGCTGGTGTTCATGTAGGCCACCACGAGCAGGTCGGTGCCCCAGCGCGCGCGGAGCTGCTCGTAGAAGGGCGCGACGTGGAACTCCTTGGCGTAGAGCTCCATGGTGCAGCCGGCGCGCGGGTTCGTGATCCACACCTGCTGGTGGCTGTGCGCCAGCGTGGCGATGGACTCCGCCATGAAGTGCACGGCCGACTCCACGATGTGGTCGGCCTCCTGGTGCGCCTGGGCCTGCAGCGCGAGCTCGTAGCTGTCCGCGATGCGGCCGCCGTAGTGCTCGACCAGCTTCACGATCTCGCCGCCCATGTAGTAGTGCGCGAGCAGCATGAGCCGCGGGCCGAAGTGCGACAGGGCCGGCTGCAGGTACTGGTCCATCCACGGCAGCACCACCTCGGGCGTGCGGTCGGGCAGCGCCAGGTACTCCTCGGCGTACGGCCGGAACTCCTCCTGGTAGCGGTCGAGCGGCAGGTCCGTCTGGCAGATGGCCATGCCGGGCTGGATCTGCAGCCCGGACAGGCGGATCGAGCGGTCGATGGTGCGGAGGGTGGGCACGGCGGGGCCTTGGAGGTCGGGCGAAGGGAGAGTGTAGAGCAGGAGAAGGTGTTGGCGCAGCGCTGGGCCGCCGCCGAATCCGCAGCACACCGGGCCGTCCTGCCGCGATCGCCCGCTTGAGGTGGACCGATCGACGTCACGGCCTGCAGCCGGCCTCTGGATCCCGACGCCGCCCTTCCCTGGAAGGACGCTGCCGGAGTCGTCGCGTCCCTGCACCCTCCGCTGGCGGGAGCACTCGATGAAGATCCGGTTCCTCGGCGCCTGGGCGGCTTCAGCGCCCATGCCGACCAAGGCGGGCCTGCTGGAGTGGTTCGACGCCGTGGCTCCGTCCCGGCCGCGCCTCGTCATCACGCATGGCGAGGACGGCGCGCGCCGCGAGCTGGACCGGCTGGTCCAGGCGCGGCACCGCATCCGGGCCGAGATCCCGGCGCTCCGCGACGTGGTCACCGTCTGAGGCGGACCCGTCGTAGCGAGGGGGCCCGTCGCCTGCGAAGATCCAGTCATGGAACCTGCAGCGCTGCGCATCCTCGTGACGGGTGGAACCTTCGACAAGAGCTACGACGAGCTGGAGGGGCGGCTGCACTTCGGCGCATCCCACGTGCCCGAGATGCTGCGGCTCGGGCGCAGCCGCCTGCGCATCGAGGTGGAGACGCTCATGCTGGTCGACAGCCTGGAGATGACCGACGAGCACCGGGCTCGCGTGCTCGCGGCCTGCCGCGGCGCGCGGGAGGACCGGCTCGTCATCACGCACGGCACCGACACGCTCGAGCAGACCGCGCGCACCGTCGGCGCGGCGGGGCTGTCCAAGACCATCGTGCTCACCGGCGCGATGGTGCCCTACACCTTCGGCAGCTCGGACGGCCTGTTCAACCTCGGCAGCGCGCTGGCCTTCGCGCAGACGCTGCCGGCCGGCACCTGGGTGGCCATGAACGGCCGCTGCTTCCGCTGGGATGACGTGCGCAAGAACCGCACCTCGGGCGTGTTCGAGGAGCGCGAGAGTTGAGGCGCGGCGACTGTCGAACGGTCAACCGGCGTCGCGGTCGTCCTCGTCTCCGACCGCGTCGGCGTCCTGGCGGTCCTCCTCGCGGGTCTCGCGCGCCAGCTCGAGCCTCCGCTGAGCGACGTCGACGCCCTCGCCGGCGACGTCCAGCTCGTCCCTGGCGATGTCGACCCGCTGCGCCGCCAGGTCCACCTCGCGCTGGGCCTGCGCCACCTTGTCGTGCAGCTTGATCTTCCCCGCGGGACAGGCGTGGCGCCTTTGCACAAAACACGAGCGGCGCATCCACGGCTTCGTCGGCGTCGCGATGACGCGGTAGGCTGTCGGCCGCGATGCGCGGGGCCGCCACGCGCCTTCAGTGCTCCGTCCGTCCGATCCCCGGAACTCCCGGCCATGCAGCGACTCGAGACGTTCGTGCACGGCGCGCTCGCCGCGGCGCTCTGCCTGCCGGCCGTGTCCTGCGCGCAGGCGCCCGGCACCGGGACGCCGTCGTCCACGGCTGCGCCGGCTGGCACGGACGCCGCGCCGGCCAGGGCCTGGAACTTCCTCATCTATGCCGCCATCGACAACGACGCCGAGGAGGACGGCAATTTCTTCGAATTCCTCGACGGCGTGCGGGCCGCGCACGCAGACGATCCGCAGGTGGATGTGCTGCTCTTCGCCGACCGCAGCGAGGGCTATTCGACGAACTCGTCCTCGCTGGGCGAGGACTTCACCGGCGCGCGCCTCTATCGCGTGCGCGCCGGCGCCTCCGAGCGCCTCGCGGGCGGCGCGGAGTTCCCCGAGATCGCGCGGGACGGCGAGTTCGAGCCGGACTCGGCCGACCCGCAGAACGTCCGCAGCTTCCTGGCGTGGGCCCGGGCGAACCATCCGGCGCGGCACACGGCGCTGATGCTCTACGGCCACGCCGACGGCCGCGCCATGTGCCCCGACGAGGACACGCGCCACGAGATGGGCTTCGCGCAGCTCACCGACGTGGTGCCCGCCGAGCTCTCGGTGGACCTCATGGCCCTCGAGCTCTGCTCCATGGGCGGCGTCGAGGTGGGCTACCAGTGGCGCCCCGGCAACGGCGGGTTCTCGACGCGCTACCTCGTCGCCATCCCCAACGCCGGGCCGCCGCTGGACTGGGCGCGTGTCTTCGCGCGGCTGCGGAGCGGCGCGCCCGGCGGGGACACGTTGGACCCGGCGACGCTCACGCCCGAGCGCTTCGGCGCGCTCATCGTGGAGGAGGGCGGCAACGGTCGCGTCGCGCTCGCCGAGCGGGTGCCCGAGCTGGCGGAGATGCTGTCGGCGGAGGCCGTCGGCTGCTACGACCTCGCGCGCGCCGGGACTCTCAAGGCGGCCGTCGACGCGCTCGCGGCGCAGCTCGCCCGTGACGACGCGCGCGACAGCTTCGAGAGCCTCGTGCGCGGCCCGGGACCCGACGGCCTCGTGCTCAACTACGCGCACGACGTGCTGTTCCGCGACCCGTTCGTGGACCTGCACGACCTCGCGGTGCGCGCCGCCGCGTGCGACGCGCTCTCGGCGGAGGCCCAGGACGCCGCCGCCGCCGTCGCGCGGTCGGTGAACGACTTCGTGCTCGCGTCGTGGGGCGGCGCCTCGCTGCCGCGCTTCGTGCCCGGCGCGTCGGGTGTCTACGTCACCTGCCCGGTCGAGACCGCCGGAGGCTGGTCACGCTGCAACTGGTACTCGCCGGCGTCCGTGCCGCTGGTCTACGGCCGCATGGCCTGGTGCCGCGACGGCGCCGTGCCTGGTGACGGCATCGTCCAGAACTGGTTCGAGCTCTTCGATGCGTGGCTGGATGCGCCCGGCGGCGGTGTGAACGACTACGCTTACTGAGCGCCAAGGGCGGCCGGCGGCGCGCGTCGCCCTTCGCGCCGGGATTCGTCCATGCTTTGATGGTGCTCGCGGGATCGAGCCGACGCACTTGGGGGATGACTCATGGGCAACGAGCAGGCCAGCGGCGAGGCCAGTGCTTCGAACAGGAGGCGGCTCCTGTGGGCCGGCTTCATGGCCATCCTCGCCGCCGGCGTCGGCTTCGCGCTGCGCGGCGGCATCTTCGACAACTGGGGCAAGGAGTTCGGCTTCACGGCCACGCAGCTGGGCGCCATCGGCGGCGCCGGCTTCACGGGCTTCACCTTCGGCATCATCCTCGGCGGCGTCGTGTGCGATGCGTTCGGCTACGGCAAGCTGGTCATCGCGGCCTTCGCGCTGCACGTGCTGTCGGCCGTCGTGACGCTGGGGGCCACGACGCCGGACAACGCCTACCGGATGCTGACCATCGGCATGTTCCTGTTCGCCTTCGCGAACGGCGTGCTGGAGGCCGTGGCCAATCCGCTGGTCGCGACGCTCTTCCCCAACGACCGCACGCACTTCCTCAACCTGCTGCACGCCGCCTGGCCCGCCGGCCTGATCCTCGGGACCGTGGCCGGCTGGCTGCTGGACGACAAGCTGGCTGTCGACTGGAAGGTCCAGATCACGCTCTACCTCGTCCCGACCGCGATCTACGGGTTGATGTTCCTCGGGCAGCACATGCCGAGGTCCGAGGCCAAGGAGAAGGGCAGCAGCCTCGGCGACATGTTCAAGGACGTGGGCCTGCTCGGCGCGGCGGTCGTGTGCTACCTGCTGTCACTCTTCTTCGCGGACAACCTCGGGCTCCCGTCCGCCGTGTCGTGGGGCCTCTCGGGCGCGCTGCTGGTCGTGGTCGGCTTCATGACCGGCTTCGCACCCGGCTCGTTCCTGCTGTTCGTCCTGTTCATCGCCCACGGGCTGGTCGGCGTGGTCGAGCTGGGCACGGACGGCTGGATCCAGAACATCACCGGGAACCTGTTCACGTCCGAGCAGGGCAGGTTCCTGTTCCTCTGGACCTCGGCGATCATGTTCGCGCTGCGCTTCTGTGGCAACCTCATCGAGCGCACGCTGCGGCTCTCGCCCGTCGGCCTGCTGTTCGCCTGCTCGGTGGCCGCCAGCGTCGGGCTGCACCTCGCCAGCGGGATGCAGACCTTCGCCATGGCGCTCGTCGCCCTCGGAATCTACGCGGTGGGCAAGACCTTCTTCTGGCCGACGATGCTCGCCGTCGCCTCCGACCGCTTCCCGCGGTCCGGCGCCGTGGCCATCTCCATCATGGGCGGCATCGGCTTCCTGGCCGCCGGCCTGATCGGCGGACCCGGGCTGGGCTACAGCAAGGACCGCTACGCCGCCGAGGCGCTGCGGGCGTCCGACGTCGCCGTCTACGAGGAGGTGGCTGCGAAGGAGCCCTCCACGTTCCAATTCCTGGCGCCGGTGCACGCCATCGACGGCAAGCGCCTGGCCGAGGCACGGGAAGCCGAGCCGCGCAGCGCGGCGCAG
>Ga0075421_100002081_pt1 | contig 23718 bp, 20 predicted proteins | sample SoiMetdeltSBSDD5_FD_75292 | JGI IMG/M metagenome (GOLD analysis project Ga0075421, IMG submission 75292) | Bulk soil microbial communities from a Populus tree surrounding site in Tennessee, USA - Soil MetaG P. deltoides SBSDD5 | ecosystem: Environmental > Terrestrial > Soil > Tree plantation...
CGGGCGGTGGCGGCGCGCCGAGCTCCACGCGGTCGTCGGAGCCCGCCGCCACGTCACCGCGGCGCACCACTTCGCCGTTGAGACGCACCCGGTCCCGCTCCAGCCACTTCTTGAGCGTCGTCCGGGACGCCTCCGGATAGAGCGCGTGCAAGCGCGCCCACACCGTACTCATGACGTCGGCGGGCGGGACGGTCAGCGCGGGCGCAGGACGACCGTGGTGAGGGTGCCGAGATACGTGCGCGCCACCCGCCGCACGTCTTCCGCGGTCACCGCTTCCACCGCCTTGCGAAACCGCTCCGGATAGTCGAGCCCGACCCCGACCGATTCGTAGAACGCGAGATACCACGCCTGGCGCGCGTTCGTGCGCCGGTCCAGCGTGTAGGCGCCGAGCAAGTACCCCTTGGCGCGGCGGAGCTCCTCGGCGCTCACGAGCGTGGTCTTGACGCGCTCGATCTCGGCGAGCAGCGCCGCCTCCGCCGCCGTCGCGTTCTCGGGTGCGGTGCCGAGGTAGAGAATCAGCGCGCCCGGCTCGCGCGTCGGCTCGTAGAACGTACTCGCGGTGTAGGCGAGTCCGCGCCGGTCACGGAGCTCCGCGAAGAGCCGACCGCCCATCCCGCCCCCGAGGACGGAGCCCAGGACCTTCACGGCGGCGTGATCGGGATGGTCGAGCGGCGGCGCGATCGCGCCCACCACGATCTGCGCCTGCTGCGCCGCCTGATCGATCTGGACGCGATGCACGGCCACGGCGGGCGGCGCGATGGGCGGATCCGGCGCCGCCGATCCGCGGGGCACCGCCGCGAAGAGCCGGCGCGCCTCGGCGATGACCTCCGGCGCCGAGACCTGACCGCTCACGGCGAGCACCATGCGCTCCGGCCGCCAGAACGTGCGGTAGCGCGCGACGATGGCGGGTGCATCGATGCGCTTCAGCGACTCCGGGGTGCCGAGGGTGGCGAGCCCGTACGGATGGGGTGCGTAGAGCGCGCGGAAGAACTCGTCGAACGCGCGCGACGGCGCATTGTCGGCGCGGCGCTGGACGCGGCCCAGGATCAGCTCGCGCTCGCGATCGACTTCGTCGGGGGCGAGCTTCGGCTGGAGGGCCAGCTCGGCGGTGAGCTCGAGCATCTCGCGCCAGAAACGGGCGAGCGCGGAGGCGCGGATCTCGGAGTAATCGACGTCGCCGGCGGCGGTGATCTTGCCGCCGAGGGCGGCGATCGCCTCTGCGATCTCGGCGCCGCCGCGCTTGGTGGTTCCTTTCACCATCACGGCGGTCACGAAATTCGAGATGCCGGCGACGTCCGCCTGCTCCCAGCGGACACCCGACTTCACGAGGAGACTGAGCGCGACCACCGGTGCGAGCGGATTCTCCCGCACGATCACGGTCACGCCGTTGTCGAAGCGCTCGCGCGCGACGTCAGCGGCGCGCGAGGGAATCGCGGGCACGATCACGGCCAGCAACGCCAGCGTCGCAATACGTCCGAGCATGGGAGCGAGCACGGCGCCGACGCGCGTCATCGGGACCCTCCTTGGGGCACGAAGCGGACACGCGTGTACGCCTGTTCGCCGAAGTACTTTCGCGCAACGGCCAGGATCTCGGCGGCGGTCACCTGCCGGAGGCGCGCCAGATAGCGCAGCTCTTTCTCGAGCTCCCACGCCGTTTCCGCTTGTCCGTAGGATTTGGCGAGACCGTCGGCGGTCTCGATGTCGAAGGCGTAGCTCGATTCGGCGGTGACGATCGCGCGCTGGCGCTCGGCCTCCGTCACGCCCTCGGCGCGCACGCGGCGGATCACGTCCAGGATGGAGCGCTCGGCCGCATCCAGGTTGGGGCCGTCGACGCGCGCGGTGACGGTCACGAGGCCACCTTTCGCCCACGCGCCGTACGCAGCCTCGATGGTGGAGACCAGCCGATCGCGCTCGCGCACGATCTGGTTCAGGCGCGAGCTCGGCGAATCACCGAGGATGTAGGTCAGCAGATCGACCGCGAAGACGTCCTCGCTGTCGGTCGACGCCGTCCGCCACGCGAGGCCGAGATAGGCCTGCTGCTCGGGCCGGCGCACGTCGACGGTCCGGCGTGCCGTGGGCCACGGCGCCTCGGAGACGGCGGGACGGACGGAATCGACCTTCGGCAGCTGGCCGAACGTCGCGTTCACGAGCGGACGCACCGCCTGCGGCGAGATCGCGCCCACGACCACGATGACCATGTTGGGCGCGACGTAATGCTTGCCGTAGTACGCACGGAGTCGTTCGCGCGTGAGATCGCGCACGAGCTCGGGCGTGCCGAGCAGCGGCCGGCCGTAGGGGTGGGGCCGATACCCCTGCTCGTAGACCTGTCGGAGCAGGTATTTCTCGGGATCATCCTCCACCAGGCTCATCTCCTCGAAGACGACCTTGCGCTCGCGATCGATCTCGTCGGGCGGGAAGCTCGCGTTGACGGCGATGTCGGCGAGCAGCTCCAGCCCGGCCTGGACGTGCTCGACGGGCAGCACGACATCGAAGTGCGTGAAGTCGTACGAGGTGAACGCGTTGCTCGTCCCGCCCAGCCCTTCCACGAGGGAGTCGATGGAGCCGGGTGGCCGCGTCGGCGTGCCCTTGAACAGCATGTGCTCGAGGTAGTGCGAGAGTCCGAGCTCCTGGGGCGCCTCGTCGCGGCCGCCCACGCGGAGCCAGAGCTGGAGCGCCACCAGCTCGCTCGCGCGATGCTCGCGCGCGATCAGGACCACGCCGTTGTCGAGCACGACGCGCGTCGGCGTCGCCGGCGCGACGGTTCCCGGAGATTGCGTGCCCGTTCCCGCCGCACAACCGCTGACGAAGATGGCCAGCACGAGCACCAATGGCCGAACGATGGACATGGATCTCCTCCGCGAGGACGAGGGTCGAGAGCGAGCAATCAGCGCACGAGCTCCGCGGCGGCGGACGTCGGCCGTGCGCGCGCGCGCAGCCGCCGGCGCCCGGCATCCACCGCGCGCACCCCGAGCAGCAGGAGCAGGAGGGCCGCGTACACGTAGGGCTCGACACGTCCGACCTTGGCGAGCCAGAGGAAGTGCAGCGCGGCCAGCGTGCCCGCCACGTAGGCGAGGCGATGGAGACGGCGCCAGTTCCGGGCCCCGAGACGCTTGATCATGCCGGACGTCGAGGTGGCCGCGAGCGGGATGAGACAGACCAGCGCCAGCATGCCGACCGTGATGTACGGGCGCTTCACGATGTCACGCCCCATCACGGTCCAGTCGAAGAAATGGTCGAGCACCAGCCACACGCTGAAGTGCATCACCGCATAGGCGAACGCGAAGAGGCCGAGCAGCCGCCGCAGCGGCACCTGCCACGCCATGCCGGTGACGATGCGGAGCGGGGTCACGGCCAGGCTCGCGAGCAGGATGCGGAAGGTCCAGTCGCCCAGCGTGTTGGTCACGAAGCTGATCGGGTTGGCGGTGAGATCATCGGTATAGAACCGATAGCCCAGGTTCGCGAGGGGGGCCAGGCACACCAGCCACACGCAGATTTTGAGGCCGATCCGCCCCCGACGCCCCATGCGCTAGTAGAGCTTCTTCAGATCCATTCCCGCGTAGAGCGAGGCCACCTGGTCTCCGTAGCCGTTGAACATCAGCGTCGGCCGCCGTCGGAACTCGCCGATGCGCCGCTCCGTGGCCTGGCTCCAGCGCGGGTGATCGACCTTCGGGTTGACGTTCGAGTAGAACCCGTACTCGTTGGGCGCCGCCTTGTTCCAGGCCGTTTTCGGCTCGTCGGAAGTGAGGCGGATGCGGACGATCGACTTCGCGCTCTTGAACCCGTACTTCCACGGCACCACGATCCGGATCGGCGCCCCGTTCTGGTTCGGAAGCACGTGGCCGTACATCCCCACCGTGAGCAACGTGAGCGGGTGCATGGCCTCGTCGAGACGCAGCCCCTCCGTGTAGGGCCAGTCGAGGCTCCCGAAGTTGAAGAGGCCCTTCTTCTGCGCGGGGAACTGTTCCGGATCCATGAGGGTGGTGAACTCGACGTACTTGGCCGCGCCCGTCGGCTCCACGCGCTTGAGGAGAACGGCGAGCGGAAAGCCGATCCACGGGATCACCATCGACCAGCCTTCGACGCAGCGAAGCGCATACACGCGCTCCTCGAGGGGCGCCATCTTGAGGACGTCGTCGATGTCGAACGTCTTCGGCTTCGCCGCCAGGCCGTCCACCTTGACGCTCCAGGGCCGCGGCTTCAGCGTCTGCGCGAGCCGCGCCGGGTCGTCCTTGTTGACCCCGAACTCGTAGAAGTTGTTGTACGTCGAGGCGTCCTCGAACTTCGTGGCCTTTTCGTCGAGCCGATACGATGGGTTCGGGGTGGCCTTCAGCTCCGGGGTCGTCGGCGCCGCCGCCTCCGCATTGCCACCCGAGAGGGCGAGCGCCGCCACCCCGGTCATGAACGCGCGGCGGTTCAAGTAGAGTCCGGGATCCGTGATGTCGGACTCCCGGAACATCGCCCGGCGGCGGATCAGCATGCCGTGCTCCTCCTCTTCCCTCTTAGCCTCTCACGATGCCGCCCGGTTGTAACGTCGCCTGGGAACCCGGGATCGGACCCGTTTACCTCCGTCGTAATTGCGCCGGTGGCGGCGCCGAAGGCAGCGTGGGAGCGCGGCTGTCATGGCAGCCGCGAGGAGGCCCCGATGGCCGACGACGATCCGCTCGGCACCTTCGGGATCGCGAGCGTTGCCGCCCGCGAGACGGTGTCCGGGTTCGTCGGCCTCGTCCTCCAGCCCGACCCCACCACGGTTCGGACCTCGTATGCGCTCGCCGCGCGCGTCATGGCCCCGGACGCTGAGCAGATCCTCGCCGCCGGTTCGCTGCCTCACGTGACGCTCACGCAGTGCGCGCTCCGTAACGCGCCCCGCGACCACCTCGCCGCGTTCCTGGAACGGCTCCGTCCCGAGCTTCGAGAGCGAACCGTCCCCCTCGACCGCGTCACGGTCTTCGCCGGCGGCTTCGTCTTCTGGTGTGTTGATCTCGCATCGCCCGTGCGCGGGATGCTCGTCCGCGCCCACGAAGCCGCGCTCTCGCTCGCGGACGGATTTCTGGATCATGCCGCCAACGCGGCCGTCGTGGACGCCACCGCGCGCGCGACCGGTGACGATCCCGACCTCGTGGACAACGTCCGCCGCTACGGTTACGCATTCGCGGGACGCCATTACCTGCCGCACATCACGCTCGGCTTCGACGGCCGCCTGGTCGCCGGCGGAGGGGACCGACCGCCGGTCGGCGATGGCGACCACCGGCACACGATGATCGTGGCGGACGTGGTGGTGGCACGGCTGGGACCGCTCGCCCGCGTGACTTCGGTCCTGTCGCTCTAGCGTCAGCCGCGCTCCTCGAGGAGTCGGCGAATCATCGCCTCCGTCTCGTCGTACGCGCCCTCGCCAATGTGGCGATAGCGCACGACGCCCTTGCGATCGAGGAGGATCGTGGTCGGCCACGCGCGGACGCCGTACCGCTTCCAGATCGCGAAGTCGTTGTCCTGCACGACCGGGTAGCGGATGCCGAGCTCTCGGGTGGCCGCGACGACCTTGTCGTACCGCTTCTCCCAGAAAAATTCCGGGCTGTGCACGCCCACCACCGTGAGCCCCTCCCCCGCGTATCGCTCGTACCAGCCCCGCAACTGCGGGATCACGTTGCGGCAGTTGATTCACCCGAACGTCCAGAACTCCACCAGCGCGACGCGTCCGCGAAGATCGGCGAGCGTCAGCGGCTGACTGTTGATCCACGGGCCGCCCGCAACGTCGGGCGCCGGCTGACCGGCTCGGAGCGCCTGCGCGGTGGCGAAGCCGGCGCTGACGACGGTCGTGGCCATCACCACGAGCGCGATCCACTGTTGCCGCCGCATCGCGATCCCTCCCCCTCGTTGTGACGAGCAGCCGCCATCATCTCACGCCGGAAGCGACAGCGCCGAGGAGGGCGTCCGCACGGACCCGGGGGCCGTGTGCGGATGCCGCACCGAGGGCATACTCGGAACATGACGCGAGCATTCGCCTTCATGACGCTGGTCGCCGTCGGCACCGCGATTGGCCTCGCTCCGGGCGGCGCCCGCGCCGAGTCCGCGCTCGTCGCGGAGTTCCGCGCCTTCTACGACCAGTATCATCGCGACCCCGCGCGCCTCGACACGTTCCGCGAGCGTCTCCGCAAGGCCGCCGCCGACGACCCCACGCTCGAGAACCTCATCGCATTCGCGCACGTGTCGTTCATCTGGGGCGACGTGCGGGCGCGCACGCGCGAAGAGAAGCTGGCCGCCTATGACGAAGGGCGTGAGGCCGGCCGGCGCGCCGTCGCGCTCGCGCCGCAGAACGTGCTCGCGCACATCTGGTACGCCTCGAACACGGGCCGCTGGGGCCAGACGAACGGCGTCGTCCGCTCGCTGTTTCTGCTTTCCACCGTAAAGGCGGAGATGCAGAAGATCCTCGAGCTCGATCCCAATTTCGCGCCGGGCTACGTGCTCGCCGGCCAGCTCTATCTCGACGTGCCCGGGATCGCCGGCGGCGATCTCGACCGCGCCGAAGCCATGTTCCGCAAGGGCCTCACCATCGCCCCGCATTTCACCTCGCTCCGCATGGGCCTGGCGCGCACGCTGATCAAGAAGGGCCGCATCGAGGACGCACGCCGCGAGCTCCAGGCCGTGCTCGACGAGAAGAACCCCTTCAATGTCGCGGACTGGACGGTCAAGGACGTTCCCCGCGCGCGTCAGCTTCTCTCCGAGACGCGTTAACCCAACGTGCGCGTCCGCCGTTCCGGGCGCGGAGGGCCGGGGGCTCGCGGGGACCACGCGGCACGCGTGCGCGCGGCGCAGACGCTCGCGAGCCAGGGTCGATCGAGGCGTCAGGCGGGCCGGAACGCGGTGCCGATGTACGTGGGGAAGCGGGCTTCGATCTCCTGCGCGACCGCGGCCGCCACCTCCGCCGCGGAGCCCGCGCGCTCGCGCGGCTCGCTGCGGCTCCAGAGCTCGAGATAGGCGTCGGAGCCGTGGATGCCGAGCTGCATGGCCGCGGAATCGATGAGCTGCTGGAAGCGGTCGCTGAGCTGGTGGGTGACGGTGTCCCGTTCGTCCCGCGCCTCGATCACGGCGGGGATGCTCTTCCAGGCGATGATCTCGTAGGTCGCCACGGCGCGCTCAGCATATCAACAAGCCGCGAAGAGCTCGGATGGGAGGAGCTGCGCGGGCCGCAAATTCCTGATCGGCGCGAGATCTGGGGGCCAAGCGGCGAGCGCATCGTGGGGCGCGCACCCGACCAGCTCGTACTCGCGCACGGTCGCGCCGCGGCGCCGAGCTTCCGCCTCGACGCGGGTGCACGCGGCGGCGACCGGTGTGACGCGATAGTCGAGCAGATTCATCGAGACCTGGGCGAGGGCGCGGCTGGGAAGGAAGACGCCGAGCGCGCGCACGCGGGACAAGCCGCCACCGGCTTCCCGGATGGCGCTCGCCACCGCGCGTGCGGTCCCCAGATCGGCGACGTCGAGCACGGCATTGAACGCGATGAGCGGCCCGCGCGCGCCAATGATGCTGGCGCCCGCGGACGGATGCGGCGCGGCCGGCCCCGCGTCGGGAGCGCCGTCGGCTTCGGCCATCCGCTCCGCGAGGCGCTCGAAGCCGCCGCGTCGCGCCGCCGGCAGCTCGCGCCAGCGCGGCCGCAGCGCGGCCTCGCCGTAGAAGAACACGGGAACGGCATGCGCGGCGGCGAGGGCGCCGCCGACCCGACGCGCCGCCGTCACGGCGTCGGCCATCGAGGAGCCGCGCAGCGGCACGAACGGCATCACGTCGAGCGCGCCCACCCGCGGATGCACGCCCGCATGTCGGCGGAGATCGATACGCGCGATGGCCACGGCGCCGAGGGCGAGGGCCGCGCGTTCCACGACGTCGGCGGGGCCGAGGAAGGTGAAGACCGAACGGTGGTGATCGACGTCGCTATGGACATCGACGAGCTCGGCCCCCGCCGTCTTCACGGCGGCTCCAAGCTCGGCGATGACATCGGGCGCGCGTCCCTCGCTCACGTTGGGGACGCACTCGAGCAGCGGCCTCTCCCCCGGCGCCGCTCAGGCGCCGACCTGTCGCCGGCACGCAGCGACCGTGTTCCGCATGAGCATGGCGACCGTGGTCGGCCCCACCCCGCCCGGCACCGGCGTGATCGCCGACACGAGCGGCTCCACCGCCGCGAAATCGACATCGCCGGCAAGCTTGCCGTCCGGCAACCGGTTCACGCCGACGTCGATCACGGTCGCCCCCGGCTGCACGTGCGGAGCGCCGATCTGGCGTGCACGCCCGATGGCGACGACCAGCACGTCCGCCTGGCGCGTGATCGAGGGCAGATCGCGGGTACGGCTGTGCGCGGTCACGACAGTGGCATCGCGGCCGATGAGCAGCTGCGCCACCGGTTTTCCCACCAGGCGCGAGCGGCCGACGACGACGGCAACACGGCCGGAGAGCTCCACCCCGTAGTGATCGAGAATGGCAAGCACGCCGGCCGGCGTGCACGGAATCAGATGCGGATCGCCGATGAGCAGATGCCCGAGATTCTCGGGATGCAGGCCATCGACGTCCTTCGCGGGATCGATGGCGTCGAGGATGCGGCGCTCGTCCACGCCCTTCGGCAGCGGTAGCTGGACGAGGATCCCGTGCACGGTCTTCGTTTCGTTGAGGTCGCGCACGAGGGAGAGGAGTTGACTCTCCGAAAACCCGGCGGGAAAGACGTACTCGGGCGCCTCGATGCCGACGTCCCGGCACGCCTGCCGCTTCTTCGCCACGTAGACCTTGGAGGCCGGATCATCGCCCACGAGCACCGCGGCGAGGCCGGGCGTGACGCCGGCCGCGCGCAACCGTGCGGTCTCCGCCGTGACGTCCCGGAGAATCTGCTCGGCCACCGGTTTGCCCTCGAGTCGTGTCGCCATCCTGCCTCCTCGTCGTCCCGCGTCCGGGCTCAGAAGAGCCCGATCACATTGCCGGCGTCGTCGATGTCGATGCTCTCCGCGGCGGGGACCTTCGGCAAGCCGGGCATGGTGAGGATGTCGCCCGCGTAGGCCACCACGAAGCCGGCCCCGGCGGCGAGCTTCACGTCGCGCACGGTGATGCGAAAGCCGCGCGGGCGGCCCACGCGCTTGGGATCGTCCGACAGCGAATTCTGCGTCTTCGCCACGCACACGGGAAGCCGCGCATACCCGGCTGCTTCATACTTCGCGACCTTCGCTGCCGCCGCGGGCAGCAGATCGACGCCGTCGGCCCCGTAGATGCGGGTGGCGATCGTCTCGAGCTTGCGCGCGAGCGGCATGTCGTCGGCGTACAGCGGCCGGAACGTCGAGACCTTGCTCCGCGCGGCGTCGAGCACCGCCTGCGCCACCTCCACGCCACCGGCGCCGCCGAGCTCCCACACGCGCGACAACCGCGCCGGCACGCCGAGCGATTCGCACGCGTGCATCACCGCGGCCACCTCCGCGTCGGTGTCGGTGACGAAGTGGTTCACGGCCACCACCGCGGGCACTCCGAACCGGCCGACGTTCTCCACGTGCTTGGCGAGATTGTCGAACCCGCGGCGCACGGCCTCCACGTCCTCCGCCGCCAGCCGATCACGCGGCACGCCCCCGTGCATCTTCAGCGCGCGCAGGGTGGCCACCACCACCGCCGCCGCCGGCGTGAGCCCGCCCACGCGACACTTGATGTCGAAGAACTTCTCGGCGCCGAGGTCGCTCGCGAAGCCCGCCTCGGTGACGACGACGTCACCGAGTTTGAGGGCGAGGCGGGTGGCGACGAGGCTATTGCAGCCGTGGGCGATGTTGCCGAAGGGGCCTCCGTGCACGAACGCGGGCGTGGCCTCGAGCGTCTGCACGAGATTCGGTTTGAGCGCGTCCTTGAGGAGCACGGCGAGAGCGCCGCTCACGCGCAGATCCCCGGCGGTCACGAAGCGCCCGTCCGGCGTCTCACCCACGATGACCCGCGCGAGGCGGCGCTTGAGGTCGGCGAGATCGGTCGCGAGAGCAAGGATCGCCATCACCTCGGACGCCGACGTGATCTCGAAGCCCGACTCGCGGGGGACGCCGTGCGCGGGACCGCCGAGCCCGATCACCGCCTCACGGAGCGCGCGATCGTTCATGTCGAGCACGCGCTTCCACCCAACACGCCGCGCGTCGAGGCCGAGCGGGTTGCCCTGGAAGAGCGAGTTGTCGAGGACCGCGGCGAGGAGATTGTGGGCGGCGCCCACGGCGTGGATGTCGCCCGTGAAGTGGAGGTTGATGTCCTCCATCGGCACCACCTGCGCGTGGCCGCCGCCGGCGGCGCCGCCCTTGACGCCGAAGCACGGGCCGAGCGACGGCTCGCGGATGGCAACGAGCGCGCGGTGGCCGAGACGGCGGAACGCGTCGGCGAGACCGACGGTGGTCGTGGACTTCCCTTCACCGGCCGGCGTCGGCGTCATCGCGGTGACGAGCACGAGCGTGCCGTCGGGACGGCCGTCGAGCGCGGCCAGCACCTCCAAACGGACCTTTGCCTTGTACTCGCCGTATGGCTCGATGTCGGCGGGCGCGAGACCGAGCCCGTCGGCGATGGTGGAGATCGGCTGCAGCTTCGCCGCCCGCGCGATCTCGATGTCACTCTTGCCCATGAGCGCCCTCTCGTCGCCGGGGATCGTCGTCGAAAGCGTACACGCCGCGCTTGGGAGCGGCGACGCTCATGCCGCCGGGCCACGCCAACCACCAATCCGCTTCCGTCGGAACCTCGCTCTTCAGACGATCGACCTCGGTCAGGAGCCGCGCGATCTTTCGCTCGTCCTGCATGCCGACGAGCATGAAGCCTGCGTAGCCGAGGTGCTGCGCGCCCACGATCTGGAGCGCCAGGCGGCGGTACGCGGCCGCTCGCCCGCGGTCGCCCGAGTGTTCCTCGGCGGCGACTGCGTCGTGGAGCTCGCGCGTCAGCGTGACGCCGGGAAGACGCACGGACGCGAGCCAGCGTGCGCGCGCCGCCGTCAGCAACATCACCGCGAGCAGCACCGGCGCGCGCAGGCGATGGTGGCGGCGCCAGACGAAGACCTCGCCCGCCTTGACCATGTCCCACCCGAGCTGGGCCACGAAAAAGTCGGCGCCCGCGTGCTCCTTCTCGGCCATGCGCGCGGACTCACGCTGGAGCGAATCCTCGGCATCGTGGAACGGCGACACGACGCCCGCGATCAGCAGCCCGGGATCGGAGTCGCGCGCGATCCGGATCATCTCGACCGCGTCCAGCGGCGGCCCGCTCGGGCGCAGCGGCGGATCGCCGGTTGTCAAGAGCGCGCTGTCGAGCCCGCTCGCGGCGAGACGCGCGAGCGCCGACTCGAGCGACCGCCGGTCGCGTCCCTTCCCCGCCAGATGCACGAGCGGCATCCGGCCCGACGCGTCCGCCAGCCCGGGCGCGATGGCGACCGGATCGCGATCGACATCGCACTGGACGCGATCGGTCACGCTCAGCGCGTGAATGCTGTCCGAACCTTTCACCCGCGACGCGAGCTCGAGGAGCGGTGCCAGTGACCTCGCGCGCGACGCCGACGCGGGCGGCGTCACGCACTCGACGACCGCGGTGAACGCGCCGCGGGACAGACGCCGCCGAAGCTCGTTCTCGTAGCGCGGGGGAGCGGCCTCGGTCACGCGGGCAGCCGTTCCACCCGTACGGCGCAGACCTTGTACTCCGGGATCTTCGAGCCGGGATCGAACGCCGAGTTGGTGAGGAAATTCGCGGCGGACTCTCCGAGCTTCACGAACGGCACGAAGAGCGCGCCCGGCCGCACCGCCTCCGTCACCCGCGCGTGCCCGGTGAGCTCCCCACGACGCGAGGCGAGCCGGATGCGGGCGCCGGTTTCCACGCCGAGGCGGCGCGCGTCGGCGGGATGCATCGCGATCTCGAGGCGCGGCGCCAGCTCGAGCAGCCCCTGCACCCGGCGCGTGAGCGTGCCGCCGTGCCAGTGATAGAGGAGGCGACCGGTGTTGAGCAGGAACGGGAAGTCGGGATCGGGCAGCTCCGCCGCCTCCACGGTCTGGAGCGCGGGCACGAAGCGGGCGCGGCCGCGCGGGAACGACTCCGCGTAGAGAAAGCGCGTGCCGGGATGCTCGGGGGTCGGACACGGCCACTGGAGTCCGCCCTCGCGATCGAGGCGGGCGTGCGATATCCCGCCCAGGAACGGCGTGAGCCGCGCCATCTCGTCAAAGATCTGAGCGGCGCTCTCGTACGAGAACTGGCGCGCCACCTCGAGGCCGACATGTCGCCCCACGCGTTGGGCGAGCTCTCCGGTGATCCACCAGTCCGCGCGCGCGAGGCCGGGCGGATCGAGCACGCGACGCACCCGCTGCACACGCCGTTCGGAGTTGGTGAACGTTCCCTCCTTCTCCGCGAAGGCGGCGGCGGGCAGGAAGACGTGGGCGCGCTCGGCCGTCTCGTGCATGAAGAGGTCCTGCACGACCAGGAAGTCGAGCTGGCCGATCGCCTTCTCCGCGTGATGAAGGTCGGGCTCGGAGAGCAGCGGGTTCTCGCCGACCACGTACATGGCCCGCGTGCCGCCGGTGAGGCAGTCCTCCACCATCTCGGTGACGACCCGTCCCGGCTGCGCGGGCGGCCGCACGCCCCAGGCGCGCTCGAAGCGCGCCAGCGTCTGGTCGTCGTACGCCTGGTAGCCCGGGAGGTTCGTGGGGATGCAGCCCGCATCGCCACAGCCCTGCACGTTGTTCTGGCCGCGCAAGGGCGAGATACCGGCCCCCGTGAAGCCGAGCTGCCCTGTCACGAGCGCGAGGTTCAACAGGGCGTGGGCGTTGTGGATGCCGTTCACGTGCTGGGTGATGCCCATGCCCCACACCAGACACGATCCCGCGAACGGTGGCTTCGCGTACCACCGCGCCGCCTGCGCGATCGCCTCCGCGCGCACGCCCGTGCGCGCGGCCGCCCCCTCCAGCGTGAACGCCGCGAGCGAGGCGCGCCAGGCGTCGAACCCTTCCGTGCGCCGCGCGATGAAGTCGAGATCGGCCAGCCCCTCGTCGAGGATCACCCGCGCCATCGCGTTGAACAGCGTGACGTCGGTGCCCGGTCGCGGCTGGATCCAGAGGTCGGCCTGCTCGCAGAGCTCGATCCGACGCGGATTGACCACGACCACGCGGGCGCCGTTGCGCATGGCGCGCCGGAAGCGCACGGCGATGACGGGATGGTTGGCGGAGGCGTCGGCGCCCACGATGAGCAGGCAGCCCGCCGTCTCGTAGTCCACGTACGAGTTCGACGTCGCGCCGGAGCCCATGGACGCGAGCATCGCTTCCACCGACGGCGAGTGACAGAGCCGCGTACAGTGATCGACGTCGTTGGTGCCCATCACCACGCGGCAGAACTTCTGGACGACGTAGCCGTCCTCGTTGGTGGCCTTCGCGCTCGCGAGGGCGCCGAAGCGACCGCGATGGCGCGCGAGGCCCGCCGCCGCCGTCTCCAGCGCCTCCTCCCACGTGGCCTCGTGCCAGCGGCCGTCGCGCTTCACGAGCGGCGTCGTCACGCGCTCGCGCGAGTGCACGAAACCGGTGCCGAAGCGGCCCTTCACGCACAGCATGCCCTCGCTGGAACCGTTCGCGGGCACATCGTCGGCCATGATCGCGAGACGCCCATCCGCGCGCACCTGGGAGACGATCGCGCAGCCCACGCCGCAATACGGGCACGTCGTCTCCACCCGTCGCGCCACCGGCGCCGGTGCTTCCTTGGGTGAGAGCGCCCCGGTGGGGCACGCCGCCACGCACTGGCCGCAGGAGGTGCAGACGGAATTCGCGAGCAGACCATCATCGAACACGCCGACGCGCGTGGCGTGACCACGGCCGCCGAGGGTGATGGCGCCGATGAGCTGGACGTCGTCGCACGCGACCGTGCACCGGCCGCAGAGAATGCACGCTTCGCGGTCGAGGAGGAAGAACGACTTGCTCGCATCGACCTCGAATCGATGCAGCGGCGCCTCCGCGGGCGCGGTCACGCCATGCGCGGCGCAGGCGACGCCGAGCTGGCCGAATCCGTCGCTGCCCTCCCGCGGGGTCAGCATGGCGCGCGTGAGCTCGAGCACGCCCGCGCGAATCCGCACCGCTTCCGGATGCTCGGTCTCGATCACCATCCCCTCGCGCGCGGGAAGATGACAGGCGGCGGGCACGCCGCGCTGCCCTTCCACGTGGACGAGACAGGTCCGGCACGCGCCGAGGGGCGGACGATCGGGATCTTTGCAGAGCTGCGGGAGCGGGATGGCGAGCCGGTTGACGGCGTCGAGCACGGTGGCGCCCGCTTCCACCTCGACCCGCCGGCCGTCGATCGTGAGCGCGATCGTCGCCGGGGGGCGCTCCGCGGTCATGCGCTCGATCACCGCCATGGCTTCATCATACCCGCGCGAAGTCGTCCGGGAATTCGGTGAGTCCGGAAAGGACGGAGAACGGCGCTGCCTGCCCGAGCCCGCACAGCGACGCCACCCGGATGATGTCGGCCAGCTCACGCACACGCGCGCCGTCTTTCGCCTCGACGAGCGGGGCGTCGACCAGCGCCGACAGCCGCGCGGTCCCCTCGCGGCACGGCGTGCACTTTCCGCACGACTCGCGCGTGTTGAAGGCGAGCAGGGTGCGGACGGCGTCGCGCACGGAGGCGGCGGCGTCGAGCGCGATCACCCCGCCCGTGCCCGGATTGACGGCGCCGCGGGGTGCGAGCGGCACGTCGAACTGACGCGGATGCACGATGCTCCCGGAGGGACCACCCACCACCGCCGCTCGAAAGGCGCGACCGGTGGCGCTGCCGCCGCCCACGCCATGGAGCAGCGTGCCGAGCGTGCAGCCACCTTCCATCTCGACCACGCCCGGACGCGCGACGTGGCCGGAGAGCCCGAAGAGCTTCGTCCCCTGCCCGCCCCCCAACGCCGCGAACCAGGCGCCGCCGTGCTCCACGATGCTCGGCACCGCGCACAGCGTCTCCACGTTGTTGATGACGGTCGGCTTGCCCCAGAGCCCGGCCTCGACGGGAAACGGTGGACGCGTGCGCGGCATGGCCCGTCGCCCTTCGATCGATTCGAGCAACGCCGTCTCCTCGCCGAGGACGAATCCGCCCGCGCCCCGGCGCACCTCGACGTCGAGCGTGAAACCGGAGCCGAGGACGTCTTCGCCCACGAGTCCCCACTCGCGCGCCTGCTCGAGCGCGGTGGCCAGCCGCGTCGCGGACAGGTCGGCCTCGCCGTGCACGTAGAGGATCGCGTGCCGCGCTCCCACCGCGAAGGCCGCGAGCAGCATCCCTTCCAGGAGCCGGTGCGGGTCGCCTTCCATCAGATGTCGATCCTTGAAGATCCCGGGCTCGCCTTCCTCGCCGTTCACGATCACGAACTTCGGCTCCTCGCCGGCGGCGCGGCAGGACGCCCACTTCACGGCCGTCTCGAAATACGCCCCGCCGCGCCCGCGCAAGCCGGCCGCTCGCACCTCCTCGATCACCCGCTCCGGCCGTGCGTCGTCGAGCGCCCGCGCGAACGCCGCGTAGGTGCCGTGGCGGATGGCGTCGGCAATGTCGTGGGGATCGGCCATGCCACAGCGCGCGAGGACGACCCGTCGCTGCGCGGCGAGGACGTCGGGCGTGACCGCGAAGGCGTCGAGATCCGTGCTGGCGGCGAGGGCATCGAGGAACTGCGGGACGCGGTCCGGAGTGACAGCGCTGGCGGTGAGGCGCGGACGTCCATCGCGCAGGATCTCGACGGTGGGCGCCGCCCAGCACATGCCGTTGCACCCGGCCGCCACCACCGTGAAGGGCAGCCCGCGCCGCGCGCTGCCCTCCTCGAGCGCGGCGACCGTGTCCCACGCGCCCACCGCGGCGCCGCAGCTCCCCACGCCGACCGCGAGCCGCGCGCCGGTGCGATGGCGTTCGGCATCGCGACGAATCATCGCGAAGCGCGCGGCGGGCGAGCCCGCCGTGGGCGCCGGCGGCGCGCGTCCTATCGTTCTCGTCCCGGCATCGGTCGCGGATGCCGTCGAGGGCGTCTCCCCGCTCACCAGCCCCGCGACGTCACGGACACTGATCCGGCCATGACGGTGATGATCGATCTCGATCACGGGGGCCACCGCGCACGCGAACGCGCAATCCAGCTCCTCCAGCGTCACGGAGCCATCGGCCGCGGTCTGGCCCGCCGCGACTCCCAGCGCGCGCTCGCATTCCCGCAAGATCGGGAGACCGTCGTGAAGGCGGCAGCTCACGCCGGTGCAGACACGCACGAGCCGGCGCCCGCGCGGGGTGAGCCGAAACTCCGGATAGTGGGTGGCGACGCCCCACACCTCGGTACGCGGAACGCGAAGGTGCGCGCCGATGAGATCCATCGCCTCCGGGGAAATCCAGCCCTCGGCGCGCTGAACCGCGTGCAGGGCGGGCAAGAGCCAGGTGCGCTCGCGCGGAAACGACGTGAGCAGGCTCACCCGCCCATGAACTGCCCGAGGAGCGCGATGCGGTCGCCGGGCCGCAGGGGTGAATCGAGCGAGTGCGCGATGTCGAGCATGGCGTCGTTCACGAGCACCTCGATGTGCTCCCCAAGCTCGTGGCCGTTCCAGAGCGCGCGGTGGAGCTCCGGGTAGCGCGCGGAGAGCCCGCCGAGCACGCTGCGCACGGTCGCGCCGGGAGGCAACGGCTCCTCGAACACACGCTGGCCCGCGCCGTCACCGCCGACGAACTTGGTGACCCAGGACACGACTTCGACGGGAATGGTGGCCGCCGCGACTACTCCTCCTCGTACTTCTTCTTGAGGGCGGCCACGACGTTGGGATCCGCGAGCGTCGTGGTGTCGCCGAGTGCGCGCCCCTCCGCGATGTCGCGGAGCAGCCGCCGCATGATCTTGCCGCTCCGGGTCTTCGGAAGCTCCGCCGCGTAGATCACGTCCTCGGGCCGGGCGAGGGCGCCGATCTTGTGCGCCACGTGCGCCTTGATCTGATCCTGCAACGCCGGCGACATCTCCGTGCCCTCTTTGATCGTGACGAAGGCGGAGATCGCCTGCCCCTTGATCTCGTGCGTGCGCCCGATCACGGCCGCCTCCGCCACCGCGGGGTGATCGACGAGCGCGGACTCCACCTCCATCGTGGACACGCGATGGCCGGAGACGTTCATGACGTCGTCGATCCGGCCGAGGAGCCAGAAATAGCCGTCCTTGTCGCGCTTGGCGCCATCGCCGGTGAAGTACACGCCGGGGACCTGGCTCCAGTACTGCTTCTGGTAGCGCTCGGGATCGCCGTAGATTCCGCGGAGCATGGCGGGCCACGGCCGCTTGATCACGAGATAGCCGGCCTGGGTCGATTGCCCTTTGTCGTTCACGACGTCGGCCTCGATGCCGGGGAACGGCACCGTCGCCGATCCGGGCTTCGCGACCGTGTTGCCGGGCAGCGGGCTGATCATGATCTGGCCCGTCTCCGTCTGCCACCACGTGTCCACCACCGGGCAGCGGCCGCCTCCGATGACCTTCCAGTACCAGACCCACGCTTCGGGATTGATCGGCTCGCCCACGGTGCCGAGGAGCCGCAGGCTCGAGAGGTCGCAGCGCTTCGGGTGCTGATCGCCCCACCGCACGAACGTCCGGATCGCCGTGGGCGCCGTGTAGAGAATCGTGACGCCGTACTTCTCCACGATGCGCCAGAAGCGATCCTTGTCCGGCCAGTCCGGCGTCCCCTCGTACATCAGCGTGGTGGCACCGTTGGCGAGCGGGCCGTAGACGACATAGGAGTGGCCGGTGACCCAGCCCACGTCCGCCGTGCACCAGTAGACGTCCTCCTCCTTGAGATCGAAGATCATGCGGTGGGTGGCGCTGACGCCGGTGAGGTAGCCGCCCGTGGTGTGCACGATGCCCTTCGGCTTGCCGGTGGAGCCGGACGTGTAGAGGAGGTAGAACATGTCCTCCGCGTCCATCGCTTCCGGCTCGCAGCGCGCGGGCGCGTCCTTGATGAAGTCCTGCCACCACACGTCGCGGTCGTGCTGCCAGTCGATCTCCTGGCCCGTCCGCTTGTGGACGATGACGGTGGTGACGCTCGGGCATTCCTTGAGCGCCTCGTCGGCGTTGCGCTTGAGCGCCACCACGCCGCCGCGGCGGTAGCCGCCGTCGGCGGTGATGAGGATCTTCGACTTGCAGTCGTTGATGCGATCGCGCAGCGAATCGGGCGAGAAACCACCGAACACCACGCTGTGCGGGGCGCCGATGCGCGCGCACGCGAGCATGGCCACCGCCACCTCCGGCACCTGGGGCATGTAGATGGTGACGGTGTCGCCCTTCTTCACGCCGTGCTTGCGCAGCGCAGCCGCGAAGCGGTTCACCTCACGGTAGAGATCCCAGTAGGTGAGCACGCGGCTGTCGCCGGGCTCCCCTTCCCAGATGATGGCGGCCTTGTTCCGGCGGGGCGTCTCGACGTGGCGATCGAGACAGTTGTCGGAGACGTTGAGCTTGCCGCCGAGGAACCACTTCGCGTAGGGCAGCTTCCACTCGAGCGCCTTGCGCCACGGCCGCATCCACCGGAGCGCCTTCGCTTGCTTTTCCCAGAAGCGCACGGGATCGCGCGTGGCCTCGCGGTAGATGGTCGGGCTGCGCACGATCGCGGTCTTGGCGAATGCCTTCGGCGGCGGGAACTTCCGCCCTTCCTTGAGCAACGCTTGGATCGGCTCCGCCGCCGGACTCGCTTTCGCCATCGCGACCTCGCGGTGAGAAGACTTGAATCGCTCGACCCCGTGAGGCCCCGATTATAAGAACCCGCCTCCCCCCCGGCAACTCCGAGCGGCCCGCGCGCACACACTGACGGAAGACGGCGCCGGGCGTCGCACCGCCCGCGCGGTGATGCAGCCCAGTCCAGGCCGGTAATGCGGACGCGTGCCGCGTGGTCGCCGGACGCCCCCGCCCCGGCCTGCCCCGCGGCGAGTCACAGCGCTATGCGGGGAGGAGAGGAACCGCTAGGAAGACCCGCGCCGCGGAGGAGGAGCCGTCCCGCCGTTGGAGAGATCGCCGCTCTTGTCCTTGAGCTGCCGCACGAGCTCCGCATACGAGGACTTGGTGATGATCTTGTCGAACTGCGCGCGGTAGTTCGCGACGAGGCTCACGCCCTCGATGATGATGTCGTAGATCAGCCACTTGTCGTTCCGATGGAGAAGCCGGCCGTCCACCGGGATCTCCGTGCCCTGCTTGGTGACGATCTTCGTCTTCACGAGCGCGGTCTCGCCGTCAATGGTCTCGCCCACGAAGCGGACCTTCTCACCGCCGTACTGGTCGATGCGCGAGACGTAGGTCCGGTCGAGGAGATCGGTGAAGAGCTGCACGAACTCCTCCCGCTCCGCGGGCGAGCGCGCCGCCCAGTGCCGGCCGAGGGCGCGGCGCGCCGTCTCGTTGACGTCGAAGACTTCGACCGCGATCTTCCGCACCGTCGCTCGCCGCTCCGCGCGCTTGTCGTCGCCCTTGAGCGCGGGGTCCTCGAGGACCTTCACCACCTGCTCCGTGTACTGCTTGACCACCTCCGTGGGCGCGCCCGCCCACGCGCGCGTCGCGAGGGCGGCGCTCACGAGGACGCTCACCGCAATCACCATCGTTCGCGACGTCATCTTCATGGGTCTCGTCTTCTCCTTCCCGCAACCCGCTCCCAGCAGGCGCGAGTCCCGCACGTCGTACGACGAACAGCTTACCCGATCCCCACCCGCTACCGCCCCGGGATCGCGTTGAGGAGCCGGCGCGTGAACCGCGCCACCGGCTGCGTCTCGGCGTCGTGGACCTCGCGGCTCACCAGCCACGCCGCCGAGATCATCAGCGACGCCGCGACGACATAGACGGCCTGGATGCCCACGTGTTCCACGACGACGGCGCCCACGAGCGGCCCCACGATGCCGCGCACGCCGGCGAGCGTGGCGGAGATGGCGGCATAGTGCGCGGTGCGGCGCGCGCCCGCCACCTCGATGAGCGCGAGCATCCAGACGAGGTCGAGCCCCGTCGTCATCGCGGCGTCGGAGACGGCGACGAGGACCATGATCCAGGCGCTGTCGGCGACCGCGTACAGGAGCGCGGTGATCACGCCGAGGCAGTACACGAGGCGAAGCGCGCGGAGGTTGGAGCGACGGTCGGCGAAGCGGCCCCAGCCGGCGTTGGCCACGAGGGCGGCGACGGCGCCGGCGGCGGCGAACACGCCGACCTGGGTCGTGGTCGCGCGCACCACGTCGGCCAGGACGAGCGGGTTGGCCGGCATCTCGAGCCAGATCGCCGACCCGAACACGAAGTGAGCGAAGAGGAGGCGCCGGAAGTCACGATCGCGGCGGAGCGTGCGCCACGCCTCTCGGAGCCCGCTCCGCTCCGCGCTCGCCATCGGCGGACGTTCGGGAACCGGAATCTCGCGCTGGCGGAGGCTCCCCGCGATCCCGAGGAGGCCGGCCGCCGCGAATACCCACCGGTAGTCGGCGACCGCGAGAATCGTCCCCGCGACCAGCGCGAGCGCGATCCCCGGCACCGCCGCCGTCACGCGCACCATGGCGAGGGCACGGCCGCGCTGGTCGTGAGGATAGACCCGTTCCACGAGCGCGGTGCTCGCGGGCGCCCCCACGGTGCCGAGGAGGGAGACGGCGACGAGAACAGCGATGAAGGCCCACGACGAATGAATCAACGGGACGAGCAGGAAGAGGCCGCGTCCGATGACTCCCGGCCACACGACGTAGGGAAGCGGCGTCCGGTCGCGCACGGAGCGCGCCCAGAAGAGCGAGAGCAGCATGAAGACCGCGCTCGCCGACGACATGATCGAGAGCTGGAACGGCGTCGCCCCGAGCTCGCGGCGCAGGATCAGCCCGGTGAAGGGCGCGGTGAGCCCGGTAAAAGCGGTGAGAAGCAGGGCAGCCCGGATGTCGACCCTCAGGACCCGACGAACGTCGGGCCGGAAGGCCTCGAAGCGCCGTCGGTAGAACGCGCGCAACGGGCGCAGCACTGGCATCATCGGACAGACGCCGCCGCGCCGGCTATCGGACGATGGTCTTCAGGTGCGTGAGGACCTCACGCTCGAATTGCTCGAGCGTCTGCCCGAACGCGCGCTGAAAGTTCTCCCGGCGATCTCGCCGTTCGCTGTAGGAGCGGAAGTACTCGATGACGCGGGGAAAGCCGTCACGACCGATGAGGTAATCGGCCATGAGGAAGGCGAGCTGGTACGTGGGCAGCGAGCCCTCGCGCAGGTGGCGCACGGTGAACCCGCGCGGCGTGCCGAGCGTCTCCAGATCCAGGCGCGCCGCCACGAGCGCGGCGTGGTTGCGAATGCCGGCGGTGGCGAGCCCGCGGCGCTGCGCCACGGTGTCGACGCCGATCCGCTCCAGCACCGAAAACGCGACCCACTCCGCCATGCCCTCCGCGAGCCACTGCTCGCCCCGTCCCTCGCCCTGGGCAAGCTCGATCTGGGCCACGTGCGCCAGCTCGTGCGCGATCAGGCGGAGCCATTCGCGCCCGCGCCGCTCGTACGCTTCGTCGTTGAGGAGGAGCTGGCGCCGCTTGCCGACGCCGATGGCGAAATCGCTCAGCTCAGCGGCGCGGACGGGAGAGACGTTCGCATCGCGGATCAGCCCCTGCTCGAACACCGGGCGTGAATCGTAGACATACACCGTGACCTGCTCGGGCACGGGAAGCTTCAGGTCTTTCACCATGACGGCGGCGATGCCACGCACGGCGGCTTCGTGGCTCGTGAGTGCGTTCGGATCGGTCGGCGCGACGAGCGAGGCGTCCATCGTGATCGGAAGCACGAGACGTCCACTGCCGCAGCCCGCGACGACGACGAGGGCGAGAAGCAGAACGAGGCGGCAGAGAACCGTGCACTGTGCGAGTCGCACGCGGGCCGAGATCACACGTGTCTCCTTCCGGTGAGGACAGCGGGCGAGACAGGAGAACGCGCTGAAAATGGTGCTACCATGCGCAGGCGTTCGATGAGTCATGCGAATGTGAAATGCTTTTCCTAATTCCCCGTGATTCTACATAAGGACGCGTCAGGCATAACTATTTTTCCGACTCGATTGTGATTTCTACAAGGACATCCACCCGAGGGAGACTGGCATGGGTGTGGCAACGGAGGCAGCGATGCAAGCACGGTGGTTGCGCCGTTTCGCGGTCCGAGGAGTCACTGCGGCCGTTATCGCCGTCGCGCTCCTGGAGGTCGCGTGGTCGCTCGGCTTCCGGTTGAGCGCGGAACCGGTCTATCTCCTGGCGGCGCTCTACAGCACGCTCCGGTCCGGGGTTGGCGACGGTCTGATCACGACCGCCGCGACCTACATGCACGCCATCGCCTACTACGTCGTCGGCGCTGATGTCTCGCGACACACGGGCACGGGGCCCCTGAGCCTCGCCTTCCTCGCGATCGGTGGTCCCCTCGTGGTTGCGGCAGCGGGCCTGTTCGGACGCCGCCAGCCCTCGGATGACGAGACGACGCCGGCGTGGCGCCGATCCGAACGGACCGAGACAGAGAATTCAGAGCCGGTGCGGTGGGAACGGGACAGCGAAACGTTCCGGTTCGTGGAAGTGAGCCCGAACGCGGAAGATCTCCTCGGTTATCCCGTCGCGGACTGGGTCGGCGATCCGACACTCTGGGTGCCGGGGACCGACCCGGAGGACCGCGAGCGCGCGCGCTCGGCGTACGACGCGGTGCGCGCCGACCTGCAGGATCGCGAGGTCGAGTACCGCGTGGTGACCTCGGACGGTCGCTTCATCTGGATGCGCGAGAAGATCAACGTCATCCGGGACGCCACCGGCAAGCCGACGAGCTTTCGCGGAGAGATTTCGGCGATCCCGGGCCCCGGCGAGGCGCGCGAGCGCGGCGTCTCGCGCCGGCGTGAGCCGGCGACCGTGGTTGCCGAGACGGGCGCGCTCCGTGACACCACCGCCCGCGAGGTCGCCCGGGGAACCACCAGCGAGGTCACCCGGGAGACGACGCGGGATGTCTCGCGCGAAGCGGGCGCGGCCAAGCCAACGCCGCCGAGCCGCGAGACGGTGCGCAGCAGCGACGCGGCACCGACGCGCGACACCACCCTGCGCCGTGAGACGTCATCCGGCCGCGACGTGGCGCCGTCGGCCGAGTCGCCCGCGGTCTCCGGGACCGTCACCCGACGCCGCGCGGCCGAGCCACCGCCGTCGGCCGGCCAGGACACGGATGCCGTCGCGCTCGCCCAGGCGCTGCGCGATCCACTCACTTCGATCCTCGGATGGGCGCGACTCCTGCGAAGCGGGACGCTCGACGAGCCGACGCGGGCACGCGCGCTGGACACGATCGAGCGCTCCGCCGAAGGCCACGTGCGGGTGCTCGACGACATTCTCGACCTCGCCACCATCTCGCGCGGCGATCTTCAGCTGCAGATCCGCCCGGTCGATCTCGCGCTCACCGTGCAGGCGACCGTCGAGGCGGCCCGCCCGACCGCGGCCGCCAAGAACGTCGCGTTGCGATCCAGTATCGATCCCGCCCTCGGGTCCGTCCCCGGCGATGCGGAGCGATTGGGCCGCATCGTCTCCACGTTGATCACCAACGCCGTGAAGTCCACCCCGAAGGGCGGGCGCGTGGATGTCCGCCTCGAGGATGCCGGCGAGGATCTGCGTCTGACGGTGTCCGACACCGGGCGCGGGATCCGACCGGACGCCCTCGCGCGGCTGTTCGAGCGTGACGCCACCACCGCGCTTCGCGGGAGTTATGGGCTCGGGCTCGCCATCGCGCGCCAGCTCGTGGAGCTGCACGGGGGGACGCTGCGCGCGGAGAGCGCCGG